>Ga0210398_10001810_pt1 | contig 21484 bp, 18 predicted proteins | sample IncBWC4OmetaG_FD_161047 | JGI IMG/M metagenome (GOLD analysis project Ga0210398, IMG submission 161047) | Forest soil microbial communities from Barre Woods Harvard Forest LTER site, Petersham, Massachusetts, United States - Inc-BW-C-4-O | ecosystem: Environmental > Terrestrial > Soil >...
CGTCTGCTTATTGCCGCCGCCACACCCACCGCAGCGCGCAGCTTGAGGCGCTGGATTTATCACCTTGGCGCATTGGGCTTCATCCCCCTGGGACTCCTCGACAGCTCCATAATTCCACTGCCGGGCAGCATGGATGTGCTCACCATCGTCTTGGCAGCACGCGATGCAACGTTATGGCCTTACTACGCGCTGATGGCCACGGTGGGTTCGGTGCTGGGAGCCTTCGTGACGTACCGGCTGGCGCGCAAGGGAGGGAAAGAATCGCTGGCGCGCAAGGTTTCAGCGAAGACGTTGAAGAGGGTTTACGAAATCTTCGAACGATGGGGATTTGCGGCCATAGCTATACCGGCGCTGCTGCCACCACCGATGCCCATGGTGCCCTTTGTGCTGGCTGCCGGGGCCATGCAATATTCCGTGAACAAATTTTTGTTGGCGATCACGCTGGGACGAATTGTGCGGTACCTGATCCTGGCCTACCTGGCGGCGCGGTATGGACGAAAGATGCTGCCTTTGCTTTTGCAGCACGGACACCCGGAGGTGGCGGCGGTGGTGGGCTTGGCGGTTACCGCTGTACTGGTTTACTTCATGTTTCGCGGAATTAAAAGCAAGAAGCGCAGAAAGAGTTAGGAATTCCCGGACCGCCCTCCGGAGCGGACATTTCGAGTGCTAACGAGAGCAAAGAGTGGCGCCTGCTTGACAAGGGCGGAGAGTGGGCCTACGCTCCACGACTTTCCAGGGGAAAAAGAGACTTTAGGAGAGCGGCAGTTCAGACAGGAAAACTGCGGAGACGAGGCAGAGCCATGAAAATGAATTTGCGGAACGGCTTGGGGCATGGGTGGAACAGGGCCAGGTGGCTTGTTGCATGCGCGGTGATGTTCGCGTTGATGGCGGCGGGAGTGGCGTGCGCGGCGGAAAATTATGAAGTGCTTGTCGAGCGCAACGTCGCCGCGAAAATGCGCGATGGGGTGACGCTACGCGCGGACATTTACCGGCCGAAAGCAGAGGGCAAATTTCCGGTGCTGCTCGTGCGCACGCCGTACGACAAGACGGAGGAATCGTCTTTCGGAATGAAGGGAGCAGCGCGAGGTTACGTAGTCGTCGAGCAGGACGTGCGGGGAAGATTTGCATCCGAAGGCGAGTGGTACACGTTCAAGAATGAATCGCAGGACGGTTACGACACCGTGGAGTGGGCGGCGGCGCTACCCTATTCGAACGGAAAAGTGGGGATGTTTGGCGGGTCGTACGTGGGCGCCACGCAGTATTTGGCGGCGATTGCCAAGCCGCCCCATTTGGCGGGAATTTGCCCGACGGTGACGGCATCGAATTATCACGACGGATGGACGTATCAGGGCGGGGCGTTCGAGCAGTGGTTCAACGAATCCTGGAGCACGGGATTGGCGATGAACACGATGCGGCGGCGCTTGGAACAAAGTAACGCGCTGGAGGGGACGAAGACTTTGCCGCTGACAGATTACGCCGTGCTCGAAGCGCCCTCGGCGGCCGGGATAGCGCCGTACTTTAAGGATTGGCTGGGGCATCCGAGCTTTGACGCGTATTGGAAGCAGTGGTCGATCGAGGATCACTACGCGCAGATTCAGGTGCCGGTTTTGAGTTTTGGAGCCTGGTACGACATTTTTCTCGGCGGGACGTTGCGAAATTACGCGCGATTGAAAACGGAAGCGGGAACCGATGCTGCGAAGCGCGGGCAGAGGCTGGTAGTTTATGTTGGAGGACATGCGGGAGGATCGGCGAGCCGAAAAGTTGGCGCGGTGGATTTTGGAGAGAAGCTGCCGATCGACGAGGACGAGATGACGTTGAAGTGGTACGACGCAATTCTTAAGGGGCAAGCGAACGGGGTGGAGCGCGAGAAGCCGGTGAAAATTTTTGTGATGGGGAAAAATGAGTGGCGCGATGAAGATGACTGGCCGTTGTCCCGGGCGAAGAGCACACGCTATTTCCTGCACGCGCCGGCGGGCGGAGCGACGGGGCTGGCGGGCCATGGAACGCTGAGCACGGCAGCGCCGGGAGAGGAAAAGCCGGATCAATACGTCTACGATCCGAGCGACGCGACGCCCACGATTGGCGGACCTTTGTGCTGCGGATCGTTGCCGACAGGGATCGGACCAGAAGATCAGCGGCCAGCGGAAACGCGAGCGGATGTTCTGGTGTTTACCACGCCGGTGTTTGCCCAGGACACGGAAGTGACCGGGCCGGTGGCCCTCGATTTGTATGTGAGCAGCTCGGCGGTGGACACGGACTTCACGGGCATGCTGGTGGATGTTTGGCCGAACGGATTTGCGCAGAACCTCTCGAGCGGCATTTTGCGGATGCGTTACCGGAATTCGCAAGAGAAGCCGGAGTTGGCAAATCCCGGCGAGACCTATCACGTCACCGTGGATCTATGGGCGACCAGCAACGTTTTTCTGGCAGGACACAAATTGCGTTTGGAGGTTTCGAGCAGCAACTTCCCACGGTTCGACCGCAACCTAAATACCGGCGAGATCCAAGCGCGCGCGACGCGAATGATCAAGGCGACGAACGTGATTTATCACGATAAGGAGCACCCCTCCGCGCTCGTTTTGCCGATGGTGCCGTAGGCGGCGCGCCCTGCATGGTGCTGTAGGCGTTCTGGAAACAGAAAGCCTCAGGAAGCCTCCCTCTAACTTGACACCCCGGGCGAGCAGGCCTACACTACGTAGTTTTTAAATGGCCCCGAAAGCAGACAGAGGGGCGGGACTTCCATGGACAAGAAAAGGCTCGAATACTACAAGAAGAAGTTAGCGACACGGCGCGAGGAGTTGATGAAGACCATCGCGCGCACCCAAGAAGAGGGGCGAACCGCGGACGAAGATCCGACGGTGGACCTCGCGGACAAAGCGGCGAATTCCTATACGAAGGAGTTCCTCTTCGGCATGACCAATACGGACCGCACGATCCTGAACATGATCGATGCGGCGCTGAAGCGCATCAACACCGATGAATACGGCGTTTGCGCGAACTGCCAGGAAGAACTGCAGCAGAAACGGCTCGAAGCGGTACCCTGGGCCAAGCACTGCATCACCTGCCAGGAGAAGATGGAACAGGGGCTGCTGTAGCCCCGCTGGGTATAGGCAGGAAGAGCGGCCAGCCTCAGACGGCTGGCCCTACGCGTTTAAGGCTTCGTTCGCGCTGACGCTACCTTAGCGTACATTCCCTCTTTCATTATGAAACCAGGACGAGCCGATTTCTCTTTGCGTGATAGGAGATGGCTCTCCTTTGTCGAAGGCTCGGGGATGACCGAGGGGTTGTCGGCAGATGCTTCGGGCAAACAAGCGACGCCGTGGTGCCGCTCGTTGGCCATGCGTGGCAGCAGTAGACGTATGCCAGGCGGGCGCGAAATTATGGATTTATGACCGTCCGCCGGGCGAGTGGTTTTGCTGAGCGCCTGGCCGGGCTGGCTAAGCGGCGGGGTTGGGCCTGGCTGCGGACGTGGCGACGCCGGTTCCTTCGCATGGGGCGTGGCAGCGCGGCTATAAGCAAGCCAGGCTGATCTCCAAGGTGCTGGGCCGAAAGCTTGGTTCGCCCCGTAAGGTTATTGCTACTGATGAGGGCGCGGGCGAGGCCGAACAAGCAGGTCCTTGGTTTTGAGGGGCGCGCGAGTCCGTTCGTGGCAGTTTTGCCACAGGTCGAGGCAGCCAAGTTGACAATCAGCGCGTCTTATTGGTAGATGATCTAATGACCACCGGGGCGATGCTTGGTGCGTGCGCGGAGCTGCTGGAATCGGGTGCTACGTTGGTACTAGCACTGACGGTAGCCAGCCCCGAGAAATCCCCTGCCGGCTCCAGATAGTGGTAACCTGTAGATCGGGATTAATGAACCTAGACTAGCGCGATGAGCGCAAACCGGCCAAAGTCGGGCGATTTCCGGGGGCGGTACGCCACCCCCGAAGCGGGTGGCGTCTCTTCGCCCGGGTCCGCGGATCCCGCGGACAGTAGATCCCACAACTCAACAGTGCCGAGGCGGGCCTCGCTGATGCAGGAACCTGTGCTGGTGCTCAATGCAACCTACGAGCCGATCAACGTGACGGCGGTGCGCCGGGCCATGGTGCTGCTCCTAAAGGGAGTGGCGCAGGCCGAGGAAATGCACAGCGCCGAAGTGCACTCTGCGGCGCATGCCCACAAAGTTCCGTCGGTAATTCGGCTGCTGGCGTACCGGCATATCCCGCAGCAGAGCAGGGCGCTTTCGCGGAAAAACATATTGCTGCGCGACCGGAATACTTGCCAATTCTGCGGGAGAATTTTTCCCAGTTCGGAATTGACGCTGGATCATGTTGTGCCTCGGTCGCGCGGCGGGCGTTCTTCGTGGGAAAACCTGGTGGCGTGCTGCTACCGTTGCAATAACAGCAAGGGCGACCGGACGCCGGAAGAGGCCGGCTTCCAGCTGGCGCGGCGGCCGCGGCCGTTCACGTTGCACACCTCGAGGCAACTGATGCGGCTTATCGGACACCGGGACGAGCGGTGGCGTAAGTACCTGTTTTATTAGGAGTTTTCACGGAATAAGGGAGCGGCAAAATTTTTCTGAAATAATGGAAACCTTTTTTGCCGGCATGCATCTAATTTAGTAACTAACCACTTCGAGGACACACCCCGGGAGGCAGCTAAGGCTCAACGCCTTAGCTGCTTCTCTCCTTTTGGGCTTGTTTTGTCTCTCTAGTATCTTTCCACTAGGTATTTCCAGTTGATTTATCGGCGCCGGAGCGGGGGAAACTTTCCAGCGCGGCTTCCTCGTCGGGAAATTCCGGGAAGATCTGGTAAAGGTGGGTGACCTTCAGAATGTTCTCGACGTTGCGGGATAAGCCCACTACCTTCATTTCACCACCACTCTTGAGCACCATTACATACATACGCGCCAACTCGCCAACGCCGGAGCTGTCGAGGTACTGCAGGGCGCTCAGATTGAGGACGATTTGCTTGTGGCCTTCGCGCAACAGGCGCGTGACGTTTTCGCGCAGAACGCCGACTTCAAAAAATGTGAGACGGCCACGAAGATCGATCAGAGAAGCTTGTCCCGAATGCCGGATAGTGGCGGAAAAATCCAATATACGCTCCTCGAGGCTGGCAGAGACAATTCTACTGTGCGGGGGGAATCCAGAACAGGACATTTCTTGACGTGCTCCTTCCCTGAAGGGCCCTGAAGGAGGGGACCCTAGGGCCTGCTCCCGCTGGTTTTGGCGGGATGGTTTCGGCGGGTTCCTCCCACAGCGCCCTTACGTCAGGCGAGGACAAGGAACGTAGGTCACACGATGGAACCTATAAAGAAAGCTAATAAAAGTGAAATTATTTTTTATTAGAAGTAAACAGGATGCCGGAGACGCGGACAAGGGGCGGCTGCATGTTCCAGGAGGAAGGGATGTGCTCGAAGGAGACTTCGAAGTCGCGGCGTTCGCCGGGAGCAAACGGAGACGTTTGAGGCGCGAACACGGCGCGAGATTCGCGCAGAACGATTTGGCCGAGCTGATCAGAAAATTCGACGGTGAGCTCGACGTTTGAGAGTGGGAGATTGCCGGCATTTGTGAGGCCGCCTGCGAGGGTGGTGACCTCTTGATTTAGAAAATTTTCAGCACGGCTGAGAGCTAGGTTTTCGATTTGCAGGTTTAGGGCATAGGCTTGCTCGGCGGATCCGAAGGGAAGATGCGATTCGCGCGTTCTGGAGAAGGGACGGCGCTCGGCCGCGGGCCACATCACAACGGCCAGAGCAATGGCCACCGTGGCGGCGCCCATCCAGGCGATCCAGGAGCGGCCCGTTTTTGGCTGCGGCTGATCGGCGGTCTCGATTTGCAGAGTGTCAGGCATGGAGCCGGTTGAAAGGAAGATGCTGGCCTGAAAGTTGTCGGGCGTCAAGCGGGTGCGAGAAACGCGGGTGCGAGAAACGAAACAACCGGCATGCACAGCGGCCTATTTTTAACGGCCGACGATGAGGCGCTGCACCAGAGGTTCGGGAAGATGGGCCGCGCGCATGCGCTCCTGGACGGAAGAAATGTCGTAGGGCACACGCCAGAACTCGACGGTTTGATGTTCGAGATCGGCAATAGCAAAACCTGCGCGGGGATCACCATCGCGCGGCTGGCCGATGGAGCCGGGATTCAGGAGATAGCGGCGCGGCTGTTCGATGCGCAGCGCGGAGAACGATTCCGAAGCGCGCGGACGAATCTGCAGCACTTCGAGATTGGAATCCTGATAAGAGAAGCCGCCCTGATGATGGGTGTGGCCGAAAAAAGTGACTTCGGCGGTGGAATCGAGAAGGCCATCAAGAGCTTGCGCGGGTGTGAAGACGTATTCATCTTCATCTTGAAACGCGCCGTGCACCAAAACAATACCGCCTGTAGCGAGCGGGCCGTGAGGCAGCTCGGAGAGCCACGCGAGATCCTCTGCGTTCAACTGCGAGCGAGTCCAATCCACGGCAGCTTTGGCAACGGGATTGAAATCGGAGGTGTCCATGAGGCCGGCGACAGCTTTGTCATGATTGCCGCGAATGGTTTGTGTGCCGAGTTCGCGAAGGCGGGCGACCACCTCGTGTGGATCGGGCCCATAGCCGACGACATCGCCGAGACACACGGAAACGTCCCAGCGGCCTTCCGCAGAATCGAGAGCAGCGGCGAAACCTGTGGCGTTTGCGTGAAGATCACTGAGAACAAGAATGCGCATTCATGCCATCCGCAAAATGCCATTGAGTATAGATGAAGAAGAGAACCGATGCACGGGCGGGATCGCGGAAAGAAGCGGGCTGACGGAGGAGAAGGAAAAAGGTCTCGCGCCAGATTCCGATTCTTTACGAAAACTTTACAAAATCGGACTTAGGCAAGAGTGGAAAACGATTACCAAAGCGAAACAAAACAAATAATCCGCAAGAATAGAGAAGAATATCTGATGGGCAGCGAAACATTCGTGGGGGCCGCTTCGTCTATACATGTGCAGCCAGCAGAGCAGAGCTGCGAAGCAGGCCAGAGGAATTACAAGAAAAACCCCGCGGTGGCAGCCGCGGGGCGATGACACGCAGTCTTTCCGGCCGTTAGTCCAGGAAGAACGAGGTGTCTTGCGGGTGAGACTACTCGCCCCGAGCACGCGTGTCAACACTGTTCAACTCTCGTCCGCTTGCGGCAGCTGAAATGTGGCTGACTCGATCCTGACGGAAAGGAAGTTGACACGCATGAAATTCAATTCCATTCTCCGCAGTTTAGCACTGGCGGCCGCTTTGGTTTCGACAGTGCCACTGCTCGCAAAACCATTCGCCAAGACCATCAACATCGCCCAGTCGGCAAAGATCGGCAAAGCTGATCTGCAAGCAGGTGAATATCGCCTGATGATCGACGGAAACAAAGCGACCGTCCAGAAGGGGCGGCAGACCATCGTCGAAAGCGAAGGGCGTTGGGAAGATCGCAGCAGCAAAGCCGCAAACGATTCCGTGCTAATCGGCGAAGACGGCCAGGTGAAGGAAGTCCGTTTTTCCGGACAGACTCGCGTTTTTGTTTTCAGCGAGTAGGCCAGGAGTTCTCTGTGACTCCTTTCGAATGGACGAGAGGGAGGCTGCTCGCGACAGTGGCCTCCCTGCTCGTAAAGCTTTCGCGCCCAAGTTTTGAAATGGCAGGAACCGGCTTCGGTTACCGCGGAGACGATCGACCGCTTGCTGCGGTTTTCGAAGCGACCTCAAAACGTTTTTCTTCGTTCGGAAGCATCCTGTAGCGAACCTTAGCGAATCAACATGCAATCTCCATAGCTGTAAAAGCGGTAGCCTGCTTCGACGGCGTGATGGTAGGCCCCCAGCACCTTTTCGCGTCCAGCGAATGCCGAGACCAGCGCCAGCAGCGTCGATCGCGGCAGATGGAAGTTTGTGAGCAGGGCATCCACGACCCGGAAATGAAATCCAGGATAGATGAACAGGCGGGCGTCGGCTTTGCCGGGTAGTAGCAATTCGGCGGATCCAGATTCGGTTGCGCGGAGGGCTGCGGCTTCGAGGGCGCGGACCACCGTGGTGCCCACGGCGAGAATCGGGCGCCGTGCGGCACGCGCTTGCTGAATGCGTTCGACGGTTTCGACAGGAATGTCGTAGGACTCGGCGTGCATCACGTGGTCTTCGAGCGTTTCTGTGTGCACCGGTTGGAACGTGCCGAGGCCAACTTCGAGGGTCAGCTCACGGATTTCCACGCCGCGATCGTGAATTTTCTCCAGGATTTCACGGGTGAAGTGCAAGCCTGCGGTAGGAGCGGCTATGGAGCCGGGCTGTTTGGAGAAAACCGTTTGGTAACGCTCGCGATCGGAGACTTCGTCTTTGCGGCGGATGTAGGGCGGCAGAGGAATGTGGCCGAGGCGTTCAAGGTGCTCAGAAACGCTGCGCGTGTCCCGTGAAACAAAGCGCAGTGTGCGCAGCCCCCGTTCGCCGCGAGAAATGACCTCGGCTTCGAGTTCCCCTTCACCCAATAGCACGCGTTCTCCCGTTTGCATTTTGCGGCCTGGGCGGACCAGTGCTTCCCAGGTTTCGGGGTCGCGCTGGCGGGTGAGAAAGACTTCCAGCTTGCCGGTGAGATGTTCTGGGCGCGAGGTTGGCGAGGGAGGTTGCGCGTGGACGCCGGCGCGGCGACCGAAGAGACGCGCGGGAATGACGCGCGTGTTGTTCAAGACGACGAGTTCGTCGCCTCGGAGGAGTTGCAGAAGATCCCTAAAGAGGTGATCGTTCAGGCGCCCTGCGGATCGATCCATTTCGAGCAGGCGAGAAGCGTCGCGCTGGTCCACGGGCCGCTGGGCAATTTGGCGGTCGGGCAGGTGATAGTCGAGGTCCTCTAATCGCATCGGTAGGAAGTCTAGCAGCATCTGAGGCGGAGAGGCTAAGAGGAGATGCTCGGAGAGTCTTGACCCGGGAAGGAGAATTTACGGGTCTAAAACTCAATCGCACAGATTTCCATATATTTATGTAAGTAAAAGACTTGCAAGCACCATGAGGAAGTACAAATCTATGTTGACAATGAGACACTCATATAATATTATGTGCCTGCTGTTAGTTTAAATAGGAGAACGAAAGATGAGGACTACGTTGAACCGTTGGGAACCTTTTCGCGGGGCTGCTACCCTGCAAGAGCAAGTGAACCGTTTGTTCGGTAATGTACTGGAGCATTCCGGTGAGGAATCGAACCTCACGAGTTGGGCGCCAGCTGTCGACATCTACGAGACCGAGCATGAACTGGTCGTAAAAGCCGACCTGCCCGAGGTGGATCCGAAGGAGTTGGATATCCGGGTAGAAAACAACCTTCTCACCATTCGTGGTGAGCGGAAATTCGAGAAGAAGGTGAGCGAAGACCATTATCTGCGTGTCGAGCGCGCCTATGGTTCCTTCAGCCGCAGCTTCTCGTTGGCTAACACCGTGGATGCGGAGGCCATCAAAGCCGACTATCAGAATGGCGTGCTGACGCTGACGATTCCGAAGCGCGAGGAAGCGAAGCCGAAGCAGATTAAAGTGAACGTGGGTGCGCCGGCAGTTGCGGCGGCAGCCGCTGGGGGGAAGTAAGCCAGCAACACCGTTGTGGCAGGACAGGGGCTGGCCGGTACGCCAGCCCCTTTTTCTCGAGACGCGAGGTAGACATGCTGAGATTTGACAAGATGACGGTGAAAGCGCAGGAAGCGCTGCAACAGGCCAACGAGGTGGCGGCACGCCACGAGAATCAGCAAATTGAGCCGGTGCATCTGCTCGAGGCCCTGGTGGAGCAGACCGACGGCGTAGTGCCTCCGCTGCTGGCGCGGCTGGGCATTCGTACGGAGGCATTGACGCAAGAGATTGAGCGCGAGATTGCGCGGCTGCCCAAAGTGCAGGGTTTCGCGCAGCAACACCTGGGCAAGCCGCTGAACCACGTTCTGGAACGGGCCTTTGATGAAACAGAGAGATTCAAAGACGAGTATGTTTCGACGGAGCATCTTTTTCTGGCGCTTGCCGGAGAGGAGCGCGATCCGGCGGGGCAGTTGTTGAAGCGGCAGGGCGCAACGCATGAAGCGATCTTGCAGGCGCTGACGGGTGTGCGCGGATCGCAGCGGGTGACCTCGCAGAATCCGGAGGCGACCTACGCTTCGCTGGAAAAATATGCGCGCGACCTGACCGACCTGGCCCGGCGCGGAAAGCTCGATCCGGTGATTGGGCGCGATGAAGAAATTCGGCGCGTGATGCAGATTCTGGCGCGGCGCACCAAGAACAATCCGGTGTTGATCGGCGAGCCGGGAGTGGGCAAGACGGCCATCGTCGAGGGCCTGGCGCAACGCGTCGTTTCCGGAGATGTGCCCGACGTGCTGAAGACCAAGCGGATCGTGGCGCTGGACTTGGCGGCGCTGGTGGCGGGCGCGAAGTTCCGCGGGGAATTTGAAGACCGCCTAAAGGCGGTGTTGAAGGAGATTACCGAGGCGGAAGGGCAGATCATTCTGTTCATCGACGAACTGCACACCTTGGTGGGCGCGGGGGCCGCGGAGGGCGCCATGGACGCTTCGAACATGTTGAAGCCGGCCCTGGCGCGAGGCGAGCTGCGCGCGATTGGCGCGACTACGCTGAACGAGTACAAGAAATACATCGAGAAGGATCCGGCGCTCGAGCGGCGATTCCAGCCGGTGCTGGTCAGCGAGCCTACGGTCGAAGACACGATTGCCATCCTGCGGGGCTTGAAGGAGCGCTACGAAGTTCATCACGGAGTACGGATCAAGGACGCTGCCATTTTGGCGGCGGCGACCTTGTCGCACCGCTACATTTCCGACCGTTTTCTGCCGGACAAAGCCATCGATTTGATCGACGAGGCAGCCGCGAGCCTGCGCATGCAGATCGATTCTCTGCCGGTGGAGATCGACGAGATCGAGCGGCGCATCCTGCAACTGGAGATCGAACGGCATTCGCTGCTGAAAGAGACCGACGCGCATTCCAAGGAGCGCCGCAACCAAATCGACAAAGAGCTGGCGAAATTGAAAGAGGACTCGAGCGGGCGAAAGGCGCGCTGGCAGGCGGAGAAAGAAGCCATCGGAAAAATCCGCAAGCTGAAGGAGCAAATCGAACAGCTCAGAGCGGAAGAACAGAAATTCGAACGCGCGGGCGAGCTGGCGAAGGTCGCGGAAATACGCTACGGCAAGATTGCAGCGGCCGAGCAAGAGCTGAAGAAAGCGGAAGAGCGTTTTGCCGCGGTGCAAAAGGATTCGCCGATGTTGAAGGAAGAAGTCGACGAAGAAGACATCGCCAAGCTGGTCAGCAAGTGGACGGGGATTCCCGCCGGGCGTTTGCTCGAGGGCGAAGCGCAAAAGCTCGTACACATGGAAGAGCGTCTCCGGCTGCGCGTAATTGGCCAGGAGGAAGCCCTGGGTCGCGTGGCGAACGCCGTGCGCCGGAGCCGCGCAGGCTTGTCCGAAGCGAAGCGGCCGATCGGATCGTTTATTTTCTTGGGGCCAACGGGCGTGGGGAAAACGGAGTTGGCGCGAGCGCTGGCGGAATTTCTCTTCGACGACGAAAAACTGATGATCCGCATCGACATGACCGAGTATATGGAGAAGCACAGCGTTTCGCGGCTGATCGGCGCCCCTCCGGGCTACGTCGGCTACGAAGAGGGCGGGCAACTCACCGAGCAGGTGCGGAGGCATCCCTACTCCGTGATTTTGTTCGACGAAATTGAAAAAGCGAACCCGGATGTATTCAACATCCTGTTGCAGATTCTCGAGGACGGACGGTTGACCGACGGCAAGGGCCGCACCGTGGATTTCCGTAACACGGTACTGGTGATGACCAGCAACGTGGGATCGGCGGCGATCTTCGAGCTTTCGACGAAGGATCCCGAGCGTGCGCGACGAGAGACCATGGAAGCGTTGCGCGCGGCGTTTCGTCCCGAGTTTATCAACCGCATCGACGAGATTGTGATTTTCAATCCGCTGGGGAAGGACCAGCTCGGCCGCATCGTCGGACTGCTCCTGAAGAACGTCGAGAAACTGCTGGCGGAACGACAAATCACTCTGGAACTCACGCCGGCGGCGGAAGAACTGCTGCTGCGAGAGGGCTACGACCCGGCCTATGGGGCGCGGCCGCTACGCCGAACCATTCAGCGACTGATTCAGGATCCGCTGGCGATGCAAATTCTGGAAGGCCAGGTGCTGCCAGGTGATCGCATTCGAGTGGATCGCGATGGCCAGAAAAGCGCCATGCGCTTCGAACGCTCCAAGCCCAAACAACCGGCGGCCGCGGCTGGAATCTAGGAAACAGTGAAATTCCGTGCGCCGGCAAATCTTGGGATTTTGTCCGTATCTAGTAGGGAAGGAAAACCATGAGAGTTCTTCGAACCAGCTTCCTGCTGGTAGTGCTGACCCTCTTCTTAATGATGGTGGGCTCGTACTTCGGCGGGCGAAACGGCATGACCATTGGACTTGGAATTGCAATTTGCACCAATGCGTTCGCCTATTTCTTCTCCGATAAGATCGCGCTGGCCTCGAGCGGCGCGCAGCCGGTGACTCGAGAACAGTTGCCGCGCCTCTATGCCGTGATGGAACGTCTGGCGGCTAAGGCAAATATTCCAGTGCCGAAGCTGTACGTGGTGCCCGATGCGGCGCCGAACGCCTTTGCCACCGGAAGAAACCCGCGGCATGCGTCCGTGGCGGTAACTCAGGGTTTGCTGGAATTGATGAATGACGAGGAACTGGAAGGCGTCATCGCGCACGAGCTATCGCATGTTCGCAACTACGACATTTTAATCAGCTCCATCGCGGCCACGCTCGCCGGAGCCATCACGTGGATCGCCCACTGGGGTCCTTGGCTTGGCGGGGGCGACGATGACGAGCGTCGTGGAAGCGGAATTGCCACCATTCTACTCATGATCCTTGGGCCGCTGGGAGCGATGCTGCTGCAACTGGGACTTTCGCGCCAGCGGGAATATGCGGCAGACGCGACCGGGGCTCAAATGGTTGGAAACCAGTTCGGCCTGATGAGCGCCCTAGAGAAGCTCGGCGCTTACAACCAGCGCATCCCGACGACGGCCATTCAACCATCCACATCGGCCTTATGCATCGTGAAGCCCATGTTCGGCGGCGGAAACCTTTCTTCGCTCTTCAGCACCCACCCTCCGCTCGAGAAACGGATAGACGCTTTGCGTCAAATGAACGTCGTCCCGAAACGCTGAGAGCGTCGCCAACGAATTTCGCACAAAGCTGTAATGGCTGCGTAATCTTTCCCGTACGCACGTAAACGAAATCGACTCGGCCGCTTGGGGCGTCTTTTAAACTATTGATATCTAAGCAATTAAAATTTCTGTGCCTTCGCGGGGATTTGGTGAATCAAATGCAGTATATCCGGGCAGGCCGGGTTTCGGCGCGGGGCCACGGGGGGACCGCAGTCATGAGCTGTCGGGACACTATTCATTTGATTTGCTGGTACTTAGAAGGAAGACTCTCGCCGCCAGTAGCCAGCGAGATCAAGCGCCACCTGGATTCCTGCTCGGATTGCCACATGGTTTTGGACGCTGCCATGAGCACCTTAGACCGATATTTTACAGTGAAAGGCTCTGACGAAGAGCCTGCTCCCCAAGCCGCCTGAGACATTCTCCATAAAGCCAGGCACTGCAATAGCTTACAGCCAGCGCGTGGGTACTCGCGCTTTTCCGGGCCTTCCTGAACCTCGTCAAGAATTTCGATGGAGCGCTGCTCTCCGCCAATAGCAAAATTTACAGCCGTGACAGGAAGCACGTAATCTTTACTAGTACTAGTACGTATATGCCTACCCCGTACCTGAGGCTATCCTCCCGACAACCTTATGCATCCACACGGCTTAGTGGGCGGCTCCTCGGAAATAGGCCTTTGGCGCGAGGGATGCACCTCCCAAGGCGCAAGGGGAAGGCCCCAAAGGAGAAGAAGTTTATGAGCGAGTTTCAGGAACCCATAAGTCACACCGCGACCGGAACTCCACGCTGGGTGGGCTTGGCTGTTGCCGTGTTGGGCGGAGTTTCATTGCTCGGCCTGGGATTGGGCTGGAGCGCGCTGAATCACGCGAACAGCATCGAGCAAACCACGCAAGCTTCTGTGAAACAGGCCAACGATGCGCTGGCACAGCGGCTGGCGAAAGAAGATGAAATCAATCAGGCTTTGCAGAGCGACCTGAGAGTGGTCACCGACAAGTTGAACCTGACACAGGGCGAGCTGATCGCCGCCCGTAAGCAGAACAAGAATGCTACCGCCGCTGTGGACCATAAGGTCGAAGGGCTGGCGACGTCCGTGAAGGCCGAGCTCGCGACCAAGGCCAACGCGGGTGACGTGGACAAACTGAACGGCGACGTCTCGGGCGTGAAGACCGACCTGGACGATACCAAGAACAACCTGCAAATGGCACGCAGCGAAATGGGAACCCTCATCGCGCGGAACCATGACGAAATCGACCAGCTCCGCCGCCTGGGCCAGCGCGACTACTTTGAGTTTACGGTAACGCGCAAGGGAGGAAACCAGAGGGTGGGGACCATCCAGGTCGAGCTGAAAGACACCAACACCAAGAAGAACCAATACACGATCAACGTGCTCGCGGATGACAAGAGCTTTGAGAAGAAGAACCGTTCCGTGAACGAACCGATTTTCTTCTACACCGGCGGCACCCGCGCAGCGCTCGAGCTGGTCGTCAACAAGGTTTCGAAGACGACGGCCTCGGGCTACCTGAGCGTTCCCAAGGCGTCCGAGACCGCGGCCAGCAATGCAAGCTCGAATCAATAAACAGTTGGCGACCGCAACACAGTTAGGAATGTTCGAGAGAGTAGAGCCGGAGGGAGAGTTCTCGAGGACTCTCCCTCTTTTTTTGCATGAAGCTTCCGATTTTCTTGCGTGAAGTTCCCGAACTCTCCTCCCTCGGTAGCATGTAGGGCATAGCGCGTCAAGCCATCTGAGAATGTCACCGGAGCGATCCACGTCGCGCCATTTGAGATGTAACCGGAGAACGCTTGTTGTTGTGAATGCCTAGTTGCGTGGCCTCCCCCTGCTTCTAAATGGTTCGGAAATACTCCCACTTCCCTTTGCGCCCCAAGTGCACTTCTCCCCAAATCGTCCTGGACTCGGGTTACCTCTTAAATGGCGCGACGTTGTTCCCTTCGGTTACATTTAGATGGCTCGATGGCTCAATTGGGCTCGATACGCATAGTGGACGGAGGACGCGAGTTGTGCCAAGCTAAGGGCCATCCGGCCACACTTTACTGGCAGTGGATTTCTGGAGGGGGAAGCCATGAAAATACGATTTGGAGCGATTGCGGCGGCAACGCTTTTTGCGGCGGCATTGACGATGGCCGCGGACGGAACCTGGACCGGCTACATTGCCGACAGCAAATGCGGCGCCAAAGCCGCGCACGAAGGGGCACGCGAGTGCACCATCAAATGTGTGAAGGAAGGCGCGAAATACGTCTTCGTCAATGATACCGACAAGAAAATCTACGTTATTGACGCGCAGGACAAAGTGGCGGATCACGCCGGGCATCATGTCACGGTAAAGGGCACTGTGGACGGCGAGACGCTGAAACTGGAAAGCATCGAAATGGCGCCGGCGACCAGCAAGTAAGAGTTGCTGATAAACTACGTTTTCAGCGGGCGGGGCTTCGGCTCCGCCCGCATTGTTTTTTTTGCGCGATTTGGTTTTTGAAAGAATGCGAGATTCCGCTACGATACAGCCTAGCCCATGACCACGACTCTAGTACATGCCGGACGGATGCTGACTCCGACCGCCGAAATTACCGACGCTGGCATTCTGATCCGCGACGGAGTGATCGAGGAACTCGGACTCCGCGAAGGCATGCGACTGCCTGACGGTGCCGAGGAGATCTCCGCGACCGACAGAACCGCAATGCCCGGCTTCGTGGATGTGCACATTCACGGCGCGGGCGGGCGCGACGTCATGGAAGGCAGCATCGAAGCGCTCGCGGGAGTGACCAAGACCGTCGCCCGGCATGGAACAACCTCGTTCGTGGCGACGACGGTCACGGCGAGTCCCGGCGACACGATTCGAAGCGTCGAAGGGATCGCACACTACATTTCCCAACAACATGAAACGGACGACACGCGGGCCGAAGTGTTGGGCATTCATTTTGAGGGCCCCTTCCTCAGCCCCGCGAGGCGGGGCGTGCATCCGTCGGAATGGCTGCAGCTGCCGTCCGCGCAGCTACTGGAAAACCTTCTCGAGGCGGCGGCGGGGAACGGGCAAATTTTGACGATTGCACCGGAACTGCTCGGGGCCATGCCATGCATCGACGCGGCGCGGAATGCGGGAATGGTCGTAGCCGTTGGTCACACGGATGCGACGTATGAGCAGACGCGTGCGGCGATTGCACACGGGGTGCGCCACGCCGTGCACGTCTACAACGCCATGCGTCCTTTCTCCCACCGCGACAGCGGCGTGATTGGCGCGGTGTTTACTTCACCCGAAGTCAGCGCGGAGCTCATCGCCGACGGCGTGCACGTGGACCAGGCAGCGATGAAAGTGCTCCTGCAGGCCAAGGGACCAGAACGCATGATCTTGATCAGCGACGGCGTCTCGGCCACGGGAATGCCGGATGGAAAGTACATGCTTGGAAAATTCGAAGTGACCGTGAGCGGAGGAATTTGCCGCAACTCCGAAGGAAAGCTTGCAGGCAGCACGTTAACGCTGGACAGGGCGCTGAGAAATATTGTCGGGCTGGGCATTCCGCTGGCAGACGCGGTGCGCATGCTAACGCTAAACCCCGCCGCACTCCTGGGAATCGAGTTCAAAAAAGGCGCGCTTCGCACGGGTGCCGATGCGGATATCGTCTTGCTGGATGAAGAATTGCAACTCACGAATGTTTGGGTGCGTGGGGCTGCCGTGGAATAGAGCTGGCCGAGCAGAGGCACGCTGCCCCGCCCGGGCTTGGCCGCAAAACCGACGCCCCACGGACTAAGGATTCAGCGGAATCTTGAGATCCTCCGCCAATTGCTCGGCGTCGAAAGGGCTGCACGCAAAATAGCGTCCGCCAATTTCCATGGTGGGCACTCTACGCTTGCCGTCGTTGGCTTTCATTACGACTTCTTCGGCAGAGGAGTCCGTTTCGATGTCTACTTCACGGAATTCCACGCGCCGCTCTTTCAAGAATGTCTTGGCTCGCCGGCAGTCTGGGCACCACGCAGTGGTGTACATGGTCAGGGTTTCCATCAAAGTCTCCAACTAGATTAGATGCGAGACCGGGGAGTGCGTCGCAAAAGCTGCGGGAAGATGTGCTGTTTCAGGCAAGGACCAGCCAGGGTCAGCGACTTTCGACAGGAGCGCCGCGATATTTGCGCGCAACCTGGATTCGGATGACGGCGCGTTGGAGCGCTACAAAGGCGCGGTCCCAATCGATATTGGGATCAGCGGTGGCCAGGCGTTGTTCCGCGCGAGCTTTTGCAGCTTCCGCGCGCGCCAGGTCAATCTCCGCGGCTCGCTCGGCGGTCTCCGCGAGCACCGTGACGCGGTCGCCCAAAACTTCAGCGAAGCCCTGGATGATAGCCAGGACTCCGCTGGGGTTCGCGCCAGCTCCGCGATAAGCGAGCTCGCCAATTCCCAGCTCGGTCATTAGCGGCGCGTGCCCGGGCAGAATGCCGAGTTCACCCTCGGCGCCTGGCATCACCACCTCGACGACGCTTTCGCTGAGAAACTGCCGCTCCGGCGTGACGATAATTAGCTCGATGGATTCCGGAAGCATTTGTGGTTAGACGCCCGCCTTCATTTTCTCTGCCTTTGCCTTGGCCTCATCAATCGTGCCGACCATGTAGAAGGCCTGTTCCGGGATGTCGTCGTACTTGCCTTCGACGATCTCCTTGAAGCTGCGGACGGTATCCGCAATTTTGACGTACTTGCCCTCGAGGCCGGTGAACTGCGCCGCCACGAACATGGGCTGCGAAAGGAAGTTCTCGATTTTTCGCGCGCGAGCTACGGTGCGCTTGTCGTCGTCTGAAAGCTCTTCGATGCCCAGAATCGCGATGATGTCCTGCAGATCCTTGTAGCGCTGCAGAATCGACTTCACACCCCGGGCGACGGCGTAATGCTCTGCCCCAACGATACGCGGATCGAGAATGCGCGAATAGCTGGCGAGCGGATCGACGGCGGGATAAATACCGCGCTCGACGATCTGGCGGCTCAAGTTCGTTGTAGCGTCCAAGTGCGTAAACGTCGCTGCTGGAGCCGGGTCCGTGTAGTCGTCGGCAGGAACGTAAATGGCCTGCACGGAGGTGATGGAGCCGGACTTCGTGGAGGTGATGCGTTCCTGCAATTCGCCAATTTCGGTGTTGAGGTTCGGCTGATAACCGACGGCAGAAGGCATGCGCCCGAGAAGCGCGGAAACTTCCGAGCCCGCCTGAACGAACCGGAAAATGTTGTCGATGAAAAGCAGCACGTCGAGATGCTCTTCGTCACGGAAATATTCCGCGACCGTCAGGCCGGTAAGGCCGACGCGAAGGCGCGCGCCAGGCGGCTCCGTCATCTGGCCGTAAATCAAAGCAGCGCGGGACTTCTCCGAATTGCCGGGGACCACCACGCCAGCCTCCTGGAATTCCAGCCAAAGGTCGTTTCCTTCGCGGGTACGTTCGCCGACCCCCGCGAACACAGACACTCCGCCGTGTTGCATCGCGACATTGTTGATCAATTCCTGAATGAGAACGGTTTTGCCAACGCCGGCGCCGCCGAACAATCCAATCTTTCCGCCCTTCAAAAAGGGCTGAATCAAATCGATAACTTTAATGCCGGTCTCAAACATTTCAAGAGTGGTGGATTGATCCGCAAGCAAGGGCGCGGGACGATGAATCGGATAGTTCGTTTTGCTGGTTAGGGGTCCAAGCTGATCCACGGGCTTGCCGAGCACGTTCATCACCCGGCCAAGCGTCGGACGCCCCACCGGAACAGTGATGCCCGCTCCGGTGTCGACTGCTTTCATGCCGCGGACCAGCCCTTCGGTAGGCTCCATGGCAACGCAACGCACGCGACCTTCGCCCAGATGCTGCTGCACCTCGGCGGTGACATCTATCGGTTCAGGAACGCTGAAGCCCTCGCTCGTGATGCGAACCGCGTTGTAAATCGAGGGCAAGTGCCCTGACTCGAATTGGACGTCGAGCACCGGCCCGATGATCTGCACGATGTGTCCGACGGCTGCTTGTTTCTCTGCCATGCCTTCTCCTACGCGGTGGACGAAGCCCCGCTGACAATCTCAATAATCTCTTTGGTGATAGCCGCCTGGCGCACTTTATTCATGTGCAGTGTCAGCGCTTCGATGACCTCGCCGGCGTTCTTCGTCGCCGATTCCATGGCAGTCATCCGCGCGGCGTGCTCGGCCGCGGAGGACTCCAGCATGGCGCGCAGAATCTGCGTTTCGATGTAGCGCGGCAGCAGCTTATCGAGCAGCTTTTCTTTTGGCTGCTCGTAAATGTAGTCGACCGGCGCGGAATCTTTTTCGCTGGCGGATTCTTCGTCGGCACGCATCGCTTCGACGGGCAGCAATTTTTCGAGTACGAGGTTTGGCGTCATCACGGTCTTGAATTCGCTGAACACGATGTACACTGCATCCGCTTCTTCCTTGGCGTAAAGATCGGTCACCACGGAGGCAATGTCCCGCGCGGTTCCAAAATTGACTTGAGCCAGGACGTTCACGTATTCGGCAGGGAAGCGAAACCCCGCCTTTTTCATCGCATCGCGGCCCTTTTTCCCCACCGGAATCACGGAAAGCTTTTTGCTTCGATTGGGACGGAAGAACTCATTGGCTTTGCGCAATATATTGGAGTTGAAAGCCCCGGCGAGGCCGCGTTCACCCGTCAGAACAATCACGAGAATTTTTTCTTCCGGGCGATGCGCAAGCAGTGGATGCTCGGGCTGATCGATGCGCGACATGATGGACCGCAACACGCGCGCGAGTTCTGTCGCGTAAGGCCGGGCAGCCAAGGCCGCTTCTTGCGCCCGGCGCAAGCGCGCCGCAGCGACGAACTTCATCGCGCGCGTAATCTGCTGGGTGTTCTTCACCGAGCGGATGCGGCGCCGGAAATCGAGAAGTGTAGGCATGTTCGTTCGTTACGCTTCGGTCCTCAGTTCGCCGCGGTAGCTACGGCAGCCGTGAAACGCTCCTTGAACCCGTCAACGGCGGTTTTGATCTCCGCCCTGATACCGTCATCGAGGGCCTTTTTTGTCGCGATGTTCTTCAACACCGAGGGAAAGTTAGTCTCGACGAATTGCAAAAACTCGCGCTCGAAACGACCAACATCAGCGACGGGCACACTGTCCATAGCGCCGCTCGTTGCGATGTAAATGCTGAGTACCTGTTTTTCGATGGAGAGCGGCGCGTACTGATCCTGTTTCAGGATTTCCGTGAGCCGCTGCCCGCGGGCGAGCTGGGCTTGCGTAACCTTATCAAGCTGATCGGAGCCGAACTGCGCGAAAGCTGCGAGTGCCCGATACTGGGCCATGTCCAGGCGCAAAGTGCCGGCCACCTGACGCATCGCCTTGATTTGCGCGTTGCCGCCGACGCGGCTGACGCTGATGCCCACGTTGATGGCCGGCCTAATGCCGGCGTTAAAAAGGTCGGCTTCGAGATAGATCTGCCCGTCGGTAATGGAAATCACGTTTGTTGGGATGTACGCAGAGACGTCGCCGGCCTGCGTTTCAATCACCGGGAGTGCCGTGAGCGAGCCGGCGCCGAGTTTGTCGTTGAGCTTCGCGGCGCGCTCCAGCAACCGCGAGTGGAGATAAAACACGTCGCCAGGGAAAGCTTCGCGGCCCGGCGGGCGGCGTAACAACAAAGAGATTTCGCGATAGGCCTGTGCGTGCTTCGAGAGATCGTCGTAGAAAGTGACGGCGTGCCGCTTGTTGTCGCGGAAGTATTCGCCCATGGCGCACGCGGCGTAAGGAGCGATGTATTGCAAAGATGCAGGTTCCGCGGCACTGGACGCGACGACGATGGTGTAGTCCATCGAGCCGGCGTCGGTCAGGGTCTTCACGACCTGAGCAATCGTCGAGCGCTTCTGCCCGATGCCGCAATAAATGCAAATAACATCGCCGCCCTTTTGATTGATGATGGTGTCAAGAATGACGGCGGTCTTGCCGGTCTGCCGGTCGCCGATGATCAACTCGCGCTGGCCACGGCCGATCGGAATCATAGCGTCGATAGCCTTGATGCCCGTCTGCAACGGCTCGCGAACCGGCTGCCGGTCGAGAACGCCAGGAGCAATGCGCTCCAGAGGGTTGCGCTGCTTCGAAACAATGGGACCTTTGCCGTCGAGCGGCTCGCCGAGGGGGTTGACCACGCGGCCGACGAGTGCCTCGCCCACGGGCACGGACATAATGGTATTCGTCCGCTTGACGACGTCGCCCTCTTTCAATTCGGCGGACTCACCCAAGAGCACGACGCCCACTTCTTCCTCTTCCAGGTTGAGCGCGATACCGAAAATGTTCTTCGGAAAAGAGAGCATCTCTCCGGCCATGACCTTTCGAAGGCCGTGGACGCGCGCGATGCCGTCGCCCA
>Ga0210398_10001812_pt1 | contig 21474 bp, 13 predicted proteins | sample IncBWC4OmetaG_FD_161047 | JGI IMG/M metagenome (GOLD analysis project Ga0210398, IMG submission 161047) | Forest soil microbial communities from Barre Woods Harvard Forest LTER site, Petersham, Massachusetts, United States - Inc-BW-C-4-O | ecosystem: Environmental > Terrestrial > Soil >...
AGGGCGTCGCGCTGCCCCGGCAGATCGTTCTTCTGGAAGTAGATGCGCTGCAGCATGCGATAGGCGTCGATCGAGTCCGGCTTCTCCGCCAGTAATTTTTTCAGGTTGGCGGCGGCCGCATCGAGCTGGCCCTTTTCCATTTGCTCGCTGGCCTCGGCGAGTAACGGATGGCTGACCCAGGAGATCTTGTCCTGAATGCCCTTTTCGGCCATTTGCTCGAGGCCCGATTTGCGGATGATCATCGCGATCAGAGCGCCGAAGGCAAAGCCACCGATATGCGCCCAGTGGGCCACGCCGGAGGATTGCCCGGAAGCGCCGTAGAGAATCTCCAGCAGCAGCCACACCGGCAGCAGCCAGTACGCGGCCATCTTGAAGCGGTAAAAGCGAAAGAGGAGCAGATAGCCCATTTCAATCTTGGTGGTGGGAAACCGCACCAGGAACGCTCCCATCAACCCGGCGATGGCGCCCGAGGCGCCGAGCACCGGAATGAGGCTACCCGCGTACACCATAGCGTGGACCTGAAAGGCCAGAATTCCCGCCAGCATGTAAAACGCCGGGTAGATGATCCGCCCCCAGGTGTCCTCGAGAACCGCCCCTGCAAGCCACAGGAACCACATATTGCCAATGATGTGCAGCCAGCCGCCGTGCAAAAAATTCGCGCAAATCAAGCCGACCAGCGTCTGGTGGGCCGGGACGAAGGCGTATTTGTTCATGAGCGAAGCGGAATTCTGTTCCGCGTAGCGCTCGCCCAGAGAATCCATCTCGTCTTGCAACCCGTCATCATCGCCTTTTGTGCGCATCTTGGCGTCCCAGACGTCGAGCACGCTGCGGTTGGGATCTTGCGCTTCTTTCCACAGGGGCTTTTCCTTGGTCTGCACGAAGTTGACGAATTCCTGCGCGCCGTCGGGAACTTTCAGTTCCGGATGCGAGGCCGCGAGCAGCAGCAAGTGAATTTTGACCTCGCCCAGCTCAGCCTGCTGCCGGTCGATGGTCCAGTGCGTGCCGAGGAAAATGAGGACGTTGAGCGCGATGATGCCGAAGGTGATGACCGGCCAGCGGCGTCCCTGCATGTTTTCATGGCGAAGCGGGATCAGCATTACAAAAGTCTCCGGACGGGAAGCGAGCAGGATGGCTGCTCGGAAAGCTTTGCTCTCTTCAGTTTAGTGGGCCGGGAGGGTGCGATGGCGGGCAATTCCGGAAACGCATCGGCAATTAGTTACTCTGTCCGATTGGACAGTTGGAAGGACGGCGCGGGTGCCCCATCCTTCGCGTCTTTTGCGAAGGGTGGGTTGCTTTTCGCCGAGCACAAAAGTTAAAAGCCCCACCCTTCCAAAAACCGGAAGGATGGGGCACCCGCGTGCTTCTCTCTTCGCCCTAACTGCTAATCATCCAATCCCTTTCCCTTGAGAATTTGCGGCATACACTTCTCAACCCTAGACTCTCGGGTTTTGGATTGCTTGGCTCCAGAGAAATATAGCAGGTACCCTCTTTGCCGTCCCGGCGTGAGCGCATCAAAAGCAGCTTTCAAGGCAGGCGCTTCCTTTAGTTTCTCTTTGAATTCTTCGGGGACTTTGAATTCCGCAGTCGTTTTGCGTCTCACTTTCAAGCCGGATTTTTCCGCTTCGATGGCTTCGTGAATGTAGGCTTTCAACGTGGGTTCCATCTGCGTTATTTCCCGAACATTGGCGAACCGGATCTGCCGCCCCGACTGCATCTTCCCAGGCGCGACCAGGAGGCCCTTGGCATCCTTTAACAACGCGCCTTTCATAAACAAGACCGCGCAGTATTCTTTGAATCCATGGATAAGAACGACGTTTTTTCCCTGGAGCGTGTAACAAGGATGACGCCACTTCATTTCTTCGCTCAGCTGGCAGTCAAGAATGATCCTTCTCAATTCCTTGAATTCTTCCTGCCACTTTTTGGCTTTCCTTAGAAATCCATCAACTTGGGGATTCGGATTCATAATCCTGTGCCCGCCTTAGCGCGAAGCCACCTGCTTGGAACTTGCCGGGGGCGGCGTAATGACCGCAGCCAGGGTGCGGATCATGCCGTCGGTCTTGCTCATGATGTAGATTTCGCCGTCGCCGCCCATGGAGAGGCGCACGTCCGCGCGGCCTCCTCCGTAGGGAACGTAGTAGGGGTCGGCCTTGGGCGTCTCGAATGTCTTGCCCCGCCAGCCTCCCGTCATGTTGGAAGCGCCGGGCAGGACGCCCAGGTGCGAATCGGGATCGACGATGCCGTCCTTGTGCTTGAAGGCATCGGCCACGATGTCATACATGCGCCGCTTCACCGGAGCGGTTTGCGACGAATCGTACGGGCTCTTGTACATGACTTGGATTTCGTGAATTGTTGCCTGCTTGCCGCGCTCGCCGTGAGCGGCGATCATTTCCGCCAGATCCGCATAGAACAGCCGGCCGGTGGTCATGTCCGAGAAAATGTATTTGCCGGCCATCTGCGGCATTTTTTTGCCGCGATAGACGAAGCCGCTGCCGATGGCGTCGCCCTCTTCGTGGCTGTACACCGCGACGGGATAAATCGGCGCGACCGGCTTCTCGAGGGCCTGGACCGTCAGCAGATCGGAACCGGGGAACGGAACCTGCGGGCTCGACTGCGTTCCGGTCTTGCCCCCGCCGGGGACGGTCAGCACTTCGTTGCCTTCGCGCGAGGAGTAACCGTAATTGCCGCCCTTGGTGATGATGTTGATTTCTTCCCACGAATGCAGGCCGATGTCATCCACCAGCAGCGTGTTCGTAGGCGCGTCCCAATTCATGCGGTGCGGATTGCGCAGGCCGTAGGCGAACACTTCGGGCCGCGCTCCGGCAATGTTGACGAATGGATTGGGGTCGGAGCCGGTGGAGGGAATGCGGTAGCGGCCGTTCTCGCTGAGCTTGTCACTGGGCCGCAGCGCCAGATCGGGCGTGATGCGCAGGATTTTGCCCTGCAGGGCGCCAAGTGTTTGCGGCGTGTACTGCGTCGGACCCGGCGTTTCGCCCGATCCGCCGTCGCCCACGGAAATGTAGAGGTTGCCGTAATCGGGGCTGCCGAGCTTGGCCAGCGGGTCAAACAGAATGTCGCCCATGGGATGGATCATGATGTTGAATCCCACGCGTAACAGCTCCCGCGCAGTGCCCTCGAACGTAGAATTGTTGACGTTGGTGTCCGTCCACTCGATCAGCACCGACTCGTCCGAAATTTCGCCCGCGGGCGGCCGCACCGTGGCAGTAGTCGCGTACCCATCCAGTTTCAGCGATGGAGTCTTGGCATTCGTCGGCTGGGGCGAGCCGGGCTTGTCAGGGTCCTCAACATGAACCGTATAGAACTTCCCGTTCTTGGCGTAATTCGGATCGAACACGATGGAGGTGAGCCCGCCGCCGAAGCGGTCCGTGTCGTACTTTGGAAAAATCATAGGGAACGTAAGGTACGGAGTGAATTTCTTGGTCGCCTTGTCCAGGATGTAGAGATTTCCGTTCATGTCCGCCACAAAGAAACGGTTGGCGGCCTGCGGCGCATTGGCCGGCTCCGAACGCAGCGCGTTGACGCGCGCCAGCATCCCCTTGTAGTCGATCGGTGGCGGGTAGGCGTGATCGCCCATGGGGCTCGACAGCGGAGGATTGGCGTAATCCACGACTAGGAGCGCTGTGCCGTCCTTGGTGATTTGCGAGCTCGAGGGATAGCTGAGTGGATACTGCGCCCACGCCACGGGCAGCGCCACCAGCAGGATCGCACCAACCGCCATCCCCAAATACAATCGCGCCGGGTGGTTGCTAATTCCCCTAATGTCTGACATGACGGAATCTCCCTTGTTGGTGTGTATCGCAAGCCACTCGGAACGCGGATGCACCAGAGCCTTGTAAACGGGGAGAGTATACACCTGGGGTTACCCGTCTGAAATAAAGGGGAGAGTCCGAAAATGGATGCGCAGGCGCCCGTTGCGCACCGAAAATCGCGGCGCTCAAAGGTGGTTTTGTAGCGCCCGCCTTTCTTTTCAGGCGGGCATCTCGGTGTGGCGCTCAATCCCCAGGTTTTCCCATCGCCCGCTAGGTTCGAAGGCCTGATTCTGGTAGAATAGTACCAAGCAATGGGCTGTATCCCGCGGTCAGGGAGCGGCACCGGAGGCGGTCATGAGCGTGGTTCCTTCTGCCGGCAACGGTAAAGTTACCGTTCCGAGCATCCTCGAACGCAAGGGTCGGTCTTCCTTACAGAATTCAGCAGCCAAAATTACGTGCCTGACGGCGTACGACTATCCCACGGCGCGCCTCCTCGACGAAGCGGGCGTGGACCTATTGCTTGTCGGCGATTCGCTGGGCATGGTGGTGCTGGGCTATGAGAGCACTTTGCCTGTTAGCATGGACGAAATGCTGATGTGCACGCGGGCGGCGCGGCGCGGCACGCGGCGGGCGCTGCTGGTGGCGGACATGCCCTACGGCAGCTACCACGACGACCCGGCGGCCGCGGTGCGCAACGCGGTGCGCTTCGTGAAAGAGGCGGGCGCGGAGGCCGTGAAGGTCGAAGGCGGCGAGCGGCGCATCGAGCTGATCTCCCGCATTGTGGACGCCGAAGTTCCGGTGATGGGGCACATCGGCCTCACGCCGCAATCGTTGAACGCCTTCGGTGGGTTCCGCGTGCAAGGCAAGACCGAAGCGGCGGGCGAGCAGCTCCTGCGCGACGCGCGCGCCGTCGAGGCGGCGGGCGCATTTTCCATTGTGCTGGAGTCGATTCCGCGGGAGCTGGCGGCGCGCATCACGGAGGAACTCAAAATTCCCACCATCGGCATCGGCGCGGGACCGGACTGCGACGGGCAGGTTCTGGTAATCCACGATCTGGTCGGCCTGGCCATCGGCCACAAGCCCAAGTTTGCGCGGCGCTACGCCGACGTGGGGGCGCTCATCTCCCGCGCGGCGGCGGAGTACTGCCGCGACGTCCAGCAGGGATCGTTTCCGTCGGATGAAGAGTCGTTCCACGCGCGCCCCGAGCGCGCCACCCCAATTCTTGTGCAGCGCAAATAAGCACGCATCCCGCAACTTTGTATTAGAATCTGCGCACGCCATTTTTCATGCCGGAGGGCTTTTCAATGGTTACCCCAGAACTGCTCCGATTGCTGTTCCAATACAACGCCTGGGCCGATCGCCGGCTGCTGGACGCCTGCGGCCAGCTTAGCAACGAACAATTCACGCGCAGTCTCGGCTCGAGCTTCAGTTCTGTGCGCGATACGCTGGCGCACCTTTACGGCGCCGAATGGATCTGGAACGAACGGTTCCGCGGGCATTCTCCGACCGCTCTTCCGGGCGGCGCGGGATATCCCGACCTCGCATCGATCCGCGCGAAGGTGGAGGAAATGGACCAGTATTTTATCGACTACGTCTCGAAGCTCTCGCAGCAGGACCTGGACCGCGTGATCGTTTACAAGACTTTTGGCGGCCAGGAATTCTCGAATCCGCTCTGGCAGAGCCTGCACCAGCTCACCAATCACGGCACCTACCATCGCGGGCAGGTGGTCACCATGCTGCGGCAATTGGGCGTGAAGCCGGTGTCCACGGATTTGATCGGGTTCTATCGCGAGCAGACGGCCGCCGCGCGCGCGTGACGCGTAGGTAGCACAGACTTCAGTCTGTGGGGTTCCATTTGATCTTCGCGCAACTTCGACCTTGGCTCGCGCGATCGGTCTGGGTTTATTGACGTACCCCCACAGACTGAAGTCTGTGCTACTCACCCCTTGGAAACCATTCACACCGTCGAATGGATGAAGCAGGTGGCGCGCCAGGCCCGCGCGGAAGGCCGCGCGACCGGTTTCGTGCCCACCATGGGCGCGCTGCATGAGGGGCATCTCTCGCTCGTGCGGGCGGCGCGCGCCGATTGCCAGCCGGTGATCGCATCCATTTTTGTGAATCCCACGCAGTTCGGCCCCAGCGAAGATTTTCAGAAATACCCGCGCGCGTTCGAGGCGGACTGCCAGAAGCTGGAAGATGCGGGCGTTGATTATCTCTTCGCGCCTGAGCCAGCGGAGATTTACCCGCCCGGATTTTGCACCTGGGTGAACGTCGAAGGCCTCTCCGAGCGGCTCGAAGGGCGCGCCCGTCCGGGACATTTTCGCGGCGTCACCACCGTGGTGCTGAAGCTGCTCGAAATCGTCCAGCCGCAGAAAGCTTTTTTCGGGCGTAAGGATGCACAGCAGGCACGCCTCATCCGTCAGATGGCGCGCGATCTGCACTTGGACACGGAAATTGTGGTGTGTCCCATCATGCGCGAGGCGGATGGCCTGGCCATGTCCTCGCGCAACGCCTACCTGAACGCCAAGGAGCGCTGGGCGGCCACGATCCTGTTCCGCGCGCTCGACGGCGCCCGCGTGTCCATCGCGCGGGGAGAGCGCGACGCGCTAGGGCTCACCGCGGCGATGCGCGACGCGGTGCGCACGGAACCGCTCGCTGAGCTCGACTACGCGGAGATGGTGGACGCGGAAACCCTCGAGCCGGTGACGCGCCTGCGCGGCGTGTGCATCGCCCTGCTCGCCGTGCGCATCGGTTCGGTGCGCCTGATCGACAACATGCTGGTGGACGAGCGGGACGGCACATTTGCTGTGGCGCTCTAGACGCAGGAGAAGGACGCGGAGGTAAAGTGGCGCAGGCTTCTAGCCTGTGGGGTTTAGTTGCGGCAGGATCGATTCACGCAGCAACCAAAATCCACAGGCTAGAAGCCTGCGCCACTCGAACCTACTTTTCGGGCAAGGCAAACACATACAGCGCGTTGCCGCTCTGCGGGTAGTGCACGTCGGGGAGAATCGTGCGCGGCACATTGCGCGGGCTGCCGCCGCCGAGGCCGGTGGACACCGCGACGTATTGTTTCCCGCCGATGCTGAAAGTCACGGGAAAGCCTTGCACCGACGTGCCGAGGCGCGTCTGCCACAGCATCTTGCCGGTGTTGATGTCCACCGCGCGGAAGACGCGGTTGAGATCGCCGACGAAGGCGATGCCGCCGGCAGTCGATAGCACGGAAGTGAGGAACGATGGCCGCTGCTGCACGTTCCACACTTCCTTCATCGTTTTCACGTCGAACGCAGCCAACCGCCCCACATTGCCGTCCGTGCCGGGCATTTCGTAGAAGAGGCGGTCGCCCATGGTCCCGCCCGAGCCGTCCACGAACTCCACCTTGCGCCCGGACATTTCCATGCAGCTCTGGCTGAGCGGAATGATCAGCCGTTCGGTGGCGGGATCGTAGCTCATGGCCTGCCAGTTATGGCCGCCCTCGGTGCTGGGGCACACCGGAGTCCACTTGCCGATTTCCTGCTCGAGAATATCGGGCCGGTAGGCGACCTTGCCGGTCTTGTGGTCGATGTTAAAAATATTTTGAAAGATGGTTTCCTGGGCGTCGATGAATTCGCCGGTCTTGCGATCGAGCTTCCAGAGGATTCCGTCCTTGCCGATGGTGAAGAGTACTTTGCGGCCGTCGACATCGACGAGGACGCGCTCGTAGACGACGTCCATGTCCAGCGTCTCCCCGGGAACGTGCTGGTAATACCAGGCCAGCTTACCGTCCTCGGGCCGCAGCGCTAGCGTGGAGGTGGAATAGAGAGCCGACCCCTTGGTGCCACGGCTCACCTGCATCCACGGCTTAGCCTGCGCCACGCCCCAGTAAGTCAGGTCCAGCTCAGGATCGTAGCTGCCGGTGATCCACGTTTCCGCGCCGACGCGCAGCATGTTGGGCAGATCGGCCCAGGTATCGCCGCCGGGCTCGCCCGCGCGGGCGATAGTATTGAAGCGCCACAGCAATTTTCCGGTGGCGGGATCGAACGCGCTGATGAAGCAGCCCTGGTCTTTTTCGTTGGCCTTGTACCGGTCGCAGCCGTTCTCGCCCTGGATCACTTTGCCGCGAATCACGATCGGCCCGCTGGAGCTGCCGTAGCCCTTGTTCGAATCGCCGACCTCGGCTTCCCACACCGTCTTGCCGGTGCGCGCGTCGACAGCGAAGAGATGCGCATCCACCGTTTCCGCGAAAACCTTGTCCTGGTAAATGGCGATGTTGCGCATCGCGCCGGTTCCGCCGGGAATGTTCTTCGGCGGGCGCAGGCGATTTTCCCAGATGAGGTCGCCGGTGCGGCCGTCGAGCGCCTGCAGGATGCTGTCGGTGTTCATCAAATAGATGATCCCGTTGTGGACGAGCGGCGTGGGCTCGTTGGCCGCCTGACTGTCATTCATGTTCCAGGACCAAACCAGGCGCAGGTCCTTGACGTTGTCGCGGTTGATCTGCGCGAGCGCGCTGTGGTTCCAGCCCATGTAGCCGCCGCGCACGATCAGCCAGTCGGCGGGATCGGGCTTGAGCAGCATGTCGTCAGTCACCGGGACGTAATTTTTCACTTCGCCTTGAACGATGAGGCCGAGAGGCCGGTTGGGAGCGGCGGCAGCCTGCGGGCCGGGCATTTCCTCGCCGCCTTGCGCCACGGGTGCGGGCGACGCGCCCGTCGTTACTGCGCCAATGGGCACGAGCGAGTTCGCCGCCAGCGCCTGCGTGCTGGCCGTCGCGCCGTTCGCTTGCAGAATGAACGCGACGAGATTCACGGCATCCTGGTCGCTGAGCGACCCAGGACTTGTCAGCGGCATCGAATTGCGAATGCGCGAAATGAGGTCGCTCGCGGGGCGATTGCGCCAGGTATTCAGGAAATTGGCGCCCGCCAGCGGCGGTGCCTCGAACGTGCCCTTCATGTCCGCCAAGTGACAAGACGCGCAGGTGGACTGGTACAGCGCGCGCCCGGCGGTAGCCTGCTCCGCGGTGAACGGCCCGGGGCGGGCAGCAGCTTGCTGCGCAGCGAGTGCAGCGATGGCAAAGCCGGCCACGGCGCACACCGCAACCGCGGCCACTACGCGTGGAAATTTCCAAACTCGATGCTGTGCTCTCTTCATCGTAGAATTCCCGAGATCATCGCGTGTCAACCTAAAGCCCGCCTACCGGCAGGCAGGGTTGACGCCACACGGTCCCCTCTATCTCAACAGCCAGCCCCACAGATTTCCATCCGGCGCGCGCTCGGACTGAATCTGCACGTACAACCGGCCGGCGCGCAGATCGTCCACCTGATCGGGCGTCAGCTCCAGCCTGCCGCTGATCTCGCCTTTCACAGCTTTGCTGACAGTCAGATCCGTATTTGCAACGGCCGGCCCGGGAATACCCTTGGGCCCGCGATGAACCTGCGCCGTGGTTGCTGGCGAGCGCAAGCCCTCAAACGTGCCCTGAATCATCAACTCTTTTCCGGAAAGAGTCGCGGTCAGCGAGCCGCTTCCCGCGATGGTGGACATCATCGCTACGCTAATGGGAACGGGCGAGAGGCGCGCGCGGAAGGAATCCGCTTTCGGCGCGTTTTGCGCCGACGTCGCAAATGCAAGCGAGAATAGCGCCGCAGTAAGAAACAGGGCTGCTGTCCGCGGTCGCACCCACCGCAATATCATCACTTGCCTCACTCGGGAAGGCCAGGGAATCAGAAATTTCAGATCTCAAATTTGAAATTTCAAATCTCGATGACGGCACTCCAAATTCCACCAGCACAGCTTTGTCATTCCGAGCGAAGCGAGGAATCTGCTTTACTCCGGCGGAAACCAAAAGCAGATTCCTCGCTTCGCTCGGAATGACACGTTATGTCGTCGTTCGTTTGCGCTCGACCCGTGCTCGATCGTCCGCGAGCCGCCCCGCTAATTCGCCAGCGGATTCGGGCGCAGCTGAATGTGATTGACCGAGCCCAGCCGCGTTTCGGTAAATTTCGGCATGTACGAGCTGTAGGTCGCCCAAATCCCGCGGCCCTTCCAACCGGCCTTGGCATCGTCAATGCGGCCATCGAGCCCGCGCGTGTAGAACGGCATCGGATAGGCCATGCGGAACACGGTAAACGTTTCCTTCTTCGGATCGAAGATCAGCATCGAGTCCGAAGTGGTTCCCGTAACGATCACCGTATTCTTGCCGAGCCCCAGCGTGTCGAACTGATCGACCCACAGGAAATACGGGTATTCGGTGCTGCCGGTTTCCGCGCCCGTGCCGGTAAACTTTGGTCCCGGCAAATCCCAATACTTGAATTGTCCGGTCTTGGGATCGAGCCGCCCGACGTGGCCGCTTCCCGCCGAGAACCACACCGTTCCGTCAGTGCTGAAGTCGATGCCGTGCGAGAGGCGGCCCGGCAACGGCAGCGGATAGTCCTTAAACTTGCTGGTCTTCGGATCGAGCATATACAGCTTGTTTTGTGGTCCATCCACGACCGGAACGGAGAGCCACACGTTGCCGTCGACCGGGCTGACGGCAGTGGCGTAGCCGTTTGTCGGGACAACTTTCTTGCTGTCCATGTCCACGCGCATCCAGGCGTGTTCCGCGCCCGCTTCAGTCGCCGCGGGGTTGGCCGGATCGATCTTGGTGGTGTCCAGCTCTCCCAAGACGTCGCCGTCGGTCCAGATGCGATCCTGCCAGTCAAATTGCAGGTGATGCGTGTTGTAGGAAGTATCGACGCCGACGAACTTGTTGGAATTGGTGTCGAAGAAGCCGAGTTGCATGCCGTGGCTGCGGGAGAGCAGCGCCTTAGAAGCGATCGCCAGCGCCTGCGGATCGGTGGTGTCCAAGGCGACAGTGCTGGCCGACCATTTCGGATTATTCTCCGCCCCTGGTGGACGAGTGGGCTGCGTCATCCACACGCGGCCATGCTCATCCAGCATGGGATTGTGCGGGCTGGCCATCCAGGCTTCCTCGGATTCACGATCGTGGTAGTAGTCCACTTTCGTGCTGTAGCCCTTGCCGTTTCGCGGCACCACTGGCATCGGCTCAATAGTGTTCTTCACCGGATCGAGAACCCACAGCACGCCGCCGCCGGTGCGGTCCGCGCCGTACACTTTGCCGTACGCGTACATCGTGGGATTGCGCTTGTCCGTCGAGGTCACGTCGTGGAAGAACGATTCGTGCGTGCCCCAATCCCACTGCGTCACCACAAAGTTGCGCTCAATTCCGGTAGGGCGCGGCGGCTGCGGCGGCACTTCGCCGTTCTTGATGCGCGTGCCCCAGTCGACCATAGTCTTTTCCATTAGATCCCTACCCAGCCGGTCGGCTGCTGCACTCATGTTGTCATTGCGCTTCCAGACCGAATCCCAATCGTCCGCGGTCGTGTAACGGCGCGTCACGGTCATCCCCAGTTGATGGCATTGGTTGCACCCGCCGCGGAACGCCGCGAGCCATTGCTCCTGCGACGCGTAGCCCTTCGGGAGCTCTTCTTTGGCGGGAGGATGAATCATCGAAGTCCAGTAGCTGGCGGGATAAATCTTCGCTGCCTCCTGCGGAGTCTCGGCGCTCGCCGCCTGCAGCTTCACCTTGTCGCCGCGCGCAGCCTTCACCTTCTCCGAATCTTTCAGCCCGTAGCCGCGCACCCACAGATCGTACGAGGCGTCGGGCAGGTCGGGCACGAGGAAACGTCCCTGATCATCGGTGACCACGATCTTGCGGTACGGAACGCTCAGCTTGGTTTCCGCGATCACCCAAACGCCGGCCTCAGGCTTAGCGGTTTTAGCGTTGAGCACCATGCCGCCAATGCTGGCCTTGTCGACGGTGAGCCCGGAAGCGCCTTGAGGTTCGCTTGCCACAGGCCTTGAAATGAGACAGACCAGCGCCACAAGAAGCCACATCATCGCGCGCGTTGTTCCTCGCATGCCCGTCCTCCCTTGAAAACCGCCGTGGGTGCTTGGTTTAGGCCAGCCCGCCGACCCGTACCGGGCTTTATATAATGAAGTCGACGAATCCGCCAAACCTTTGGTTTCAGGAATCTTAGTAGCACATGCTTCAGCTTGTGGGGTTCCACAAATGCGACCCGGCCTTCGCGCGCCAGCCAAGATCAACAAAATGAATCTCGCGGTGTTTACGCCAGTTGTCAATGCGAGGCAGTTGGGTGCGGCCGGCGCGCCTCCACTTCGTACCGCACAATCGCCAGCGTCCGGTAGACGGCATGGACGAATTTTCCGTAGGGCGCGGTGATGAACAAACCTGCGATGCAAGCGAGGTGCAGCACGAGCAGACTCCCCATAGCCGCGCTAGCCCGGAAAATCAGCACCAGCATCCCCGTGAGCGCCGTGAGCCCGAGGGTCGCCAAAAAAACGTAGTCCATACCCGAAGCGCCCGCTGCCGCAGGCTCGCGGTCACTCCGCAACTTGAAATAGATCAGCCCGCCCGTTCCAACCATAAGCGCGACGCCACCCACGCTGCCAAAAATCACCGGCGCGCTGGTTAAGCCGTAGGGCGGCATCCAATGAAAAATGTCCTGGTAGAGAAAGGCCAGTGAAGTAGCCACAAAATCGCTGAGAAAACCCCAGAAGGTGAGCGCGTGGTAGAAGCGGCGAACGCCTGAAGGTTTCTCATCAGGATAAAAGCATCCTGGGCCGCCGCCGCGCAAATAGCGCAGCCCGAGGGCGGCTTCTAGAGCAGCGGCGAGGGTTTTCCAGTCGCCCGGGCCGTCCGCCGCGCTTTTCGTCTCCGACCAGAATCGCGCGCCGCCGCGCAGCCACACGGCGATTCCGTAAAGAAATAAAATCAGCGCGCCGCCGGCCATCGCCGCGTAGGGAACCACTTCGTAAAACGCGCCGGGCCCCGCATGCGCCGCGAATAGCTTTCCCGATGGAATGAAGAATAGCGCGAGAGCAACCACAATTGCCGCCATTGCCGTGGCCAGAAGCGCGGTCCCGCTGCGATTCTTGAAAGCGCGCCCGAGGAACGCGGGCCAGCTCCAGCGGCGGTATGACTCCCGGCGCGACTCGGCCAGAATCTGCGGAATGTTGATGGCGAATTCGTGCGGCGGCGTGTACATGCAGGCGTAGTAGCAGGCGCGGCAGTCGTGGCAAAGGTTGGCTAGATAAAAAACGTCGCCCTGCTTGAAGTCGCGGCGCACCTCAATGGCGCGAAACACCGGGCAATAGCCCTCGCAGTAGCGGCACGCGTTGCAAATCACCAGCTGGCGGCTGGCTTCTTCAATCAGGTCAAGACCGGGCATTCGCCGCCTCCCTGCCCGCCAGCCGCCCGAACACAGAGCCAATGGTCAGCCCGAATCCGCCAAGGTAGCCCTTGGTGAGAATGTTTCCGGACATGATTTCTCCTGCCGCGAATACATTCGGGAACGCGCGGCCGCTTTGATCGAGCACGCGCGCGCGTTCATCCACCGCGACTCCCATATAGGTGAAAGTGATTCCCGGCCGCAGCGGCAGCCCGTAATAAGGAGGCCGGTCGATGGGCAGCGCCCAGTTGCTTTTCGGCAGCGTGAGCCCGCGTGTGCACCGGCCGTCGAGATGCTGCATCTCGGCCTCCGCGTTTCCGGCCGCGGCGCGATTGAATTCCGTGAGGGTGTTTACAAAGGTTCCGCAGTCTAGCCCCAACTGGGATGCCAGCGCTTCGAGCGAATCGGCGCGATACGGCGGAAACATCGGCGGAAGAAATTTGTCGATTGTTTTGCTGTCCACGATGCAAAACGCGATCTGCCCCGGCTGCGCGGCGATCAGCGTTCCCCAGATGGCGTAGCGCTTCGGCCAGATGTCTTCGCCCTCGTCGTAGAAGCGGCGCGCATCGCGGTTCACCACGATGCCAAAGGGTGTGGCATCTAGCCGCGTCACGATGCCGCCGTCAAATTTCGGCGCGCGCGCATCGACGCCAATGGCATGGAAACCCTTCGGATCGCCGATAGATTTCGCCCCGTGCTTCAGCAGCGCAGCCAGCAGCGTCCCGTCATTGTACCGAGTGCCTCGAATGATGAAATTGTCGGCCGCGTCGCCCCAGTGCCGTTTCAGCCATTCGAGATTGGCTTCATAGCCGCCGGCCGCAACTACCACAGCGCGCCCGCGAACCAGCGCTTCTCCTCCGCCGTTCGTGAGACGCACAGCTTCAAAGCGATCGTTCTCGATGACCAGATCTTCCACCCGCGCGCCATAGCGCACTTCAATCCCGGTGCGCCCAGCGGCCCGGTAGTACGTGTTCAAGAGCGCCTTGCCGCCGCCGAGAAACCAGCGATTAGTCCGCCCCAGGTGCAGCGTGCCCGCCAGCGGCTGCTGCCAGTGCACCCCGTGCGTGCTCATCCATTGGGGCAACGAGGAAGATTCGTGGATGGCCAACTTGGCGAGATCGAGATTCGCGGGCCCGCCAGTGACGCCAATCAAATCCTGCAAATGTTCTTCTTCAGCGTACGGGCCGGAAAAAAACTGGTCGGCAGCGGCGTGCGAACAGCGAATATTGCGCGTGTGCCGCGTGTTCCCGCCGCGCTCGTACTCCGGCGAGCGCTCCAGCACCAGCACGCGCGCCCCGGCCTCGCGCGCCGACAGCGCCGCGCACATCGCAGCGTTCCCGCCCCCCACGACGATTATGTCGTAATTCTCCGACACCCTTCTCCCGAAGCGATCATTTCCGCAAGTGAAATGGCGACGTGCAATTCGGAAGTATAGCGCACCGGCGGAATCGTGATCCCAATTCAGAAACCCGGCCCGCTACAACATCTGTTACAAGTGTTTAGATTGCGGCCTGCTTCGTCTTGACATCGCCCTTCAGGATGCTAGGCTGGGATTAACATGGGCAAACAGCAATACATAATTGAGATTCCAGCGTCCGTCGGCCGGCGAGTCGCGCGCAGAGCGAGACAAGAGAACCGCAAGCCGTCCGACCTGGCCGTCGAAGCCCTGCGCCGCTATATTGCTCTGCCCAAGTTTCCCGAAGAAACTCCGACGCCAGCGGAGTTGCGCGCCATCCGTCGCGGCGAGGCTGCGATCGAGCGCGGTGACTCCATCACTCTAGATGAACTCCGCCGAAAAGAAACGATGGCGCGTCGTCCTCGCCGGTCCCGCGCAAAAGTCTCTTGAGCGAATGCCGCCCCGAGATCAGGCCCGCGTGCGCGCCGCCTTGGACGAAATGGAATTGAACCCATTCTCCGGTGACATTAAATACCTGAAGGGCGATCCCAGGCTTCGGCGGCGCGTGGGCAGTTGGCGTATTTTCTTTCGAGTGGAGCGCGCCCAAAGCGCGATCTACATCTCTGCCATCGAGCGCCGGTCTTCGACAACATACTGAACCGAAGCCGCCCGCAATCCAGAACACGCTTCATCGACTTTCTCGGCCTTAGTTATTCTTGGCAAAGAGTAGGGCAGATCAAGCAGCTACCCTTCCCACGCGTTGGGCGCGAGCGCTTCAATGTCGCTGAGCACTTCGACCACCGCGGGGCGCTCGCTTGAGATGGCGCGGTCCAGGGCCGCGCGCAGCTCGCCGGGCTTGGTGACGCGAATTCCCAACGCGCCCATCGATTCCGCGATCGCGGAGAAATCCACCTTGGAGAAATGCCACATCTCACCCTGCTTCTTCGAAGGCTTTCCTCCGTAAGCGTGGCGGAAAATGGTGGTTTCCTGATTCAGGGAATTGTTGTTGTTGACCACCGTCACGGTGGGAATGCCGCAGCGCACGGCGGTTTCCAGTTCCTGCAAGTGGTACCAGAATCCGCCGTCGCCGGTGACACACACAACCGGTTTCTTAGGCATCCCTAGTTTGGCCCCCAGCGACGCAGGGAACGCCCAGCCCAGCGATCCGGCGGCACGTAGGAAATCCCAGGGCTTGCTGACCCAGAGCTGCTGGGCCGACCACATGCCTGCGTGCCCCGTATCGGACACGACGATGGTGTCGCGCGGCAACCAGTCACCTATTTCTTTCCAGATTCGTTCGGGGCGCATCGGCTCGGCGTCGGACTCCCGCAGCGGCTTCACTTCCGCGCGCCACTCCTTCACGGCCGCCTGGGCTTCTTCGACCCACTTGACGTTGCGCGCGGTTTTGCCAGCGCTGCCCACCGCTTCGTTCAGCGCCTTCAGCACCGTTTTCGCGTCACCCAGCACCGACACGGCATTCGGGTAATTCCTTCCAAGGTCGGCGGGATCGATTCCAATTTGAATGACCGGCGTGCCCGCGGGCGGGATCTTCCAGAAGTGCGTCACCATGCCGCCGGTCTGGCTTCCGACGTAGAGCACCAGATCGGCGCGCTTCATGAGCTTGTTCGTGCAGGAACGCGAGTACGTTCCCGGCACGCCGATGTAGAGCGAATTGTTCTCCATGACGAGGGACTTGCCGTTCAGCGACGTGGCCACGGGAATCGAAAGCGTCTTCGCCAGTTTCAGGATTTCCGGCCCGGCGCCCGATAATCGCGCGCCGCCGCCGATGACAATCACGGGCCGCTTGGCGCTTTTCAGCAGGCGCGCCGCCTGGGACACGCGCGCCGGCTCCGGGGCGGGACGAAACGCGGGAACTTGCGCCGTTGCTTCGTCGGCGATCACTTCAAGTTCGGCCGTGTCGTGCTCGATGTCCCCCTCTTTCCCCGCGAAGAGCAGATTCACCGGTGCGGGCGTACCTGAGGTCGCCTCGCGAAACGCCTGCCGCAAAAGTTCGGGCAAGCGGCCCACAGCATCCACCTGGAAATTCGCCTTGGTCACCTGCGTAAACATCGGGAAATCGTCCATCTCCTGGTAATTCACTTTGTGCTTCTGATGGCCCAGCCGCCCGCCGGTCAGCGCGATCACCGGGCTGTGCCCCATGTACGCGTCGCGCAACCCCGCCGCCAGATTGGCCGCGCCCACGGCCTGCGCCGCGCAGATCCCCGGCCGCCCCGAAGCGCGCGCGTAGCCGTCCGCCATGTACGCAGCCGCCTTCTCGCCATGCGTCAGGACGCGCTTGATGGGCATGTTGTCCATTTCCGCGAGCGCGCGGCTCAGCATGGTGGGCACGAAGAAGAAAGCCGTGACGCCTTGGGCGTTCAGAAATTCCGCGATGAAACGGCCACCGGTGATTTTTGCCAAGCCCTATCTCCTCGAATGTCGAAAATTCCGAGCGGTGGAAATCAGAAGCAAGTGGTGCCGGCGGTGAGACTCGAACCGCCTACTCACATTGAAAACGCGCAAGTTATTGATAACATAGGAAGGCTTAAACCGCCAAAACCGATGAAAACGCCCAACGTGGATACGCAGTGGATACGCGGCGGGTACTGAAGCAGCCAATCCAATTCCTTGTCGAAGGCCGTTACGTCGCGAACCTGCTGGACGGGCAGGTATTCCTTTATTCTGGCCGGATAATGATGTGGCGCGTGGTCTCCGAATCTAGTTGAATGAAACGCTTTCTGCGCTAAAACACCCCAGGATGGCAATCCCAAATCTCAATTTATCCCGAAACAGTAGAACAATCCCGCACCGCCCGACTCGGCCAAACCAGCTTGGCTACAATTTCGACTGGGGTGCGCCGAATTCCACGACATCGAATGGAAACCGTTTCGATCGGAATGGCCAAGCTGTGCGTTTCCGTCGCTGCTGCTGGTCCAGTTGTGGCAAGTGTGGTCTGCCGTATCGGCATACGCCGTCCCGTCTGGCTTCGAGCCGGTTAGCATGTCGTGCCGATCGGGGTTGTCTCCAACGCCGTTGACCTGGTCTCCCTTTTCTGTCAGAGCCTCCTCTTTCGTAATGGTATTTCCGGCGCGTGCTGACTCAAGTGTGTCCCCATGCAGGTCGGACAGATTCTCGGCAATCGGAACTCCTTTTACGTTGTACCAGGGGCCGTTGCCGATCCGATCACGGGCGTTGACAGCGGGCTTACCGTTCGCAGCCTGGGTGCTCAGATACGCATGGAAAATACGATTGCCCAGCCCAGCCGCGACGGCAAGAGTTTGGCAGTGTCTGTCGGCTGCCGCTAGACCGCCCAGATCCCCTCCCTTACCCATGCCTACGCTCGTGATGAAGAAATTCTTGGGGTTCTGCTCCCACCCCGGTTGCTGCCCAGGGTAGGCTGTTGGGCTTGCTTGTTGTGCGATCGCGAAAGATGAAATCAGGACCAGAATCAGCGCGAATACTACGGCTAAAGACAGATCATTCCTCATTCCCTGTTTCCTCCTCCTCGATTGAATCGGGATTCCCATTTGATTCCTCATGCGGGAACCCTCAAGCACTCCAGGTCCGACGAACCAAGTTGTTCTTCTCCATCGTGCTTAAAGTGCCGGGCAGCGCATTCGCGTTGACTTACACTGCGAAATCACCAGATCAATTTCAGTGCAAATTGAATCTGCCTGGAGGTAGTAGATGTCGAATCGATCGAACCCGCTCCTCCCACCGGTGCGCCAGTCTGATCGAACAGCGTCTCATTATCTATCGGAGAATTGAAGTTTGCGTGATTCAATATATTGAAAAGTTCTGCGCGAAATTGCACGTTGAATCGCTCGGAATGCCCGATGTAGTTGTTTTTGAACAAGGAAAAATCAAGGTTTATCAGCCCTGGACCGATCAGCGAGTTCCGACCCGCATTGCCCTGGAGGTTCGCGCATGTGCCAGTTACTGTCGCCGCGGTGAAGGGCACGCATTGCGCAGCAATCGCCGGCATGGCCATCGGAAGACCAAAACAACTGAGATTAATATAATTGTTAGCATTGCCGGGGTTGATGGCAGACGCACATCCAGTACCTCCCAAGCGGTTCGGAAAATCAACCGGACTGCTGTCTAACGTGCCGAGAGGATCGCCACCAATCAGAACCGTAAAGGGCAAACCGGTTCTTACTTCGAAGATTCCTCCTAACTCCCACCCCCCGAGCCCCCAGTCCGCGACCCGGTTGCCCAAATGTGGCGTGGGCGCAGTCCACAAAGAATTGATCACCAGATTATCTTTTACATTGAAGTCGGACACGGCGCGATTATTTTTGCCTTCAAAAAAGAACAGGTTGGAGACGGAGTTCAGAAACGAATCACTCTCAATAGAGCCCGAGCTCGAATCAATACTTTTGCCCCATGTGTAGGAGCCGCCGATCTGGAAGCCGTGGCTCAACCGCTTTGTGACCTGCGCTTCCAAGGCCTCGTAAAAAGAGCCGTCGTCCCATTGCAAAATATCGATGTCGCCCCAGTTCGGATTGATCACCTGCGGATTTGTCGTGGGGTTCGGCCACAGGTAACCCGCAGAAGTGATTGTGGGCAGCACCATATTCGCATCATCCGCGATAAACGGGTTATGGACGCCACGCGAGCCGAGGTAAGCGACCGTCACGGTCAAGCCAGATGAGACTTCGCGCTGGGCACTCAGATTCCATTGCATTATGTAGTTGCGTTTTGGATTCTGACCGACAAACTGAATCTCCGGCAGAGGAGCGCCGTTGGCCACGGCGAGCGCACCTCCTGGAAACGTTCCCGCGGGTAATTTGTTATTCTGGACCGTTTTACTGAATGGCGACCCACTCCCGTGGCTGCCAAATTCAGACATCAAAGGCAGCGAGTCGTACATTCCGAAACCCGAACGGATCGAGGTTTTGCCATCTCCGAATGGATCCCAAGCAAAGCCCACGCGCGGCTCGAAGTTCCGGTGAGTGGGATTGTTGAAAAGCGGGTTGCCAAGATGAGCTGTTACATCGGTAAGGTTGTACAAATTCGCCGCTTTGTTGTTGATCTCATCGGGCACACTCGACATCTCGTAGCGCAAGCCCACGTTAATGGTGAGATTCGGTTTCCAGTGGATGTCATCCTGGAAGTACACTCCGAAGATTGTTTGGCGATAATCCAGCGCCGACAGACTGTCCGCTGCGAAGCTCTTCGGTTCATTGAGTAAAAAGGCGTTCAACGAACCAAATCCAAAGACTCCACCCGCGTGATTATCAAAAGTATTTCGGTTGTCCTGATCACGTTCCGCCACACCACCGAATCTAAGGTTATGTTTGCCGACCGTAAGACTCGCGTCGTCATACACCGGAAACGCGTTCCAGCGGAACAGTGTGCTAGCTTGATCGTTAAATCCGGAAGAGTACTTTGTCAGTCCAGATACGGTTACCTGCGGGGCGTCGAATCCGGGGATGGCTCCCAAAGCCGGATCTGTTGCCGCGGTGTTAATGGCGCTTACGCCGCCGCCGGATATGTCGTGGTTTCTATTAAAACCGAAGCGGACGGTGTTGATCAACTGAGGGCTGAAAATGTGGCTTTCCTCAAGAGCGACACGCTGGTTAGCTGTGTGCTCCTGAATTAAGACAGTATTCAGACTGTCCGGCAACGTTAAATCCGAACTGTCATGCAGATAGGTAGCGAAGAAGCTATCCTTCTCCGAGAAGTGGTGATCGAATCGAGTTGTCTCGAAGTTTTCAGTTGCAACTTGCTCCGCAACAAATGAGTAAACGCCGGTATTTCCTAAGCCCTTGAGGCCGTCATTAGGTAGCGCATAGAGAGCAAGGAAGGCGGCAACATTCGGATCTACTTGCAAAGTCGTCGTTGTGCCATTCGAATTGTGGATAATCCCATTGCGAGCGTCAGGCGATGGCACGTTGGCTAAAGTGGTAGTGCCCAAAAACTGACGCAGCCCTTCATAATCCGCGAAGATAAAAGTCTTATCTTTTTGAATCGGCGCTCCTCCGGACGCTCCGAACTGGTTCCGCCTGAATTCCGGAATCTGGGGGCCATCAAAGAAGTTTCGAGCGTCTAGCGCGCTGTTGCGCAGAAATTCATATGCGGTGCCGTGAAGCTGGTTGGTTCCCGACCGAGTGATCGCGTTGATCACGCCGCCCGAGGTCCGGCCGTACTCTGCGGAGTAGTTGCTGGTCACAACAGAAAATTGTTCTATGGCATCGACGCCTACCGCGACGCCGATCGCGTTTCCAGGCCCACTATCCACGTAGTTATTTACGCTAATGCCGTCAATACGATAATTGTTCTGTTGGGGGCGGCCGCCGGAAACCGAAAGTTGCGTTCCGAAGCCTCGTGCTGACCTCTTAGAATTCGATGGAGGTTCCTGGAGCGACGCCACGGAAGTTACACCCGGCTGCAGAGCAGCCAACAGCGTCCAATCACGGCCATTGAGCGGTAATTCCCGCACCGTCGTTGCGTCTAGTTCGTCGCTCAAAGACGACGATGACAACTCAACCGTGGGGGCTTCTGCCGTTACTTCCAGCTTTTGTGAAATCGTGCCGACCTGCAGGGGGAAGTTCAGCACTTGCTGTTCGCCGACCGTTAAAACGATTCCGGATCGGAACAGAGTGGCAAATCCAGTTGCGGAGACGGTTATTTGATAGGGGCCCGGCGCGAGATTCGGCGCGGTGTACACGCCGGCTGAATCCGTGGTGACAGTCCGAACAACACCGGTGTTGACGTTTTCAATTGAAAGTTGGACGTTGGGAATGGTGGCGCCCGAGCTGTCAGTAACCGTGCCGCTCAGGGTCGCGCCTACCACTTGACCATACGATGGAAGACACGTCAGAAGGCTTATCCCTATCATCGCACAAGCCCGATATACAAATGAGCGAATGCACACACCTTGCTTAGAAGTCATATCTCCCCCCTTGCGTGTGTACCTTGCGTCGGCTATCGGTAACGTCTGTCCAGCGCAGTTGTGTACATAACAACCAAGCATAGGCTTTTTGTGACAGCTGACCTGCTCCCCGAAATTCAGTCCGTCGAAAGGTTAGCTTCTCCGCTAAAGGGCCCCGAGAGGAGAAACGCCATGAAGAAAGAGCCGGTTCAG
>Ga0210398_10001814_pt1 | contig 21471 bp, 15 predicted proteins | sample IncBWC4OmetaG_FD_161047 | JGI IMG/M metagenome (GOLD analysis project Ga0210398, IMG submission 161047) | Forest soil microbial communities from Barre Woods Harvard Forest LTER site, Petersham, Massachusetts, United States - Inc-BW-C-4-O | ecosystem: Environmental > Terrestrial > Soil >...
TGCCGCGCGCAAAGCCTCCAAAAAAAACTGAGGGGAGCCGGGGATGGCAAAGACGGGCACGCGGCGGTAGGTGCTGGTGGTGATAAACTGCAATTGGCCTGGTTCAAAATGGCGTCCGTAGATCGGCATTCATGAGGATTACCGGCGAGGAAGGCAGAAGATTGAGTCGCGGGAGGCTTTTGAGCGTGTCTTGCGAAGCTGTCGCAGACCTGAAAGGAAAGGTCTGCGCCAGCCGGCCTCAATCGCGTTTGTGACCGCGCTGGCTCACGGCGTGTATGTCGAGTACAACTCTGCGGTTAACGGGGAATGTCAATGAGTCAGCCGACGCTCGGTAAGTCTAGTAGAGTGCGAGACTGGCTCATTTATGTAGCCGTCGGTCTGGCGGTGCTAGCCTCGATCATCCTTTATGCAAACGCGACTGGAAGGAAGAGCGATTTCCCGGTTCGATGGGTGGGACTGGTGCTGAACACTCCTCTGGTATTCTGGCTACTGATAAGGACCCGAAGGGATTTCTGGCGAACTGCGCTGTTTTGGGCGGCAATCGGTGCCCTCTTCGTTCTGCACTCGGCCGTGTACACCGTTCTGCTTCTCAAGGTTGACCAGTGGCCACTGGTCTGGTTCGTTCCATGTGTCGTCGTAGAGGTGCTCGTGTTCTCGGTTAACCTGACGAATTCTCAGTCCCTGAACCGGTACGCCTATGTGGGGAATAATCCTACGACGTTGACTGACCCGAGCGGATTGGGGCCGCAGCATCCTCCGAGCTGCACCACTATGACGTGTGCTTGGCAGTACTACTGCGGGACTCTTTATTGCGGTTACGATTCGACGGGGCTAATTACGGGACCCGGCTGGGATGAGTTCGGCCTGCAGCAAATACCAGTCGTCGTTCAAGTGGGCTGGGGATACATTCCGGTTTTCGGCGGACCCTGGACACCTGGACCGCAGGGGAGCGATTACGCGTCCAGAATGCAGTTGTGGGGCTACTGGGGACCAATCTACGAGCAGACAGGCGACGCCTTCACGATTCTCGGGGAGCCTAGCGTTGACCTGACGGGTCCGACTCCCATACCGCCGAGCCAGCAGACCCAACCACCTGTCACGAAACCGCCGGGGCCTGACAAATGGTGGCCCTCAACGGACCCGTCAAGCTGCTCCGTGTACGCTCCCGGCAGCCTTCCCGGATGGGTCTGTAGCAAGGCCCCAAGTACCCCGAGGATGAATTCCATTCGGGGCTGCTTGCAGCAGTTCTACATTTCTGGCTACGGGTACATCCCGTTCGCAACCATCGGCAATCCCAATTTCAACTCCCTTGTTCCGGTTGACCAGAGAGTCGGTTTTGGGGAGCACGCTTATTGCCTTCCCGAGGGTTTTTTTTAATCCGTGAGGACGCCAATGATCTGGAGGAGAATACTGTGTGTGTTGCTGGGCGGGGCGTGTTTTTGGGTCCCTACGATGACAATTGAATTGGCCACCCGGCACGAGCTTAACGGAATCCTCGGGACGCTCGTGCCGCCAGCGGTTCTGTTTGCAGTGTACCTCCTGTTGCGCAGCCACATCGGTCTGAAGAACGCTGCCTTCTGGATGTTAGCTGGAACGTATTTGTTGGGGCCATTGTTCATGATGGTGGGGTGGACGGCCCTGGGGGGGGGATTCGCTTCGCGGCTCGGTGGACGAAATGACGCCACCTACTTGGTATTCGCGTGCGTTTTCCCGCCACTTACGTTGGTTTTGGCCGGTTACGACGGAACGCTTTTTGGCCTCCTCCTCGCGACGCTTTTGATGCCGTTACTTCAACGGTGGAGCAACAAGCGCGACACGGTGACAGGCTCGGAGAACCGCAGGGGAGAAACGGCCACCGTCTGACGGCGTTGGACCGGCTTGACGCCGTAGATGTGACGAATCCGCAGTCCTTTAACCGATACGCGTATGTCATGAATAATCCTACGACGCTGGTTGACCCCTTCGGGCTGCAAGGGCAGTGCACGCCCGGCACCCCGAACTGCCCGGCGCCCGTGAGCTGCACCAACATGGTGTGCGCTGACAACCCCTCGACATTCTGTGGCGTGCCTTATTGTGGATACGACCCCCAGGGTCTTAACAACGAATTCGACGAGTTAGGTCTGCAAGAGATACCAGTGGTTGTGAACACCGGTATCTGGGTGCCCCCGTCCCCGGGAACAGCAACCTTGCTCGAATCGCAGTTTGAATGGTCCGGCGACCAGATTGTCGCGGGGAGTACCGACGTCACGCTCGGCGTTAACGGATTGCCGGGTTACTGGCTTAGCTTGGCCGTCGGTAACGCCTTCACGTTCTTTGGTGGTGACTTTTCTTCTAGCCCTCAAGGCGAAGGCCAAGCCTCAAATAATGCGCCCACCAAGATAGGGACACCGAAGACCAGTGCACAGTGTTCCATCTATCAGGATGGTTCGCCCACTGGCCCTGCGCTTTATACACTTTGCAGCAAGGTCTTTCCCAACGGTTCGGTCTCAAACCAGATTCGGGGATGTCTTCAAAGTTTCTATGCTCCTGGGTCGGGTTATGCTCCGATCCCAGTCATCCTACCGACGACTCCAGGGTCTTACGTCGATGTCAACAGCATCCTTCCCGGAACCGGAGCTCATCTCACATGCTTTGCGAATGCTGCTGGGCTATTTTGACCTGATGGGGGCAATGCGATGAAAAACAGACTGTATTGGATCGCAGTGGGCGGGCTTTCGTTCTGGCTTCCGTCCATCGTTGTCGCTGCTGCCCTCCATCAAAACGTGAGTCTTTGGACCCTGAATCTTGTTCCGCTGGCAGGCTTGACGTTACTGGGAGGGGCGAGTTGGCTAGCCACAAAACACCTGCCTAAGTGGGGATGGGTCCTGACGGGGATATATATTCTGGGTCCCGTCTCTATGCTGGCCCCGTCGGTGTTTCTCCACGTTCCGTCGTCAACGAATATCCCTGGAGAGAATATGTGGATGATCCTATTTTGTTTATTCCCTCCAATGACCCTCTGGATGGCGGTGCTGAATGGAATGATCCTCTCGGTACTAACCGTCACCGTCGTCCTAACCTTTCTCGCGGTGTATCTGAGGGGATGCGGCCTACGGCCTAGCTCGTCGGTTTCGCAGTGAGCCAGGCTGCTCTTCTGTGTCGCATGTGGCGACGACATCACTCTTATGTCGTTACCACTGCCAGCCCCCCCTTGCAAGGCCTCAAGGCATTCTGTCCATCATCAGAATCGAAGCGCCTTCGATATGGTGAAAACCGGTGATTCCGAGCTTTCGCGGCTGGCGCGCTGCGTCTTTTATCATTCGCATCGCAGCGCGGCCACGGGATCGATCCTGGTGGCGCGTCGCGCGGGAAGGTAACTGGCGGTGAGCGCCACTGACTCCCAACGGCGCCGCTCCCTCATAAATGCGTCAGCCGTAGCTTTGCCATTCTTTTCGGTCTCACCAATAGAATTTCAGCGCCAGTTGCACCTCGCGTTGATCGTTCTGGCCGTCCCGCGTTGAATTGATCACTCCGAAAGTGCTGGGCGAAGTGTAGTCGAGCGATCCCGGGGCCGCGACGATGCCGTTGCCGCTGAAGCCGGGCGGCGAGAAATTGGGATGATTCGTCAGGTTGAAGAATTCGGCGCGGAGTTCGAGATGCGTGCGCTCGGTGGTGCGGAAGCTCTTGAACATCGAGAAATCGAGGCGGTGAAATCCTGGACCATAGAACTGCGTGGGAGCGCCGCCGAGAGGCGAATAGTCCGACTGTCCGATGGTGGTGGCTACGGGCGGGCTGGTGAAGGCGTTCGGATTCAGCCACTGGTTCACGTTGTGCGGTCCCGCGGTGATGCTCTGGCCGGGCACCAGCAGGGCGGTGCAACCGAAGCCCGAGGTGGTGCTGATCACGCAGCCGACCGTGCCCGGCTGCCCGTCTTCGAGCGTCAGAATCCAGTTCGTGCTCCAGCCCCCGAGCACTCCGTTGACCACGCCGCGGCTGTTGCCGAGGAATCTTCGGCCCGATCCGACCGGTAATTCGTAGGTCCCGCTGAAGTGCACCACTTTTGGAATGTTGAAATCGCACAGCGCATAGTCGCCCTGAATGCCGAAGTTCGGCAGCAGCGGAGCGCGATAAAAGATCGCCGTCTCGTTGAGAACGTCGGAAGCGTCGGTGCGGCATTTCGCCCAGGTGAAATTGGCGAGCACGCTCAGGCCGGCGCTGAACCGGCGCTCGTAATTGAGCTGAAGCGAGTTGTAGTAACTGTCGCTCGCGAAGGTCGAATAGGTGCCGCCGGTGGTGAAGTCGGGCCAGGGCGAATACTGAAAGGAATTGAGTCCGGGAGGCAGGATTTCGCTCGGAGAGTTCGGCGCGATGTAGCTGCCGAGGTGCCGCACGGTGTTGCCGACGAAACCGGCCTGCAGCGTCTGGTTGGGCGTCACCTGATACTCGAGGGTCAGGTTGTAGCCTTCGGTATAAGGCGTCTTCATGTGAAAATCTTCGCCGGTGAACGACACTCCGGCGGGCTCGGCGGCTGCGGCCGTCAGCGGTGTGATGGCGGAGAGGCCGGTTTCGAGCGTGCCAATGGCGCCGTTCGGGAACGTGATGGGCTGGGCCGGCGTCAGCACCGGGTAGTCGAGCTGGAATTGAAACGGAAAATCGACGTAGGTTTCTATGGTCGAATTCTCGAAGCCGCCGTAGAAGATTCCGAAGCCGCCGCGAGCCACCAGTTTCGGCGTGATCTGGTAGGCGAATCCCACACGCGGCGAGAAATTCGTCAATTGCGAGTGGCCGAGGCCGGGGACGCTCGAACACGACACATCGATGTTGTCGGCCATGGCGGCCGCCGTAAAGTCAGCGGAAAGCGGCGTGTTGCAGCGCTGCTGGCTGATCAGAAACTGCGCCGGTGCGCCGTCTGCGCCCGGCACAAAGTTGGACTGCGCTCCGTAGCTTTCCCGGATCTGGCCGAAGTACTCCCAGCGCAGGCCCAGGTTCAGCGTGAGCTTGTCCGTGGCCTTCCAGTCGTTCTGGTAATAGAGGCCATAGTAGCTGCGCCGCATGTCCGTGTTCGCATAGTTTGAGGCCGTGATATCGTCAGACCCGCCCAGCATGTTGAAGCCGCCCGGGACGGTCGTATCGGTCGGGGTCAGAAGCATCTGGGCCAGGCCCGTGTTGCCCCCGCTGGTCTCGGGGACTTCAGTAAAAGCGCCGCCGAAGTCCCAGCTCCCGCGGCCGGAGGGAGGCTGGAGGATCGCGAATCGCAGGCGCTGTATTTCCACGCCCATCTTGTGCGTTACACGGCCCTGAATCTTCGTCAGGTTATCCGTGAACTGGTAGGTGGAATTGTACTCCGCCGAGGGCAGATACTCGTTGCTGCCGAGCGTATTGAGACCCGCGATGAAGATCGACCCCAGCCCGCCGTTCAAAGGCACCTGGGGCACGCCCTGAATGCCGAATTGGCCCGGTATGTTGCCGATATCGGTGGCAAACGGCTGCAGCCGGGAGGCCCCGATCCGCGTGAATCCGGCGCGCGCCTCATTCACCAGCGTGGGCGCGAAGCTGTGGGTCTCGCTCACCACGGTGTTGAGAGAGACCGCGGTCTGGTTACCATCGGAGAATGATCCGCCGTCGGCGATTCCCGTAAAGGGTCCGGGGATGTACTCCGGATTGTCGGAGTAGCTGAAGCGCGCGAACATCTGGTCCTTGCCGCTGAAATTCTGGTCCACGCGAATGTCAAACTGGTTGACGGTGTTGCGCAGAATCGGATCGCTCGAAAAGTTGTTGAACAGGCCGGGCCCGTTGGCGGCGGGGAAAAGATCGAGCAACTTGACGGCGTTCGGGTCGAGGCGGTTGGCGGGAATCATGTTGTTCTGGAAGGGCTCGCGCACATATCCGATCAGGGTGCCGTTGGCCGTCTGATAGCAAGGGTCGCTGGCAGTGGCGCCCGGCGGCGTCAATCCGGTCACAGGATCGGACTGGCCGCAGTACACCGCGCGCGTGGTGGCGGGATCGAACACCTGGCCGAGCGCGGTGGTGCGCCCGAGGTCGTCGGTCCGCGTTCCGCCCTGGGTCAGCAACTCCGAAAGATCGGTGTAACCGCTGCCGCGCTCGAGCGCGGTCGGAACCGTGGCCACCCAGGGCGTCGCCTGGCGGATGCGCGTGCCCTCGTAGTCGCCGAAGATGAACGTCTTGTCCTTGCGGATGGGGCCGCCGGCAGCCACGCCGAACTGGTTCTGGCGATACTCGCCCTTGGCGGTCGGCACCGGCGAGTTTTCGAAGAAATTGGCCGCGTCCAGGGCGTCGTTGCGCAGGAACTCCCAGGCGGTGCCATGGAATTGATTGCTGCCGGACTTGATGGTGGCGTTCAGGACCGCGCCCGCGGAGCGTCCCATGTCGGCGCTGTAGTCGTTGGTCTGAATCTTGAATTCCTGGATTGCGTCTACGGGCGGACGCACCACGTAAGCCGTGCCGTTCAGGAAATCCACCAGGTCGGCGTTATTGTCGATGCCGTCGAGCAGGTAGTTGTTCTGCGCCGGGCGCTCGCCGTTGGCGGAAAAGCTGCCGCTCGAGCCGAGTCCTCGCGTGTCCTCCTGGCCCTCGGTGACACCTGCGGCCAGCTGCGCGAGAAAGGTGAAGTTGCGCCCGTTGAGCGGAAGGTCGTTCACTTCGCGCGCGCCGACGACCTGGCCGACGGAGGCGTCCTGCGTCTGCAATTGCTGCGGAGCGCCGGTGACCTCGACGGTTTGGGTCACGCGGCCCGGATGGAGCGTGAAGTCCACCACCACGCGCTGCTGCACCTCGACGGTGACGTTCTCCTGGATCGCCTTTTCGAAGCCCGGGGCCTGGGCTTCGACGCGGTACGATCCGATCTTTACCGGGGTGAAGATATAAGCGCCGCCCTGGTCGCTCGTGGCGGCGAGCTTAAGGCCCGTCTGCTCGCTGACCAGGTTGAGCTGAGCGCCCGGTATGACGGCGCCCGAGGCGTCCTTCACTACCCCGAGCACAGCGCCGGTATCGACCTGCGCCAAAGCAAGCGGCGGCAACACGAAGGCAAACAGCAGACCGAGGAAGCACGGCGCTCTTTTCATCACAACCTCCGCTCAAAGTAGTCGCGTAACTCGTTTTCCCCCGCTCGCGATGTTCCGACCGGGCGACGCGCGCCAGACCGGTCAAAGCTCGCAATATGTCGCAGCCGGGTTGCGTTGTCAAGAGCCCTTCTCTCGGCCAGGGCTGTTGCGGCCTGTGTCGCCGGTGCCCGGGCCTCGTCTGATCGGACGTTCGCGTCCGGGTGGAACCGCCCGAGCTTCCTTCTCCCGGGCTTCCTTCTATAGAATAGGAGATCGCTGCCGGCCCCGATTAGCGGCAAACCGAAAGGATAACGCGATGCGCATGGTTTCGATCCGCCTCATGCTGATTCTGCTGGTAACGGCAGCGCTCGCGCCCATAGTTCTTCCGATCGCTCAGGACCGTGGCGCGTCGGCCGCGGCGCCTGCCCCGACCGATCCCGTGGCGGCTGCCGCGGCGCGTCTCGCCTTCATCCGGGAGAATTACACCAAGTTTGACTACCTCATTCCCATGCGCGACGGCGTGAAGTTGTTCACGTCCGTCTACATCCCCAAGGACGTCTTCAGCGACAACGCCACTTACCCGATGATGATGCAGCGCACCGGCTATAGCATCGCTCCTTATGGAATCGACAAGTACCCGAACAACCTGGGACCGTCGGAGCTGTTCGCGCGTGAGAAGTTCATCTTTGTTTACCAGGACGTGCGCGGCCGCTATATGAGCGAAGGCGATTTCATCACCATACGCCCCCAGAAGGCGGTGAAGAACGGGCCCAAGGACACGGACGAAAGCACGGACACGTATGACACCATCGACTGGCTGGTGAAACACGTCCCCGGCAATACGGGAAAGGTTGGGGTTTGGGGAATCTCGCAGCCGGGGTTCTACGCCACGGCGACCATGGTCGACGCGCATCCGGCGCTGGTGGCCGTCTCGCCGCAGGCTCCGGTTACGGATTACTACATGGGCGACGACGTTTACCACAACGGCGCTTTTATGCTGGCGCACCGCTTCGGCTTCTACATGAACTTTCGCGATCGCGAGGATGGACCGGAGCCGCCCCAGCCTTCGCTGCCTTTCGACTATCACACGCCAGACGGGTATGACTTCTACCTAAGACTGGGACCGCTCGGGAACGCCGATGAGAAATACTTCAAGCATCAGCAGCCGATGTGGGACATGAACATCGGGCACACCACCTATGACGACAACTGGCAGTCGCGGGCGATCTGGAAGTATCTGAAAAACGTGAAGCCCGCCGTGATGCTGGTGGGCGGCTGGTATGATACCGAGGATCCGCAGGGCTACCTGCGGCAGTTCCACTTCATGGAGGAGAATACGCCGCCGCCGGTCATGCTGGTGGCCGGCCCGTGGAATCACGGCGGCTTCGCATTCGGCGACGGCGAACGGTTGGGCAACATCAATTTCGCCTCGAAGACCGCGGCCTATTACCGCGAACACATCGAGCTGCCGTTCTTCCTCTATTACCTCAAGGGCAAGGGCGACGGCAAATTCCCCAAGGCCTGGGTGTTTCAAACCGGCGTAAATCAGTGGCGCAAGTTCGAGGACTGGCCGCCGAAGGACGCCAAGCCCACAGACTTGTTCCTCGATGCCGGCGGGCATCTATCGTGGGACCGCCCGGCGCACGCCGGATTCGAAGAGTACTTGGCCGATCCGGCCAAACCGGTCCCATACGTTGGGCGAATCGTGCAGGGAATTCTGAACACCTACATGACCGAGGACCAGCGCTTCGCGGCCGAGCGCCCCGACGTGCTGGTGTTCGAGACCCAGCCGCTCGATCATGACGTTTCGGTGTTCGGACCCGTGCAGGTGGACTTGAAAGTCTCGACCTCGGGGACCGATTCCGACTTCGACGTGAAAGTGATCGACGTGTTTCCGGGCGATTATCCCGATTACAACAATCCGTCGCCGCCGATGGGTCCCGGACCTGCGGGCCCTCCGGGTGGCGCGGGCTCCCTGCCGATGGGTGGATACGAAGAGCTGATCCGTGGCGAGCCCTTCCGCGGCAAATTCCGGCGGAGTTTCGAGAAGCCCGTGCCCTTCGTGCCCAATCAGCCGGACCGGATCACGTTTCTGCTGCCGGACATCGCCCACACCTGGCGGCAAGGACACCGCATCATGATCCAGGTGCAAAGCTCGTGGTTCCCGCTGACCGACCGGAACCCTCAGAAGTTCCTCGAGATTCCGAAAGCGCAGCCGGCTGATTTTCAAAAGGCAACCGAGCGGGTCTACCTGGGTGGCGCGGACGGTTCGAAGATCCAGTGGCGGGTGATCGAATAGGGTGAGACTTTGATTTGCGGATGTGCCTGTGTAGCCGTGAATCGCGTAAATATGTTAGCCACCGCCCAACCTTTCGCCCCTGATTCCCTTGCTTCCAACACGGCGCTACCTTGGGGAATCGCATGTGGCGCAGCGGTGCCAGCCGGGCAGAGTTTTGCTTCTCGGAAACTCTGCGGTTGTTGCTGATTCGCGAAGGGAAGCCGCAGACTTCGAAAGGCGCGAAGTCTGCGCTACCTCGCTCTTGTCCTTCCCTGACAACCTGCTGTAGCCTATATAAGCCTACCTACTTGGCTTGACAATATTGCTAGCCCTGTGCTATGGTCTTCGTGTCGTTTTCCGGAGGGCGGATTTGCCGCCCGGGAGACTCTTGATGCTCCGCAGTCCGTCACCGATGCTTCGATCCAAGGGCGACCCGGCACAATCGAGCCCGCCACCACACCAACGTAAGCCCATGCAAGTAGCCTCCGCAATGCGGCGAAATCGGCCCGCCGCTACCGACTGCGACGAAAATCTCGCAAAAAGCAGAAAAAAAGAATCTAAAATTTTGCAAAACGAAGCCACTAAGCCCAATAGAATCATCAAATCGACCCGAAAAATAGGCCAAAACGAAGCCAAACGAAGCGAAATAGGCCAAAGCGCGGGTAACAATATACTTGGCTGACAGGTTGTGATACGCTGTCGGCATGGTACTGACCGCAGAAGAACGACTTATCACTCTCCGGGTAAAGATCAAGAGGGCCAAAGAGCACTTCGACTACATCACAAAGCTCGCGGAGCCGTATAGGTACAAATACACGCACATCGTTGTTTCCGATGCCGAGCCTAAGTTTTCTACAGGCCTTCCAGATCCTGTTCGCTTTGCGATAATTCCCTTCGATATGCTCGCTGTGGCCGGGGATATTTTGCATAACTTGAGGAGCACCTTGGATCACGTCATCTACCACCTTGCGCTGGTCAAGGATTCCACGGTCGGAGATGATGTCCTTAGCGTCATAGAGTTCCCCATTCGCGAGACGCTTGAGAAGTACGAATCTGCCAGAGACAGAAAAATAAAGAGATTCATTGAACCAAGAGCCATCAAGTTTATCGACTTCCTCAAGCCTTACAAGGGAGGCAACGATGCGCTCTGGAAAATCAATGAGCTTAACAACATCGACAAGCACCGAAGGCTCCTTAGCGTTGGTCAAAACGGCGTCTTGTGCGAGGGCGACGGCTTCGATGGACACTACTGGCTCAAGGGCGACAATCCATCGTTTCCCCGTGTCTTTCTCCCTGAGGGCGAAGAGGAATCTTAAGAATTTTACGGGTGTAAAATCGCTCATCGAGTTTCATGTTGCCGAGCGTGAAGCGCTCATCCCAATGCTTCATCAACTCATCAGCTTTGTGGAAAGCCTGATCGAGCAGTTCAGAGGTTTCTTTGGAGCCTGAATGATGGTTGCATTCTTCTGCGGCCTCGCGTATCCTTGGATTGGATACCGACCGCATTTTTGGGCGTGGGGCTCGGCAACTGACGCCAATCAGACCGAGTTATGGCATACTCCAAAAACACGCTAACATAGGAGTGTGCCTAAATGCAAGTCTACCGCGATCTAATCTCAAAAAAACTAACAGAGTCGGCGGCTCCCTCTTGGCGGGAGCGTAAACAGTACCACGACCCCTCTCCCATGTTCGGAAGATTCTGGACCATTTCCAAGACCGAAATCCACATCGGTATCTTTGGAAAATGAGACTTGTATTTCACTGACGCCATCTTCCGAACGTAGCCGAACTCCGTCATTAGAAACATCCAACAGTCGCCCCAGCGTGCCGACTGCCAAGCCTCGAAAACTAACTTGGCAGCGCAATAAGGTTGAGCTTGAAAGCCATTCACGAAATAGCTCTAGCGCTTCTGAACGTCCCATATTGAGTGAACACTCCTTAGACCAAACGATTTCCGAAATTATAGCCAAGGTGCGACGTGCAAAATATCCTCCAAGCTCATCTTTGTAGGTGTCTCGAACGCCAGCAGTCTATCACGCTTCATCCGTTTGCAAAGGGGCACACTGCGGGCGCATAATCGCACCATGAAACGACAAGCCGAGATGATCGAAGGCCCGGAAGCGTGGAAGCGTTTCGAGGGTGCCGTGAAAAAGATTCTCACCGTTCCTCATGCTGAGGTTCAGCGAAGAATTGCAGAATATCGCAAGGCAAGCGCGAGTAATCCGAATCGGCGCGGGCCAAAGCGGAAGGCTTAGCCCTCCGCTTGCCGCGCCCTTCGCGTTTAACTGACCGCCTCGGAGTCCGTTGTTTTCCCGGTGAGTGCCTTGTAGGTGAGACGCCTTCCGACCGATCTGCCGCATGACCGCAACAAACCGCTCTGAATCGTCCATATCGCGCCGAGTGTTGAAGCGGAAAGCCTGTTCGTCCAAGTACCGGAACAGATGGAAAGCCTCGACCGAAACGTATGTTCCCCGGATGCCGCGTTTCAACAGTGACCAGAAGTTTTCGAGGCCGTTGGTGTGGACGTTGCCGCGCACGTAGGCTTCCGCGTGGTCGATCACTTCATGCACATAATCAGCGTCCAGCCCTTCATACGAGCGGAGAGCGTCCGTGTAAACGTTCGCCCCGGCTTCCACATTGGCCCGGACTTCGGCCTGCAAGCCAGCCTTACGTACGTTCGGCATAACCTTGACCCTCACCTCGCCGTGACGTTCCAATAGGCCCATGACGGCCACTTTGCCCCGGTTGCGTGAGTGCGTGATCTTTTCGAGCCGCTTGCCCTTATGCATGAAGCGCGACTTCCCGCCGATGAAAGTCTCATCGGCCTCGACTTCGCCGGACAGCTTCCCGCCAGTCGCATTATCCTGCATGGCAAGGCGCACACGTTGCAGCATGAACCACGCGGTTTTCTGAGTGACGCCAAGCGCCCGATGAATCTCCCAAGATGAGACGCCGTTCTTCGCGTTCGCCAGCAGCCACACAACCGGAAGCCACTTCTCCAAGGGAAGCGGGGAATCCTCGAAGATCGTCCCGACTTTGAGGGAGAACTTCTGGCGCTCATGCTTCACGTAGCATTTGAAAACGTGAGCGTTGGGCAGGTAGGCCACATCAGCCGAGCCGCAACGCGGGCACGTGATCTTGCCATCGGGCCAGCGGAGATGCACCATGAAGGCGTGGCAATTCTCAGGGTTGGCGAAGTGGATTACGGCCTCTTGCAGTGTCGTCGGAATCGTCTGTGCTTTGTCCATGCAAGAACTTTAACATGTCAAGGTGTGTCAGTCAAGTATATTCTTACCAAAGCGCGGATCGGGCTAAGTCTTTTGGAATCAGCCAGCCGCTCTAAGCGGTGGCTTCGTTCTACAGATTCAAAGCCAGACTCGTCCTGCAGCAGCCGACGGGATGACGGGCACTTTATTACAGTTGATTTGCAGGACCGAACCTCGCAAGATCGCAAGGTGAGGAGGCGGCGACATGCGGATCTGCTCGTTTCTGCCGTCGGCGACGGAGATACTATTTGCCCTGGGTCTCGGCGACTCGGTCATGGGCGTCACGTTCGAGTGCGATCATCCGCCCGAAGCGCGCGGCAAGCCCGTTGTGGTGTGCAGCAACCTGGCCCAGGGATTGTCCGAGCGCGAAATCGACCGTCAAGTGAAAATGATCTCGAGCGCCGGTCAATCTCTCTACCGCCTGGACGTGACGAAGCTCCGCGAGATCGGGCCGGATCTTATCGTCACCCAGGACCTGTGTCACGTTTGCGCGGCTTCACCGGCGGACCTCGGCGCCGTGCTCGCGCAGTTGCCGGCTGTGCCTGAGGTGATCGCACTAAGTCCGCGCACCCTGGCGGACGTGTGGGGCGATATTCTGCGCGTCGGGCAGGCCACCGGACGCGAGCGAGAGGCGAGCCGGATCGTGCGCGGGATCGAGGACCGCATCCATGCGATTCAAGAAGCCCGGCGCGAAGGCGATCCGCCGCGGGTTCTGTGCCTGGAGTGGCTTGATCCGCCCTTCGTCGCCGGGCATTGGGTTCCCGAGATGGTGGCGCTTGCCGGGGGCATTGATGTTCTCGGCCGCGCGGGCGAGCCGGGTTACGAGGTCGATTGGCCGGCCGCGATCGCGAGCGCTCCGGAGGTTGTCCTCGTGATGCCTTGCGGCTATCACAAGCCCGAGGTGGAAGAGGAGCTTCGCAAGATCCCCTTTCCCGCTCGGTGGCAGTCGATGCCTGCGGTGCGCAATGGCCGGGTATTCGCCGTGGACGCAAGCGCCTATTTTTCGCGGCCAGGTCCACGGCTCGTGGAGGGAATCGCGGTCATGGCGGACGGGTTCGCCGGAGTAACCTCGGCCATTGCGGGCAAGACTGCATGAGCGCTCCGGGCTTTCCCCAGATGCCGGCGGGTACACAGGCATGAAGCGCATTCTACTCTCCTGGAGCAGCGGCAAGGACAGCGCCTGGAGTCTTCACGTGCTGCGGCAACGCGGCGAGTGCGAGGTTGTCGGTCTGCTCACGACGTTCAATGAGGCCGTAGACCGGGTTGCGATGCACGCCGTTCGTCGGGACCTGGTGGAGCGGCAGGCTGCAGCCGCCGGAATCCCACTTTGGGCGGTTCCGTTGCCGTGGCCGTGTTCCAACGAGCAATACGAGTCACTGATGGCGCAGACCTGCGCGAAGGCGGTTGCGGAGGGCATTGAAGGAATCGCGTTCGGCGATTTGTTCCTTGAAGACGTTCGCGCCTACCGCGAGCGTCAGATGAAAGGCACGGGCATCGAGCCGATATTTCCCGTGTGGGGCCTGCCCACGCGTGACCTGGCACGGCAAATGATCGAGTCCGGCCTGCAGGCCAAGTTGACTTGCGTTGACACCGATAAACTGGCGTCGTCATTTGTGGGACGCGATTTTGATGAAGCCCTCCTGGGCTCGCTGCCGGAGGGAATTGATCCTTGCGGAGAGCGCGGAGAGTTCCATTCGTTTGTGCACCAGGGGCCGATGCTGAACTATCCGCTGCCGGTCACGGTCGGTGAGACTGTGCTTCGCGACCACTTCGCTTTTGCGGACTTGATTCCAGGTTGAAAGTCGGCCGGCCGATGATCGTGCGGGGCACACCCGGAGAATGTGGCGGATCACATTGTCCGGGTGCGCCGCGGGTGCGCAGGCTTGGTTTCCTTACTTGGATCGCGTCAGCGAATCGAGGAGATTGGGACCATCGAAGCTGCCCCATCCCGTGACCAGGTCGAAGCCTACGACGGACTTGTACTTTCCGTTGCTGCCGCTGGTGATGTCATGGAAGTCGCTGTCGTAACTCGCTCCGACACCGATTCCATAGAGGGTCAGGTTTATGAATCCAAGTGGCGCGCCGCCATTGGCCACAGCCTGCTCGTTCACGAGCGCCATAAAGCCGGCCCATTGCGGAGACGCGAAGCTCGTTCCACCATTCCCGCCGGAGCAATAGCCGTCGTAGCAGCTATATTGGTTGGTGTCGGCTTCCGCCGCCACGTCGGGGTAGTTGCGCAGAGTTGTAGACCCGTCGTTCGACGCATTGATCACGCCTGGCAACTGCTGATAGGAGGGAATCGGAATGTTGTTTTTGGAAGGGCTGCCGGCGCTGCCGCTCCAGCCGGTCTCCGATTTCCAGGATCCCCCGGGCCCGTTGGTCGTCAAGTCGGTCCCACCCACGGCGACCACGTAAGGATCATCCGCCGGCCACACGACATCACCCGGAGTACCAGAACCGTCATCACCGGTGGCCACGAACACGGTCTGGCCCTGGGCTTCGAGTTCTTTGAAAATCGGGTCCAGGCTGCTCTCGTTGTCGCTCCATCCCCACGAGCAGCTTAGCTGTTTGGCGGTGTTGTCGGCCGCCATCTGGTTGAATATGGAGACGTCCTTACTTCCCACATAGACCACCACCTGGCTCAGGCCTGGCGCCATCGAGATGGACATCTCGATGTCCAGGGCTTGTTCGCTGTCGTCGCAGGTTCGAGGGGGACAGTTGACGGACACGCCATTCAAAGACACACCCTTGATGGGCACGTCCAACGGCTCATTCACATTCTTGAAATACTGCTGGACATCGCTCACCTCGTAGCCGGCGAATTCAAATAATCCCACCGACTGGCCCGTGCCCGTAAGCGTGCCGGTACCGTAGTAGGCCGCTCTCATGTCGCTCCCGATGAATTGGCCGCCGGGACCGGAACCAGTTGTCTTGCCGTTTCCACCCCGTGCCTGCGAAGACTTTATATTCTTGGCGCGCGGGAGGGTGAAGTTATCCAAGCCGGAGATGTGCATCACCGGAACTTCGAGATCGGATGCGGGCTCCTGGTCCGGCGCGTAGAATGTGCGATTCTCCGTCGGATGCTGATAGACACCCAGGGTTACGTGGAAGGCCTTCTCGATGTCCGCCGCCGTTCCGTCGACGTCCACAACCAAGCGATTGACGGGAGCGTCAGTCACCGCCAAACCATTGGCTCTTGCGAAGCGGAGCACCGCATCGTAGTCATGCTGCGTCGGGCCGAACCGCTCGGTAAACTCCGGCACGCTGAGGTACTGACGGTAGCTCGGGCTCCCGGGATCGTAGATCTGCTGCAGTAGATCGTCTAAAGCGGATTCATTGCGCAAGGGCAACGAGATTGCCAGGCTCAAATGCTGGGCGCCGGGCAGCTCGCCAACCCGCACTGCCTGCCCGCTCGCCACGAGCGGCGGAACGTGACTCGTCAAGGTTGAATGTTGTCCGGCGCGCGCCGCCGAAGAAAAAAGCAGTGCGCCCGCGAACATGATCGCAGACAGCCGCTTCCAAACCTGCACTCCCGAAATCCCATTAGTCCTCATCATCCGTTCTCCTTTCAGATCTCCATGAATGGTCCTGTGGCGGAGCCAAACGCCCCCTCGTTAGGCGAAACCGATAACCTGCCGTCGTCAACGACTCCAGCACCGGCGATGCTGACACATTTGGGCCGTGATTGGGAATGCGAATCTTTATGTGTGAGGTAACCTACCGAGGATACGCGGCGAGAATGGTGGAGGCGGCGAACCCGACTTTGCCGTGCATTGTGGCGAACTCATGGCTACAATCTTCAGTCGTGTAGGAGGACGGCTTATCAGGCGGCTGCGCCGTAAGGGATATTGCCGAGGCCCCAGAGCCTGGCGGTTCCCTGTGAGGTGGGCTCCGGGCTCCCTCATGCAGTCGCCAGAGTTCGTCCTCGCGACTAAGAACTAGGATGAGGTGAGGATGCATCGGCGACAGTTCTTGAAGGACGGCTTGGTTTGCGCCGGATTGATGGGTGTTTCCCCTCTGGCAGAGTTCGAACAGGCATCTGCTACCGCAGGGTCTCAGGGCCAGCCTTCGACTGCGAGCGAACTCGACCTCAGCAAAGCCGCGGTAGTCGCACCTCGGGCTCTTTCGGCCCGTGAGCGGAAGGCCGTGCAGGTGTTGGTCGAAGAGGTCGAGAAGCGCACGCAATTTCGCTGGACGGTGGTTGAAGATTTGACGCCGGAGCAATCCTCAGTCGTGGTCGTGGGTTCCTCGCGAGCCTTACGAGCGACCCATTCCGAGTTGTTGGGGAGGTTGGTCGCGGCCGGCGCGGTGGCAATGCCGGCAGAGGGCTACCGGCTCCGTACCGCTGGCCCTTCAAATGGCTCCCCGATTCTGGTGGAAGGAGCCGACGAGCGAGGTGTGTTGTTTGGAGTCGGAGGCCTGCTGCGCGCGCTTCAAATGTCCAGAGGACGGGTCGTGCTGCCCGGTCCCCTGGAGGTCGCGACGGCGCCGAAATATCGGTTGCGCGGTCATCAATTGGGCTATCGCCCCAAGACCAATGCCTATGACGCCTGGAACGTCAGTATGTGGGACCAGTACTTCCGCGACCTGGCAGTTTTCGGCACCAACGCGATTGAGCTCATTCCGCCGCGCTCAGACGACAAGCCGGACAGCCCTCTGTTTCCTCTTCCGCCCATGCAGATGATGATTGAGATGTCACGGCTTGCGGACGAGTACGGCTTGGACGTCTGGATTTGGTACCCAGCCATGGACGGATCGTATGCTGATCCGATGACGGTGGAACACGCCCTCCGCGAATGGGCGGAAGTTTTCGCAGCGTTGCCTCGCATCGACGCCGTCTTTGTCCCTGGCGGCGACCCCGGACACACAGAACCGAAATACCTGATGGCGCTGCTCGAGAAGCAGGCAGCCAACCTGCAACGCCACCATCCGCAAGCCCAGATGTGGATGTCTCCCCAGTCCTTCGACGAAGCCTGGGTGAATGAATTCTTCGAAATCATGACTCATGAGCCGTCCTGGCTTTCGGGAATCGTTTATGGGCCCCAGACACGAATCGGCGTATCCGAGCTGCGCGACAAGCTTCCCAGTCGTTATCCGATCCGCCTTTATCCTGACATCACTCACAGCGTGGAATGCCAGTTTCCGGTTCCCGACTGGGACGTCGCTTATGCCCTGACCGAAGGCCGGGAAGTCATCAATCCGCGGCCCCTGGATTATGCCAACATCTTCCATCTACAGGCGCCGCACTCGATCGGTTTCCTGACCTATTCGGAAGGGTGCAACGACGACGTCAACAAATTCATCTGGAGCTCGCTCGGATGGAGTCCTGAAAAGCCCGTCATTGAAATCCTACGTGAGTATAGTGGGTACTTTGTTTCCGACCGCTTGCGGGACGATTTCGCCCATGGAATCCTGAGCCTCGAGGAAAACTGGAAGGGTCCGCTGATCGCGAACGAGAGCGTTACGACGGCACTCGAGCAATTCCGCAGTATGGAGAATAGTGCCCCGCCTGAGGAATTACTCAACTGGCGCTTCCAGATGGGCCTCTATCGCGCCTACTATGACGCCTACATCCAGGCGCGACTCATTCATGAAGTGGGCGCGCAGGGCAGGGCATTTCAAAGGCTCGACAAGATCCACAACTTCGGCGCCGCACTCAACCCGCTCGACATCGGAGAGCCCCCGAGCGGGCCTATAGGCAACGTCGAATCTTTGGAATTGCTGAATGAGGCCGAAGCAATCCTGAATGAGCCTTGGACTGACCCGGCTGCGCCGGGCTGGCGAGCACGCGTGCTGGAATTGGGGGAAGCCTTGTTTCAAAGCATTCGTATGCAGCTGGCCGTCGAGCGCTATCAGGCGGAGGCTGTTTCACGGGCAGCGAATCTGGATACCCTCGACGCCCCTCTTAACGACGCGTCCTGGCTTAAGGAGCAGTTCGAAAACGTCCGCGCTCTCACCTCTTACGCTGAGAGACGCCGGGCGATCGAGGAAATCATCGAGCGCACGAATCCTGGCCCCGGCGGGTTCTACGATAGTCTGGGAAATCTGTCGCGCCGGCGGCATCTGGTCCCTGGTGCCGGACCACTCAGCGACCCAGAGTTCAGAGCGTCCGCGTTAGTTGGACACGGCTATCCGGAATGGTCGGGCGCGGCGGTTCCACTGGCCTGGAAGTGTTGGGCGGAATCCCTGTACGATGCCCCTCTCGAGGTGCACTACTCAGACCTCGATGCGAGGGCCCAATACAAGATACGAGTGGTGTACAGCGGCGACGGCCCGCACATCAAGATTCGGCTCGACTGCAACGGAAACCAGCAAGTGCATCCCTTGATCCCAAGGCCCTGGCCTCCAAGGCCGCTGGAATTTGATATCCCGGCCGAAGAGACGCGGACGGGAGATCTCACACTGATTTGGCACCGGGAAATGGGACGGGGTGGAAACGGCCGCGGATGCCAGGTTGCCGAGGTTTGGCTGACGAAGAAATAATCTTTCAACCAAGAGCGGGAGTGTCCATGCCTGACTCAAGTTTGCACCGCGAAATCCCCTGGGAAAATCCCGTCAAAAGAACTTTACGGGAGGGCAACCCGGTCTTTGGGATTACTTTGACGGTTGCGAGCCCAGAGGTCGCAGCCCAGGCGGCGGGCCTCGGTTTCGACTTTCTCTGGATCGAGATGGAGCACAGTCCCATCACGCTCGAGACGCTGCGCAACATGGTGCTGGCGACACGGGGTATGAAAGCAGTCCCCTTTGCGCGTGTGCCTGTTAATGAGCTTTGGACAGCGAAACGCGTCCTTGATGCCGGGGTGCTCGGGGTTGTATTTCCCTTCACGAGCACTCCGGAATTAGCCCGCCGCGCCGTGGCTGCATGCAAGTATCCGCCGCTCGGGCGCCGAGGCTCCGGAGCAGGACTCGCAATGTCTCGTTGGCCGTCCTCGGAAAGCTACTATGACTTTGCCGATCGGAACAATTTAGTCGTCGTCAATATCGAAGAAGGGGAAGCCGTGGAGAACATAGAAGCCATCGCGGCGACTCCCGGTATCGATGTTTTATTCGTCGGGACCAGCGACCTGGCCTTTTCTTTGGGTTTGCGTGGGCAACAGGACCACCCTAAAGTTCATGAAGCGGTGGCGAAAATCGTTGCAGCAGGCAAAGCGCACGGGAAGATTCTGGGGGCGCCCGCCGCAGATTCCGATCAAGTGCGAAAGCTCCTTGAACAGGGATTCCTGCTCTTTCAGAGCCGCACCGAGCTCGGATTGATGGCGCTGGGAGCACGGCAGATTCTCGAGCCGTTCGGCAAGACTCCCATCGAGCCCCATGCTCAGGCGCTTTATTGAAGGTGCCGCCCTTGCCTTTCCGCCTTCGGTGGGCCGCGACGGCCAAGGCCACTTGGAAAAAGCGATTTGCCTGCCGGCCTGCGTGCCAACACATGTCAAATCGACGGTCCGCCCAACAAGCAGCTTCCCTCAAGGTAGCTGGTGACGAGGATTTGCGCGGTGAATAACAAGCGGTATAAATGGTACGTCGTGGGCATGCTGTGGTCCATTTCCTTCTTCAATTATGCTGACCGGCAGGCGATCTTCTCGCTTTTTCCACTGCTTCAAAAGGAAATGCGTCTCACTCCGATTCAGTTAGGGTTGCTGGGGTCCGCCTTTGCGTGGATGTATGGGTTGTGTGCGCCCTTTGCCGGCAATATCGTGGATCGGGTTCGGCGCAAAACCGCGATCCTTGGGGGGCTCTATGCATGGAGTTTGATCGCGGTAGCGACCTCCCTTTCGCGGACATTCCACCAGTTGTTCTCCTTTATGGCCACTGACGGACTCGGAGAGACTTTCTACTTTCCTGCCTCGATGTCAATGATCAGCGATTATCACGGGAAGACGACTAGGTCGCGAGCCATGGGTTTACACCAGACCAGCGTCTACGTTGGAACTATCGCCGGCGGCTTTCTTGCGGGTTTGATCGGAGAACGCTACGGGTGGCGCTGGTCCTTTGTGTGGTTTGGCAGTCTCGGAACCCTGCTCGGCTTCGTACTGGTGTGGCTGCTGCGTGAGCCTCAACGAGGCGCCGCTGATCTACAGGACCGAGCGACGGCCGGAGGAGTGGTCACAGAAAAGAGTATCCGGATACGGGAATTTCTCAGGCTTGTGTGGGGAAGGCCCAGTGTCTTGATGCTTATGGGAGCGTTCGTGTGCGCCAATTTCGTGGCTCTGGTTCTGCTCTCATGGATGCCGAAGTTTCTCTACGACAAGTTTGGCATGAGCCTGGCGATGGCCGGCCTGTCGGCTACCATCTTCGTCCAGTTCGCCAGCCTGGTTGGCGCGCTCGTCGGCGGATGGGTCGCAGACCTCCTCGGCAAGAGGAAGGCAGGTGGACGAATGCTCGTTCAGGCGATCGCGCTGCTCTGCGGTGCGCCCTTTGTTTTTCTCTGCGGAGCGACAAGCTCCATGCCTTGGGTAATGGTGGCGCTGACGGCGTGGGGTCTCTTCAAAGGCTTTTACGATGCCAATATCTTTGCTTCCCTCTTTGACGTGATTCCGCCCGGCGCTCGCGGAACCGGAGCGGGCTTCATGAATATGGTGGGATGGCTGGGCGGTGGCGGGCTGGCCCCGATCGTCATCGGATTTGTCGCGGAAAAGGAAAGCCTGAGCCTCGCGCTTTCCCTGGCATCGCTCGTTTATGTCGCTGGGGGCATCTTGTTGGTAGCTGCCATCGTTTGCCGTGCCCGCGGAGGCGTGGCCCGCCATGGCTCAGGTCCGGGCCAGTTGTCGGCACCGGCGAGCCATTAGACCTTCCCGGACGTCACGACCCGATGATAAGTCGTCCATGCCAGAGATATCTAGTAATACTAGGTTAAGTTGTTAAGAGCTGTCCAGAACCCGAAATCGCATGT
>Ga0210398_10001815_pt1 | contig 21465 bp, 16 predicted proteins | sample IncBWC4OmetaG_FD_161047 | JGI IMG/M metagenome (GOLD analysis project Ga0210398, IMG submission 161047) | Forest soil microbial communities from Barre Woods Harvard Forest LTER site, Petersham, Massachusetts, United States - Inc-BW-C-4-O | ecosystem: Environmental > Terrestrial > Soil >...
TCGTATCACGCTGTTCAGATCCCCCCTCTGCTTCGGGAGCAAGCGAAAAGGACTCTTGTTGGTGAACATGAGCCCTTATACCACAAATCAGGCCATGTGTCACTTATTTCAGTTACATGACACTAGCCACTTCGTCCTATGAGCGACAAGCCCCAATCCGTGGGCATCCTAGCCATTCAAGGCGACTTTGCCTTGCACGCCAGGATGCTCGACCGCATTGGCGCGCCCTGGCTGCTGGTGAAGCACGCCGAGGAGCTCTCCGGCGCGAGCGGCCTGATCATGCCCGGCGGCGAGAGCACCACCATGCTGAAATTCTTCCAGGAAGAAGGGCTGGGCCCGGCAATCCTCGATTTCGCTGCCGCGGGCAAGCCCATCTTCGGTACCTGCGCGGGCGCGATTCTGCTGGCGAAGGAAGTCTTGAATCCCGACCAATCGCACCTGGGCCTCATCGACGTCACGGTCGAGCGCAACGCGTACGGACGCCAGATTGACAGCGCCGTCCGGCGTGGTGTGTTCTTGAACGGCGTCGCGGAAGGGCCTGGGAACGGAACGGGCCAGTCTGTCGAGATGGTGTTTATCCGCGCCCCCATCATCCGGCGAGTCGGCGACGGCGTACGCGTGCTTGGGCGCGCCGGAGGGTTGCCCGTATTGGTGGAGCAGGGAAACGTCCTGGCGGCCACATTCCATCCGGAGCTGACCGACGACGAGACGATTCACCGTTACTTCCTGGGCAAGGCCGGCCTCGGGCTGGCGTCGAGTAGCGCGCCGGCCGATCAGTAGCTTTCTTCACTCGCAAGATTGTCGGAGGAAAATGACTTTCAGGGGGCAAGCGCGCACTGCGCGAGCCGCGGCGATTCCTTGCTTTGCGGCGATCATCCTACTGGCCACGGCCAAGCCGCCCGCGGCGTCTCAGGCTGCAGACGAATCCGCCGGCGCCTTCACCGTTTCGAGGAATGTGATGGTGCCGATGCGTGACGGTGTGCGCCTTGCGACGGACGTTTATTTTCCCGCTAAGGGCGGCGTGCGCCTGGAAGGTAAGTTTCCGGCGATTCTCGAGCGCACCCCTTACAACAAAGAGGGGTCCATCGGGTATCTCCGGCCCTATGTCGTCCAGGGGTACGTCGTGGTTAGCCAGGACACTCGAGGCCGCCACGCCTCGGAAGGCGTCTGGCACATGATGACCGACGACGTCAACGACGGCTACGACACGGCTCAATGGCTGGTCCGGCAAGACTGGAGCGACGGCGGCTTCGGCATGATCGGAACGTCTTATCCAGGAGGCACTCAGCACGCCATGGCGGAATCGAATCCACCCGGATTGAAGGCCGTCGTGCCGGTATGTGCCGTAGCCGATGCGGGCTACTACGGGATGCGCAATGGAGGCGCTTTCGAGTTGCGCTTCTTCAATTGGATCTTCAGTCTCGGCGCGCCCGATGGCAGCCGGGCCTCGCGGGATCCCGGAACGCGCGCCGCCCTACAGGAGATGGAAAACCACCGGCGCGACTACCTGTTGGCGCTTCCGCTGCGGCCGGGAATGACGCCCCTCCGGCTCGCGCCCGAGTACGAGCAATGGCTGACGTATGCCATGGGCCACGGCGAAAACGATACCTACTGGAAGCAACCGGGGTTCGACGTCACCGATCAGGTGGCGCGCTACAAGGATGTGCCCGTGTACCTGATCGGGGGCTGGTACGACTCCTGGGCGCTTCAGACCACCAGGTCGTACATGGCCCTCGCGCGCGGCAAGCACGGACCCATCAAAATGATCCTGGGCCCGTGGATTCATGGCGAGCAGATGCATCACGCGAACGGACAGGTGGAATTCGGTCCCGAGGCGGCCATCGACGATACAGCCTTCCATCTCCGTTGGTACGACCACTGGCTCAAGGGTGCGGAGAACGGCGCGGACCGCGAAGCGCCAGTGAAGATTTTCGTCATGGGCGGGGGCAGCGAAGAGAAAACGGCGGACGGCCGTCATCTGCACGGTGGCGTCTGGCGGGATGAGCAGGAGTGGCCGCTGGCCCGTACCCGCTGGACATCGTATTACCTGCATGCGGACGGCACTCTCTCCGAAGAAAAGCCCGCCGAAGCGGCCAACGGCGCCGCCTACGATTTTGACCCGCACAACCCCGTGCCCACCATCGGCGGGAACATATCCTCGGGGAACGGCATTATGCTGCAAGGCGCGTGGGATCAGCGCTGCGGCGAGGCGGTTTGGAATTGCCGGGATTCGCTGCCCCTTTCGGCCCGCAAGGACGTTCTGGTGTTCATGACCCCGCCGCTCGAACAGGACGTGGAGGTTACGGGCCCGATCGACGTCAAGTTGTGGGCCTCGTCGAGCGCGCCCGACACCGACTTTACCGCCAAGCTGATTGACGTGCACCCGCCGAGCCAGGACTTTCCGGGCGGAATCGACATGAATCTGGAAGACGGCATTATCCGGGCGCGCTTCCGCAATTCGCTGGAACGCGCAGAATTGATGAAACCCGGTGCGATCTATCCGTTCACCATTCACCTCTACCCGACGTCCAACGTCTTTAAGAAGGGTCACCGTATCCGGGTAGACGTGTCGAGCAGCAACTTTCCGCGGTTCGACGTGAATCCCAACACCGGCGAGCCGCTGAACGCGAACCGCCGGACGGCGATCGCTACCAATACGATTTACCACGACCGCCAGCACCCTTCAGCGATCGTCCTGCCCGTCATACCGCACTGAGGTCGCGGCCGATGGCGAGGCTTCGGCGCCCGCAGATCCGGAACGACGAGACCAAAGATCCGATGTTCGAGAACGACAATCTGCCCGTCGAATACCGCCGCGGCGGCGCAGTGATTTCCACGGACCCCGCTCTGCTTGACATGGACGTCGTCCACGGCTTTCTCTCGCGGGTTTACTGGTGTGAAGATATTCCACGTGAAGTGCTTGAGCGCGCCGTTCGCAATTCGATTTGCTTCGGTGTCTACGTGGACGGTGCCCAGGTGGGCTTCGCCCGCGTCATCACCGATCGCGCCACCTTCGCATATCTTGCTGATGTCTTTATCGTGGAGTCGCATCGAGGCCGTGGCCTGTCCAAACTGATGATGGAAGTCGTCATGTCGCATCCGGACCTTCAAGGTCTTCGCCGCTTCAGCCTATCGACGCGCGACGCTCATGGGCTCTACCGCCAGTTCGGATTCGAATCGGCGAAGATGCCGGAACGATTGATGGAAATCCTGGTCCCGGGCATCTACAAGAGGCCGCCGGAAGGGAAGGCGAGCAAGCCGCAAGAGCCCTGCCCGGCGCTCGAAGCGCCTGGCGCGAATTCTCTGCCCGCGAAGAAGATTCTCTTTATCTGCATCGGAAATGCCTGCCGGAGCCCGATGGCCGAGGCTTTCGCGAACCACCTGGGGCAGGGCCGGGTGCGCGCATCGAGCGCAGGGTTGTTTCCGGTCGGTTGGATTGCTCCTGAGACTTACGCCGTGATGCAGGAAAAGGGTCTGTCGCTGGACGGGCAATCGTCGAAGGGCCTGGAAGACGTGCCCGTCGATGAGATGGACGTGGTTGTCGAGATGACGGGCCTCGGCTTCAGCCGCCCCATGCCCGCCGCGTTCCGGGGGCGCGTGGTCCAATGGAACATTCCCGACGCATTCGCCAGCGGCTTGGAGTGCAACCGCGCAACTCGCGACCTGATCGAGGCACGCGTGAAAGGTCTCCTGTCCGAAATCCAGGAAGCGGCCGACTTTGAGCAACCTTGATCCCCGAAATGGCGTATAGTCTTAAGGCGTGCCGGCGTCGACCGGCATGGCCGGAGGAGTATCCGGGCTTCGTTGTTCAGTACGCTGAGCGTCTGACCGGAACCCATCAAGGAGATTTTATGAAAAGAGCGTCATTTCGAGCGCTCGTGGTGTGCCTCGTGATGATCGGTGCCCTGGTTTCGGTGCCCGCCGCACATGGCCAGACAAGCGATGCCGCGGCGCCACCGAAGTTCCGCCTTCCGGCTGACGTGGCGGTTCCAGTCCGCTACGGCGTTGATCTGACTGTCGTACCCGACCAGGACACGTTTACCGGGGCCGTTCACCTCGAACTGCAGTTTGCCAAGGCAACCCCGATCCTGTGGCTCAACGCCGAGCAACTCACGTTCAAGGAAGCCAGCCTGACCGTGGGTGGCCAGAAAGTGGCCGCCAAAATCATTGCCGAACCGAAGGATTATGTCGGCTTTGCCTTCGGCCAGCCTGTCGGTCCGGGCCCGGCGACCCTGGATGTGACCTACCAGGGCGTGATCAACCGCAAGGATCAGCAAGGCATCTTTCAGATGAAAGACGGCGACCAGTGGTACGTCTACTCGCAGTTCGAGCAAATCTGGGCCCGCCGCGCCATGCCTTGCTTCGACGAACCCGGATACAAAGTACCGTGGCAGGTGACGCTTCATGTCAAGAAGGATCAAGTGGCGCTCTCGAATACGCCCATTGTTTCGGAGACTCCCACGGGCGACATGAAGACCGTGGTGTTCAAGGAAACTCCGCCGCTTCCGAGCTACCTGGTCGCGCTCACGGTGGGCAACATGGACATGGTTGACGCCGGCAGCGCCGGAAAAAAGAACACTCACATCCGTATTGTGGTGCCTAAGGGACGGGGAGCCGAGGCGAAGTACGCCGCAGAGACGTCCGGGCCGATCCTGACCCTTCTCGAGAATTATTTCGGCATTCCGTACCCCTATGACAAGCTCGACGAGGTTGCGGTCCCGCTCTCTGGCTTGTCCATGGAGCATCCCGGGCTGATCACTCATTCCGGTTTTGTGATTCTGAGAAAGCCCGACGAAGACACCCTCGGCCGCCAGCGCGAGTGGGCGAGTGTCTGCGCGCATGAGATGGCCCACCAATGGTTCGGTGATCTGGTCACTACCGCCTGGTGGGACGACATATGGCTGAACGAAGGATTCGCCTCGTGGATGGCCAACAAGATTATGACGGAATACCATCCCGAGTGGCAGATGAGCATCGGGGAGCTGAATGGGTATCAAGGGGCGATGTCGAACGATCAATTAGTGAGCGCCCGGCGGGTCCGCCAGCCCATCGAGTCGAACGACGACATTGCCAACGCCTTTGACGGTATCACCTACAACAAAGGGTCGGCGCTGCTGAATATGTTCGAAGCTTACATGGGACCCGAGCGTTTTCAAGCGGGTATCTATCGCTATTTGACCGCCTACGCCTGGAAGAATGCCACATCGGCGGAATTCCTTGCGTCGCTGGCCGGTGATGACAAGAGCATCGCCGCGGCCTTTTCCAGTTTCCTCGATCAGCCGGGCGTGCCGCTCGTGACGGCCGGCCTCAAATGCGATGGCGGCGTCGCCAAGCTCGACCTTTCCCAGGAGCGATTTCTCCCGCTCGGCTCTACCGGAGCCGATCCTGAGCAGTGGAAAGTTCCGGTCTGCGTGCGCTATCCGGCAGGGACGGAGAAGGCGCGCCAGTGCATGATCATGGAGCAAAAGTCGGAGGAGATGACGCTGTCGATGGCGGCGACCTGTCCGGGGTGGGTGGAGGCCAATGCTGACGCCGACGGCTACTACCGTCTTCTCTATCAGGGCGACCTGTTGGACGACCTCATGAAGAACGAGACCGATGCGCTCTCCGTCGCGGAAAAGGTTTCTTTGATTGGAGACATCGGGTCCCTTACCGGCAACGGCAAGATTCCGCTTGGGCACGCGCTGGCCCTCGCTCCAGGGTTGGCCCGCGATCCGGCGCGGCAGGTTGTCGACAAGACCATGGAGATTACCACCGGCCTGCAGGATAACCTCGTGGAGCCGAACCTGGTGCCTCGCTACCGGCAGTTTGTCCTGGATGTCTACGGAACCCGCGCCCGGGATCTCGGCTGGGAGTCGAAGCCCGGAGAGAATGACGACAACCGTCTTCTGCGCCCGGGCCTTGAGAATGTAGTCGCCAATCAGGCCGAGGATCCGGATGCCATCGCGAGCGCCAGAAAACTGGCGCTGGCGTGGCTGAGCGATCACAAAGCCGTCCAGCCGGACATGGTCGGCGTGGTGCTGACGACCGCGGCCCGCCACGGAGATCGCGACCTTTTCGATCGCATGCGCGCGGCGGCTAAGGTTGAGAAGGATGAAAACATCCGGGGGACTCTACTCTTCAGCCTTGGATTGTTCCAGGACGCGCAAGTCGCCAAGGTTGCCTTGCCGATCGTCTTGACGGACGAGTTCGACAGCCGCGAAAGCCTTAATATCCTGTTCGGCGTCTCGCAGTCTCCCAAGACGCGTGATCTGGCCTACGACTTTGTCAAACAGAACTGGGAGGCGATGGTCGCGAAGTTTCCCACCGACACCGGGTCGTTCCTGCCCTTCATCGCCGGCGGATACTGCGACGCGCAACATCGTCAGGACGCCCAGAGCTTTTTCGACGGGCGTTCCACCAAATACACCGGCGGACCGCGAAACCTGGCCCAGATGCTTGAGGGGATCGATCTCTGCGTAGCCTACAAGCAGGCGCAGGAGCCGAGTGTGACGGAGTTCCTGCAGAAGTACAGCGCGGAGAAGATGTCGTCCGGCGCTGCCGGCTCTAGGTAGCGAGTCGTCGGCGTCTGAGGTAACTCGAAGCGGTTCCCGCTCGTTATGCCGCGCGGCAGTCCCGCGCATGCGGCGGTCGGGCGGGAGCCCTTGGGAAATCGGAAAGGAGTATCGATGCGGGTGAATCCGGACCACCATGACGCTGAGTTATTGCTGCGCTTGTACGACCTGCGGCGCGAGGAGAAGCTCCGCCGCGCGCGCGAGTGGTTCCTGGGCAAGTTTCGAGCCCGGAATGCGGAGGAGTTTGATCGCGCCTGCCCGCCGGGATCGGAGGAGAACGCTTATTTCCGTATGACGGTGTCGTATTGGAATATGGCCGCCTCCGTCGTCAACCACGGCCTGATCCAGGAGCAATTCTTCTTCGAGAACAACGCTGAGCTTTGGACTGTGTGGGAAAAGATCAAGGTGCTGGCCCCCGCCACTCGCGAGCGCCTGAAAAACCCGTACGCATACGAGCATCTCGAGAAGCTGGCGCTGAAGTATGAAAGCTGGATGTCTGAGCGCGCACCCGGGTCGATCGAAGTCCGGCGCCAGAACCTCAACGCCGCCATGGCGCAGCCAACGGACCCTGATCACAAGTGACGAACGATCCCGGCAATCGCTTATCGAATGCCCCAGAAGAAATACCCCGGACCCACTCGCATATTGTGAATCAGCCAGGCAGGCGCCAGGGCCGCGATCAAAAATCCGCCCGCCGTCTGCGCCAGCGCCAGCGGCCAGATGTTGCGGTGACGGGCGAACACTTCGGAGAAAATGAATCCGGCGATCGTGGTTACGACCATGAGCACCGGGTTCGGAATGTGCGCGGCCCCAAACATCACGGCAACGAGCAGGGAGCTGAGGTGCCGGTTGCGAATCGCCTGCATCAAGCGGTTGTGAAAGTAAGACTGGGTGAGATACTGCTGGCAAACGCACCATGCGCCGTAACTCAGGAAATAGGCGAGCGCTGCGCTGCCTGGCCGCAGCAGTTGCAGGCGGCCGCTGGCAAGGCCGAAGACCAAAAGCGGAATGTAGAACCCGAGCATAATCGGCAGCGCCAATTGTGCGCTGGCGCGAAGGCCCGTCCGTCCCAAGCCAAGACTGGCGAGCGTATCGCGATGCACCAGGTGGCTCAAGGCGAACACCGGCAGGAACACGATCCAGAGATGGGGCCGGCCGTACTGCCAGCGCCAGATGTCGAGCAGCGCGCAGGCGAAGACCGCCGCCGCCTCAAGTCCGGTAAGGAGGCGCTTGATCTCCTCTCGCTTGGCAGGCGCGAGGGCGCGGATCGGTTGAAATGATATACTCACCTCCACTCGGTCAGGGGGGCAGGCCAACGTCCTCTGCGGCTTCCTGAACGGCGGCGTGGCCGGACCGGCGCCTCACGATCCTGATGAGAAAAAGTGCCTTGACGCTGGCGGCCGTGCTCGCCCTGCTGGTTGCGGGCGTAGTGATCGGCCTCAACACGCCCGGCAAAGCCTCCGGACGCCATGTGCTTGTGATCTCGGTGGACGGCATGGGCTCGAGCTACTACATGAATCCTCCGCCGGGCCTCGCGATTCCCAACATCCGCCGCCTGATGGCGCAGGGGAGCTTTGCGGAAGCAGTCGAGGGCGTCTATCCGGCGCTCACCTATCCCGCACACACTACAATCGTGACCGGGCGCATGCCCGCCGAGCACGGCATCTACACGAACCTGTCCTCGCGCGAGGCCGGCAGGAATCCCGATGACTGGTTCTGGTTCGCCAAGGCGATCCGGTCGACAACCCTGTGGGACGAGGCACGCGCACATCATCTGACGACGGCTTCGGTCGCCTGGCCGGTCACGGCCGGCGCTCCGATCGACTGGGACGTCCCGGAGATCTGGAACCCGAACAAGCGCCCGGCTCCCGATCCCCTCTACGTCGCGCACTTCGTCAGGCCGCTGGTCACCTTCGAAGTTGTGCTGGCTCTCGGGCTGCCTCGCAAAAACAGTGAAGATGACGGCAATCGCACGCGCGTGGCCGCCGACTTCCTGACTCGCCACCATCCGAGCCTCACGCTGGTGCATCTCGAAGCGTTGGATGCCGCCCAGCACAACCACGGACCGGGCAGCGACGCGGCCGTGTCCGCCTTGGAGCGGGCCGATTTCCACATCGGCGAGCTGTTGGCGGCCGTGTCGCGCGCCGGCCTCGAAAACTCGACGGATGTCTTCATCGTCTCGGATCACGGTTTTCTTCCCGTACAGCGCGAGCTGCGGCCGGACCTGCTTCTGGCCAGGGCGGGCCTGCTCGCCGTCGATGCGCGCGGGCGCGTCACGGGCGGCAAGGTCACCACGGTGATCAATGAGGGCTCGGTCTTCATCTACTGGCCCGAAGGCGAAGACTTCACTACCCAGGTTGAGTCGGCGCTGCAGCCCCTGCGCGACCATGGCCTGATTTACGCTGAGTTTGACCGGCCGGCCCTCGACCGCATGGGTGCTGATCCTCGGGCAAGGCTTGCCTTCGAAGCCGCTGACGGCGCCAAGTTCGTTGCCAACGCTGACGGTGAGCTCGTCAAGACGCTGACCGAGCCGAGTGGAGATCACGGCTACCTGCCGACGCGGCGAGGCCTGGAGTCATCGTTCATCGCCTGCGGGCCCAACATCCGGACAGGCATCGATCTGCAGCGTATCGCATTGACGGAGATCGCGCCCACGCTGCTTGAAGCCTTGGGTATTCGCGATTCGCAGTTTGGCGATCGTCCGCCACTCGAAAGCATTTTCAAGACCGCGCTCGCCGGTAGCGCGGCGCCGGCCGCAGGGCACTGAACGATTCACGCGGCCACCATCCTGGGCGGCGGTGGCTCCTGCGCCTGGCCCTGAGGTTTAGGATCCCGCCAGCCGGACATCCGTCACAGGTTCTTCAGGCTCCGTCGCGGAGCTGCTTCATCCATTCCTCAAAGTCGGCCTGCGCCGGCGCCGGACCCACGAATAGCGCGGCAAAGTCATAGTCCGGGAAGCCACGGCGCGTGAGCCGCGCCGGAAGCTGGTCCCGCAACGCCGCCACGCTAGTGGAAGGGAAGCCCATAACGATCTCAAAGATCGCCTGGTGTGCGGCATCGGACCATGGATAGGCCGCAAGTTGCCCGCGAGCCGCCTCGCGCACGGATCCGTCCCGCGTGCCCGCACAGAGTGCGGTCAGGATGCGGCGTTCCAAAACGACTTTCGAATCTCCTGTCACAACTCCGCCGGACGTGCGCGCCTCGAGGATAGCCTGTCTATGGAGAGCCACACTGATTACGGTCTGCCAGCCTCGCCCGCGCCTCCGGACTTCATTGCGGCGGCGTGCTCCTGAAGCGCCTCGAGCACACCATAGTATGCGGACTTGCGCTGAAACTGCTCGTCAAACAAAAGGGGCTCGGCGTCCAACCGCGGATCGCGTACCTTGGCGCGCAGCCAGGACCGGACGTCGGAAACACCGAACACGATCAGCGTGGTGCAATTGGCATCCGCCAGGCAGGTGGCCGCCACGTCGTGGTAGATCTGCTTCTGGTGCTCCATGGGATTTGGAAATGCGCCGGGCGGCCCCTGATAGACGTCCAACTCCGTGATGTAGGCCTGCACCTTGGCGGCGCGTGCGCGGCCCAGAAAATACTTGAGCTCGTCGAGGTAAGTGGGGCGCAGTTGCTGGGCCTCGATGTGCATCTCGGTGCCGACGGCGTCCAGGGGAACGCCGCGCGCCTTCAGGCGCCCGATCAAGTCGAAGAACTCGTCGCACTTCCCCCGGTCGATTCCCGCCTGTCCGAAGGTCTCGTTCAGCTCGAGAGCAACCGTCGGATTGGCGGCGCGCGCGTAGCGAAACGCCTTTGCGATGTACTCGTCGCGCCCGAAGGCGGCCTCCCAGGGTTGATTCTTATTCGAAAGCGGCTCGTCCACCACTTCCCAGGCAAAGTACGTGTCGCCTCCGTGGCGCACCGAGGTTTCAATGTAATCCTTCATGATCTGGTCGAATTCCGCAGGCGGCCGGCCGAAGTTGCCGAAGCGCGTTGGCACCAGCCAGGCCGGCGCTACAACTCCAGCGCGATAAATCGGCGCCGCCCCGAAAAGCTTTTGGTGGTGTTCGCGCGCGAATTGCATGTCGCGATCCATGCCGCTGAAATCGTATTGTCCCTGCACCGGTTCAACCTGTCGCATGAAGACGAAAGAAATGAAAACATTGAAGTCGCGGCCCAGGGCCTGGCGATAAAGCGGATTGTCGAACATCTTTGGCTGCATCGTCGAGCCGATGTGGAACCCGAACACGTCTGCCACCTGGCGCAATGTCGGACCGGGCTCCGGCTTCGGGGACGCAACGGTCGGACCCGGCGTCACGGACTGGGGTGGCGCCGCGCCGTCCTGCGGCGGGAGAGGCGCGGCGCGAATCAACGGAGCAGACAGCCCTCTCATGCGCATCGTCGCCGGGAAAAATTGCGAGGTTGCTGACAGAAACAGCGCAGGCGGCGAGACGAGCAGCCCGGTTGCGGCGAGAACGACCGCCGTAAGAATAGCCATCAAAGCGGAGCGCTTTGAAAACCGCCCGGCTCCGAGATCGGAAGCAACGAATCTGCAAATTTTATTCCGGTTGGATGATGGCGTCATTTTTTCTTAGACACCCTTTCTTCGAGAGCCTGCTCGATTCCGTAATAGGCCGGCTTTTTTTGATACTGCTCGTCAAAAGGCAGGGGCTTGGCGTCGCGACGCGGATCGCGGGGCCGCGACTGATACATATTGTGGGCGTCCGAAATTCCCCAGGTGTAAAACGCCTTGCAGGCGGGGCTGGCCAGGCAAGTGGCCAGCACGTCGTGGTACACGGTCTTCTGGCGTTCAAAAGCCTCGGGAATCGCGCCCGGCGGCCCTTGATAAGCATCCATTTCCGTGACGTAGACCTGGAGACCCGCCCGATGGCAGCGCTCCAGGAAATCGCGGAACTCGTCGAGGTAGCCGGGACGCAGCGACGGCATCTCGAGGTGCAGCTCAATGCCGGCCGCGTCCACCGGTCCACCCTTGGCCTTGACCTTGCCCACGAGATCAAAGAAACGGTTGGCGAGATCCGGCTCCACGCCCGAGCGCCCGAACGATTGATTCAGCACGAGCACCGCATTGGGGTTCGCCTCGCGAGCGTAACGAAAGGCGCGCGCAGTGTATTCTTCCGTGCTGAAAGTGGTTCCCCAGGGCCGGTTGGTGGTAGTGAGCGGTTCATTGACCACCTCCCAGGCGCTGAACGCGCTGCCGCCATGGCGGACGACAGTTTGGATATGGTCACGTGTGACCCTGTCCAGACCGCCTTGGGTCCAAAAGAAGCTGTGCATCCAGTCGGGCAGGCTCGCGGGCTTGTAGATCAGCGGAGCGCCGAACAGCGTCATGCCATGGGCACGCGCGAAGGCCGCCTCCTGGTCCATCTCGGCGAAATTGAACCGGTCCTTCTGCGGGTGGACCAGCTTGAACATCGTCACGCTCTCGGCCGAGTTGTACTCTCGAGCCAGAACCTGGCGGAAATCAGGATCCTGGCGGAAGAGGACGGGCATGACCGCCGAACCGATCTTAATTCCTGCCTGGTCCGCGAGCTGGCGCAAGGTTAGATCGGTCACTGGGGTCGTCTTCTTGCTCCGGGGCGCGTGCTGGCCCCGGCCAAGGCAGGCAGTCGCTGTCAAGAGGCAGGCGACGATGATCAGCAGCGCCATCTTCATAAACAGGAATCATACTACGGGCAAGCCTTGCCTCACGCATCCGGTTCGCGTAACCTCGGAGGCGCTTGCGCTCAACGCGACGTCCAAAACTCGGCCAGCACTTCCTCAGCAGCGGCACCTACGTCAGGCGCATCGCGGAGGCGCTTCCCGTATGGCCTGACGATCTTGTGATTGAAATCGGCCCGGGCCGCGGCGCCATGACCGGCGTGCTGGCGGCACAAGCTTCGCGTGTGGTGGCCGTGGAACTTGATTCCGAGCTGGCTCGGGGCCTCGAGCGCCAGTTCGCGTCCGGCAGTTCGGTCGAGGTGATCGAAGCTGACATCCTGCAAGTGGACATTGGAGAAATCTGCCGGCGGCATAACGTGGCGGGCGCGCTTATTTTCGGAAATCTGCCCTATTACATCACATCGCCCATCCTGCATCATCTCCTGGAATTCCCGGAGCGCATCCGCGCCCTGGCGTGCGTGGTACAACTTGAAGTCGCGGAACGCATCACCGCACAGCCCGGGACGCGGGCCTACGGGTACTTGAGCGTCCTTGCCCAGTTTCATTCCATCCCACAGCTGCGCTTTCGAATTCCTCCCGGAGCCTTTTCGCCGGCCCCGGCGGTATCCTCCGCGCTCGTCACGTTTGAGATGCTCACGAAATCCGCCGCTTGGGATGAGCCGCGCCGGGGGGCGTTCCTCGATTTTGCCAAACAGGGCTTCGGACAGAAACGGAAGACACTTGTCAACAATCTGGCGGCACAATACGGCGGAGAACGCGCCCGCAGCGCCCTGCGGGCCCTCGGTTTCAGCGACAACGTGCGCGCCGAGGAGTTGGGCGTTTTGGATTTGGGTCGCCTCTTCGACGAACTGGGTCCCGAGCGACTCTGAGTTGCTGCGCTGGGACAGGCGGGTCGGCGCTTATCGCGTTTACCAGGACCTTGCGCGCCTGTCGCCCCATCTCGACGAGTTGGGCGTGCGATCAGGTGCCTGAGCTGTATCGAGCGGGCGGATCGCGGCCCGCTCAAGGCGCTTCTCATTGGAAGCATTTCGAAGTATCATATCGCCTTGCGCTAGATCCCCATGCCCAACCCTGCTCCACCTCTCACGAATGAGAGCAAAGATTCACGCATTCCCCAGGTGGTCATCGCCACCACCGCGATGCTTTCTTTCATCTCGTTTTGGCGGGCGTCGGCCATTGTATTGAATGATCTGGCCTCGTCGGCCTATTACGCGGGCGGTATCGCGGAGAAAGCGATCGGGCCTTCGGCGCCATGGTTCATTCTGGCCGTCATGCTCTTTGCCTTTGCCGTCTGCCAGATGTATTTGGAGAGCTGCAGTATGTTCGTGCGCGGCGGCGTCTACCGCGTAGTGAAGGAGGCCATGGGCGGCAGGTTGGCCAAGTTCTCTGTCTCCGCCTTGATGTTCGATTACATTCTCACCGGACCGATTAGCGGCGTTTCCGCCGGCCTCTACCTGGCGGGCTTCCTGAACGAGGTGCTGCAGTACGCCAAGATCAAGGTGGTGCTTCCCGCCAATGGTACAGCGGCCGTCTTTGCCATCTGCGTGACCCTGTACTTCTGGTGGGAAAATACCAAGGGCATCGAGGAGTCCAGCGAAAAAGCCGGTCGCATCATGCAGTTTACCACCGTCATGGTGGTGCTGATGATCGCCTGGTGCGGGTACACCCTCTTCGAGAGAGGCGGGCATTTGCCGCCCTTGCCGCGGCCCTCCAATCTGCACTTTTCGGTGGACGCGGAGGGCTGGCTGCTGCGGAGCCGGTTGCCCGAGCTCATCGGCCTGATCGGCATTCTGGTGGCCTTCGGCCACTCGGTGCTGGCCATGAGCGGCCTTGAGACGCTGGCGCAGGTTTATCGCGAAATCGAGTCCCCTAAGCTTCCCAACCTGAAGAAGACCGCCTTCGTGGTTTTCATTTACAGTATGCTGTTCACTTCGCTGGTCTCTTTCTTCGCGTTTATGATCATTCCAGACCAGCCGACGCGACTCGGTTACAGCGACAATCTGATTGGCGGGCTGGCCATGCACGTGGCCGGGCCTTTCGGGCTGCGACTCGCGTTTCACTTCTTCGTGGTTGTGGTAGGCGTGATGATCCTCGCCGGGGCGGTGAACACCGCGATTGTCGGGTCCAACGGGGTGCTGAACCGCGTTTCCGAAGACGGAGTGTTGTCCCCGTGGTTTCGGCAGCCGCATCCGCGCTTTGGGACGTCGCACCGCATCATCAACCTGGTGGTTGCGCTCCAACTGCTCACCATCATCCTCAGCCGCGGCAACGTGATTCTGCTAGGCGAAGCCTACGCTTTCGGCGTGATCTGGAGCTTCGCCATGAAGAGCCTCGCCGTATTGGTTCTGCGCTACACCGAGCCCGGACCTCGCGAGTTCAGGGTGCCGCTCAATCTGAAGCTGAACCGTTTCGAGTTGCCCATCGGGCTGGCGCTGATCACTCTGACGCTGTTTGCAACGGCGATCATCAACCTGTTCACTAAAGAAATTGCGACCGTCTCCGGCGTGGCCTTCACCCTGGTCTTCTTTGCCATCTTCACGAGCTCGGAGAAGATGGCCCACCGCCGCGGGTCGTCGCGTACCGACCTCGATGAATTTCACCTGGCCAGCCGGGAGGCCATCGCGCCTCAGACGGTTGGAGTGCGGCCCGGCAACATCCTGGTTCCCGTTCGGGACTGCTACACCCTTTACAATCTCGATGATGTCCTGAGGCGCGTTGATGCGCGCAAGCAGGACGTGGTCGTGCTGCACGCGTACCAGGTGATGCGCGCGGGTTCCGGCGAGCACCCTCTGGCACCGGAGCAACTCTTCGCCAGCCAGGAGCAGCAAATGTTTACGAACGCGTTGAAGCTGGCCGAGAAGAACGGGAAGAGCGTAAAGCTGGTCCTGGTGGCCGCCACCGACGTCTGGGACGCGGTCTTGCGCTCCGCTCAGGCGCTGGAGTCGTCAGACATTGTGCTGGGTCTGTCGGGTAAGATGACGGCGGCGGAGGAGGCGCGGCTGGCCGGGCTCGCTTGGGAGCGGCTTCTGAGTCCTAGACCGCAATTGACACTCGAGGTGCGATCTCCGGGCCGCGGCAAGGAGTACGTTTCTTACCTTGGGCCCCACGCCCCGCGGCTGACGCAAAAGGAAATCGATCTCCTGCACTCAATCTGGCTGGATTTCAGCAACGAAGTCGGCTGCGAGCTTCATCACCACGACATTGTGCACTTCGCTTTGGAGGAGCTTCAGAAAGAGATTGCCGAGGGTAAGCGGCCGGAAGTTTTGGGCAGGCTGCAGGACCACCTGCGCGAGATTCGGTTGCGGCAGGCGGCAAAGCAGTAGGTGGCGGGGCGGCGCTCAGCCTGACGCCGCCGTGCGCGCTGCGGCCTCACGCGCCCGGTCCCGCGCCTCCGATCGGCTGCGGAAGACCTGGGTGAGCGTGACGCCCGCGCACACAACCACCACACCGGCCAGGGTGAACAGATTCAGCTCTTCGTGCAGGAAGAAGCGGGCGAAAAGCGTGGCCGTGAGGGGCGTCAGCGAGGAGACGGCATAAACACGCGCGACCTCCAGCAGCCGGAGAGCGGTGAAGATGCAATAGATGGCGATCACTCCGGATGCAAGTCCGCTGCCGAGAAAGTCCGCGAGACTCCCAATCGGCAGGGCCGCGAGGGCCCTGCCGCGCCCCGAGACCACGAGGCCGAAAAGTCCCACGCCCACGCTCGAGACAAACTGCAGCGTGATCGCCGTGGACTGATGAGCGCCGCGCAACTGGCCGTCGCGCCAAAGCACGCCGGAAACGCCGTACGACACTGCCGCCAGCGCCGCGAGCGGCAAGGCCCAATACCATAAGGGCGAGAGCGGCTGGCCTCGAATCTGACCGAGGACCAAGGCGGCGAGACCCAGCGCGATGAGCCCCCAGCCGATCAGCAGGAAGCCGCGCAGTTTTTCCCCGAGCATCGCCCAGGCGGCCAGAGTTCCCCAGATGACCCAGGTCTCGAGGATGGGGATTGTGAGAATGACGCCGCCCAGCCTTATGGCAAAGTAGTAGAGGAACAGGCCGAGCGTCGAGAGCACGCCAGCCCACACGAAAGGCATGATGGCGCGGCGACCGATGAATCGCTCCGAGCGCGGGCGGATTTCGTCCCAGGTGCGATGCTTCCACATCAGAATCAGGCCGAGGGCGAGGCTGGGAAGTCCGCGCAGGAACGGCCCTACCAGGGGATCGCCGCCTTGCACGGCCAGGCGATCGAAGATGTTGGCGGATGCCCAGCCCAGCACGGAGCCGAGGGCCCAGAGTTCGCCGCGAGCATGATGGTCTTTGGCCACTAACGTTCATCATCGCACGAACCGCCCTGTCTGACGACGGCTTGTAGCGATTTTCCGCGCTGTACCGCGCAGGAGGTGTTATGGATCGAGCTCACTTTTACGAGATCATGAACGGGCAGGGAACGTTCGACTATGAAGTCTACTTGAACTCGCCCAAGTTGCTTTCCTGCCAGAAGGAATTCGCGGATTTCTGCAACGCCGACGAGCTGCAGTTTCAGGTTGTGCACCAGGTTGAGGAGCTCTGGATGAAGCTCATGGGCTACACCCTCCTCGACATCGACGATTACCTGCAGCGGGAAAACACCAATCGGGTGCTGACGCTATTCAAGCGCGTCCATCTGGCCCAGAAGCTCATGATCGATCAATTGGCCCTGCTCGAGACCATGTCACCCAAGGAATATCAGGAAATCCGGCTGCAGCTCGGGAACGGCAGCGGCCAGGAGTCGCCCGGCTTTCGCACACTCCTGAAAATGCCGCACCTGCTCTGGCAGTCCTTCAAGACCTGTTATCTCGATCGCCATGGGCTGACGGTCGAGAAAATTTACAGCTCCGGGTATTTGCATTCCGACGCCTACGTGGTGGCGGAAGCCCTGGTGGAATTCGACGAGCTCTTTCAGAAATTCCGCTTCCATCACATTCAATTGATCCACCGATCGATCGGCCTCGGCGCGAAGTCGCTCAAGGGACGCTCCGTGGACCTGCTGAACGAAGGCCTGCATACCAAGTTCTTCCATGAGCTCTGGGAGATTCGCAACCACATGACCGACGAATGGGGCGGACACTATGGCGTGGTCCGCGATTCAATCACGGGCCACTGACCAACTACGGCTGATTCTTGAGAGTGGGATGGTGTGCGGGACTGCCTGGAATCGAGAGGTTCCGGCCGCCCATTTACACCGGAGAAAACGGTCTCCGGGGCAAACAAAGCCCTTGGGTGTATAATCGAGCGGAGCGCACGGCGCAACCAGTGCCCGATGTCAAACGCGGCGAAGCCTGGCACTGGGAAGCTTGCTTGGAACAGGGGTGACATGGTCCCAAGTAGGCCCGCGAAAAAGGCAAGCCAACCGATCGATGCCGAAGTGGCGGAACTGGCAGACGCAGCAGACTCAAAATCCATTCGTACAGACCGACAACCCCTTTAGTCTCAACATATCTTATTGAAAAGGCTAGATCGATCATGCTGGCTGGAGCTGGTTGGTCCCCTTCCGTGCCCGTTAGATGATGCGACTTTGATGCGAGTTTCCGCGATCTTGGACGCGGATGGCGGGCGGGCACTTGCAGCCAGGATTCAGAGCGTCGCACCAGATTGATCGGGCCGTCCGTCGCCGCGTCAGTGGTGCTAACGTTCTTCAACGCGAGCGGCCCACATGGAAATCCAGTTTCCGGATTCTCAGTCGGCCATCATCACAGCCACCCTTACGCCGCCACCGCCTTCGCCCTGCCGCAAACAGTCCCAACGCTCACACCAAGTTGGCTCCGCGATGGCCGCCACAGTGACGCCCTGCGACCGTAACGCCGCGATCTGAGCAGCGTCGGCACTGACTCTGGGCCGGCCGAGCCTGCGGCCCTTCGCGCGCGTTACGCAGCCCTGCCCGCACGCGCTCCGCAATGAGTGACCGTTCCAACTCCGCAACCGCCCCGAGCACCGTGAAGATCATCTTGCCGGTAGGTGTGCAGTGTCGCGGCAGGAGACTGCCCCGCGCCCTCTGCTCGGTGGACAGAGTGGCTAGAGAGTGGTAGCCTGCGAGGACATCGAAAAACACCACAACCGCCGCCCGAGGACGGCGAGGAGGCAACATGCGGGAGATTAGCTGGTGGAAAACGGCGTACGCCGTCTGTGTGCTGTGCGCAGCGACGGCGATTGCTTTACCTGCGCAGACTTTCACCACCCTGTTCAGCTTTGATGGCACGGACGGTGCTCTTCCCGAAGCGGCGCTGGTCCAGGGCACCGACGGGAACCTCTACGGGACAACGTGGATTGGCGGAGCCAACGGAGGCGCCTGCAATGGCGGCTGCGGCACCGTCTTCAAAATCAGCCTGAGCGGCACTCTGACAACGCTCTACAGCTTTTGCTCGCTAGGCGGTCGGGCTTGCACGGATGGCGCCGCGCCGGAAGCAGGCCTAGTGGAGGGCGCGGATGGGAGTTTCTACGGGACAACGCCAGCGGGTGGCTCCACGGGGGCCAACGCCGGGACGGTCTTCAAGATTAGCCCGAGTGGCACGCTGACGACTCTTTACAGCTTTTGCCCGCAAGGCGACGGTTGCATCGACGGCTTCGGCCCCATCGGCTCGCTCGTCCAGGCCACCGATGGGAACTTCTATGGGACAACTTCCGAAGGTGGTGATGGGAGCGGCACGATCTTCAAAATCACTCCAGTTGGCGTCTTGACTACGCTTTACACCTTTGTTTGCTCAGAGCACGGCTGCCCAGACGGCGAAATCCCCGAAGGGGCCTTAATCCAGGCCAGCGACGGCAACTTTTATGGGACAACGACAGACGGCGGGGCTTACGGCCTTGGCACAATCTTCGAAACCACTCCGAGCGGAAACCTCACTACCCTCTACAGCTTTTGCTCTCAAATCGGTTGCGCGGACGGCAAAGAGCCGACGGCGGGGCTGGCTCAGAGTGTGAGCGGGAACTTTTACGGGACGACGCCCTTCGGTGGCAACAGCACGTGCACCTATGGCTGCGGTACAGTCTTCAAAATAACACCAAGCGGCGTGCTCACAACCTTGCAGAGCTTCAGCGGCGCGGACGGTGCCGGCCCGTATGGGGAGCTAATCCGGGCGACGAACGGGAACTTCTACGGAACAACGAGCTATGACGGGGCCAAGGATTCTGGCACGATCTTCAAAATCACCCCAAGTGGCGCCCTGACGACGCTCTACAGTTTTTGCTCCCAAAGCGGCTGCGCGGACGGCGACGGCCCCTTGGCGGCGCTGGTCCAGGACACCAATGGGAAGTTCTACGGGACGACGGCGGGCGGAGGGGCAAATCTCTATGGCACCGTGTTCAGCCTGTCTGTCGGTCTCGGCCCATTTGTCGAAACGCGGCCGACTGCTGCAACGGTGGGTAAGCCGATCAACATTGTGGGGAGCAGTTTGGTTGGCGCGACCAGCGTCACGTTTAACGGCACCCCGGCTACGTTCACCGTGGAATCGAGTTCCTTAATCAGGACCACCGTACCCTCGGGCGCCACCACAGGCACAGTCCAAGTGGTAACGCCGGGCGGCACGCTGACGAGTAACGTGCCTTTCCGGGTGCTGCCGTAGGGTCTGAAGTAGCCAAGTACAGCGAGGAGGAAACATGCGAAAAGTTGGGTGGTGCAAGACGGCGTGCGCCATCTGTGTGCTGTGCGCGGTGACGGCGATTGCCTCACCGGCGCAGACTTTCACCACGCTGCACAGCTTCGACAACACGGACGGCGGAAATCCCTACGCCGGGCTGATCCAAGCTACTGATGGGAACCTTTACGGGACGACGACGAGTGGGGGGACGAACAGCGGTGGGACAGTCTTTGAAGTCACTCCGGGCGGTACGCTCATGACGCTCTACAACTTTTGCGCTCTGGAACGCTGTCTGGATGGGGAGGCGCCATACGCAGCTCTCCTTCAAGACAACGACGGCAACTTCTACGGGACAACTAACGAAGGCGGAACCGGCGGGGAGCCGGCAGGTACCGTCTTTAAGATCACCACCGACGGCACGCTTACCACGCTTTACAACTTCTGTTCCCAACCTGGGTGCACGGACGGCGAAAGTCCTTGGGCGCCACTTGTCCAGGGCGTGGACGGGAGCCTGTTCGGTACGACCTTCACGGGCGGGGTTGCCGCCGGCTATGGCACTGCTTTCGGCATCACAACCGGCGGCAAACTGACGACACTGAGTGCGCTGGATAGCACGGACGGCGCCAATCCCAAATCGTCGCTGGTCCAGACCGCTGACGGGTTCTATGGGACAACTGTGACCGGGGGGGCCAATGGCCTCGGCTCAGGTACGGTGTTCAGGATTACACCAAGCGGCAGCCTGACCACGCTCTACGACTTTTGCTCCCAAACTGGCTGTGCCGATGGCGACGAGCCTGAAGCGGGTCTCGTCGAGGCCCGCAACGGAGACTTCTACGGAACGACGGCCGGTGGCGGATCGAGCAGCGCTTGCCTCGGGGGGTGCGGGACGATCTTCCAAATCACGCCTGGCGGGACGCTGACCACGCTCCACAGCTTCGACGGGACTGATGGGTCGTCCCCATACGCCGCGCTGATCCAAGCCAGTGATGGGAACCTCTACGGCACGACGACGAGCGGCGGGACCAACAACAACGGGACGGTCTTTAAAGTCACACTGGGCGGCGCCCTGAAGACGCTTTACAACTTCTGCTCTCAAAGCGGTTGCGCGGACGGCGGCATGCCTTCCGCGTCGCTGATCCAGGACACCAGTGGGAAGTTCTACGGTACAACGCAGCTTGGCGGGTCCAGTTCCTGCGCCGGTGGCTGCGGCACTGTTTTCAGCCTGGCCGTGGGTCTGGGTCCGTTTGTGGAAACCTTACCCGGCTCAGGCAAGGTGGGAGCGCGCGTGGGGATTCTCGGGACCAATCTGACCGGCGCGACCAGCGTCACATTTAACGGCACGCCTGCCATCTTCCAGGTGGTTTCAGGTTCCCTAATTACGACCACCGTACCGCCGGGCGCCACCACGGGCAAGGTGCAGGTTGTAACACCCGGCGGCACGCTGACGAGCAACGTACCGTTTCGGGTGCTGCCGTAGGGCATATTGCAACTTCCCGTGAGTAAGTACCTGATCCTGAGAATCGTGGCACTGGGTGCCGACCGTTATCAGGCAAGCTGGATGCATCCAGGCGAGGTCCAGGCCCTTCCTGTCGCCTCGGAACGAACCGTGCTTGAGGGTACCGATGCGGTGTCGCTCTACATGG
>Ga0210398_10001816_pt1 | contig 21452 bp, 24 predicted proteins | sample IncBWC4OmetaG_FD_161047 | JGI IMG/M metagenome (GOLD analysis project Ga0210398, IMG submission 161047) | Forest soil microbial communities from Barre Woods Harvard Forest LTER site, Petersham, Massachusetts, United States - Inc-BW-C-4-O | ecosystem: Environmental > Terrestrial > Soil >...
CCGACCGTATCGAATCGCTGACAGAAGCACTGGAAATCCAGATCCGTGAAGCGCGAGACCGCGAGCGCGAACGGGATCAACTGGAGATCGACATGGAGCGCGAACGCCGCGCCCGCGTATCGGCCGAAACTTTATCCATCGAGCGCCGCGCGGAGGTCGAACGGTTGATAGGAGAATTGAACGGCGTACGCGAGCAGTTGAACAGCGTTATTTCGGAGCGGATGAAAAGCCTCGACGCGCTTAATGTAAAGCTCATGTCTGACCGGGTGGAGGAAAAACCGCCGGATATGGAGCAGTACAAGCGGTCACAGGAAGCGCTGGGGATTAACGCAGTTCGCCAGGTGCGCAAAATTCATCACGACATGGATGCGGCTCTTCTCATGTGGGGCCATCCGGGGTTCAAGGGAGCCGCAGACCGATTAGCGCGCGCGGCGGGCAAGGTATCCGGGGCTGTGATGAATGAAGTCATGGGCGGGGCAGAGCCAGCAGATTAGCCCATGCAAATCCTCGGCCCCACCGATCCAGCGCCATCGAAGCAGGAACTGATTGCCGCACTGTCTAAGCCCATTGCCCGCGTGATTTCTTCGGAAATGGCGGACGAGTCAGATGTGGACCGCGTTTGGATTCTCCGTAAAATACACAAAAATTATTTGTACTACAGGGATCTCGCCTACTTCGCTCCAGCTCTTTACCAGGGGCTCATAGACGCCACCGGAGTTGATGGTTCAGTGCTGCCAGACTCTTCGTGGCAGGGGAACGGCGTTTACGACTACACGCAGAACATCTACCGCGGCTACTGCCGCAAGCTGGAAGCCGTGCTCGGTACGCGCATACCCAATGCGATAGCGGTACCCAATGACCCGAGCGACGAGAAGGATATCCAGGCTGCCCGGGCAGCTAATAACGCAGCTCTGTACATCCGCGAGCAGTGCGACCTCCAAGTACAGGTTCTTTGGCTGGTATTTTCCCTGTACAATTTCGGGACGAGCTTCTGGACAATCGAATGGGTTGAAGACGGCGACAAATACGGATGGAAGGACGTTCCGCAGTTGGCGGAGGAGACTGCGGCGCTTGGCGGAGGAACGCAATGCCCGGAATGCGGCGCCACTGGCGAGGGCGATATGTGCTCAGAGTGTGGCGGCGACATGTCGCAAGGATCTTATCAATCCCCTACGCCAGTCAGCACTCCGGGAGAAGCGCCGCCTAAGCGGATGCCGAAGGGCAATCTGGAAATCGAGATTACCGACGCGAGCGAGGTTTCCGTTCCTCTGGACGCCGATGGTCGGCAAGGCGTCAATGACTGCGACTGGATACGGCGCGAGCGTGAGAAGCCAAAGGCGCGGCTGCTGAAAAAATACGGAGACTTGCTCCGTAATGCAATTAAGGACGGAGATAACGCTTTCGAGGACCAAAGTGCTTCCTTGCAGTACGGCGAGTCCATTCGCAGCGCGATGGCTTCGCCGATCGGCGTCGTGCGGCCGAAGCGGGAGAGCCGGTGGGGGGTTATTGAGGAAGATTGGTCCCCGACACAGTACGAGTTGATAGAGGATAAGCAGGCGCGGCAGTTAATTTCGGATAATTTCCCGGACGGTGTACGAATCACGGCCATCAAGGGACATGTGATGGATCTGGAAGGACGTAAAATCCAGGATCACTGGCAGGAATGCCAGCCGGAGCCAACAAAGCGCATAATGGCCGATCCGCTGGGCGATGACTGGGTTATCACGCAGGACATTCTGAACAATATCCTCAACCAGTGCAACGAGACTATCGAGCGCAGCAATGATCCGCGGTTCGCTGATCCGACGCGCGTGGATTTGGATGCTTGGCAGCGGCGCCGGGACAATCCGGGAGACCTGATCCCCGCAGTGCGGCCTCCAGGAGGTAGTCTGAATGACCTGATATCGCAGCAAACGCAAGTTACATTCTCAGAGCAGATCCCTCCATTCCGGCAGCAGGTTGAGGCGACGAGCCAGCAGACTTCTGGGCTTCTGGAGATCATCTGGGGTGGCGATACCACTGACCCGACGGCGCGACAGTCGGAATTGAAGACGAACGCAGCTATCCGGCAGCTATCCGTAATCTGGGTGATGATCGGCAAGTCTCTGGAGCGTCTGTACGAGAAGGGATGCAAACTCCTGTCCGAGAATCAGGACGGCGTGCTGGCCTTCTCCAAGCAAAAAGCCAATGAGTACGGCAAGTTCGATTCTGTTTCTGTGGTGATGGAAGACTTGAAGGGTGGCAATTTCCACTTTGAGGCGGACGAGGCGATCCCCATGACGTGGGGCCAGCAGCGCGACTTGCTGATGTGGATGCTCGACAAGCCAGCGGAAATTCTGAAGGCTTGGGGGCTAGATGATCCGCTGAATATTTTCGAGTTTAAGACGCTTCTCGGTATGCCGGGGATGCGGGTACCGCACCTTGATGATCGCGACAAGGGCATGGACGTAATTGGCCGGTTACTGCAAGATAAGCCGCAACCCGGACCGATCGATCCGCAAACCGGACAACCTGGTCCATCGCAATCCAGTATTCAGCCGGACTGGGAGGACGATGGAGATTTCTTTAGTAAGTTGGCCATCGCGTACCTGATAACCAATTTCGAGATGAAGGAAAGCAATCCAGACGGATACCAGAACGTGCAACTTTGGGGACAGGCTCAGCAAAAGAAGGCGCAGGAACCACCTCCCAAGCCTCCGGTTAAGCCTAGTGTGGCGGTTAGTTTGAAGGGTTCTGATCTAGGCGACCCTGCTGTAACTGCGGCGCTGACCAACTCAGGCATTCTGCCGCAAGGCGTGCAGGCTGCAGCAGTTCCGCCGTTACCAAAACCGGGGCAGATGCCGCCTCCTGGGATGCCACCGGCACCACTGGGAGGGATACAATAGGGATATGTTTTGGAGAACTAGATTTTTGGTATTCGCTGGAGAGGATTACGAACCGCGCGGCGGGTGGGGGGACTTTAAGGGAGGAATGAGAACAAAAAAGGGGGCAATGGATTTAGTGGAGAGGATCATGGAGGAAACTGAAGATCCATTGGAATGGGCGCATATAGTAGACCTTAAAACAAATCGAAAAGTCCAGGAATACAGGAAATTGCCAGTACATCATTGCGAGGCTATTGGCCATGCGTCTAATTAAAACCATCGCCACGCGCGTAATGATCGCGCTGGCGTCCAATCCAGCCGTCAGTCGCACCGCAGAGACAGAGCCGAAGTCATACGTTCACGACACCGGCGACGTGCTATTGGCCGAGATGGATGCCCAGTCCATGGCAGCGCACCGTCCCGAGTATCACGCGCGGTACGCGGGGCTTGTTACGTCGATGCCGGAACAGTTGCGGGTGATGATGGGGCGCCGACTCAGCAATGGCTGCTTGGCGGCGAGGGAAGAATGCAATAGGTTCGTGGAGGAGAGGACGCGCTAGCTATCTCCGTGGGACAAAATCCGTCGGCGGCAGCATCCCGACTAGGAAGTAAATCAGCCAAATGCAGACCACGATGATAATGACTACGCGGATGATGCGCGCGATAGTCGGATCCATCGGGATCTGAGAAATCCCCCACAATACCAATCCGACGATCAAGAGCACTACGATTAGCTGAATCAGGAAAGCAGGAAACATGCTTCCATCGTACTACAGCTTGTAAAACCGGAACGGCCCAATAATGACGGTTATTTTCTCTGGGTCGGCCCAGCGCGGCAGCATTCCGGCAGGCTCGGACTCATAGCTATTCGCTCCCTGCGTGGGGTCCGCAGTCAACGGCATGGTGGCCACGTCGCAGCAATCCTGCCACGCCTCCCAATCCTGGACATTGCTGGGTACCGGGAAAAGTACGGCATTGGGATCGCCGGCGTTGAAGCTGGAGAATTGGCGCGGCTGCAGAATTACTCCTGGGATGGTTTTCGGCCATCGATGTTCGGCGTCAGTTGAACGGTTGCGGATCACCGCCGCTACGGCCGCACGCGCTGCCTGTGACTGTCCGCGGACCTCTCTCCAGAGGCAAAGCGAAAGTAGGAATTGTTCATAGATCATGGTGTCGATTTTAACCCGATCTTGCAATTTCCACAAAAACGTAGTATCCTCCCGAACAGATGGCAGGCGTATCTGTAGGTATTGGGGATGTCGGTTCGGCCACGGGGGGTATGCCCGTAGGTGGTAGCGATGCCGAACTAGGATCCCTCTTAGGCGATGCATTCGATTCTGCTACGGGCGGCGAAACTCTCGAAGCAGGCGGCGAAGCGGCCCCTGCCGGGGAATCAGGTTCCGAAGGTTCGCAGCAGCCGTTCGAAGCGCCTATCGATACTCCCGTCGGCGAAGCGCCTACCGTACAGGCGGAAGCTATCCCATCGGACGTGCCGTGGAAACTGGCGCCAGATGGGCAGTCCTACGTGCTTCCCAAGGCGGAACTTCCCAAAGTTACCAACGCGCTGAAGTATTCCGAGTCGGTTGGCCAGATTTTTGCCAATCAGATGGAAGCGCAAAACGCCGCGATACAGGCCGGCGATATGCGCACAATGTTCAATGACTGGCATTTCGGTACGGAAGAATCCCTGAAAAGCGTGATGTCTCACCTGTCCGGCGCAAACCATCCGGACCCAGCCACGCGCGCCTCTTACCAGCGATCGTTTACCAAAATGGCGCAGATGGCGCCAGATATGTTGCGGCAGATCAACCCGCAGGCATATAGCCAGTTTGTTTCCTCGATGGGAAAGTCCTTGACGGCGCAGATGTACGAAAAAGCTGCGCAGACTCAAAACCCACAGGATTTACTCGATGCGCAGTCGATGGACTGGGCGCTGACTGGGCAGTATCAGAAGGAACTTCCCAAGGCGGACCCTCAAGCCCAGCAACGCAGCCAATTCGAGCAGCGGGAGAGAGATTTCTACGCCAGGCAGGACGCCGCACTCAAGCGCGAGGTAGTAAACTTCAACAATACTGCCGTCGAGGGTGCCAAATTCAACCAACTATCATCCAGAATCGACGCCTTATTGGCTCCCGTAAAGGGAAAATTCAACGAAGTCGCGTATGCCGACCTAAAGGCCGGTATACAGCGCGAAGCGATCGATTCTCTGATGAAATCCACCGATCCTGCCATGCAGTCATGGTTTACTGAGCATCGCCAAAATTTTGATCAACTGATGGCCGATTATCGCCACACTTGGACGCAGGGTTCTCCCGGCAAGGGATTGCAGCCCCGCATCCAAGCATATATCAACGATTTTCTTTCGCGCGCATCGCGCGTACTGCCCGCAATCGCGCAAAAGCGCGTTAACGCCACTACCCAAGCCCGTCTCAGCCGCTCCGCTCCCGCTGCTAAACCAGCCGGAACGAGCCGCCCCGCACCGGCCCCGAGTAATGGTCAGCCGACAGGACGTATGAGCAGCGATGAATGGGACAAACAGTGGGCGGAGGCAACTGCGGTGCGTTGACGGTGAATCCTTCCTGTCGATGCCCGATTATCCGCGCATTCTAGTCCTCCCTTAAAATTCACCCACCAAGGGGGACTGCATGAGCATCACTGCTCAAACAGCGAACGTCATTCCAACGATGTTGGAGCAAGTTCGCCCAAAATTAAGCTATTTTCTCGCACAGAAGCAGAGTAAGTTCGCCAACCTGTTCAATAAACAGGCCGAAAAGCATCAAGTGTCCGCGTTTACGGATGCGGCATCGGGCGGTTCCCCGACCTACAGCGCCGGTGGCCCAGTGCTGGCGTGGCGCGTCCCGGTCCTACTGAACATTGGCGGAGATTATCAGGCAATCTCGCTGGATGGCGCAGATCTCGGGACTGGCAGCATGATGAACTCGGCGTTCATGGCTTTCGGGACGTTTGAGAATGATCTAGGGTTCAACTTGCCACTGCGCGCAATTTACGGCAGCAAGGATGCCAAGCAGGCGATTACAAACGCGCTGCAGTTCACTCTCGGCAAGGCTATCTCGGAGATGGCTCTCTACAACGAGATCGGATTGTTTGGCGACAGCACCGGAACGCTCGCGCAGGCGAACGGGACTGGATCTCCGGCCATCGTCAGTAACAAGGTCACTTATAATCTGGAAAGCACCTTCGCCTACAACCGCATCCGTGGAAACAATACGCTCGTGGATGTGTACAGCACGGCCAACTTGCTACTGTATGCCGGAGCCCGCGTAAGCAATATCAACTTTGCCAGTAACACGCTGACGATTACCCTGTCTGCGGGCGGTTCCTACAGTCCGACTAACACCGATCAGATCATGTTTCCCAATATGGGACTCGGCGCATCGGCTGGGTCGTACACGGCAGCGGCCGGCTCGTGGCGCAACGGCATCTACACGTTCAATACCACGTCGACCAGTGGTTCCCTCGGCGGCCTATCCTACACCACGGCGTACGAGCTCGCTACCCCATCGGTTAACGGGCAGTCGGGATTCTATACTCCTTCCCTGCTCTATTCCGGAAAGTCGCAGTTGACCCAGCGTCGGGATGATGAGGCCTACAGCGCAGTAATTGGCGTTTGCCACCTCGCCCAGCGCGTATCTTGGTACTTGGAAGGGCTAACCATCAGCAACTGGTTCCGTGGACCTTCCGACAAGATGATTGACTTGGCTCCGAAGGGTACCGACTACGGAGATACCTTCATGGCCGGCGACGTCACGCACTATGTCAGCCGTTACGCTGGCAAGGCGCGCGTCGATTGGTTGAATCCTTCCAACTTCGGATGGACGCAACTAACGGACATCGACTTCGTTCAAACGCCGGAAGGCCAGCGCATTTTCATGGGCCGATCGGCCAGTACTGGCAACCCACAGGCCGGCTTCCAGTTCTACATCGTCAACACGCGACAGCTTTATAGCGTAGACCCAGGGTGCGCGGTGGTGTTCTACTCGCTGGCAATCCCCACGGGTCAATAAGGAGTCTGATATGCAGAGAGTATATTCCTATTCGACGGCCACTCCGACGAGCCAACCTCCCCTCGGGGCGTCGGCGGTCCTCACTGGTCCCTGGCTTTCTGTGGCGGTTTTTTCACTTGCTCAGCCGCTTCAGATGGCGGCGCAGTCCGGTGTTGGAGGCCAGCCGATATTGTCTGGTTCGGTGTATTCCGACCACGCCGGTAGCTTAGTGCTGCAGCAATCGGATAATCCATCCAGCACCAATTTCACGGATGTTCTCAGCACAACTGCCGTGACTGCGGCCACGCTGCTGACAATCACTCCGGTGGACGTTACTGCGCTGTACTGGCGCTTCGTATATACGAACGGCGGCACGGCGCAGACTACATTCGGGCTGTTTCTTAACCTCGTCTCCTAGCATGCGCGGAATAGTTCTATTCTCGCTGCTAGCGGCTCCGCTGTTCTCCCAGGGTCAGGGGCAGGCCGTCAACCAAGTTGGCGGATCTCCCCCTAACTCCGTGGTCCAGCAGCTATTTTACTCTGGATCTAATCTGATCTATGTTTGCAATGCGCCGGCATATTCAAAGCTGTCGACGTTCTACATTTCCAGCGGCACGCTAACCAACGTGGTTGTTTCCGGTGGAACTGGTACGATAACGTTCTCCTCAACTTCCTATCTTTGGCAGGGAGCGCAGATAACCTTGGCTGGGTCGGCCACTACGGCCCTGAACGGCACGTATAAGGTGACTGCCGTATCGGGGTCGACGGCTACGATAACAACATCAGCGGCTAATGGCACGTACACGGACGCTACATTGACGTTATCCACCAGGGCTCCTCTGCTGAATGACCACGTATGGGCCATCCAGGAGTTCGTATACGCCTCTTCAGTGCTCACGGGGACATATTGGGCTGGTACGCCATCCGTAACGCCTTCCAGCGGTCTGCAATGCTCAAATGGGGCTAATTTCTGATGGATGCCTTACAGTTGCACGGATTAAACGAACTGCTCGGTCGCGAGCTTGGGCGCTATTCGGATGGGCGCCCTATTTTTTCCTGGAAGCATTCGGATAAATTATTCTGGCCGGCGTTTAATTCCGGGAATACGGAGCGGAAGGCGCGCGAGTTTTCCGTGCCGCTCGTTGGTGGGGGGGGAGCGGTTACCTGCATCGAGGAAATGACGGTTCCCGTCTATCGACGAGACCGGCAGGTAGCACGTTCCGCATGGTACATGACGAAGCTGCTGACGCCGGAACAGCTCATCTGGGGATGGATTGGCAAGCATGGCGATCCGACGCCTCAAGGCCGCGCACCATCACATGATGCACTGATGGAAATCTGGAATAACCGGTTCCCCGGTGCGGATTTTCCGGCGAAGGGATGGAGGGTGCCCACAGATGCATGGCTGCCGCGGTCTCCCGGAGAGACCGCCGAACCAAATCTTCCAGATACCGAGGATTTCATCGCGCAGGTACGCGAACAAACGCGGCTGTCGTTCGCGTTGAGGCTTGAGGACATGACGCAATACGAAGTTCGCAAGGAAGACGCCACTAACAAGGAAATAGAGGCTGCGGTGCGAGACAGCTTCCCGGCATTCCTCAACCCCGTACCCGGCAAGCGCAGCAATTTCGTTTCGATGCCGTGGAGTAGGAAGGACAGGTTAAACTAAATGATACAAACAAATCAACAAATCAATGAACCCACCCTAACGGGCCTAGTTCAACAAATTCAGAATCACATGGCGCTGGCAGAGCAGCGAGTCGCGATCTTACGCGGACATCTGTGGGGAGAGGGAGAGGATGGCCCCAATCGCCCAATGCCAACGAGCGTGCGCGGTATGATCGACGACATCGGCGCTCGGTTGTGCTGCCTTTGTGGAGAACTGGCCACAATCAACTCGCGTGTTGGCTGCACTCCGGAACCAATTATGCCCGCGCCTCAATCTATGGAGCCCTACCAAGTCGGTATCCAGACCTGCGGACAATTCAGCTCTCCGCAAAGGTAACCTATGGCTCAATATATACCCGACGTTCGATTCATCGCCAGCATCTACCCGGGCCAGTTGCCAACGATCCGGCGCCATTATGGCCCCAGCCGGCAAAGCGAGGGGCTCGGCGCGCAGCGGTCTACGGCGTTTACCCTTGATCCCGTACCGCGCGGCAAAAAGCCTTTCGTGATGGCACTTTACGATTCCTTCGAGAACGTGCTCGACATCGTGGCGCTGAGCTCTCTGGGAAACAACAGTGCGCAGAAACCTCGGCTGCCTAAGCCAGTTCCGGTGGAGTCTATCGAAGCTGATATCCTCAAGGAATGGACCGGCGGGTTATACAACGTCCCGCAGGGAGCCGCACCCGGCGTCATCGGGATCCGCCCCATGAAGGTGGAACTCAAAAAGTTCGAGGATACTGGCACGCTTCCCGGCGCCGCAGTGGATGAAGTCCAGCGGATGACCGAAATGCAGACGCTGTATTTCGAGTACCTCTTCACCGAGGGGGAGAGACTCCACAAGCAAAATAATTGGAAGGAAATCACGTCTACCATGCGACTCGCCGCAGAATGGCTGGGATTCGAGCGGGAATGGAGCCATCGGGCGATCGCGCGCGATAGCGGTCCGTGCCCTTGGTGCCAGTCGATAATTCCCAATATAGCGATTGTCTGCGGGACGTGCGGCAAGCAGGTTCGCGAGACGCCGGCGAATCTGGCGCACTTGGAAAGACTGAGGCCTACGGCATAATATGCTCTGCCCAAACTGCGACAGCATCTTGAACGCGATCGGATGTCAGGCTTGCGGCTGGAAATACGGGCAACCGCACACCCGTGATGAGCGGGTGTTTCCATTTCGCGCGAATGCGGAGTATCCCGAAGCCACAAGGGGAGTTGTACGGTTCGCTAACCGTCCCGATGTTCCGGACCTGCCGCACCATGAGGAAGAACTGGAGCCGCCTCCGCCGCCAGTTCCTGCCCCTGCTCCGGAAACTCGTCCAGAGACTCGTCCAACACCCAAACGTCCGTCGGACTCCAAAGTGACCGTACAGTGACATGGCCGAATGCACAGTCCAGAATGTTTTCGACGACGTTCGAAGCCTGCTATCTGATACCCAGATAGCAGGCGGTGAAATTTACACCAACAATTATCTGCTGACTGGCTATGCATCGGGAGGCGTAGTTGGAAGCGGCTCACTATTGGGCGAGCCGTACCGCACGATGTTCAGTAAACTGACCGGCGGCAGCAAACGTGTCCGGCCAACGGCATACATTGTGCTTCCGCCGAATACCACAGTAGTTATCCCAACCACCTACAATATTGTGGACTTTTCCGAGCCCGAGATGATCGAGGAGTGCGCGGCTACAAATGCGATCGCGATATTGAGCACGGACACGTCAACGCCAATCAACGTAACTACTGTGGCGCCGCATAATCTCGGCCCGAACGGCAGCATGTCAGAGGGAATCGTTTCGGGTATCGCTGGTACGCCGGCTCCATGGGGTAATTGGTTCGCCACGGTCACCGGGACATCGACATTTTCCCTCAACGGGAGCGCCTCAGACGGGAATCCGGGAACGAGCGGGTTTTTCTATCCGGCCAGCAATCAGCCGTTCACAGAAGTGTTCCCTACTGACTTTCCCGCCGCTCTGGATGGATTCCCGCAGTCAACTCTCGGAAATTACCTGTGGGCGCAGGGACGGCTGACATTCCGCGGCGCAACGGGATCGGTGCTTCTGCGGATCACCTACTATGCGTCGGGGACAGCGCCAACTAACCCCAATTACGTGATCTGGATCGACAATTGCCGCGACTTCCTCGCGCATGCGACTGCATGTAACGCGGCCAGGTCCAAGCAGTGGTTTTCGATGTATGAGCACCTTCGCAACAAGGCTTATGGAGATCCCAGCCATCCGGAAGAATTGAGCCTATTGGATTTGTTTTACAACGTGCAAGTAATGGCAGACCAGCGCGGCCCGTCGCGTAGGCAAAGACCGTTTAGGGACAGGAGATACAAATGGGGCGCTTATTTGCTTGGGTGATATTCGCGTGGATGGTCGCTGGCGTAACTTATGCGCAAAATTGCACGCCGCACTTCGACCCTTTATTGGGGCGGGTTACTTGCCCGCCGGCGAATGGCCCAACGGGCGCGACTGGGCCGACCGGTCCTAGCGGTGGACCAAGCGGCCCCACTGGACCTACGGGACCGACTGGAGCAGGTGCTACGGGAGCCACGGGAGTTACCGGACCCACAGGGATAACCGGGCCTACAGGAATTACTGGGGCAACCGGTGTTACAGGACCTACTGGTCTGACGGGCAGCACTGGGGCCAGCACAACGGCGTATACCTTGTGCGCTAGCGGGTGCTCAACCACTGTGCCGTCTAGCGGGTCAGTAATTCTAGCCACTTCTCATGGACAGGGGATAAATGCGTTTGCCTATGCGACTAATTCGAGCGGCAACCAGATGTTCCCGCCGAATTTTTCTGTATCCAATTCAAGCGGTAATTTAACTATCACCTATGTTACCGCCCCAACGCGGATAGCCGTATTCGGGGGAACCGCTGCCACTACCCCTACCCCTGATTGGATAAATGCAACCACCATTGCAGGGGTAGATCCAACGGGCGCTACTGATTCGGCGGCCGGTCTGCAAACATGGTCAACGGCTAACGGAACCGCAGCGGCTACATTGTATTTCCCTGCCGGAACCTACTACTTCAATTCCGCCACCGGGCCGAATGGGACGGAGGAATGCGTCCGGTTCTCGGGCGCAAATGTTTCGATAGTGGGGGACGGCGGCGGTAGAACCATTTTCACCGACAATGCCACTCCAGTTTGTCTGTCAGATATCGGCTGGGGAGAAGGAACCACTACAAATTACAGCTACGAGACTGATACAGGCTATGCTGTCACGGCTTCTACCGCAGTCGTAGGAACGACCTATGTAACGCTGACAACCGCAGCGCAAGCATCCAATTTCCCGCTGGGCCAGTACGTTTTCGTGCGCGGTGCCGTATGCTCTTTTTGTGGGGGCGGACAGTATTACGGCGAGTTGAACCAAGTGGCGATTGCTGGCAATACAGGTACAGGTGTTGTGGGCCTTGCATGGCCACTGTCGCAGGACTTCTCCCAGCAAGCCGGAGTTCAACTCAACGTCGTATCGTCCTCGGAAATCATCAAGGATGTCAGTGTCTCCGGCATCACATGGAATTTCCACGACCAAGCCTTTGTAGCCAGTCAAATGTTGCGAATGAAGATCTTCGACAACGTGTTCACTTATCTCGGAAGCACCCCTGGCCAAGAGATGAGCCAACTCAACCAGCATCGTAGTACCGAATTTTTCCGCAACACGGTCAATATCCCGGGCGGGATTGCTTTGGATATGGAGCGCAACCCGACGGATTGGAAAGTTCACGATAATACTCTGAACGGAGGCAGCGGCGCTTTAGCTGGAGAGGCGGGTGCCAAGATTTCAGTTCACGGGAACACCATCCAATGCACCGGAACATCTTATCTCGCGTGCGTTAGCGTCAACACATACAATAACCTGATCGACCACAACCAGGTAACGTTTTATTACACGGGCTCTGGTCCTGGAGCGGCAATCGCCGATAGTGATGAGGGCGGAAACATCTCAACCAACACACTCATCAGCAATAATCTGATCACATCTGGCGGATCTGGAGCAGCAGCGGCGCCGGCCGAGGATCTTCAGTCCTCATCCTCTACTTCGGCAAATAACATCGTGGTATCAAAATACCGCGGAATCTCCTTGAATGTGAACAAAGGCGCGGGGGGGATTAAGTCCTATAACGACACGGTAACGATCACCTCGAATGCCGATGTAGGCTGCTTGCTCATCCAGGGGGCCTACACTCACGCCGTAGTGGTAGACGGTCTGACCTGTTCCTCGCTGGCAGGCCCTAGCACGACAGGCACGGCTAGCAGCGGCAGCACGGCCCTGACAGTGGCCTCGGGCACGGGAACGGCTAACGGCTATGCCGTCTATGGCGCTGGCATACCACCTAACACAACGATCGCATCGGGTGGCGGAACTACATCCATAACGTTGTCGCAGAACACTACGGCAGCGCTAAGCACTACTCCGGTATCATTCGTTGTGTTGGTTGCCCCTACGGCAATCTGGATAGCTGATAACGGACAGCAAACCGGACCGACGCAGGCTACCCTAACCAATATCACTGGCACCAATTTGGCCGCAGGCATAAAGATCGTCAACAATGCGCATGACTATCCGAATATTGGAGCGTTGACTTTTAATAACGTAACGACGCAATTCACGACCTATCCAGGGCTATCAGCAGCAGGGACATCAGGAGGGGCTTACTGTTCGGCATCCACCTCTGGAGTGTTAAAAACGCTCTCGTGCGTCCTATCTGGATACGCTCAGACTGGAAGCGCCCAAACCATCGCGTACTCTAATTTTTTCTCTACTGGATTCGTTTATAACCCGGCTCTTACGATAGCCGGAGGACCGACTGGATGTGGTACTTACGCTCCGACTGCGGGATCTACTACCGTACTAACTTTACCGGCAAACGCAGCCATGACTGCGGAGAATTGTAATTTTCTAGTGACTGGACAATAAAATGAAGCCACTCCTTTTGATGCTTGTTATTGCTAGTTGTTCTCTCGGACAAGCTCTCGGTCCAGTCAAGCCAGCTACCTACACCATCGCTGGGGGACTGCCGTCCGCATCAACTTGGAGTGGTGGGGAGATCCTTATTACCGATGGAGCATCGCTTTGCGACGTGTCAACGGGGAGTGGTACTACCAGAGTTAAGGCCGCCAGTAACGGGACTATTTGGGTGACTCCCAATTGCGGTTCTGGTGGCAGCGGTAGTGGGCTAGGATCGATCGCTAATTGTGCATTAACAATCACCACAGGAACGGTGACGGCTGCAGCCACGGCGACAACGTTGCTACCATGCACTGCACGTTTCGGTAATCAAGTTTTTACATTCACTGGACCCGTTTCCTATCCAATCACTGGATCTTCTACGGGAACAGCCTATTTTTATATCGATAACACAGGAAGTTTCGATGCTGCGGTGGGATCTGCTAGTGGTATTACATGTTCCGGAGGGTCATGCGCAGTTAACTCCGGCACTGGGATGCCGAATGGAAACACCGGAATCGCTATTTGGAGTGTAACATTCAATAGTGGGTCATGGAATACAGGCGGGGGAACGGCATTCATTGCCTCAGCCAGTACTAATCCAATGGCTTGCGGAACTGGTTTGATCCAAACTGTAACGCAGGCATTGACGACGTGCTCACTTGATACAACCTTCCTAACCCTTACAACTACTGGTAGTAGCGGAGCAGCCACCTATAACTCTTCCACAGCAACATTGAATATTCCTCAGTATAGTGGCGGTGGTAGTTCCGCATGGAGTTCAATCACTAACGCTGCTGGCGCTTTGACGCTGGCGAATGCAGCATTTGGCACAACGTTCAACCAAACCTCCGCAGTCAACTGGACTTGGGCCAACACTACAGCGGCCACGTCTGGAGCAGCACAAGCAAGCCCAATAATAAATCTCACTGGGACTGGATGGACAGGATCGGCCAGCACGGCAGCCACGACCACTCTTCAACAAGGGTGGAGCGGCGTTAGTACGCCTAATTTTTTAATAACTGGTCCTGGAGTTCCGTCCTCGACTGGAAACAATTCTATAGCCACAGTTAATGGATTTGGCATAGTCAATTTTCAGTATGCCGTCCAAGCTTCTGCCGGTTCGGCCAATGGATTTAGCGGGTTCAACGTCTCGAATCTTGGGATAGTCTCCAATGGAGGAAGCGGAGCTGCGGGGAATGTTATGCAACTCGGAGATCAGAACAGCGGCCACGCCTTTGGTGACTGGGCTTTATCCCATATTATCGGCAGCAGCTCGGCACCGACTGGGGTAGTTGGCGCGGCTGGGGGAACTTCGCCGACATGCTGTACGATCACCGGCAATGATAGCGCCTTCAATATGGCATTGACTACCGGAACTCCAGCGGCTACCAGTGGAACAATAATGACAGTCACATTTAATCTGGGATTCACCAATATCGCAGGAACTGCAACGGCCCCTCACTGCGTGTTTTCTCCAACAGTCGGTCCAGTTGCGGGACAAGCCACAGATGTTAGGGGAACTACGACAGCTACTACTTTTGTGCTGACAGCGGGCACGGCTGGATTGACTGCGGCCACTCCTTATGCTTGGGACGTAATTTGTTTCGGAACTAACCAGTGAAGATATTGTATTTTTTGATATTTCCAGGAATTGTGTTTGGGCAATATACATTGAACGGAGTTACGACCACTCCGACTCAAGCGATTATCATCTACAATCCCGGCACTTCTTCCGTATGCTCTATCGCAGTAACGAACGTGGCGACCGGCGCGACTGCGGCTGACGTGAATGCCTCCCTCGGCGGAGATTTCACTGGCGCGAATCTCGACAGCCGATCAGCCGGCACATCTTCACTGGGAAACAATCGCACATTTGTGGTCGGCCAGCCGCTAGTGCGGGGATTCGATTCGAGTGGTATAGGTCACGTGCGCGCACTTCAGGCGCTTACGCAATATCAGGGGCAACTCACTTGCGGCAGCACAGTTGAGCCAGCGTTTACTTTCACTACCCAGAACGTACCGGTCGGGAATACCCACAACAATGGTTTGGCTGTTGATCGGAATCATCCCGGCCAATATGCCCTAGATACGATCAACTGGACAAACCAGAACCAGGTAATCATTGATCCCGTTACGGGCATATCAGCACAGCGCGCTACGGTGCTTGCTGACACGGCATCGAGTAGCCAATCCTTCGTGAGCGCATTCGCTGGATCAGGATGGGCCACGCCATCTCCCACTGGAACGAACACGCTCACTGGCGCTGGATCGGTAAGCAACGCGCTATTCTTGCGTGCTGATGGTTTTTTAATTACGGGAGGTCCTACCTATACCAGATCGACAGGAAATTCCTTTGATTGGATCAAAATCTCATATACCGGAGTGAGTTCATCCTCCAGCGGTCAGAGCCTGATAACCTGCATCACGGTGAATGGCGTTAACTGCGCAACTAGCGCGCAAAATACGCAAGCAATCACTACATCAAGTTCGTCCTATGCGGTCGGCACTGGAGCGCTGATGGATTGTCTTCAGAATAGCGGCCCGTGCCCCGTAAGTTCGGTAGATGTATCGACTGTTACGGGAACGGCAAGTTATGTGAGCGGAACGGGTGTATTAACCTCGGCTACGGGATTCCCATTTATCCTCAAGTGGGTAGCGGGATCACTAATTACAGTAAATTCTGTAGTCTGTACTATCGGGAGCGTGCAGAGCGAGCTTCAAATAACCCTGTCCTCGTGCCCAGCGGTTACGAGCGGAACGTATCCCTTCACTGCTAATAATTTCGGCATTCTGGCGTGGTGTACAGGAAGTTGCGTTATCGGTCCCACCACATACACCTACGGAACCGCGCCGATGGTTCAGATGAATCCCCAGGGAGCTCCGACCTATACGACTAGCCCCGTGGTTACCGTTGGTGGCGTGAAAGGCTATTATTCCTTCGTGGAAAGCGACTTGTATTTCTATCCCTTATCCGGCGGAAAGCCTACGCCGAAGGGGCAAGTAATCTGGGATACGAGCGGTGGCTTGGGACCGGCAAACCAAGACTGCGGATCAGAGAAGACTTATCAGTGGGACCCGTCGATAACGGGAGCGATGTACTGCGGGTTTGTTTATTTCGGTGGTGGCGTATACATCGTGCGAGCTCAACTAACTAACGACACCGGGTTGACCGGAACTGCCGGTACGCCAATTCCGACTTGTCCCCAATCAGGCCTATGCATGGCATTTACGCAAATGTCATCGACGGACGTTTATTCAGATATGGTGGCATTTAATTCAGCGCTTTCTGCAATCTCGTTCACTCCAGGAAATGGACCGGCAGGGCCGACTGGGATCGGAGGAATTTATATTGGGGTATATTTCTCTACGCAGCAAAATTACTACGGAGGCGTAGGAGCTTATACCCTAGGGACAGATATTCCTCGCACTCCTGCTGGTACGGATTCCGGTAGTTTCAAAATAATCGCTGCAATGCCTTCATATACTCAGCCGCTCTGTACCTGGTGCAACATTCACACGCCGTTCGCGGCTAGCAGCGGAGCTCCAGGATGGATTACTTGGTTAGCCGATGGAGACGGCCCCACTACGCAGCAATATACGGCTACCCTGACATCCACTACCCAATTAGGGACATCGCTCATCACTTGTCCGAGCAATCCATTCAGCACGAGTAGCGCGACTAATCCATTTCCTGCGAATGGAACGAATTGCAGTTCAATCACGATAACTAGTGATCCAGTTAACAGTGTCCCATCCACGCTGCAACATATTCAAGTAGGAGATGTGATGTTCATTGACCATAATGGACCCACTCAGGAGATGCTGCGAGTAGTGGCGATGACTAGCACAACCGCCATGACCGTGCAGCGCGGGTACTTAACAACTAGCGGAGGAGTTTTCAATCACACCGGAACATCTTTACAGATGGTCTGCGGGAGCACCGTCCAAGCCGCTCTTTTCAATGGAGACCCAGCCGGTCAGCCAATGTGGAATTTCTTGGCGGACCCAAAAGGTACGAACGCAGGTTACACAACTATTTTCCCCGCAATCTACTCATTCGGATCACATGGCAATGATTATTTATCGTATCAGTCATATACCATCCAAGCGGCAGGCGGTAACCTTCCTACCGCTAAGTTATGCCCTACAGGATATGGGTATTGCTACGCCGTATTTCCAGGAGAGTACGGGTCAGCATTCCTAGCGAACACGTCGGCTCCGAATGCCATTTCAATATCCCCCACATTTGCAGGCGTCCTACCTGCTATAAGCCAACCAAACCAAGTTGATTCCCACGCTGGGCCAGCGCCTATTGGGGCGACTTGGGTGATGGACGCAAGGCCAATGCAGGGAGAAGCCACGGGGCAAAATCCCAATGCCTGCTCCTCCACCAACCCATTCACCAGCGTGACCGGGTTTCTTTGGAAATGCGCGGCGACCAACGTTTCTCCTGCTATGAATCGGAAAATTATCTCAACCCTGGCGTACGTTGGCCGTGCCGCTCTGGTTGATGTCAGCGGCCCATCCTCAGTGATCGGAGGAACTTCCGGGGACAATTACAAATATTGTATTGCAAATGCTGTCAATGAGTGTGTTGCCGGGTCGGCCATCGGCGATGTTTATGTTAACGCTCCATTCGTTTCATATCCGTACTGCTACAATCCTAATCCAAATGATCCAGCATCCCAGACAGACGACACCAATATGATCTGCGTAGGAGACATTGGCGCATACACCCAGAACATTACCCAACAGGGAGTAAGTACAAATGATGTGACGGGAGCCACGGGCAGGGCACTGGGGAGCGCCCATAATATATATAATCAGGAGTCAACTTTTTGGACTTCCGGTAACGTTCCGAGTGGCTTGTTCTCTACCAACTGGGTGAGATGGGGAGATCAGTTAGCTTCAGCACTCACCACTAATTTCCTCCCACCGTTCCCGCTGCCGGATTCCGTCAATCGGGCTACCTTCGTTCCCGTAAGTATAACCATGAACCCGCCGGCAGGAATAACAGGGGAAACTGTGCAGTTCTGGTATCCGGAGCTCGGTGGTTGCACGTCGCGGCAGGAAAACTGCGTGGCCAGCAGCGCGACAATCAACCAAACAACGCCATTCCAGTGGGCTTCGGAGACTATTACGCCGCTGTCCTGCACTGGTAACTGCACCATTCAAGTCCCCGGGATCAGCGGGCACGTTGTTTGGGTACAGCCTCAGTATTGGGCCAGCGGCGTTAAGGTTTCTACGGGAGCGGTTCAGCAGGTGGTGGTGCCGTAGCGCTTTGGAGGGCTTTGGATGCTGGAATATCTTGACCCTCGATAGCGAACAATGGCAGTAGCCTGCTGCGCCGCATTGTAGCCGCCATTGTGTAGAGAATGGCCAAGCGATACGGAGGCCCAATTTTCTGCTCCTCTCGCAGACTGTGTGTTTGCAATGTTGTATAAACCCGATAGGCCAGTATTCATCCCCGTTTCCTCCGCACCACTCCCAGCCCCACCAGCGCCGCGCCGATCATAACTCCAGCCGCTGGCTCGGGCGTGCTCGCCGGCGCCGGAAAACCCGTCTGTGCGATGTATGACGGCGACACGCCGTTATTCACTAGCGGACTGAATACGCTGAAGTCGGCCGCATCAAGCTGGCCGGAATTAACCACGGCTTCGGCGCCAAGAATGTCCTGATAGGCTCCGCCGGTCAGTGGGATGCCGCTCTGTGGGTTCATCACGTCCCAGATGGCTATCTGAACGTTCTGGGAAGGCGCTTCTTCAGTAAGCGCTGCGGCCACCTCGAAGTCATACAAAGAGTTGGGCTCGCAGCAGTCCACGGCATACTGCGCCGCTTCAGTCAAGCTGAGATCGACCATCGGCCAGTTCCAGGGCAGCGGCAGCACCGCTCCGAGGGAATACTCGTACCCCTCGACCGTCTGGTAATTTCCCGTACCGTACTGAATAGTAAGCGATTCTGGACCCACAGGGAAAATACCGATCTGTCCAGAGTCGCTGTTCACTGTCACGCCTACTATTTGGCTCGCGCTGCACGTGATCGCGAACAGAAATTCCGCTAACGTTAGTTTTTTCATTTTTCCTCATTCCCTCCTCGAAAGGGTTGCGGCGGTTGGCGCGGGTTCGAGGCCCGCGCCGTGGGGACCGCCAACCTGAGCCGTTATTGCGCTCAAGGGACAGTATGCGCTCCTCCGCGCGGCGCGTCAAGCCCAATCGGTACCATTTAAAATGATTATAGTTTCATCGCTAATTTTTATACTTGCGCGCTGCCGCTAAACGGTTGTACACTCACGGCATATGCAATCTGCTCTCGATCAAGCGATTACGGCGGCTAGCACCGCAGAAGCCACCTACACGGCCGACGTTAACAACGTGGCCAGCATTCAATCTTCCATCGCAACGGCAACTGCTCCGCTTGCGCCGGCCCAAACGCAACTCACTACGGACACTGAGGCTTACGTGACCGCTCTGAATGCATTGTCTGCGGCTGCGCTAGCGCAAGTCACTTCACTTTCCGCACCGGCTACCACGCAAAACCCTACTGCGCCGACGACCGGGAGCTAACATGCCGCAGCACATACGCACCAATTCCGCCGGAGGCGCAGCCGGGACGCTACAGGGAATATTCCCGGTTACACCGACGCCTCCCGCTGCTCCGGTTACCCCCGCGCCCCTGAAGTTTACGGTTAACCCGATGGTGGACTTGGCGGTGGTGATGATGCCCGGTTTCTTCGGGGAGGCCGGGTATCAGGAATATATTTGGAACTGTGCCACGGTGGCGGCTGCCGAGCGGCTGCAAGCCTACCTCGCTGCTAAGCTTGGGCTCAGTTGCACTATTGGCTTCGCCTATCCCGACGGGCCGCCCGTCGTCGTGCAAGCTACGCAGTCCGCGTACACCGTCCCCTATTTTACGTTTGCGCTTAACGCCGACGGGTCTATTCCTGGCCCCCCGGGCAACTCCAACATCGCCATCGTCGGCGGATTGCTGCTGGAATACTATCAGTTCCCGACGAGCGCGGACGCCAACACCCTGTCGTTTTATAAGGCAACCTAAAATGGGAAAAGTTATTTTTCGCATGCTCGTAGCGCTACTTATTATCAGCGCGATGTATCTCTCTGCGCAGTATTCTTCCGAGCCTCGGCCGACGGTTATAAAGGTCGGCGAAGGGCTTGTCATGTCGGTAACGGACAAGGGCGTATACACGATTAGCATTGACCGAGAATACATTCAAGCGCTTTCGAGAGGAGCGCTGCAAGGTACGGTAAAGTGACTCCTGCTCCCGTGATCGCTCCAAAGTTGCCATGGTGGGAGCGGCTACTCGTGTCGATAGAGAAAATCGCTTCCGCTGCGGAGACGGTGGCGCAAACTGTGGGACCGATCGCTATCAAGGTGCTGCCGCTGATAGATGTGGCTGCGAATGCGTTTATCAAGGACCCTGCCAGCAAAGCCGCGGCGGCGACGGTCGAGGGAGACATTAACTCTGCCCTAGCGACCGCCACGGTAACTACGACAACCACGACGATAAAACCCACTACGGAGGCTAAATGAGCCTAGCCCTTGGAGACATCAGCGCGGAGTCGATGAAGGCGCTCGCCGCGCAAGGAGGATCAGAACTGGGCGAGGTGGTCGACCGCATCAAGGCGATGGCTCTTGCTGCTGAGGATCACGGCGAAGAGGTTATTGATTCCGTTGAGACAAAGACGCAGGGAGATATCGCGGAAGACCTCAACACGTTGCTGTCCGGCATCAAGGACATAGTAACGCCGATTCTGGCGCTGCTTAACGAGATCAAAGACCGCGGCATCTTGATCTCTCTTCCCCCGACAAAATGACGCCGGACCCGCCTGACCTGGAATGGTGGCAGGTCGTTATGATCGTCGTGCTGCTCGTGGTTCTGTTTATTCTGAGCATGCCGCGACCACCGGGACCAACTGACATTGGATGAAATGAGCTTA
>Ga0210398_10001817_pt1 | contig 21447 bp, 15 predicted proteins | sample IncBWC4OmetaG_FD_161047 | JGI IMG/M metagenome (GOLD analysis project Ga0210398, IMG submission 161047) | Forest soil microbial communities from Barre Woods Harvard Forest LTER site, Petersham, Massachusetts, United States - Inc-BW-C-4-O | ecosystem: Environmental > Terrestrial > Soil >...
TGCCCCAGATTTCCTCGGGGTATCGCTCCACATCGGGCAACAGAGTTGGTTCGCGATCGATCTGCCAATCGTCTACGCCGTTCAGCGAACGCGCCGCGCATAAATGCGACAGTCCGCGGCGATCTTCCACCCGGCAAAGCAGCAGCGTGGAACCATCCGGCAGAAGCGTTGCACCGGCATTGAATACGCTGTTGATCGAATACGGCCAATCCTTTCCCGTCAGAATTGGATTACCGGTGTGCCGCTCAAACAGAGTTTCATATTGAACCATCGTGGTAGTGTTCATGGAATGTCTGACTCCGTTCATGGAAGGAATTTTCCAAATTTTGCTTCAGCGGCAGAGCAACCGCTCGGCCCGCGGTTCAGATCTTTTTCCCAGTACCGTCGCATTCTTCCACCTGACGCATTTCCAAAAGTGCCATCAAGAAGGACAAAGTCGATTCAGCGCCCTGGTTTTCATTGGCCCGGTCAGGATGCAGGCCGTCTCTACAACCGCCGGTGGCCGGATCGTACAGGGCGATCTGCAGATCGTTGTCTCCCAAGAACCAATTGAAAGCGCACCATGCCTCTTTGCGCCAGCGGCCCTTTCCCGTCGCCCGGTAGGCTTCTAAGCACGCCGACACCTCCGCGCAGGCTTCCACCGGTTGCTGGTCAAAGCGGGCCTTCTCGGTTGTCTTGGAATAAAAACCCTGCGAACCGATAGGTACGAAATGGCCCTTCACCTCGCACCGCTGAAGCGTGGCCAGCCAATCCAACGCTTCAACTCCGGCGGACACCATGTCTTCGTTCCCGGCGCGTACGCCCGCTCGTATCAAAGCCTGCGGCAATCGCGCGTTGGAATAGGACAGCCCGTTTTCAAACCACTTCCAGTCATCGGTTCGGTGGGCCCGGTAGGAATTCAGAAGCCGATGGGCCAGCGCGTCCGAAGCTCCCAGCGCGGCACGATCTCCGGGAAACGAATCAAGGTATTCCTGCAGTCCCAGCAACGCGAAAGCGCAGGCGCGCGGGCTCCGGAATTCCACAGCTGCAGGCACGGCAAGTTCAAACATACGGCCCGCGGCTCCTCGCAATCCCGCATTCTTAGATCGGCCGAGAACTGTTCCTAATCCCCACACGGCTCGCCCATGACTGTCTTCCGATCCTTCAACCTCATGCCACTGGCATTCGTAAGTCAGGGAATTCCGGAAGCGCTTGGTGGCGGGATCAAACGCATGCCACAAGAAGGCCAGGTAGCGGGACGCCAGGTCCGCCGAGTTTGCCGGTGCGTGGACTCCAATCTCTTCCAAAAGTGCGGTCACGATCAATGCGCGCGCGTTGTCATCGGTCGAGTAGCCTTCCGGATAGTTTGGCACTACGAAAACTGCATGCTCCACCATTCCGGTATGGTCCGTCATTCGATACAGGTGATCCAGCTTGATGGCCGGCAGGCGGTCCAGATCTTTTTCCGTGTTTTGCGCCGAAAATGTGGCCCGCGGAGTGCGCAATCGCTCGTTGTAGATTCGCGCGAAACTCTTCATATACTTCTGCGCTACGCGGCTCCACACCATGTCTCTCGCGTATAAATAAGCGCGTTTCCGCATGGCGTGCCTTGCTGTGCCGCTATCCAGAAGTTCAATCGTCTTTGCGGCAATCGCTCCCGGATCATCAAACGGAACAAGCGCGCCGCGCTCGTCGTCCAGAAGCTCAACCGCATGCAGATAGGGTGTCGAGATGATGGCCTTGCCGGCGCTTAGAGCGTACGCCAGCGTGCCTGAAACCACTTGCGCCTTGTGTTTGTATGGCGTGATGTAAATGTCCGCCGCGCCAATCAGTTCAACCATCTCCTCGGGACTCACAAACCGATTGCGGAAGATTACCTTGCTCTCTACGTCCAGCTCTTTCGCCAGGTTCTGCAAGTATTGCCTGTATTTGTCGCCTTCCCGCCGCAAAACATGCGGATGCGTTACGCCAGAAACCATGTAAACCACATTGCTGTGGCGCGCCAGAATTTGTGGCAGCGCTTTTATGACGTTTTCTATTCCTTTATTCGGCGAGAGCAGCCCAAACGTCAGCAAAACCTCTTTTCCCTCCGTTCCGAACCCGTCCTTGTAAAAGCTGGGGTCGGTGAACGGCAAGTCGGGAATGCCATGTGGAATCAGATCGATCTTGTCGGCTGGAACGTGAAATACTTCCTCGAGGATCTCCACGGATTGCTGGCTCATGACGATCAAGCGGTCCGAAAGCGTCGCAATTTCCCCCATCACTCTGTACTGGTCGGGATTTGGCTCGCGAAGGACGGTGTGCAACGTCGTTACGAATGGCATTCGCAGCCGCCGCAGAAGCTCCAGAATATGTCCTCCTGCACGTCCTCCAAAGATTCCGTATTCGTGTTGCAGGCAGACCAAATCGATGTTGCTGAAGTTCAGAAAGTCCGCGGCTTGCCGGTAGGACGCCAGGTTATCCTCAGCGAGCTCAAAGCGCACTCTGGAGGGATATTCATAACCCTCTTCAGTGTCGTTAACCGGGAGCGCCAATAACTCCGTCACACCGTATTCCGCGTGTATGGCGTCGCATAAATCCGCCGTGAATGTCGCAATTCCGCATCGCCTCGGAGGATAGTTCCCGACGACCGCAATGCGGCTTGGGAGCACGACGCGTTGCGGTACAGGTGTCAGTGACACCTTCTCTTCCACTACAAGAGACGGCAACCTGATCAACGTTTCGGTTTGCGCCAGAGGTGCCATTTTCGACAAAGACATTCGATTTCCAGTGAATCCCTGACTTGAGAAAAAATCGCCGCCTGCTGCCTCCAGATTCGCGCACCTGGGGGGTGAATGAAACAACGCGGTTTTCTGTCGAATCCTGAATGGCGTCCCGTGTAGCGGAGAGGAGCGGGCCGCTTTACTCGTGCAAGACCACCGTCAGCAAGGACTTGTTGACCTTGATCTTCCCGTTGTATTCGATGAAGCCCAGTTTTCTGAATTTGTTCATGAAGAAATTCACGCGCGAGCGCGTCGTTCCTACCATGTTCGCCAGCGTCTCCTGCGAAACTTTCGGCAAGATGCGAACCGGCTGGTCTTGTTTTCCATACCGGGCGAGCAGCAGCAGCGTGCGCGCCAGCCGCTTTTCACTCGAGTTGAACAACTGATCGACCAGATCCTCTTCGACCCGGATGTTATGCGCCAGCATGTAGCGGATGAAATGGTCGGATAGTTCTTGCTCGGCGTGCAGCACGCGGAGCAGTTCCTCCTTCTCAATAACCAGAAGCGTGGTTGGTGTAATGGCGGTGGCCGTGCCCATCCGGATCGCCTGGCCCGCCATGCATCCCTCGCCAAAAAAATCGGTCGGTCCGAACATCGCCACTACCGCTTCTTTTCCGGACCCATTCACCACCGATAATTTCACCCCGCCCTTTTGCACGTACATGACGCTCTCTGCCGCGTCCCCCTGTACGTAGATGGATTCTTTTCTGCGGTATTCGGCAATTTTTCGTGACACTCCTGCCGTATCGAGAAATACCTGCGGGTCGAACACCTCGACCTTGGCTTTTAACTTGTGTTTGTGTGGTTTCATAGTCAGGCCAAAACGCCATTCCGACATGGTCGTTCGGTGGCCAACGTTCACCCTACCAAGAACACCTTAGACAAGACTGTTCCAAAGAGGACAGCGCGCTGCTGCGTCTTGTCTCTAAGATAAAGGTGTTGGGCGCGTGAAGGAGCGATATTGGCCGGCTACCTGGCCCTGGGGCCGGCGATTGCCCCCTCGCTGCTCCGCTTATTGCGGTCCTAGAAGGCGCTGTTTCCCTCACCTCGGCGAGCCGCGGATGTCGGCCTGTTCAAGTTCAAGAATGCTCTCATGTCAGAAAACAAACCTGCACCGACCATTTTTATCAGAGAGAACACCCGCTTGCCGGCCAGCGTGACTCTCGAAAGCGAAACGTTCTTACCCGGCTGGAGATCTGTCAAGAATCTCGACGGGCGCAAACTCGGCCGCAAAATCGAGAATGCCATGTGGAATTATTTCTATTTAGCAGGACCGCTGAAGGCCACGGTATTCGGCCGCGAAAGTCTCGCAACTCTACGCAAAGCCGTCCAGCGCGTGTTGGCGAAAAAGGAAAGCCAAAACTACAACTCCTTGGAGATCTCAAAAACAGTCTCAAAACGGTTCCTCGGCGTGCCCTATCTAACTATCTCCGCGCACTCCCGCCATATCCAGGAAGGCATGTATCTGGTCCCCGTCAAGGATTTTCGGCTGAGGGCCCAAGCGGATGTGACTACCACTCTCCTGCCGGCAGTCGCCTTCGGCGCTGCTAAAAAGGTGCCCCAGGAATGACCCGCCGGAGCGCCGCGGCTGGCGGTGTCTCGACTCTTAGCAGTTCGCTTGAGATGCGAAAATGAAAACGGTACGCTGTGCGATTCTTTGCCTCGCTGCTCTGCTTCTTACGGCTTCCACCGTCCACGCACAGGATTTGTCCAAGTATCGAGGTTTTTCCCTCGGAACAAACCTCGCGACAGTGCTGAAACAAACAGACCAGAAGTTAGCTGACGTCACCATGACTCATCCCGGTACGGCACTTTTTCAAGAAGTGACCTGGTGGCCGCCGAACATTCCTGGGCCCGCCTATCGCACCGACAGCGTCGAACAGATTCTATTTTCTTTTTATGACGGCGCGCTGTACAAAATGTCGGTAACCTACGATCAATCCTCCACCGAAGGCCTCACCGCGGGAGACCTGGTCAAGTCCATCTCCGCGAACTACGGCCCTTCGACAACTCTTGCTCCGGCCGCCGATCCAGCGTCGACCGACAGGTATGAAGCCAAAGGAAGCCTCGTCGCTTCCTGGGAAGACGCGCAGTACTCCTTCAATCTAGTCCATTCCGCTTTCACCGAACGTTTCGGACTCGTCCTGTACTCCAAGCGAGCCAATGCCGAAGCGGAGCTCGCCATCGCGGAATCCTTGAGACTCGAGAGACAAAACGGCCCTAAAAAAGAAGCCGATCGTCAGAAAAAAGAAACAGATGCTCTGGAGGTCGCGCGCCAAAAGAACCAGAAAACGTTCCGCCCGTAGCAGCTGCCCGCCATCACCAAGTTGGCGAAACCAATCCGGACTGTGCTGTTCCTCCTTTCTGCTCCCTCCGCTGGCAAATAAAATTCCTCTGTTGACATCCGCCCGATTCAAGCATATATGTCGAGTTTCTAGGTATCGCTATGCCGGAGAGCAAACAAGAACTCCTTCGCGGCACTCTCGATATGTTGATCCTAAAGGTGGTCGCCCTGGGCCCCAGCCACGGTTACGCCATCGCGCAACGCCTTCAGCAAATATCGAAAGAATTCTTCCAGGTCCATCAGGGCTCCCTCTATCCCGCGCTCCATCGTCTGGAAGACAAAGCTTGGTTGCAGGCGGAATGGAAAGAATCCGAAACCGGGCGCCAAGCCAAGTTTTACTCGCTGACCAGAAAGGGCCGCAAGCACATGAACGCTGAGGTCATCCATTGGGAACGCCTCTCGGATGCCGTGGCGCTCATCTTACGCGCAGAGGAGGAGTCCTAACCATGCGCCGCATTCGCCGCCTTTTTCATAGATCTCACACAGAGAAGGAACTCGACCAAGAGCTCCGATTCCATCTCGATCGCCAAATTACCGACTATGTAGCAGCAGGAATCAGCCCAGAAGAAGCCCGCCGTCGCGCGAAACTCGAATTCGGTGGCCTCGAACGCGTCAAGGAAGAAGTCCGCGACACCCGATGGGAAACCCGCGTGGAAATCCTCTTGCGTGACCTTAGGTTTGGACTCCGAAATCTCAAGAAAGACCGCCGCTTCGCCCTGGTGGCCATCTTTGCTCTGGCTCTTGGCATTGGCGCTTCCACGGTTGTCTTCAGCATTTTCTACAATTTGTTCTTCAATGCGTTTGCTGCAAAAGACGCGAACCGCTTGGTAGTTCCCGTGATTCAGAACACGGAAAACACAGGTCAGTTGGGCAGCAACCTGCAACCTCTGACCCTTCATCTTGCTGATCTGGATGCTATCCGCGAGCAGAATCGAGTCTTCGAAAACATCGTTGGCTACCTTGTCGAGATGGTGCTCGCTGGTGACGGCTCCCAGATGTACCAGTTTTCGAGTACTCGTGTAACTTCCGACGCTTTTGATTTTTATGGCGTGGCGCCGCTTCTCGGCCGCGGCATCGTCACCGAAGATGGCCAGCCCGGAGCGCCTCCCGTTTTTGTCATGAGTTACAAAACCTGGAAAGGCGTTTTCCACGAAGATCCGAAAATTCTCGGCAAAATTCTTACCATCGATGGCGAGCCACGAACGCTGGTGGGCGTCATGCCACAGCTCTTCCAGGCCTATGGTTTACAAGCCCAAATCTGGATTCCGGTCACCCGCACTCGTGACACCCCTCGCGCCGATGAAGAATCAACGGCGGCAGTGTTGGCCCGCCTGAAGCCCGGTATAACTCTCGGGACCGCTTCAGCGGACCTCGATGTGATCGTCAAACGCCTCGCCCTTCTTCATCCAGACGATTTTCCAAAACACTTCACGGCGCGAGTCCAGTCGGCGGCTGACTCCCTCTTGGGGCCACAGGGGGGTAGGACACAATTCCATTCCGACATGAAGCATCTGCTCTATGACTTGCTCGCGGCGGTCGCGATGCTGCTCCTAATCGCTTGCAGCAATGTGGGAAATCTTCTGCTAGCTCGCGCGACGGTCCGAGAAAAAGAGATGGCGGTTCGCTCCGCTCTCGGCGCGACGCGCGGGCGGCTGGTTCGCCAGCTTTTGGCGGAAAGTTCCGTGCTGGCGATGGCCGCGTGCATTGTCGGTTGCCTGTTTGCCTGGTTCGGCATGAAATTCGTCCCCGCGATTCTCCCCCGCACGGGAGACCTCTACGGGGGCGGCCGTCTGGGGACGGAATCAGCGTTTGGGTTGAACCCGCCTGTATTATTTTTTGCTCTGGGCCTTACTCTCCTCACAACGCTGATCAGCGGTTTGGCGCCGGCTGTTCGTGTAGCGCGCGCGGACCTGCAACCGCAACTGGCGGGCTTGGGCAAAGGCGCAAACGGTGGCTTCCGCCACGGAAAGCTCCGCGCCGCATTGGTCATAGCTGAGGTCGCTCTCGCTATTGTCCTTTTGATCGGAACAGGACTGATGATGCGCAGCTTCTTCCTTCTCACCCGCGTCGACCTGGGCTTCAATCCTAAGAATGTCTTGTTCGTCGTCTTCGCACCTCACACAAGGCACGATAAAACCTCCGTTTCTCCTCTCCAAAAATTCGCTTCGCCGCAGGGGCTGGCCCTGCTCCGCGATGTCGCGGAACGTTTGAAAGCCTTGCCGGGGGTGGCCCACGTTTCGATCGAGAACGCCATGCCTGGTTATAGCCCGTCGGCCGGACCCAAAGTGACTGTGCCCGGGGCGATGCATACCGAAGAGGCTGGCATTTTTGCATGCGACGAAAACCTCGTTCCAACGCTTGAGCTGCGCATGATCCGGGGTCGCTGGCTCTCCGAACGAGAAGTGCGAACCGCGCAATATGTTGGAGTGATCAGCCAGCGATTGGCGCGCGACTTCTTTGGCGAAACGAATCCGGTCGGACAACAAATCCAAGTGAAAGCCTTCAAGGGTCCGTCTGATGCAACGCAAGATGCCGAATTCCAAATCGTCGGAGTCGTCCAAGACGTGATAAGCGCCGGCCCGCAGCATCCCACCATGCCCATGATCTTTCTTCCCTATACGGTTCGTGGCGGGTTTCTTTTTCTTCTGAAGACCACCGTGGAACCAGCCTCCTTGGCGCACGCCGTCCAGGAACAGGTTTGGGCCGTGGATCGCAACGAGATTATTGCGCTGTCCAGCCCACTCGAAGATTTTCTGGAGAGGTTTACGTACGCTACGCCGGAGTTTGGTCTGCTGATCGCGGCACCGCTCGCGAGTATCAGCCTGCTACTGGTCATCGTCGGCGTCTTCAGCGTGATGGCCTATACGGTCTCGCTTCAAACCCAGGAGATCGGCATTCGCATGGCCCTTGGCGCCCAGCGAAGCAGCATCTTACAGATGATTCTCACAAAAGGCGCACGCTTGCTTGTGGCAGGAATCCTCCTCGGCCTCTTCGCCAGCTACGGCCTCACGCGTTTCTTGGCGAGCCAAATTTGGGGCGTCTCCGCCACGGATTCTTGGACCTTCACGGCAGTGGCAGTTCTCGTCGTCGCCGTGGGCTTAGGAGCTTGCCTGCTGCCCGCCCGCCGCGCCACTCGCGTCGATCCCCTGGTCGCCCTGCGTTACGAATAAGTCGCGGCCAGTGTCGCATTCCGGCGGGTCTTGCGCTTGCACCATGGCGGCAAAACTCTGCCCAGTCGGGCATCGCCATAGAACTACCCCTTCGTTTCAGGACCACGGGCCAGGAATCACGCCTCATCCATCAGCCGCTCGCTTTGACTCTGCCGGCGCGCCAACATACAATCCCGCGGGTTCGCGAGATTCGCCGCGATCTAACTTCGACTGGGAGCAAAGAGATGAAGAAGAGTTTCTGGGTTTCGACGGTGGGATTCCTCTTGTGGTGTGGTCAGGCGCCGTGCCTCTCGGCGCAAACGCCGGACCGGGAAGCGAAAGCTCCGGAAGTTAAAGCTCCCGACAAGTGCGACGCAGCCGCCACGAAGGAAGATTCTTCCGTCACCGATCACACCATCCGCCTCGGAGGCCAATCCATCCCCTACAAAGCCACCGCCAGCACCACGCTCCTCAAGAACGAAAAAGGCGAGGCCACCGGACTGCTGTACTCCGCCGCGTACACGCGCAGCGACGTCCGAGACCTCAGCACTCGCCCCATTGCCTTCCTCTACAACGGAGGCCCGGGCTCCGCTACCATGTGGCTGCACATGGGCGCCTTCGGCCCCCGCCGTGCCTGGACCGTCGACGGCACGTTCACTCCGCCCGCTCCGTACAAACTCGTTGATAACAGCGAGAGCCTCCTCGACAAGACCGATCTCGTTTTCATCGACGCCATGGGCACTGGTTACAGCCACGCCGTCTGCAAAGCAGTGGAAAAGGATTTTTACGGCGTCGACGAAGACGTCGAGGCCTTTGGACAATTCATCGTCACCTACTTGAGCCGCAATGACCGTTGGAATTCGCCGAAGTTTCTGATCGGTGAAAGTTACGGGACGTTCCGCTCCGCGGCGCTGGGAAACTACCTGCAGAACCACGACACCGTACACCTGAACGGCATCGTCCTGATCTCTTCGGTTCTCGACCTGTCCACGATCACCTTTCCTGCCGGAGATGATCGCTCCTACATCTACTACCTCCCGAGCTACGCCGCCGTCGCGTGGTACCACCAAGCGTTGAAAGACCGGCCCGCTGACTTGCCCGGATTCGTCGAGGAAGCGCGGAAATTCGCATCGGGTGAGTACGCCGCTGCCCTTTTCAAGGGCAGCGAACTCTCTCTAAGTGATAAAGCCGTGGTAGCGAAAAAACTTTCCCGGTTCACGGGCTTGAGCGAAGACTATTTGATCAAGGCGGATCTGCGTGTCAACCTCAGTCAGTTCCGCGTCGAACTCCGGCGCAGCGCCGGCCTAACAACCGGCCGTATCGACGCGCGCTTCACCGGCTACACGGCCGATCTGCTGGAGGAAAACGCGCAAGGCGATCCCGAAGGACCCGCCGTCGGCGGCGCGTTCACGGCGCTCATCAATTCCTACAATCACGAGGAACTGAAGTTCGGCAAGGACAAGGTCTATCACAACACTAGCGGCGGCGGTGGCAGCTGGAACTGGACTCGCCAATCCAGAGGGCCGAGAGGATTTTTTCCCAGCGGTCCCAATGTCCAGGGCGATCTCGCGCAGGCCATGATCACCAATCCCAGGCTCCTCCTCCAAGTCGAAAACGGCTACTACGATATGGCCACGCCATTTTTCGCCACGGAATTCACAATGGAGCACCTCGGCCTGCCGCCCGATTTACAGAAAAACGTCAAGCTCGACTACTACAACGCCGGCCACATGATGTACCTCCACGATGAGGATCGCGTGAGCCTTCACAACCAAATCGCCAGCTTCATCGACCGCGCTACCAAGCAATAGGTTTTCGCATTTCCTGCGGAGAGCTTGTGAATTCGCTTAAAGTTTCCGAGGCCAAAATCACCCATGAGGTTTTCAACCAGCCGCCGCCGCTGACGGGATCGAACCTCTATCTCGCTGACGCTACCCTGACGGAAGCGGTTCGGCGCGAAGAGGCCGGATGGGCGGACGGGCGGCTCCGGGAACTCGGACGACGGCTCGGGACAGAAGAGGTGCAGCGCTGGGGATTCGAGGCCAACGAAAACGAACCGGTGCTGCACACGCATGACCGCTTCGGCAACCGCTGCGATGAAGTCGAGTTCCATCCTTCCTGGCATAACTTGATGCGCACATCCATCGAGAACGGGCTGCATAGCCTGCCCTGGGTTGAGCCGCGAAAGGGTGCCAACGTCGCTCGCGCCGCGATGCTGCTGCTGACGACACAGAACGAAGCGGGGCATACGTGTCCAGTATCAATGACATTTGCGGCGGTTGCTGCGCTTCGCGCCGAGCCTCGATTGGCGGCGGAGTGGGAGCCGCGAATTCTCGCCACGAACTACGATCCGCGATTTCGTCCCGTGACGGAAAAATCCGGGGCCCTCATCGGCATGGGGATGACGGAGAAGCAGGGCGGGTCCGACGTCCGCGCCAATACAACAAGGGCGGAGCGCATCGGAGATTCGCGAGAGTACCTTATCAGCGGCCATAAATGGTTTTGTTCGGCGCCGATGTGCGATGCGTTTCTCATCCTCGCGCAGGCCCCGAAGGGATTGTCGTGTTTTTTGCTTCCGCGGTGGACGCCCGCGGGCGAGCGCAATGCGTTTCACATTCAACGGCTGAAACAGAAAATGGGAAATCGCTCGAATGCTTCAAGCGAGGTGGAATTTCGGGGGGCCTGGGCGAGTCTGGTCGGAGAAGAGGGCCGCGGTGTGCACGCCATCATCGAGATGGTGAACTGCACGCGCCTGGATTGCGCAATCGGCGCAGCCGGACTGATGCGCGCAGCGGTAGTTCAGGCCGTGCATCATGCCAGACATCGCACGGCGTTTGGCAAGCGATTGATCGAGCAGCCTTTGATGCAGAATGTTTTGGCGGACTTGATCGTGGAGTCGGAGGCCGCCACGTTGCTGACGCTGCGGCTGGCGAGCTCGTTTGATTTGAAACACTCCAGTGAGGAGGAACGGCGCTTCGCGCGTATAGCCACGGCCATCTCCAAGTATTGGCTTTCGAAGCGCGCCCTAGCGCACGTGGGAGAGGCGCTCGAGTGTCTGGGCGGGAATGGCTACGTGGAAGAAACAATTATGCCGCGGCTTTACCGGGAGGCGCCGCTGTATTCCATCTGGGAAGGCTCGGGGAATGTAATTTGCCTGGACGTGTTGCGCGCGCTCGCCAAGGAACCCGGCACACTGGATGCGCTCGTGCGAGAAATCCGGCTGGGCGCTCCAGGAGTTCCTCGCTTCAAGGATTTCATCGAAGGAGTAGAGGGTTCCTTACGGAAACATGCGCGGCAGATCAAAGAGGGCCGCGGTTCCGAATCCGAAAAGGAGGCTCGCAGGCTCACGGAGAATGTCGCGGTAGCCCTAGAGGCATCGCTTTTGTTGCGTTATGGAGCGCCCGCCGTTGCCGAGGCATTTTGTGCGACGCGCATCCTAGGAGACGGCGGTCGCACTTATGGAACGCTTCCGGCGGAGCTTGGTTTCGAGCAGATCGTGGCTCGCGTCAGCGCCAATTTGCCAACGTGAGGAGGAATGGAATCGCGCCGCCAAGGCTGTAGCGCCTTCAGGGAAGCCGGTCTCAGGAAGCTTTTGCTTCGGCGTAGGCCACGAATTCTTCGTAGGGACCCTTGAAGTCTTCGATCTTGCCTTCGTGGAAGTGCCAGATGCGCGTGGCCACTTCGTCGATCACGTCGTGATCGTGAGTGACCAGCAGGACGGTTCCGTCGTAGCGCTGCAAAGCGATGTTAAGCGCGTTGATGGATTCCAGGTCGAGGTGGTTGGTGGGCTCGTCGAGCACCAGGAAATTTGGTTTCTGCAGCATCAAGCGGCAGAAAATCAACCGCGCCGATTCGCCGCCGGAAAGCGCGCGCGTGGGCTTGAGCGCATCTTCGCCGCTGAAAAGCATCTGGCCCATCAGCCCGCGCAACTCCTGCTGCGACGCGGCGGGATCGAACTGCCAGAGCCATTCGATGGCCGTCATTCCCTTGGTGATGGATTCGCCATGGTCCTGCGCGAAGTAGCCGACGGCCACTTCGTGGCCCCACTTCACTTCGCCGCCATTGATTTTGAATTGGCGGTCGTCGTCTTCGATGAAGCCGGGCGCATTGAGAACCAGCGATTTCAGCAGCGTGGTTTTTCCGGTTCCGTTGCGACCCATCAGCGCGATTTTTTCGCCGCGCGTCACGGCCGCGGAAAAACGCGGAATCACTTTCAAGTCGCCGTAGGATTTTTCGACGCTGCGGATTTCCAGCGGATGCCGCCCCGAATTGCGCTTCATGTCCCACTTGATGTAAGGGCGCTGAATGTTTGATCGCGCCAGTTCGGTAGTCTGCAGACGCTCGACTTCTTTCTTGCGCGAAGTAGCTTGCGCGGAACGCGTGCCGGCTGAAAAGCGCGCGATGAATTCGTTTAGCTGCGCAATTTTCTTTTCGCGATTCGCGTTTTCCGTTTCGATCCGCGAACGAATCTGCGTTTTCGCAACGACCATGTCGTCGTAGCCGCCGACGTACATGATGATCGTTTCGTAGTCGATGTCCGCGGTGTGCGTGCAGACGCTGTTCAGAAAATGGCGGTCGTGCGAAATCACGATGAGCACGCCTTCGTAGTCGGCCAGATATCTTTGGAGCCAGTGAACGGAATCGAGGTCTAGGTTGTTGGTAGGCTCGTCGAGCAGCAGCGCCGTGGGAGTTCCGAAAAGCGCTTGCGCAAGCAGCACGCGAACTTTTTGGCCACCCTGCAATTCGCCCATTTTGCGCTCGTGCAGCACGCTTTCGATGCCCAGGCCGTCGAGCAGCGTTCCGGCGTCGGCCTCGGCGGTGTAGCCGCCTTCCTCGCCGACAATTCCTTCGAGTTCGCCAAGGCGCATGCCGTCCGCGTCGGTCAATTCTTCATGGGGCTTGGCGTAGAGAGCGTCGCGCTCTGCGAGTGCTTTCCATAGCGACGCGTTTCCCATGATGACCGTGTCGATCACGCGAAATTGATCGAAGGCGAACTGGTCCTGCCGCAAGACACCCATTTTTTTCGGGCGCGTGATGGAGCCTTTTGTGGGCTCGATTTCGCCGGTCAGGATTTTCATGAATGTGGATTTGCCGGCGCCATTCGGGCCGGTGACGGCGTAGCGCCGCCCGGCCATGAAGGTGCAGGTGACGTCTTCGAACAGGACCCGGGGTCCGAAGCGCATAGATATATTGTTGACTGTCAGCATAACCCTCCCATTGTAGCGTGAAATTGTTACGCGCGCTTGTCACAGTTTGTTCGAGCCAGTACATTTGTCGCGAGCAAAAAAGGCAATTCGCAAGCGGCGAAAAGGTGATTCGAGCGGTACGACCAAGACGGCGCACCAACCGGAAGGGGAATTAAAATGAGGGTTCGGACGACGTGATGCGAGCGATTCGAAAGGCGGCGACCTCTCTAGCGCTTATCGTGATCGTGGCCATGGGTGTGCGCGTGGCGTTTGCTTGGGACCAGGCGCGCAAGATTTCGCCGGGCGTGTTGGGGATTGTTCCGTTTCAGCAGGAGACCGGGAACATTGCCTATGCGCTTGCCCAGGGCAAGGGGTTCAGCAACGTGTTTCGAACCGAGACCGGGCCTACCGCTTGGCTTGCTCCGGTCTATCCATTGATGGTGGCCGCGATGTTTAAGCTCTTCGGAACCTTCACGGCGCGGGCTTTTTTTGCGGCGGTTTTTCTAAACATTCTTTTTTCGGCGGCGGCTTCGGTGCCAATTTTTTTCGCTGGAAAACGGCTCGGCGGATCGGGAGTGGCGGCGGGGGCGGCCTGGCTTTGGACGGTTTTTCCGAGTGCGGTGATGATGCCGTTTGAATGGATTTGGGATACGTCGTTGTCGGCGCTTTTGGCGGCGTTGATTTTGTGGGCGACTTTGGAGCTCACGGAGTCCGAACGGTGGCTGGACTGGGCTGTGTATGGATTGTTGTGGGGCTTGGCGTTGATGACGAATCCGGCGCTTGGGGCTTTGCTGCCGTTTTTGTTGGGCTGGGTGGTGCTTCGGGGACGCGGAGAACGCCGCACGCGCTGGAAACGGGGGGCGCTGGCGGTTGGCGTTGCGGCTCTGTGTTGCGTGCCCTGGACGATTCGCAACTACGTTGCTTTTCATCGATTGATCCCGCTGCGGTCGAATTTCCCGTTTGAGTTGTGGCTTGGGAACAACGACATTTTTGACGAGCATGCCCGGAACGGCCGGAAGTCGATTACCAGGACCGAAGAGGCCAGGAGATATGCGCAGCTTGGCGAGACCGCTTACATGGCTGAGAAATGGCAGTCGGCGACTTCTTTTATCGAATCGCATCCGGGTTTGGAATTGCGGCTGACGGGACGGAAGTTTGTGGCGTTTTGGATGGGTACGGAATCGCCGGTCAAGAATTTTCGGGAGACGGATCGAAATTTGATACGCGGGATCTTATTGTCCAGTTTCTTGACGGCAATTGGCGCTTTGTTTGGGGTGCTGATGTTGCGTGGAGGACGGAAAACGATAACCGAGAGACGCACAGAAGGCCGAGGCGGCGCCGAGAAGAACAGTCGAGAGGAGACGGAACTGGCCGGCCTCGTTTGGCCGCTGGCTGTGTTTCCGCTGGTTTTTCCGTGTTTGTATTATGTGACGCATGCGGATCTGCGCTACCGGCATCCCATCGACCCCGTCGTTTTGTTGTTGGCAATGGTGGCCGTGGCGGGAGTTTGGGGATTGGCACTTCGCGCGGGTGGCTGGTCGGGTCCGGACCTGAAGGTGCAGGGAAACCAGGGTGCAAGGCAGAGAAACGGAGTCCACCGGAGATCAGCGGCGAAATCGGAGAGATGAAAAGCAGATCCCTCGCTGCGCTCGGGATGACCACGAGCGCGGCCGGGCAAGCTATCGGCTTATTGCGGTTGGCTTGGAATGCGACGAGGTGGTTGGTTGCTCGCGTTGCAGGCGCTTTGATACAGTGACCGTTCGCGTGGAAATGGCGGATGGACGGTGGGAATGGAGAGGCCGATGGGAATTCCGCAAGAGTTGCTGGAGATTTTGGTTTGTCCGATTTGCAAGACCCCTGTCAAACTTACGCCGGACAAGCTGGGCTTGAAGTGTGAGACCTGCCGGCGGGTTTATCCGGTGCGGGATGACATTCCTGTCATGCTGCCAGAAGAATCGAAATTCGCCTCGGAATAGTCGGCAGAAAATATTGAACATTCGAGCAAAGGAGTACAGGCCTGCGCATGCCGACAAATACATCTGAATTCATTCCGCGTTTGAAGCGCTTGATCCCGAAATTGTGCGGGAAGCGCATGGGTGTGCTTGGCGACTTGATGCTGGATAGGTATTTGTGGGGAACGGCTTCGCGGCTTTCGCCGGAGGCGGCGGTGCCGGTCGTGGATTTTGTTTCACAGAGCGAGTGTCTGGGCGGGGCCGGGAATGTCGCGGCGAATTTGGCGGCGCTTGGGGCCCATGTCGAGACGTTTGGCGCGATCGGTACGGACGAGGCTGGGCGGGCTTTCCAAAAATGTTTGCGCGCGGGGGGCATTATCGAAAAAGGAGTGGTTCCTGATGCCAAGCGAGTGACTACGGTGAAGACGCGGATTATCGCAAAACATCATCATGTTGTCCGCGTTGATCAGGAGCGGCGCGAGGAACTGCGTCCCGAGACGGAAAAAAAGCTGCTTGGTGTTCTGTTTAGCGCATTGAAGAGTTTAGATGCGTTGGTGCTTTCCGACTACGACAAGGGGTTGATTACGGATGATTTTGCCGACCGCGTGTTGAGCGCGGCGCATCAACTGAAGGTGCCTGTTTTTGTGAAGCCCAAGACTTCGCGGTTGTATGCGTATCGCGGGGCGCGGGCGATTGTTTGCAACGCGAAGGAGGCGGGGTTCTTTGTTACGCGCTCGCTAGGGGATGAGAAATCGATGGAAGAGGCGGGGCGGGCGTTGCTGGCGCACTTTGGGTGCAGCGCAGTGGTGATCACGCGGGGTGAGAAGGGCATGAGTGTTTTCGAGGAGTCCTCGCCCCGGCATTTGCAGATTCCGGCGATCGGCCTTGAAGTGACTTATGCGCGAGTGGGGCAGAGCGGCGTGGAGCGCGGGGCTACCGGGCGGCAGGTGTTTGATCTTACGGGCGCTGGGGATACCGTTTTGAGCGTGCTGTCGCTGGCGGTGGCGGCGGGGGCGTCTTTGCCAGACGCGGCGGTGCTGGCGAATACAGCTGCAGGTGTGGTGGTTGGGAAGTTGGGGACGGCCAGCGTCAGCCCGCAGGAGTTGGAGCACGCTTTGGAAGATATTCGGCGTTGAGAGAATGCGTGCGGCTCGAGGAAAAAAAAGATAACGCCGAGACACCCAGAGAGCCGCAGAGACCGCGGAGAATCTGGTGGCGTACGCCGAGAGTGGCGGCGAAATTGCGTGAGTTGCCGCGCGAACAGGGCACTTCTACGGCGGGAAGCTGAAGGATTTGTCTTTTGTGTCGACCCATACGTTGACTACTTTGGTTTTTTGGCTTTTTTCGGGATCGCTGTTGACAGTGGGCATGGGAGCGAAAGGGCTGATGGCTACGCGGACCTCGACGCTGCTGGTTGAGCCGTTTGGAGATTTGGCTTTGAGGATGCTGTAGCTTTTTACGGGGCCGTAGTAGCCGGTGGGGCCCCAGTCGGCGATGAAGTCCTGGAGTTTGTAGCTCGAGCTGGGGCCGGGTTTCCAAAGCTGGTAAGCGGTGTTCATGTCTCCGGCTACCACCGCGTTGAAAAATTGCTCCGCGGCTTTTTTCTCGGGATAAAAACGAAGCCAGAACCATACGGCGATGACGGCGATGATGAAGGCCGCCGTCATGGTGAAAATCATGGCCCGTGATTTTTTTTGAATATCGGCAGGCGGTTCAAGAAGTGACATTCAGTAGTCTCCTGCCCTGCGAGGCAGATGAATGAATTGCGAGCCTATCTAAATTAACCTTTTCCGGGCGGGATGGCTAGGGTGCGCGGCGTGACTCTTGGAAAACAGAGGAGTGGTCGGTGCTAGGAGGCGGAGGCTACTGATAGGGCCCTAGGCAGTTCTCTGCGATGGGATGCGTCATAGCATGCATAAGCGCAAAGCGAGTCAGAGCGGGAATCCGGCAACGGGGTTAGCCTTCGAGCGCGCCGGCGGAGCCTGCGGGGAGTTCGATGGCGTATTTGGTGCGGGCTTTTTCGGCGTGTTGTTCGAGAGCTAGCTCGATGAGTTTGTCGATGAGTTGCGGGAAGGGGATGCCGCTGGCCTCCCACAGTTTGGGGTACATGCTGATGGAAGTGAATCCGGGGATGGTGTTCACTTCGTTGAGATAGGTTTTTCCGCCTTCTTTGCCAAGGAAAAAATCGACGCGGGCCATGCCGCTCAGTTCCAGGGCGCGAAACGCCAGAACGGCGAGATGTTGGAATTTTTTCACTTGGGCGGGCTTTAGATCCGCGGGAATGAGGAGTTTTGTGCCTTCTTCGAGATATTTAGCGGCGTAGTCGTAGAACTCGTGATGAGGGACGATTTCGCCGGGGACGGAAGCTTGGGGATCGCGGTTGCCAAGGACGGAGACTTCGATTTCGCGGGCGTTGACGGCGCGCTCGACGAGAATTTTCATGGCGAATTCAGAAGCCAGATTTAGCGCGGGAGCCAGCTCCTGGTGCGAGTGGACCTTGCTCATGCCGACGCTCGAGCCGAGCGTTGCGGGCTTCACAAACAACGGATATGGGAATTCCTTTTCGATCTGGTGGGTGATGATGTTTTCATTGCGTTCCCACTCGTCGCGGCGGATGCACATCCAGGGCACTACCGGAATTTTGGCGGCTTGCAGAAGTTTTTTGGCGACGTCCTTATCCATGGCGATGGCGGAGCCGAGGACGCCTGCACCCACAAAGGGGAGGCCGGCGAGGTCCAGCAGGCCTTGGATGGTGCCGTCTTCGCCAAAGGTGCCGTGCATGACCGGGAAGACTACGTCGATGCGCTGGCCGCCGCCGCTGCCATCGAGGCGAACCAGGGCGGCGTCGGTGGGATCGGCACTCATGGTGACGCGCTGGCCGGTGCGGAGGACTTCCGGGAGCATTTTTTGTGCGCCACTGCCGATTAGCCAATGACCTTCTTTGGTGATGCCGATGGGCAGGATCTCATATTTGTCAGGGTCCAGGCCGCGAATTACGGAGGCTGCCGAGGCCAGTGAGACTTCGTGTTCACCGGAGCGGCCGCCGAAGAGGACGCCGATGCGCAATCGTTTTTTGTCAGGGGTCATGGAAATAGCCGAGTTTTTGGTCCTTCGGTGCCAGTTCTTATTTATAGGGGAAAGGGGGGGAGTTGTCGCGGGGGAAGTGACGGGGGCGTGCCGGAGTAACAACGGAGAATGGGCGAGAGCGTGTGGAGGCGGTCGACCCCACGGGAGGGGCGAGCCCTACCCTGCAGCGTTCCGCGAGGCGGCTTCTCAGAGAAGATTTCTTTGAGAGGCGACGGAACTTTCTGCGAATTCCATCGTCTACAGATGTGGGAATCTGGCAGGAGGATCCGTGTCTGCACAAGTGTCTTCCGAAAGTGGCAAAAGTGGAACACCGTTTTTCGAGAATTTGCGGCGGGACGTTCGATACGCCGTGCGGACGCTTTTGCGGGACGCGGGATTCGCGGCGTTTGCGATTTTGATTGTGGGCTTGGGGGTTGGCGCAAGCTGCACGATTTTCAGCGTGGTGAACACGATTATGCTTCGGCCGCTGCCGTTTCGTGATCCGGGGAAACTGGTGTGGTTAGCGAATCATCGGGACGATACGAACGACATGTCCGGCAAAACGGTGCAGGTAAACTACCTGCTTGAATATCGCGAGAAAAATAAGTCGTTCGAGGATCTGGGGGCGTATTTCGCGTTTTACGGCGCGGGAGACGCGAAGCTGATTGGCGGTGGGCAGCCGGAGCGCGTGACGAGCGTTCCCGTAACGCAGAATTTTTTTCCGCTGCTCGGCGTGGAGCCGCAGCTGGGAAGGCAATTCAGCGCGGACGAGTGCAAGTGGAACGGGCCGAAAGTGGCGCTGTTGAGCGATGGATTGTGGAGGAGAAAATTCGCAGCGGATCCGAACATTGTGGGGCGAGCTCTGCAGTTTGATGGCGGACCGGTGACGGTGGTGGGCGTGCTGCCGGCGTCGTTTGATTTTGCGACGATTTTCACGCCGGGAAGCCGCGTGGATATGTTCGAGCCGTTTCCGCTGTCGGAGGAGACGAATCGGTGGGGCAATACCATCGCCATAGTGGGGCGGCTGAAGCCGGGCGGGGCGATGGGAACGGCGCAGGCGGAGGCCACGATTCTCGGGAAACAGCTCCAGGAAGAAAATCCGAAATTGAATGATTTTGTGCCGAAACTTTCGACATTGGCGGAACACGTGAGTGGGAGCTTGCGGCCGACGTTGGTGGTGTTGGCGTGCGCGGTGGGTGTGGTGATGTTGATTGTGTGCGCGAACCTTTCCAATTTGTTGCTGGCGCGGGGCGCGGGGCGGCAAAAGGAAATTGCGATTCGCGCGGCGATGGGAGCGGGGCGCGGGCGGTTGATTGGACAGATGCTGACGGAGAGTCTGGTGCTATCGTGCTGCGGAGCGGCGGTGGGATTGTTGCTGGCGTTTATCGGGACGCGCGCGCTGGCGCATTTGACGTCGGTGAGCATTCCGCTGCTGAGCGATGTGCGCATCGATGCACGCGTGTTGGGATTTACGTTGGTGGCGGCGCTGCTGACGGGATTGCTGTTTGGGTTGGTGCCGGCGCTGCAGGTGCAGGATTCGAAATTACACGACACGCTGAAGGATTCCAACCGCGGGTCGAGCCAGGGGCGCGGGCACGCGTGGATTCGCGGGGCTCTGGTCGTGTCCGAGATTGGGCTGGCGTGTGTGTTGCTGGTTGGTGCGGGACTTTTGATACGGAGTTTTTTGCGCGTGCTGGATGTGAATATGGGATTTCTGCCGGAACGAGCAGCGGCTTTGCGGATCGATCCGAACTCTTCGTACAAGACGCAGGAGCAGAAGAATAGTTACTTTACGGAAGCACTGCATCGCGTGATGGATATCCCGGGAATTGAAGGCGCAGGACTGTCGGATTCGCTGCCGCTCGGACACAACCGGAGCTGGGGCGTCGCGGCCAAAGGAGTGCAGTACACGCCGGAAACATATCCGAATGGGTTTCCGAGGATTATCAGCGACGGATATTTTCATGCAATGGGGATTCCTTTGAAGGCGGGGCGCGATTTTACGGAGCGGGACACGAAGGGCGCGTTAAACGTGATTATTTTGAACGAGACGCTGGCGAAGAATTTGTGGCCTGGTGAGGATGCTATCGGGAAAATTGTGCGTGCGGATGATCCGGAACGCACGGTCGTGGGAATTGTTGGCGATGTTCATCATATGGCGTTAGAGGAGGGTTCCGGCAACGAGTTCTACATTCCGATGAGGCAGACGCAGGATTACGGCACTGTGGACCTGGTGGTGAGGACGTCGCTGCCCACCTCGGAACTCGCGTCGAGGCTGCGAGAGGCGCTGCGGCCGATCGAGCCGGATTTACCGACGGCGAATATGCGAACCCTGCAAACGATGGTGGATCGCGCCGTGTCGCCCCGGAGATTTGTGGTGTGGCTGCTCGGCGGATTTGCGGCATTCGCGCTGGTGTTGGCCTCGCTGGGGATTTATGCGGTGATTTCGTATTCGGTGAGCCAGCGGACACCTGAGATTGGGATTCGCATGGCACTGGGTGCGTCTGCGGAGATGCTCGAGAGGAGTATTTTGCTGCAGACGCTGGGGCTGGCGGGGATGGGGATGGTGGTGGGAACGGTGGCGTCATGGGCGCTGGCTCGGACGCTGAGTGGACTTTTGTTCGGAGTGACGTCGAGCGACCCGGTGACGTTTGCTGGGATGCTCGTGATTCTTACGGGTGTGGCGGCACTGGCGGGATACTTGCCGGCGCGGCGGGCTTCGCGGATTGATCCGATGTCCGCGTTGCGCATGAGCTGAGTCGCGAATACAAAAAGATGATCAAAGTATTTTTTTGCCGAGGGCGGAGAGGACTAGTTCTACGCCCAGGAGCGCGGTGCGGTTGTGTTCGTCGATGATGGGATTTATTTCGACGATTTCGAGAGAGACCATGGCTTCCGAGTCAGCGATCATTTCCATGGCGAGATGGGCTTCGCGATAGGTGACGCCGCCGCGGACGGGCGTGCCCACGCCGGGAGCGTCACTGGGGTCGACGAAGTCCATGTCCAGGC
>Ga0210398_10001818_pt1 | contig 21447 bp, 18 predicted proteins | sample IncBWC4OmetaG_FD_161047 | JGI IMG/M metagenome (GOLD analysis project Ga0210398, IMG submission 161047) | Forest soil microbial communities from Barre Woods Harvard Forest LTER site, Petersham, Massachusetts, United States - Inc-BW-C-4-O | ecosystem: Environmental > Terrestrial > Soil >...
GCAATCGAAGGCGTCGGAGGCGAGCACGTAGGAGATCGGCCCGGCCAGCACGATGACGTGCTCGGCGGTTTCCTCGATCTGGCGCATGCGCTCGAAATAGCTCACCGCGGTTGCGATGTATTCGACGCCGACGCCGAGCAAGGTCGGCACCGAGACCTGGAGCAGGTCAGCCAGCTTCTCCAAGGTCTCGATCTTCGCCACTTCGCCCTTCTCGAAGCGGTAGAGGGCGGTGCGCGAAATGCCGAGCTTTTGCGCGATCTCCTCCGCGGACAGTCCGGAGCCAAGGCGGAACGCTTTGAGCCGGTGGCCGATATCGTCGAAGCGAATGGCCATCACGGCCCGCGCATTCGCTTTGCGGCGTCAAGCGCGGCGGTGACGATGTTCTGATAACCGGTGCAGCGGCACAGATTGCCGGAAATGCCGATGCGGATGTCTTCCTCGGTCGGGTCGGGATTGTCGCGCAAGAGCTCGATCAGCGTGGTCAAGATGCCCGGCGTGCAGAAGCCGCATTGCAGGCCGTGATGCTCGTGGAACGCCTGTTGCAATGGATGCAGCGTGCCGGCTTCGGTCGCGATGCCTTCGACCGTCATGATCTCATGGCCGTCGGCCTGCACCGCGAGCATCAGGCATGATCGCGCCGAATAGCCGTCGAAGAGAATGGTGCAAGCGCCGCACACGCCATGCTCGCAGCCGAGATGGGTGCCGGTGAGGCCGAGCTGGTGGCGCAAGAAATCCGCCAGTGTCACCCGCACCGGCACGGTGGCTTCATGGCGCTTGCCGTTGACGGTGACGGCGATGTTTCGCGTCTCGCTCACGGCCTTCTCCCCGAGCCGATGCGCTCGTGCGCTTTGAGAAGCGCGCGGCGCGACAGCACCGTCGCCAATTGCTGGCGATACGAGGCCGGCGCATGGATGTCGTCGATGGCGTCGAGCTTGCGCAGCGTCTCGCAAATTTCGCGCAGCCGCTTTTCCGCGATGATTTCGCCGATCAGCGCGCGCTCGACCTCGCCTGCCCGCACCGGCGCCGGCCCCATGCCGCCGAGCGTCAGCGACGCGCGCGTCACTTTGCCCTTGTTGTCCGCCTCGATCAGCGCCGCCGCCGAGACGATGGCGAAATCGCCGTGGCGGCGGGCGAACTCGACGAAGGCGTAGCCGTGCCCGGCCGGCCAACATGGAAACGTAGCGCCGGTCACAAGCTCATCGAGCGCGATAGACGACGCCATATACCCAACCGGAAACGCGGCAAAGTCGATGCTGCGCGCGCCGCTTTTGCCGGTCACCGAGACTGTCGCGTCGAGCGCGGCGGCAACCGATACCAATTCGGCCGACGGATCGAGATGGCACAGCGAACCGCCGAGCGTGCCGCGGTTGCGCGTCTGGCGATGGCCGACCTGCCGCACCGCCTCGTGCATCAGCGGACAGCGTTCGCGCACGAGGTCGGAGAATTCGATGTCGCGCTGCCGCGTCATGGCGCCGATCTCGAGCGCGCCGTCGTGGTCGCGGATATAGCTCAGGCCCTCGACCCGGTTGAGGTCGATCACATGATCCGGCAGCACAAAACGCATATTGAGCATCGGCATCAGCGATTGGCCGCCGGCCAGCAACTTGGCGTTGTCGAGGCTCGTGAGCAGGCCGACGACATCGGCGGTGCTGCGCGGATCGTGATAGGAAAAAAGCGGCGGCTTCATCCGGGGCGGATACTTTATTCTCTGGGTTTTCGCACTTTGACTCTGTGCCAAAAACCGTGCAACTGTTCAAAAAAGATACGCCAATCCCAAAGTTGAAACCAGCCGATGAAGCCTGCGGCGTTCCGGTATCACGCACCGAAAACGATTGACGAGGCAGTCGCGCTGCTCGCCGAGGTCGCGCCGGAAGACGGCCGCGTGCTCGCCGGCGGCCAGAGCCTGGTGCCGACCATGGCGTTCCGGCTCGCCAAGCCCGCGCACCTCGTCGACATCAATGGCGTCGCGGCGCTCAGTCGCATCGCGGTCGCGGACGGCAAGCTTGCGATCGGCGCCTGCGTGCGCCACGCCGCGTTTCACCGCCCGGCCTGCGAGGGACCGCTCGGAAAATTGCTGACCGACGTGGTGCGCCATATTGCCCATTATCCGATCCGCAACCGCGGCACGTTCTGCGGCAGCCTTGCCCACGCCGATCCGTCGTCCGAATGGTGTCTGGTGATGGTGGCGCTCGACGGCGAAGTGGTGGCGAAGAGCGCCCGCGGCGAGCGCGTCATCGCCGCGCGCGATTTCTTCCAGGGCATCATGACCACGGCACTGCGCGACGATGAATTGCTCGTCGAGGCGCGGCTACCGATGCTCGCCGCGGATACGCGCTTTGGCTTCTATGAGTTCAGCCGTCGTGTCGGCGATTTCGCCATGGCCGCTGCGCTTGGCATCTATCGCGTCGAAGGCGGCAAAATCGTCGAGCCGCGCGTCGCGGTCGGCGGCGCCGAGCCCAATCCGCGGCGAATCCCCGAGGCCGAGCGCGCGCTGGCGGGCGCTATTCCCGGCGACAAAGCGTTTCGTGCCGCGGCGGAAGCCGCGACCGCCGCCGTCGATGCCATGGAGGATGCGACCACGACCGCCGAATTCCGGCGCGATCTCGTGCTCGCGGTGACGCGCCGCGCGCTCGAACGCGCGGCGGCGTGAACGAACGACTTAACCGAGCCCCGGAACCGACAGCTGAAAAGACGGTCCCGCGGTCGTTCCGTCTTTGATCCCCGAAGGCGTCTGCATCAGCTCCCTCGCCTGGAGATCGAGCGAATACATCAGGCCGATAGATTGGCCGAGATACCCCGGATCGCCATTGAAGGTGCGATTCAGGGCCGTCAGCAAGGCCTGATACGACTGGGCGAATTGCTGGGCCAGAATCTGCGCGCGCGATCCCGCGGGATAAAGCACCGTGTTTGGATCATCGATCATCGGCCAAACTCCGTCGGGGTCGAACGGAATGGGCGGCCCGGTATATTTGAACGTGTTGTCGACACGCTCCAAGTGATGCCCGGCGACGATTTCGGCAAATTTGTAATAGTGCGCCAGTTCGTGGTCGCCGTCGCCCGGATCGCGTGCAGTGCCTTCACCCTGCTCTTTGATTTCCGCAATGGCATTCTTCGCGTCATCGAGGCTCTTGATGACGTAAAGCTGCCCGGGCCCGGTCCAATCTTTCACCTGCCGCGCCTCATTGCCGAATTTGATTTTTCCGCTGGCGCTCAATGCGTCCAGCGCCGCGATGATCTGATCGTAGAACCAGCCGATGGTGACCTTCTCGTTGAGCTGCATCGCCAGCCGCTTGATGTGCACGATTTTCTCGGGTTCCTCGATGGACATGAAGCAATCGCGGATTTGCTCGATGGAGCAGCGTCGCAGCCGGACGATCAGGCCGGTGCGCAATCCGCCCGGCAACGGGCCCGGGTAGAGCGGCACGAATTTGGCGTGGCCGATATTCGGGCTGCCGCCGATGGCGATGAAAATATTGGCCACCTGCGCCATGTGCAGCATCTCTTCCACCACCACGCTGCGGATCAGCCCGGCCACCTCGACATTGGTGCCCGGTTTGATGCTGTAGAGCGCGCACAGGTAGGGTGGAATGGTCGAGTGTTCGAGCTCGATGGCAAGCTGCAGGGCCTGCATCAGGTCCTCGGCAGAATCGAGATTCATGTAGACCGGGTTGTCCAGCCATGTGCGGATCATGGCCCGCTTGGCCTCGGAAAGATCGCGCGTCACCGGCATGTAGTTGGGATCGGTGACCGGCGTGTTGAAAACATTCTTGAGAATGTTGAGCCTGGAAACGACGCTGCCGTAATTGCCGAGATCGACGATGGGCCGCATCACGGGATAGAGATCGGCGTATTGCTGAAAGATGGGACGGACGTTTTCCATCCAGTTCGGTTGGGCCGGCGCCTCATAGCCGGAGAAGACCAGGATGTTCAGGAATTGGCTGCCGTTTTGCACCGAGCCGAGCGGCGGCGGCGAGGAACCGAGCTGGTAGGTCACGCCGTAGAGCTGGCCGTCGATATAGGCCCGCGGGTTGCGCGGATCGGCGGCCTTCAACTGCAGCTCCGCCGTACCGTCCGCCGCCGTGGTGATGGAGGTGACGGGGGCTTTCGGATTCGACGGATCGTAAAGTTGCAGCGCGGATAGCGGCGTGCCGAGGTTGGGCGGGCCGGCCAGCGGTCCTTGTGTGACCTGACCCTGCATCGCGGTGACGTCATATCCGAGGCTGATCTGCTGGCCGGCAAAGCGCTGGCCGAATACGGTCGCGTAAAACTTTGCGGTTGCCGTATCGCCAGGTTTCACGGGGTTCAGCCGGTAGACGAACTTGTCGGCCCGCAGGAACGTACCGTTGGCGGCTTCCGTCATCAGCGGCGGCGGGGCCAGAACCGCCGGCTGCTGCAGGATCGAGGATTGCGCGAGAGCGAGCGGAGCGCTTTGCGCCAACTTCAATTGGTCAGGCGTCAACTTCAGCCTGGCGATCCCCGAGGTCTGGCGATACCAGTCGGCATGCTGATATTCGATTTCCCCCAGCAGCACCGGTGATCCACCCGCCGGCAACGCCGCGGCGTAGAGCCGGCCGATGTTGGTGACGATCGGTCCAGCGACCGACTGGGTCGGCAAGCTGTTTCCCAGATCGACGAAAAGCTGATCGCCGTCGATCATCGCATAGGCCGTTCCCAGTGTCGGCGTCGCTCCGGGAGTTGCCGTCAGCGCGCGTGCCGCGAGAAAATGCTTCGGCTCGTCCGGCGAATACAGTCCGATCGAACCCACGACGCGGCCGAAGGTGAATGTCGTCGATGTGGAGCCGTCGACATAACCGTCGACATTGAACTTGATGCTCAGTTTTCGTTCGGCGCCATTGCCCGCTGAGAGCTGGTCCAGCTCTTTGAGGAAACGCGAGGCGGTCGGGTTCTTCCAGTCCAGATTCTGCAGCACGCTCTGATAGAATGCGCCGTAGAACGAATCCGGCTGTCCTTGCGGGTAGCGAACCCAGATGTCGGCAAAGCCCGTCACTTCAAAATCGCCGCGGATGGCAAAGCCGCTGCCCGAACCGCCGAGCGTCACCTGAAAGCCCCAGACCTCGGACACCATCTGTTGCTCGGGATCCAGATCGACGAGCTTGCCTTCGGTGCGTCCCTCGCCGCTGGCGACCGGCGCTCCGACCACGGGATCGACCGCCGGGTCGTCGCAGATCGTGCCATCCCGGTAGACGACCTGCTGCACCGTGCAGCCGAAAAAACGCCAGGCGGCGGTGCCGCCCGGGTTCCACCAACCATTCGTCGCGCCTGGCCCGGGCAAATTGTAGTTCGACTGAAACTTGTTGGTGTCGAAATGCTCGGGATCGTTGTTCACGGTCGAGGGATCGGCCTGAAACGAGCCGGCGAAGTGCAAGCGTGGCGACTGGAGATAACTCATGTGCGAATGCCCCTTGGACTTAAGGCGGCGATCATGTGCCAGATCAGGCCAACGATCAATCCATAGTTGCGCGCCGATAAGTCGCGATCTTCGGCTGAATTGGCGGCGCGGGCGATCTGCACAAAGGTAGCGACCGCATTGCCGGGCGGCGGGGACTTCAAGCCGATTGGCCTTGTGACAGGGCTCACGGCCGGCGATAACGATAAGCATGCCGAACCGGCATCTTTGACGGCATGACCTCGCCACGCGCGGCGCGTGACGGAAGGGAAAACGCAACTTTCTCGATGAGCATGGAACAAACAAAACAGCCGTGGATCGGCCAATCGGTCACGCGGCTGGAAGACCCGCCGCTGGTCACGGGCCGCGGCGAGTTCGCCGGCGACATCAATTTCCCGCATCAGCTGCACATGCGCATGGTGCGCTCGGCGCACGCCCATGGCCGCATTATCGCAATCGATCTGTCCGCGGCGCGGGCGCTGCCCGGCGTATTTGCGGTGTGGAGCGCAGCCGACATCGCTGACGTGCCGCCGGTCGATTTTCGCGAGGGCTCCATCCCGGCGCTCGATCCGTATCGCCAGCCGGTCCTGGCTGACGGTGCAGTGCGCTATGTCGGCGAGCCGGTGGCCGCGGTATTCGCCGAAGACCCTTACGTCGCCGAAGACGCCGCCGATCTCGTCACGATGCAAATCGAAGAACTGCCGCCGCAGCTCGACGCCCAGGCGGCGCCGGTCGAATTTTCGCCGGGCCACAGCAGCGAGGCGGCGATCATCCGCCAGGGCTATGGCGACGTCGATGCGGTGTTCCGCGCGGCCAAGCACATCGTCGAAGTCGAGCTTGCCGTCGGCCGGCACTCCGGCGTGCCGCTGGAAACGCGCGGCGCAATCGGCCGCTACAACGCCGCGCGCGGCATTCTCGAATTGCACGGCGCCGCCAAGGTGCCGCATCGCAACCAGGAACTGCTGTCGCGCATGCTCAATATTCCGCCGAGCGGAATCCATGTCCATGAGTCCCATGTCGGCGGCGGCTTCGGCATCCGCGGCGAGATTTATCCGGAAGACGTTCTCGTTTGCGTCGCCGCGAAAAAATTCAATCGCGCGGTGAAATGGATCGAAGACCGGCGCGAGCATTTGATCGCGGCCAACCATTCGCGCCAGCAGCTGCACAAAATCCGCGCCGCGGTCGACGCCGACGGCGTCATCCTCGCCATCGACGACGTCTATTTCCACGACCAGGGCGCCTATGTGCGCACCCATGCCGCAAGAGTGGTACACATGACGGCGGGCATCTTGCCCGGCCCGTATCGGGTGCCGGCCTATCGCGCGATCGGCCACTTCCGCCTCACCAACAAGACGCCGGCGGCGACCTATCGCGCGCCCGGCCGTTACGAGACCACCTTCGTGCGCGAACGGCTGGTCGACGCTATCGCGGCGCAGCTTGGCATGGACCGCATCGAAATTCGCCGGCGCAATACGATCAGCGCGGCGGAGATGCCCTACCCTCGGCCACTCGAAGCGCTCGGCGAGGAAATCCACTACGACACCGGCGACTATGTCGGGCTGTTGGACAAGCTGTTCGCCAAGATCGGTTGGGACAAGCTCAACGCCGACGTGAAGAGGCGCAAAGCTGACGGCGAATTGGTCGGCATCGGCGTCGCCATGTTCGTGGAGAAGAGCGGACTCGGCCCGACCGACGGCGTGAAAATCTCCATCGATACCTCGGGCACGGTCGAGGTCGTCACCGGCGGCGCCTCGATCGGCCAAGGCTTTGAAACCGTCATGGCGCAAGTCGCCGCCGACGTGCTTGGCGTCGATTACCGGCGCTGCCGGGTGATCCACGGCCAGACCGATCGCATCCCGTTCGGCATCGGCGCCCACGCCTCGCGCGCCACGGTGATGACGGCGTCGGCGACGCATATCGCCGCGCTGAACGTCCGCGCCAAGGCGCTCGAAGTCGCCGCCGAACTATTGCAGACCACGCCCGATGCGCTCGACATCGCCGACGGCGAGGTTTTTCGCCGCGACCGCAGCACTGGCCCCTCGATCAGCCTCGGCAAGATCGCGCAAAATCTCGCGCCCGGCACCAAAACGCTGGGCGAACGCGCGCCGGGGCTATCCGCCGAAGGCTGGTTCAGGACCGAACATCAGGTCTATCCGTATGGCAGCCACGTCGCCGTGGTGCGGGTCGATCGCGACACCGGCCGCGTTGCCATCGAGCAATACGCCATCGCCTACGACATTGGACGAGCCATTAATCCGGCGCTGGTCAAGGGCCAGATCGTCGGCGGCTTCGCCCAAGGGCTGGGCGGCGCGCTGTTCGAGGAATTCACCTACAGCGACCGCGGCGACCCACTCGCGGTCACCTTCGCCGATTATCTGTTGCCGGCGATTCACGAGACACCAACGCCCGACGTGCTGCTGCGCGAGGACTACACCACGCCGCTCAATCCGCTCGGCATCAAGGGCGCCGGCGAAAGCGGCATCACCGGCGTCGGCGCCGCGATCGCCTCGGCCATCGACGACGCCATCGGCATTCCCGGCGCGGTGCGCGAGCTGCCGGTGACGCCGCAGCGGCTCAAGCGGCTGTTGGACGAGCCCTACGGCGCAAGATGAACGTCACTCGGGCCTGATGTTCGCCGCCTGGATCACTTTGGCCCATGTCGCGGTTTCAGCGGCCATCAACGCGCCGAATTCCGCCGCCGCCATCGGCGTCGGCACGAAGCCGAGATCGACCAGCCGTGCCTTGATGGCGGGATCGGCGAGCGCGGCGTTGACCTTGTCGTTGAGATAACCGATCACCTCGGCGGACGTGTTTTGCGGCGCGCCGATGCCGATGGCGCCGGTCACGTCAAAGCCCGGCACGGTTTCGCCGACGGTCGGCACATCGGGCAATGTCGCCAGACGCGTCGTGCCGGTGACGCCGAGCGCCCGCAATTGTCCCGCCCTGATATAGCCGAGCGAAGAGACAATGGGATCGAACATGATTTGCGCCCGGCCGGCCAACAGATCGCTCTGCGCCTGCATCTCGCCGCGGCCGGGCACGTGGAGCATGTCGACGCCGGCCATCATCTTGAACAGCTCGCCGATCACATGGGTGAGGTTGCCGGTGCCGGTCGAAGTCATGTTGATCTGGCCGGGATTGGCTTTGGCATAGGCAATGAATTCGGCGACGGTCTTGGCGGGGAACGACGGGGTCACTTCCATGACGAAAGGATTGCGGCCGATGCTGGCAACCGGCGCGATATCGCGCAGGAAATTGAATTTGAGATCTTTGTAGAGCGACGCGTTGATGAAGTTCGGCGAACCGACTTGGAGCAGCGTGTAACCGTCCGCCGGCGCGCGCACCACGGCTTCCACCGCAATATTGCCGCCGGCGCCGGGCCGGTTCTCAACCAGAAAATTCTGCCCGATCCGCTCCGACAGCCATTGGCACAATAGCCGCGCGACCACGTCGGGAGCGCCGCCGGCGTTGAAGCCGATGACCAGACGGACCGGCCGCGTCGGATAAGCCTGGGCGCGCGCGATGCGCGCGGCGGCCGGCAGCGCGGCCGCGCCCATGGCCAGACGTAGAAATCGGCGGCGCGGAGCTTTCATCGCAGCGCAGCCTTCAATCGAGCTTAACGCCGATCGCTTTCACCAGCGGCGTCCAGCGCGCGACGTCTTCCTTCATGAACTGATTGAACCGCTCCACCGTCCAATCGGGCACCGGGATGACCGCGGCATCGACCAGCGATTGCGTGTAAGCGTTGTCCGCCATCGCCGCGGTATTCGCCGCAGCGATCTGCGCGACGATCGGCTGCGGCACGCCGGCGGGAACAAACAAGCCGAGCACCTGCTGGATGGCGAGGCCCGGAACAGTCTCGACCGCCGTCGGAATTTCGGGCGCGATCGGCAGACGGGTCGGATTGGTGACCGCCAGCAGGCGCAGCCTGCCGGCGCGATGAAATTCCAGCACCTGGCTGGTCATCGCCGGGATCACGATCGGAATCTGTCCGGCGATCACATCGGCGAGCGCCGGCCCGGCGCCGCGGTACGGCACATGCGGCAGGTCGGTGATGCCGGTCAGCGATTTGAGCAATTCGCCGCTGAGATGATTCAGCGTGCCGGCGCCGGCCGAGCCGTAGGAGAGCTTGCCCGGATTTGCTTCGACGTAGTCGATCAGCTCTTTGAGGTTCTGCGCCGGCACCGACGGATGCACAGCGATGCCGAAGCAGGTGATCGCCACCATCGAGACCGTCTCCAGATCCTTCATCGGATCGAGCAGCGGGTGCTCGCGAAGCACCATTTCGGCGAGATGGATCGAGGAGCCGCCGAGGAAAATCGTGTAGCCGTCCGGCGCCGAATGCGCGACCGAGGCCGCCGCCACCGAGCCGCCGGCGCCGGGCTGGTTCTCCACAAACACCGTGTTGAGCATCCCGCTCTTGCTGACCCTGTCCGCCCACGGCCGGCCGACGATGTCGAACACGCCGCCCGGCGGAAACGGCAGCACCAGCCGGACCGGCCGCGATGGATAGGTGTCCGCCCGCAACGCGCCGGGCGCCGCGGCGAGACCGGCGGCACCGGCCGCCAAATGCAAGAACTGCCGACGCGGAATTCGCATAGTCCTCCCCTTTTTAGCTTTGCTTTTGGCGGCACGCCGGCCTGGCCGCCGGCAGCGCCGCAGCGAAATTACACGGATTTTTCAATGACGTGGAGGGGTGCGCGATGACGCAGGCGAGGTTCGCCCGCTCTCCCACACCCGGCCCTCATAAAACTGTAAAGGTTCTCCGCGTATCGTTCGCGGGCGCGCGAGCAAGCGACCAGCCTCGCGCATGTGATTCCTGCCTATCCGGGGGTGGTTTCATGCAAGCCTTGCTATTGCCATTGACGGCACGGTTCTTCGTCCTCACATCGGTCGTCGCGATTGCCGTGATCCTGCTGTTTGCCGATCTCGACGGCTATTCGTCGATCTATGTCGTAATACCTCTTATTCTCTTTACCGTGCTCGCGCTCATCGGCATCCACGACATCATACAGACTCGGCACGCGGTGCTGCGCAATTATCCCCTGATGGCGCATATCCGCTTCATCTTGGAAGAGATCCGCCCCGAGATCCGCCAGTATTTTCTCGAAAGCGAAAAGGACGGCACGCCGTTCTCTCGCGACAAGCGCGCGCTCGTCTACCAGCGCGCCAAGAAGGCTTTGGACAAACGGCCGTTCGGCACGCAGAACGACGTCTATGCCTCCGGCTACGAGTGGCTCGACCATTCGATGGCGCCGAAGTCCGTCGTCAAGGAGCCATTCCGCGTCGTCATCGGCGGGCCGGATTGCGGCAAGCCCTATTCGGCTTCGATCTTCAATATTTCGGCGATGAGCTTTGGCGCGCTCAGCCCGAACGCGATCCGCGCGCTCAACATCGGCGCCAAGAAGGGTGATTTCGCCCACGATACCGGCGAAGGCGGCTATAGCCCGTATCATCGCGAGAACGGCGGCGACATCATCTGGGAAATCGGCTCGGGCTATTTCAGCTGCCGCAATGCCGACGGCACGTTTTGCGCCGAGAAATTCGCGGAGCACGCCAAGAGCGGCCAGATCAAGATGGTCGAGCTCAAGCTCAGCCAGGGCGCCAAGCCAGGCCACGGCGGCGTGCTGCCCGGCGCCAAGGTCAGCGCCGAGATCGCCGCGACCCGCGGCGTGCCGGAGGGCGTCGACTGCATCTCGCCGTCGCGCCATTCGGCGTTCTCGACGCCGATCGAAATGATGCAGTTCATCGCCACGATGCGCAAGCTATCCGGCGGCAAGCCGACAGGCTTCAAGCTCTGCATCGGCCATCCGTGGGAATTCCTCGCCGTGTGCAAGGCGATGCTGGAGACCGAAATCTATCCCGACTTCATCGTCGTCGACGGCAAGGAAGGCGGCACCGGCGCGGCACCGCTGGAATTCACCGATCATCTCGGAATGCCGCTGCGCGAAGGCTTGAACTTCGTGCACAACGCGCTGATCGGCATCAATGCCCGCGACCGCATCAAGCTCGGCGCCGCCGGCAAGATCATCAGCGCTTTCGACATCGCCCGCGTCATGGCGCTGGGCGCCGATTGGTGCAATTCGGCGCGCGGCTTCATGTTCGCGCTCGGCTGTATCCAGTCGCAGTCCTGCCACACCGACAAATGCCCGACCGGCGTGTCGACCCAGGACAAGGTGCGCCAGCGCGCGCTGGTGGTGCCCGACAAGGGTGAGCGCGTGTTCAATTTCCAGCGCGCCACCGTCGAGCTGGTCGCCGCCGCCGGCCTCGATCATCCGACGCAATTCTCGCCGGCGCATTTTTCGCGCCGCGTCTCGCCCAACGAGGTGAAGAGCTTCACCGAGCTTTATCCGACCCTGACGCCGGGCGAACTGATCGCCGGCACCAGCGACCGGCGCTTCGAAACCGCATGGGCCATGGCGAGCGCCAAGGAATTCCGCGCCCTGCCGCGCGCGGCCTCACCCGTGCGGCTGAAAGCCGCTGGACTCAGTCTCATTCCGGCTTGAGGTTCGCGAACCTGACGACCTTGCCCCACTTTTCGATTTCGGCGGCGATGAAACTCCCGAATTCGGCGGGCGAGCCGATCATCACGATGGCGCCGAAATCCGCAAGCTTCGCTTTGAGCGCGGGGTCGGCGAGCGCCACATTGGTCTCCCGGTTGAGCTTGTCGACGATCTCGGCGGGCGTGCCGGCCGGTGCGCCGATGCCGGCCCAGGATACCGCATCGTAGTCAGGCAAGGTTTCGGCGAGCGCCGGCACGTCGGGCAGCACGTCCATCCGCTTGGCGCTGGTCACCGCGAGCGGCCGCAGCGTGCCGGCCTTGACGAAATTGATGACCGAGCCGGGCGTACTGAACATCACCTGGATCTGGCCGCCGAGCAGATCGGTGACCGACGGCGCCTCGCCGCGATACGGCACGTGGGCGATTTTGAGGTCCGCCATCATGTTGAACAGTTCGCCGGCAACATGGCCGGTGGAGCCGACGCCGCCCGAGCCCATATTGATCTTGCCGGGATTGCTCCTGGCGTAAGCGATGAATTCCGCAACCGTCTTGGCCGGAAACGCCGGATTGACCGCCATGATGAGCGGCGCACGCTCGATGCTGGCAACCGGCACAATGTCGCGCGCGAAACTGAAATCGAGATTGTCGTAGAGCGTGGCGTTGATCGCGCCCGGGGAGCCGGCGAGCAGCAGCGTGTAGCCGTCCGGGCTCGCATGCGCGACCACCGCGGTGCCGATATTGGTGCCGGCACCGCCGCGGTTCTCGATGACAATCGGCTGACCGATCCGCTCCGACAGCGATTGCGCGACCAGGCGCGCAACGATGTCGAAGGTGCCGCCAGCCGGAACCGGCACGATCAGATGGACCGGCCGCGACGGATAGGTCTCTGCGCCGGCGATACGTGGCAACGCCGGAAGCGCGGCGACGCCGGCAGCCAGATGCAGAAATCGACGGCGGGGAAGTTTCATGTGCACGTTCATCAGTTCGCTCTCGCACCGGAGAATTTTACGACCTTAGCCCACTTCACGGTCTCGTCGGCGACGAACTTGCCGAACTCGCTCGCCGTGCCGGGCAGCATTATGCCGCCCAGAGCGGTCATCTTGGCCTTCATCGCCGGATCGGCGAGCGCGGCGTTGATCTCGGCGTTGAGTTTATTGACGATCGCAGCCGGCGTGTTTTTCGGCGCGCCGATGCCGATCCATTGGCTGGCTTCATAGCCCGGCAGGAATTCGGCCATCGCCGGCACGTCCGGAAGCAATTCGGAGCGCGTCGTCGACGTGACGGCCAAGGGGCGCAGCGTCCCTGCTTTGGCTTGCGCCATGACCAATAGCACAGTGCCGATCACGCCCTGGATCTGCCCGCTGATCGCATCGGTCACCGCCGCCGGGCCGCCGCGATAGGGAATGACCGCAAGCTTCGTATCCGTCATCATCTCGAGCAGTGCGCCGCTGACATATTGCGGACTGCCGACCGGCGGCGTCCCGATATTGACCTTGCCCGGATTGGCTTTGGCATAGGCGATGAACTCCGGCAGCGTTTTGGCGGGGAAGGACGGGTTGACCAAGAGCAGCATCGGCAGATCGATCAAACCTGCGACCGGTGCGATGTCGCGCGCAAGGTCGAAATTGAGCGTATCGAGCAGCGTCGTGTCGATCGCATTCGACGCCGAGAACACCAGCAGCATGTAGCCGTCCGGCGGCGCGCGCACGACCGGCTCGGCCGCCAGATTGCCGCCGCCGGCGGGGCGGTTCTCGACCACGAAGGGCTGCCCGAGCCGCTCCGCAAGCCACTGGCCGAACAGCCGCGCGACGACATCGGGCGCGGCGCCTGGAGTGGAGCCAACCAACATGCGCACCGGCCGGCTCGGATAGGCGTCAGCGTGCGCGATACGGGGGAGCGCCGGCAGCGCCGCCGCGCCGGCGGCCAGATGCAGAAACTGTCGGCGCGGAAATTTCATACCAACGCCCCGCAAACGCACCACGGATCAATTCGCCTTGCCGGCGGAGAATTTTACGACCTTATCCCACTTGGCGGCATCGTCGGTGATGAACTTGGCGAACTCCGCGGACGTCATCGACATCGGCTCGCCGCCGAGATCCTTGATGCGCGCTTTCAACGCCGGGTCGGCAAGGCCGGCGTTGATGGCGGTATTGAGCTTGTCGACGATGTCCTTCGGCGTTTTGATCGGCGCGCCGATGCCGTCCCAGGCCGACGCTTCATAACCGGGCACGAATTCAGCGATCGTCGGCGTGTCCGGCCAGACGTCGAGCCGGGCCGCGCTGAGCACCGCCAGCGCCCGCAATTTGTCGGCCTTCACGTAGCCGAATGACGCCGGCACGGTGATGATGAAGGCCTGCACCTGCCCGGCGAGAAGATCGACGAAGGCCGGCGCCGGGCCGCGATAAGGCACCTCGACGATGTCGATGCCGCTCATCATCTTCAACAGATCGACGCCGACATGCATCGGCGTGCCCTTGCCGGGGGTGGCGATATTGATCGTCCCCGGATGCGCCTTGGCGTAGGCGAGAAACTCCGGAAACGTCGTGGCCGGGAACGACGGATTGACCAAGAGCACCAGCGGCACGCGCAACAAGCCGGCGACCGGGACGATATCGCGGACGAAATCGAAATTGAGGTCGTGATAGAGCGCCGGATTGATGGTGTTCGCCGAAGCGCAAGTGAGAAGCGTATAGCCATCCGGCGCGGCATTGACGACCGCTTCGGTTGCGATATTGCCGCTGGCGCCGTCTCTGTTCTCGACCACGAACGGCTGGCCCAGTTGCTGCGAAAGCCAGCCGCCGATCAGCCGCGATACCAGGTCGGGCGTGCCGCCGGCGCCATAGCCTTCGATCAGGCGCACCGGCCGCGTCGGATAATCGAGCGCGCGGGCGCGGCGCGGAATCGTAAAAGCCGCAACGGCGCCGGCTGTTGCCGCGAGAAATTTGCGACGCGGAAAAGGCGTGACGAGTTCAAAGCGGCCGATGGTCTCCTCCCTATGGGTTTGTCGGCGATTTTAATAGGGCCTTTGCGCGATTTTTGCGCTGCTGCGGCGGCGCGACAAGTAGGCGCAGGTTGTCAGGCCGGTGCGCTGCGCGCGTCCCGGATTGCGCCCGGTTGTCGATCGAGCACGAAGCCGGCCGCCATGTAGCGTTCGCGCAAATCCTGGAAGCGCTTCTGGGCAATGGCGTCGTTGAGCACGTCGGTGATCGAAACCGTATAGATGAGAATCTTGGCATCGTCGGCGCGCCGGCCGACGCGTTTCATGCCAAAACCTTCGGCGAGCTTGATGCCCTCAGGCGTCCAGACGTCGGCCGCCACCTCGGTGATGAAGACCGGCGGCTCGGCCGCGGCGATCTTTTCCAGCACGTCGAAGAACGAGAAGAACAGCTGGCGGTACAGCGCCGCGTTGCGGTGCGCATTGTTGACGACGGTGATGACAAAAAACAGGTTGTAATGTCCGCCCTTGTTCTCGAACAAGGTCAGCCGCTCATAGGTCACCATGCCGGCCTTGAAGCGCCCGGCGATGAGCTTGTCATAGTCCTCGGTCTTGAGCGGCGCGACATGCCAATAGGCGATGATGTCATCGTTCTTGTCGAGCACCATCCGCCATGTCTGCGGATGATGTTCGAAGATGACGGCCCATTGCTCGGGCGTCCCCTCGTCGCCCGGATCCTTGCCGCGCATTCCCAGCCGCTCAAGACAACGATGGACGCCCTGGCGCAGCCGGTGCAACGGATTGCGCGGCACGGCATCGATGGTCGGCACTTCGTCGACGTCGAGCTTGATGAGATGTTTCAGGAAATCGACCCAATCCCAACGCCAGCGCACGATGTCGTCATGGCTGCCCACCCAATAGGGCGGCAAGAGCCGGCGCGTGCCTTCGACGATTTTACCGACGTCGCCGTCGTGAGTGATTTCGAGATATTCCAGCTCGCCGATGGCGTCGAGATCGTGCGGCAATTGCTCGGACGGAATTTTAGCGCCGTCGACCAGGACAGGCAGGACCTTGAGTCCGTCCTGGCGAAAATCCAGCGCGGATTTGAGCTCGCGACGGACGAAATCATGAGTGCTGTCGAGACGGTTGTTGGCGTTCCATTGCGGGCCGATGAGCGCGATCACCACCTGGCTCGATTGCAGCTCGCGCACGATCTTGGCGATGATCTCGTTGCCCGGCTCGGGGATATCGACGTCGAAGAAAATCTTTTTCTTCGGAAATGCCGCTTTCAGCGCCTCGTAAAGCCGACCCGCAATCGCCCGGGTATCGTCGCGCCGATAGCTGATGAAGATGCCCTGCGACATGGATCGCCTTCAGCGTTCCCCGGTCTTCCAGGGAATGACCTTGCGCTCGAGCTCCGCCAGCAACGCCGAGGTGACGAGGCCGAGGAGGCCGATCACCACGATGCCGACGAACATGGTGTCGACCTGGAGCAATTCCCAGGAATTCCAGATCATGTAGCCGATGCCGACCTTGGTGGAGACGAATTCGGCCGCGACCAGCACGATGAAGGCCACCGCGACAGCGATGCGCAGGCCGGCAAAGATCATCGGCAGTGCGCCAAAAAACACGACGCGCGTGAACATCACCCAAAGGCTCGCGCCATAATTCCGGGAAACGTCCCAGTAGATTTTCTCGATATTGGCCGCGCCCGCATAGGTGTTGACGATCACCGGGAAGAATACGCCGACGGCGACCAGCGCGATCTTCGAGGCGTCGCCGAAGCCGAAGGCGAGGAGAAAGAGCGGCATCAACGCCACCTTCGGGATCGGGAACAGCGCGGCAATCAGCGGGTCGAAGAAGATGCGCACCGGACGGAACATCGCCATGAAGAGGCCGACGGCGATCGCCGGCACCACGCCGATGACAAAGCCGGCGACGACGCGCCACAAGGTCGCCAGCGTATTCACCGCCAATTCCCCACTGAGCGTGAGCTGCCAGAACCGCGCCGCGATGTCGCTCGGCGTCGGGATGAAGCGGCGATCGCCGAAGCCTAAGCCCACCAGGATCTGCCAAAGCAGCAGCAATCCGATCGGCGAGATCAGATAGAGCAGCCGCTCGCGCCATTTCTCCGAAGGTTCGCTCACTTTTTGGGCTCGCTCATCGTTCGATCTCCGCCCGCGCGCGATTGACCTCGTCCTCCAAGAGCCGCCAGATGTCGAGCTTGAGGCGGCCGAACGCGGCGCTCGCCGACAGCGCCATCAGGTTGCGCGGATGCGGGAACGGCACGTCGATGATCTCCTTGATGCGGCCCGGCTGCGCGGTCATCACCACGGTACGGTCGCCCAACAGCAGCGCTTCCTCGATGGAATGGGTGATGTAGACCACGGTCTTTCCCGTCTCCTCCCAGATGCGCACCAGTTCGGCCTGCAGGATGGCGCGGTTCTGCGCATCGAGCGCGGCGAACGGCTCGTCCATCAACAGCATGGCCGGATCGGTGACGAAGGCACGCGCGATGGCGCCGCGCTGGCGCATGCCACCAGAGAGCTGGTAGGGAAAGTGATTGCGGAATTTTGTCAGCCCGACCAGCTTGAGAGCGGCCTCGACGCGGGCCGCCTGCTCGGCCGCCGGCACGCCGCGGGTGAACAGGCCGAAGCCGACATTGCTGGCGACGCGCATCCAGGGAAACAGTCCCGAATCCTGGAACACCATGGCATTCTGCACCGCCCAGCCCGCGGCGGCGACGTCGATGCGGCCGCTCGTCTGCTGATCGAGGCCGGCGAGAATGCGCAACAGGGTCGACTTGCCGCAGCCGCTCGGCCCGACGATGCACAGGAACTCGCCCGGCGCGACGCGCAGATTGATGTCGTCGAGCGCGACCAAGGCGGCGGAGCCATTGCCGTAAACCTTGTTGAGATGCGCGATTTCGATCGCCGCGCCGCGCCGCTCGACACTCATACGGTCTCTACCTCTCGCGGCCCGCCTCCGTTCCTTTCGGAACTACGGCGCGGCCACGCGTACCAGTGAAACTGTGAACGGCCAGCCGAGCCGTAGCTCGCATAGCGAGCGAAGGCTGGCCGATCTTAGCAGCGCAGCCCTTCCGCGCACACTCGCAGGTCGTGTAGCATGACTTAAGGCGCTCAACGCGCGCGATTTCGGTAGGCTTACGCCATGAGAATCCCGCGCCGTCACGTCCTGCAACTTGCCGCAGCCGCCGCGCTCTTGCCGTCGCCGCGGATGGCGCGGGCCGACGACTATCCATCGCGGCCGATCACCGTCATCGTGCCGTTCTCGGCCGGCGGCCCGCTCGACATTACCGGACGGATGATTGCCGCCAAGATGCAGCAGACCCTGGGCCAGCCCATCATCATCGAGAACGTCGGCGGCGCCGGCGGCAGCATCGGCGTCGGCCGCGGCGCCCGCGCTGCGCCCGACGGCTACACGCTGACCATGGGCATCTGGAGCACGCATGTGGTGAACCCCGTGCTCTACGATCTGTCCTATGACGTCGAAAAGGATTTTGAGCCGATCGCGCCGATCACCGACGGCCCGCTGGTGATCTGCGCGCGGAAAGATTTTCCGGCCAACGACCTGAAGGAATTGATCGCCTGGCTGAAGGCCAATCCGGACAAGGCGACCTCCAGTGACGCAGGCGTCGGCAGCCCGCAGCATGTCTTTAGTGTTCTCTTTCAGCAGGTCACCGGGACGCATTTCCAGCTCGTGCATTATCGCGGCGGCGGCCAAGCCATGCAGGACCTGGTGACCGGGCACGTCGATCTGTCGTTTTCCGACGCGATCTCGGCGCTGACGCAAGTTCAGGGCGGCACGATCAAAACCTATGCGGTGATGGCGAAGAACCGGCTGCCCGGCGCCCCGCAGATTCCGACCGTTGACGAGGCGGGACTGCCCGGCTTCTACGACTCGGTGTGGAGCGGCATTTGGGTGCCCAAGGGCACGCCCAAACCCATCATCGACAAGCTCAATGCCGCGGTCGTCGATGCCGTGGACGACCCGACCATTCGCGAGCGGCTCACCGCGCTTGGACGCGTGCTGTTTCCGCGCGAGCAAATGACGCCGCAAGTGCTCGCCACCCTGCAGCGAACCGAGATCGAGAAATGGTGGCCCATCATTAAAGCCGCGGGCATCCGGGGCGAATAGGGGCAGCCGGCAGCGTCACCGGCAGGTTCGATGTGGACTGGGCGAGACCCGGACAGCCGGTGTCATCTGACCGTCATGGAGCCTAACCACACTTGGGGTCCTTTGTGAGGAGAGGACCTTATGAGCGATATCGCGCTACCGGGCTCGATCGAGCCGGCGAAGCAACGCGGCCCAAAGCTTGACCACGCCACCAACCCGTTAGCGGCAATCCTTTTCATGGGTGTGGTGGGCGCCGCCGTATTGTTCGCGGCCTATAGCATCTACAGCGATATCGATGCGGCCGGGGTAAAAATCTCCAGTTTGCTGCCGTTCCTCCTGCTGTTCGTGGCACTGCTGATCGCGCTCGGATTTGAGTTCGTCAACGGTTTCCACGACACCGCGAACGCCGTTGCCACCGTGATCTACACCCGCGCCATGCCGGCGAATGTCGCCGTGGTGTGGTCGGGCATGTTCAACCTGCTCGGCGTCTTATGGTCGTCGGGTGCGGTGGCGTTCGGCATCATTTCTCTGCTTCCGGTCGAATTGATCCTCCAAGTCGGCGGCAGCGCCGGCTTTGCCATGGTGTTCGCGCTGTTGATCGCGGCGATCATTTGGAACCTCGGCACCTGGTCTTTCGGCCTACCCGCCTCGAGCTCGCACACGCTGATCGGCTCGGTCATCGGCGTCGGCATCACCAACGCACTGTTGCACGGCCGCAGCGGCACTTCGGGCGTCGACTGGACGCAGGCGACCTCGATCGGCAAAGCGCTGCTGTTCTCACCGATCTTTGGTTTTTGCCTCGCGGCGGTTCTGCTGCTGGTGGTGAAGTTTGTCATCCCCAGTAAAGAGCTGTTTGCCGAGCCGAAGGGCGATCAGCCGCCGCCACCTTGGATCCGCGGCATCCTGGTCCTGACCTGCACGCTGGTGAGCTTTTTCCACGGCTCCAATGACGGTCAGAAGGGCATGGGCCTGATCATGCTGATCCTGATCGGCACGGTGCCGACCACCTATGCGCTCAACCGCGCCATGCCGGCCAGCCAGATCGAGAAGTTCGTGGCCAACTCGCAGGCTGCGAGCGCGATCATCGGCGCCAAGGCCGCCGGCTACAACGTGCTGGGCGATCCGCGGCCCGCCGTCACGGCTTACGTCGCCCAACATCAGATAAACGAGGGCACCTTTCCATCGCTGGCGGCCCTGGTGAACAATATCGCCAAGCAAGTCACGCAATATGGCTCGATTGCCAAAATGCCGGTCGATCAGGTCGGCAACACGCGCAACGACATGTATCTGGTGTCGGAAGCGATCCGTTTCCTGGTCAAGGACAAGGAGAGCGATCTGAACGCCCAGGACATCGCCACGCTCAATGCCTACAAGGGCTCGCTCGACAGCGCGACCAAGTTTATTCCACTGTGGGTGAAGATCGTGGTCGCCATCGCGCTTGGCCTCGGCACCATGGTCGGCTGGAAGCGGATCGTCGTCACGGTCGGCGAAAAGATCGGCAAGACCCATCTGACCTACGCCCAAGGCGCCTGCGCCGAGATCACGGCGGCCGCGACCATCGCCGCCGCCGACGGCTATGGCTTGCCGGTGTCGACCACGCACGTGTTGTCGTCGGGCATCGCCGGCACCATGGCGGCGAACGGCTCCGGTCTGCAAATGTCGACCATTCGCAACATCGTGCTGGCCTGGGTGCTGACGCTCCCGGCGGCGATGACGCTTTCGGGCACGCTCTATTTCATCTTCTCGCACCTGTTCTAGGCAACCTGGCGAGAGCAAACAATGATTTGGCCAACTGCGGAGTTGTGGGATGGAAAGCGACACATTGGATCTCGACCAAATGCAGGCCGCCTACCACGCGGCGGTCGAAGAATGGATAGCGGCGATCAAGCAGGAAGAGGCGCTAGCGTCGGTCAACCACACGATAGCCGAAGTCGATAAATGGGAGGCGGCGCACTTTGCCGAAGACGACATTCGCAGCAAGGTAAAGGCTGCGAAGAAGAAATACGAAGACGCGCTGCGCGAAAAGTTCTTCGGTTTCTAGCGGCAATAACGCCTCGGTCTCCGGCGACCGGGCGAAGCGAGCCACCCGACAAAGATAAACCCCGGCGTTGCGGTGCCGGGGTTTGCATTTCAAAGCCAGTCTGAAATTTTGCGGTGTATCAAGCGGCCGATTACAGCTGGCCATATTTATGGAGCACCGCGCGGCAATCGCTGCTGACGCGCCAGCTATGGGCGGCGAGCGTTGCGCCACAACGCACAAGGTTGCTCCACGACATGCCGGCGGAGTGATCGCACATTCTGGCGGCAGCAGGCTTGCACGGCGCAAGCTCGGCGAGATCAATCGCATTGGCGGCTGTGGCAGTAAGGCCAATCAAAAAGCAGGCGGCTAACATCGTCTTCATGCTGGGGTCCATCCCTCAATGTTTGCTGGGAAGCGGCCTGTGTAGCTGCTGACCGCCAGAAAAT
>Ga0210398_10001821_pt1 | contig 21435 bp, 20 predicted proteins | sample IncBWC4OmetaG_FD_161047 | JGI IMG/M metagenome (GOLD analysis project Ga0210398, IMG submission 161047) | Forest soil microbial communities from Barre Woods Harvard Forest LTER site, Petersham, Massachusetts, United States - Inc-BW-C-4-O | ecosystem: Environmental > Terrestrial > Soil >...
CTCCGTATGAGGCAATTCTCGAACAGTGGCGTGTCCGAAGTCTGGAGGCGGGCACCGCGGCACGAGCCCAATTGCGTGAAGGGGTGGAGCAGGCCATCCGGCTGTTAGGGGCGGGCTTCTTGGCGCATCCAAATAATGGAGGGCTGCGTGAGGCGCTGACGAGTGGGCGGTTGGATGCCATGGGCTATCATCAGCAACTACTCCGCCTGGTTTACCGGCTGATCTTTCTCTTGGTCGTCGAGGAGAGAGAGTTGTTGCATCCGAGCGAGAGTGATCCTGAGGCACAAAAGGCGTACGCCGAGGGGTACGGGTTGCGCGTATTGCGGGAACGGGCGGCTCGCCGTCGTGCGTACGATCGACACGATGATGCGTGGGTGGCGCTACGGATTGTGTTTCAAGGGTGTGCTGAGGGCGAGCCTCGGCTCGCGCTTCCAGCCCTCGGTGGTCTCTTCGCGCTGACGCAGTGTCAGAATCTCGATGGCGCGGACCTCGGGAATTCGGCTCTCCTGGGTGCCGTCTTTCACCTGGCCTGGCTACCGCAGCGGAACGCGCTGGTGCGTGTCAACTGGCGGGAGATGGGGACCGAGGAGCTGGGGAGTGTGTATGAATCGCTGCTAGAGCTGGTGCCGGAGATCCGAGATGAAGCGCATAGTTTCGGGTTCTTCGGTGATGGCACGGCCATGGCGAAGGGGAACGCCCGCAAACTGACAGGGAGTTACTATACCCCTGACTCGTTGGTGCAAGCGCTCCTCGATTCGGCGCTTGAGCCAGTGATTGAACGAGCGCTCATCAGCGATGATCCGCAAGCGGCGCTGCTAGGACTTGCGGTGGTTGATCCAGCGTGTGGCAGCGGTCACTTTCTCCTCGGTGCCGGGCGGCGGTTGGCGGGACATTTGGCCCGAGTGCGGAGTGGAGGGACACCGGTGCCGAGTGCCTATCGCGCGGCGTTGCGGGATGTTACACGGAGCTGTCTCTATGGTGTTGATAAGAATGCCATGGCGGTGGAGTTAGCGCGGATCGCGCTTTGGCTGGAGGCAATGGTCCCAGATCAGCCGCTCGTGTTTCTCGATCATCATCTTGTTCACGGTGATGCCTTGCTTGGCGTTATGGATCTTACGGTGTTGTCCGATGGCATTCCGGATGCGGCTTTTGATGCGCTCACAGGTGACGATAAGCCCACGGCACGGGAACTCAAGCGTGTGAATGCTAGCGCCCGGAAAGAGATTGCCCGAGAGCGGAAGAGCGGGCAAGTTTCCTTTCGCTTTGACGCCACTAGTTGGGCCGAGCGGCTTCGCCTGCTCGACGCTATGCCCGATCATACTCCGGCCGCGGTAGCGGCCAAGGGTGAGGCGCTCGCAGCGCTCCTCGCCGACCGTAGGGATACACTGCGTGATGTGTGTGACGCCTGGGCCGCGGCGTTCTTCCTGCCGAAAACGGTGGCTTCGCGAGCGACGGTACCGACCACCGCTACGCTGCGCGACTTGGCGCTCGGCATCCAGCCGTCGGCAATCGTGCGGGAGGCTGTGGAAGACATTGCCGCGTCGACGCCGTTTCTGCATTGGCCTATTGTCTTTGCACCGGTAATGGCGCGGGGTGGGTTCGATGGTGTTCTTGGTAATCCGCCGTGGGAGAAGCTCAAATTAAGCGAGGAAGAATTCTTCGCTTCACGCGCGCCCGACATCGCTGGTGCTGCCAACAAGGCCGCCCGCCAGCGAGCAATTGACGCGTTACGAGAAGCACCGCTCGATTCCTCGGAGCGACGACTTTTCTCAGCTTTCGAACGTGCTAAGCAGGAAGCGGAGGGCGGTAGCAATTTTGCGCATGAAGCCGGACGGTTTGTACTAACTGGGCGAGGTGATGTCAATCTCTATGCTCTCTTTGCGGAGACGGGTCTTGCACTTGCTAATCCGATGGGTCGGGCCGGCCTCGTACTGCCATCCGGAATCGCTAGTGACGCCGGCACGGCGCCTTTTTTCAGCCATATTGCGGATGGTCGCCTCGTCAGCCTGATTGACTTCGAGAATCGTGAAGCACTTTTCCATGGTGTTCATCGCAGTTACAAGTTTTGCCTACTGACGATGGGCAGGTCAGAGTCGGCGACATTCGCATTCTTTCTGACGCAGGCTGAGCAGCGATTTGATCAACGGAGGGTTTTTATACTCTCGCTCTCGGATCTCGCCCGTCTCAATCCGAATACGAAGACGTGTCCCGTCTTCCGTTCGCAAGAAGACGCGGCGCTTACAACGGAGATATACCGTCGAGTGCCGGTGTTGTGGGATGAAGAACGCGAAGATGGTAACCCGTGGGGAATTTCATTCCTGCGACTGTTCGATATGGCTACCGATTCACATCTCTTTTCTACACAACATAATCCAGATCTCGTTCCGCTCTACGAAGCAAAAATGGTGCACCAGTACGACCACCGCTGGGCGACCTATACGAATCAAGCGGAAGAAGGAAGCTCTCGGGATGCTACCGCTATAGAGAAATCTGATCCAACCTTCAGCGTGCGACCTCGTTATTGGGTGCCTCGAGAAGAAGTTGATGCTCGCTTGACAGCCAAGACATGGAATCATGGATGGTTGCTAGGATGGCGGGACATTTGTCGAGCGACTGACGAGCGAACGGTGATTGCTTCTCTAATTCCTAGAGCTGCCGTAGGAGATACTTTCTTGCTAATGTTTCCTGGTCCCAGTGATCCGGCAACTGCCGCGGCACTCTTGCTGGGAGATCAAAACTCCTTGCCGCACGACTATGTCGCTCGACAAAAGGTAGGAGGTACTCATCTCAAGTATCATACGAAACGACAAATTACCAACCTCGCGCCGCTGTTTTATACCGTTGAAATTAGGGAGAAGCTCCTCCCACGTATTCTAGAGCTTGTGTATACTGCAGAAGATCTTCGACCGTTCTATGAGGATCTGATTATGGAAAATGCTTGTACTGGTCTGAAGGGCAGCAATTTGGAACGCGATAGCCCGTTTCTGTACGACTCCGCCCGGCGTGCTGTATTGCGTGCAGAGCTCGATGCTCTCTATGCCAAGCTCTATGGTCTTACCCGCGACGAGTTGCGGTATGTCCTCGACCCTGCCGACTTCATGGGTCCAGACTATCCCTCTGAAACCTTTCGAGTGCTTAAGCAACGGGAACTGAAAGAATACGGCGAGTATCGCACTCAACGGTTAGTGCTGGAAGCATGGGACCGCTTGGTAGGTACCAGATGAGTCTTGGTGGCTTTGACAGCACACTCTTGGCTATGCGGGCGCGGGATACCGGCTTCGATCTTGGTCCGGACGAGGACAATGAATGGCTGTGCTTCCATGCTACCGCTAACCTCGCTGTTCTCTGGCTCACCATTCACGACGGTGTCCGTATCGCCGCGCTGGCACCGGCCAGCTTGGTAGCGGAAATCGGACCCATCCTCGGTGTGACGCCTTATATTGGCACATTGCCGATGGAAGCTGCCGCAGCTTGGCAGTGCCATGACGAGCAATCACTTGACCGGCTTTGCCGCCGAGCGGCGATCCTGGGGCAGGTGCTTCCTGATCAGGTTTTGCATCGGTTCGAGGACGCAGTTGAGCAAGCCATGACGGCTGCGGATCTCGGCGCTACCGAGCGCCTGTCGCAGGTCCGCCAAAGAGTGGGACAAGACCAGTTCCGTGATGCGCTCCTGTGCTATTGGGGAGGACGCTGTCCGCTCACCGGCTGTGGAGAGCTAGCGTTACTCCGTGCGTCACACGCCAAACCATGGAAGGATTGCGTCAGTGATCGTGAACGACTTGACGTGCATAACGGGCTTCTACTCGCAGCACATCTTGACGCAGCCTTCGATGCAGGGTTAATCACCGTTGCACCGGACGGTGGAATTGAAGTTTCAGATCAGCTTGGCGCTATAGAATGTGCGATGCTCAGACTAACGGAGCCGACTAGGATCGATGGTCTAACGAAATGGCACAGGCCATATCTAGCGTGGCACAGAGAAAAAGTATTCGGTAGGTGAGCCGTACATAAGAGAGTCTTGTTCTCACAGGACCAGGTTTTTCACTAAAGAGCGGGTTCTGATTGTCTGGGCCATCTTATCTCGACTTTAGCCATTTTCCCGGATCCCTCCCAGCTGCGTTTGGGAAATTTCCGTGTAGTCTGGGACCAGATATTGTCTTCGGTTCACTGTTCGTTTGCGCCAATTTAGATGATAGTCCCATGTTGTTACATTGTCATCAAATCCTTCCCAGGGAGACGGCGTATAAGCAAGTATATGACCCGCGGGATCAATCCAGTTGAGTCTGTCTTGAGCAGGTGATGGGTACACGTGATAGCCACTGTTATCACGTTCAGTGAATGGCCATTCAACAACGACCGGATATTCGAAGCCTTTGTGACCAGGATTAGTTGCACGAGCGTACAGACTCGATCCCCATACACGAATTCGTCTTGCGTCGAGCCATTCAGTCGGCACAATAGCTTCCGATTCCATCTGATTATAATAGGTAAGTGCAGCGATCTCTGCGGCAGCACGTGTCCGTGCGCGTTGCCTGCCCAATAAAAACGCGGCTACTGGATCAAGTGTCCCCCATGTCAGCACTTCCTTAAGCCAGAATACGATCCATGGAAGTCCTGTCCGTGGCCAGTCGTCTAGGGTCGCAGCTCGGGATTCGTCTCCGTGCACATCCGCAATCGCAAGCCCGGTGACACTGCCAATCCCCCAACACGCTCTATAAATCACATGGTCTTTAATAAAACCAAACCATTTTGATATTTGCTTGGTCGTTCTTGGTACAGTTGCCCCTGGGACACGCAACCACCAAGCAAGTGCTTCCTCCCATGTTCCTTGTGGCGGATGAGCATCTATACCGTGTAAGAATGTTAACCTGCGTAGTTCGGCCACAATGGCACGGATGTAATCAAATTGGGCGGAGCGTTCCCAGCGTATATACTCGTTTCCGATCTGCATAACCTGTCGAATTCTATCATACGTATCAATTAATTCAGTCGCAGCTTTTGGTGGAAGTGTGGATCGATACAGGCGCCGTCGCTGTACTGCACTAGGATAGATATGTCGCACGGCTCGACCACGGCGTGTTAGAATGGTCAGCAAATGATCCTCCGTATCGCTCTCAATGACACGAGCTGCAAACGCAAAACTTCGTTGCCATACTGCTCGAAGTCGATGTTCAATCATTGTGTCGTCCACCGTTGGGCGTATTGCTTCGAGCTCGACAACTGCGGCTAATACGAAGTGATCGACAGCGTCCAGTGTTTCGCGTGCCGCATCTTCGGCCACACCCACATTTCCGGTGAGTGGTGATGTTGTCTCTAACCACTGGTGGAAATCTCTTGCCAACGCGCCAGAACCAACGACTGCACGCCATCGTGTCTCAACCGCTGTGAGCAATACTGCGAGTGCGCTCTCAACTGGACTCGAAGCTATCCCATTAGACGTTTCCTCTTCATGAGGATCATCCACACCTGTGTTGCTACTAGACAGTGATCTGAGTCGCTTAAAGAAGTACCCATTGCGCGACGTATGATCTACTCGCTCGGTATAGAGCACGAGCGTTTGGCCTTCAGCTGCATACCCAGGCCGACCAGCTCGGCCAACCAAGTTGGCAAACTCGCTTGCGGATAGTGGTACATTGCCGCGCATGATGGACGGTAGCAATATGATTTCGAAGGGTAAATTAACACCTTCGGAAAGGGTTGAAGTAGCCATAACGATATTCGCGATACGATCTCGAATCACAGTTGTCAAGAGTCGACCCATCGGCCCGGGCATCTTAGCATGATGCATCACGATTCCGCGTTCTAGTAACCGATATTCAAGTGATTGTCTCCCAAAATAGTCTTCGCATGCTTCCAGGCAAGATTGCAAAGACTCGAAGCGATCCCCATCCGCATCTGTAGGAGGAATATAGAGTGCACTGGCTGGTAATGCTGCTGCCCACGAACTATCTAGGAGTTCCAGAAATGCATCTGCCCAATCCTCGATTCTCTGCGGAATGGCAATTAGGGTCGGACGCTGTGCTGCGCCAAAATGCATAGCTGCCCATAACAAAGGTGCACGCAGGCATGTATCAGGGCCATTCCACTTGGGGTAGTCTGGACACTGGGCAATGGGAAAAGGAATATATGGCGTGTCGTCTCGATTCGCGGAGAACTGCATAGGTTCGCCGTCAAGACGATCATAACTGATACGGAATTGCCTATCCGCGTCGATGTGGAGCCGCCCAACAAGTTGGCGTGTGCTGCGCCTTGTGCTCGTTACTGGGATGGCACGTATATTTCCTTCGGCCCATCGTGCGATTGCGTATTCAGCATTCCCTGCTACAGCAGATAACGCTATAACACGTGGTCCAGCATCGTTGCGGAGTCCGAGAAGACGACTTACGATACTTTCTAATACCCAAGCGGTGGATTCTCGAGCTGATCGTTTATTGTTAGGCTGATATACAATGTTGTGTGCTTCATCAATGACAACTAGCGCGATCCGTCTGGCAAAGAGTGGCCCCAAAAACCGGAGTAGTGCTTCGGCTTTGTGATAGGTGCAGATGAGTACTGCGGGCCAGTCACTCGTCAGCCAAGCATCCGTCGGGCCCCAATCCGTCCCGCCATACAGACCTGTTACAACTATCGGAGTAGTCGTAAGACCATTAAGTACTTGTGCAAGTTTCCGTTCAATCTCGGCAGCCAGAGCACGCGATGGTGTGAGGTATAGCACTAGTCTAGCTGAGTCACCGGCACTCTGGTTGCCATCATTCGTTCCCGTCGATTGTTCTCCGAGCTCATTAGATAGATGCTCGAAGAGACTATATAAGAGCGCCAACTCTGCCACCGCGGTCTTGCCAGAGCCAGTCGGGGTACACAATGCAAATGAGCGGTGCTGCATAAGCTTGGCGATACCGCGTTGTTGAGTAGGCCATGCCAGCGCGCGTTTGTCTATGTAGCACCGCCGAACATATCGCTCCATGGCGAGCTGACCAACGGGATCAAGCTGATCCATGAGTTGTGCAATATGGTGCCGAAGATCGGCTGATGTATACGCATGAATGACCTCCGCGCATAGCGCTGCGAGTAGCCAATCGATTGGATCACCATGAAGGTAGGCGTCTCGCAAATTGACGAACTTTTGCAGTACTCTAGATAATCGGCCGTCATCGCCCCATCGCATAGCAGCAGCTAATACACCAAGCGCCCTAACTGTCTCCTCAACAAGGAGTTCACCAACTATACTGGCCTCCTCTATGCCACTTGACGGCGATTCTAGTCGTCGTTGCGACCAGTATGTGACGACTCGCTGCTCAACGTTTGGAAGATCAACCGCTAGCAAGGCGGAAAGGATCTCAGAATCTGAAACGATGCCTTCGGTTGATCCGAACATAGCACTATCGTCACCAGCTGTGGCTATGATCGCAGACGCGCGTGCTGGATATCCTGCGACTTGATAGGCAGCCGCTGCGAGCAATCGAGTGCTTCGTTGGTACGGACGTTCAGGAAGAGCTGCAATCCATTCAAGTAGCTCTGCAGCCCGCAAGCGGGCACGCTCGACTGAAGGACGAATATCCTCTGCAACAAATACGTTTGGAGTGTCATTGGTAAGTGATGCCGCAGCACGGAGAAGTCGTACGGCGTCATCGAACCGGTCTTCCGTGTTCCGGCGAGTCCACGCAATCTTAATGGGCTGTTTTTCTCTCGCAAATGCAAAGGCACTATAGAGGCGCGCTTGATCTGTTGATAGGCGACGTGATAGGCTATCGGCGATATCTAACCAGGTTTGTGACACGCTGTGGTCAGTCATGAATACCATCCCAGTAGGCGGCATCACGATATAGTTGATCGATCAGGGTCGTCACATCCAGATGAATCTCGATGGCTGCAAGTGGTCGGTTGCCTGTGTAATTGGAGTCATGAGTAATATTTGACATCCAATGCTTTCGGTCCTTGGCCTGCGGCGTGTCTCCGCAGGTGTACGAAACCACATCGCGCTCCTTCACGACCCCAATGCCTTGTCGTTCAAATGCGTCGAGGCTCGCTCGCCAGCTTTGCGCCTGTGGATGTCCGGCATACGCAAGTGCCTCCCGAAGTTGCCAAAGAATAACGCGGGATGTTTTCTTCGTACTGAGGTCTTTATGGGCCTTGTGAACCAGTGATAGATCATGTGTTCCTGAACATTTGGCTTCGCATATAATGACGTCGGTAATTGCCTGTTGCTCATCGCGTCGAAAAGCAACACAGTCATTCCCTGTCCGTCCAAATGTTGCTGTGGCCATCGGGCGGCCAAGCCGCCAGTTCTCAAGTTGATTAAAGGCTTGTGAATGAGTATGAAATACAAAAACCGGCACTTCCCATTCCTTCTTGCCGAAGAGTTGAAAATGCTCAATTGCTAGACCGGCAAGCAACTCCCCAAGGTAGCCCTTCAACGTTGTGTCATCGAGGGCATATGGATACCCTGGCGATGATGCCTGGGTTGTCGCAGTTGGTGCAAGATTGTCGGCAAGAGCCGCACGTATTCGCTTGATGGCTCCGCGATGTGCCGCACTTGCATAAAGCCGAAGCCGCTGGAGTATGATGGTACGTAATGCCGCATCTTCCTGCAAATGCATGAACTGGTACTGCCCGGTCTGGTTGCCATGCTTTACCTGGTGCATTAACCATTTGTCGAACGCAGGAGCAACAGAGTTGTTTGACATAGCGCCCGATTCAGCTCTTTACGGAGACGTGGCTCACGTTACTTGTCATTCCGATGCTCCCACCCGACTGAACAAGGATATCATTTTTATTTTGATTTTAACAGGGTTTTCACCGTATAACGCCAAACACAGAAAGGTGAGTCGTTGCTGGCCATCGGGCACAAAAGTCATCACGTCAGGTGGTGGATGAATGGCTACCTCTTCAAATTGTCTGGGCGCTAAAGGGACGCCACCAGCTTTTAGGAACATGACCGCCCCAATAAGATAGGAGAGGGAAATGCTAGCGATCAGGGAACGAATGTGCGAGTCACCCCAAACCCAACCTCGTTGGGAATCGGGTAATCGCGTCTCTCCTTTCTCTCCTTTGGCAGTGAGGTTCAAAACCTCTTTCAATGCGGGTTCCACCGTTCTGAAATTCACCCTTGCTACTCCTTTCCCTATATAGGTTCTCAGTCAGGTACTTGGTGTTGCGAGATAATTGGTGCTACGGATATCGCTTCAAAGCAGTTCAGACATCCAAGTACCGAGCGTTGCCCTGTGCCCACCCAAGATGAAGCGTTGGAAAGTTAGAACGAGGAATTGATACAAGCCGTCCCTCCTTGGCAGCCCCTCCCAGCAACGTGGCAAAAGTACGATAATCGTCATACCCAACGTGAGACTGGCTAAACGAGTGGACAATCATGACCGCATGACGAGCATGATATCGCTCAGCTTCGAGTAACGCGCTCACCGTGCGGTGGAGAAGTTGATAGCGCAAATCCTTGTCTGGCTCACCAACAAGCCCAAGACGTTCGCACAGAAACGCCAGACGTACCCGTTTGCCCGCCGACTCTTCCTCACGCCACTCACCCACCGTGGGTCCGAATGACTCGCCGACTTTCCCCTCAACCGTAATCGCCGCAAGTCCTGTATCGGTTCTCGCAAGAATCCAGAGATCGCTCTGCGACGCCCGCCCGCCGCCGGGAAGCGTCACTCGGCGTTCAGGAATCGCGAGGAGGAATTCCATCGAAGCAAATGTATCCTCTGTGGCCAACAAGGCCGCGATCTCTGGAGGGAATCCATTCGCATCTTGCCAGGCGTGCGCGAGCGAACGCGCGGAATATCCAGTCCGCCAGTGCTTTTCATCGGCCAGTAAGTGCTTCCAGTCATCAGCGGATCGCGATGGAATCAGGATTTTGGACACCGTCTTTCTCCAGAAGGGCTCGAGAGAGGGATAGAGCGCCGCATGGGCGGAAACGCAGTAACGACCGCTGAATGTACCCGTATCAGATCACCTTGTACAGTTATCGATTTTCTGCGTAGCTATAGCTTCTGCTGAATCTTTCCTTCGGAGCAAATCAATGTCGTCTCTAGGACGAAGAACACCTGTACAATATCTGGGCGCCACATATCCGACCATTTTGTTGACGGCAACAAAATGGTTGCCCTCCTCAACATATCCACAGAGGAATGCCGAAAATGGGCCCCGGGTTCTCCCTTGGGCCTTAAATAAATATTTGTTTATTGTCCGCTATGGCGCGGACAATAAGAAAATCTGCGGACAATCTGCCGACCGTCTCTACAGAGTTGATTGCGGCGGTCCAGGTACTTCGGGCAGCCCTTGGCCCGCACGTTCAGATCGAAACCGTTAGGAGGGTTTCCTCCTCCGATCGTGTCGATCAAGCACTGACCATCGACGTCGCATGGCCCGGTGTCAAGAAACCCTATCGACTCGTACTCCGATCCTGGCCGGCCGATCTTACAGATCTGGCCACCGTGTGGGTCATCCCCCGCAAGGCAGCCGTTCAACATGCGATCCGCGCTGTGGGGGGGCAATTCATCGACTTGGGAGGGGCGGTGCATTTGCGCCTTCCCTGGCTAGTCGTCGACCGAACGGGTCTCAAGCCAGCGCTCATCTCTCCACCATCCAGGCGGCTGGTCGACCCCTTCAGCGACCATAACAGTCTCGTCGTTCGCACGATGCTGCACGCACCATCCAAAGTCTGGGGCATTCGAGAGCTCGCGCTCGCGTCCGGCGTTGGCAGGAGTGTCGTCTCCGACATCGTTCGACAGTTACACGACGACGACCTCGTGCAGACAGAGCGGATCGGCCGCTCGCTCCAGGTTACCCTTCCTCGGCCGCTGTCCGTGATCGAACGATGGGCGCTGCACTATGAATGGTCACAGAATACGCGTCTCGCCGTCCACGCGCCGATGGGCGCTCCCGACCGCTTCTTGAACCGGTTGCCGAAGCTCTTGGCACACACCCAATGGGCACTCACGCTGCACAGCGGTGCCGCACTACTGGCCGCATGCCACATGGACGAAAGTGCACGTCTATATCGAGAGCACAGATCGTCGTGACCTGGAGCGCCACGCATTGCGGCTGGGGTGGCCTATTGGCGATGATGGCAACCTTGTCTTCATGTCACCCTTATATCGGGAGTCCATCTGGTCAGAGCGACAGTTCGCACACCGCATGCCTGTCGTCAGCCTGGTCCAACTCATGTTGGACTTGTGGCGCTACCCACTCAGGGGGCGAGAGCAAGCAGAACATCTCTATGAAACCGTGTATCTTCCGCAACGCACTCACACATGACCGTTCCCTCGCCCCTGATGGGTTGGGAAAAAGTGCTGCGCGCGATCTTGGCGACGTTGCGGCCATATCTCGATGACCTGGTGATCATTGGCGGCTGGGTTCCACATCTGTATCGGCGGTACGGACTGTTCCCGAACTGGAGGAGCGAACTCTCGCAGTCCCGATTGGACGTGTTGAGCACGAACTCGCTGTTGTGAATCTACGCGTGCCCACGTTAGGCGCTTACTGCCTCAACAAGGCGGTGACCTTTTCTCAACGCCAATCCTCGTCATTCGGTGAGGACAATCCCAAACGGGCGAAGGATCTGCTCTATCTTCGCGATCTCGCTGCCGCGGGGGAGGTGGTTCTTGCCACCATCCAGCGGGACTGCGAAGTGATCCATACCCATGACAGACGCGGTCGGTTCTTTTTTTATCGCGCCGTCATGAATCTCGAAAACGCGTTACATCAGAGCGTTGTGTCGAACGTGCGATCGATATCGGCCCGGAATGCCATGGGATCAATAGGAGGCAGGCGCCGCCAGCGGGTAATCAGCGTCTCGGCTGACACCGCGCGGTCCCGGAGCGGGCGTAGCTCGGCAATCGGCCGACCATCGAGAGTAACGGTGAGCGATTCGCCCTTGGCGACGCGCTCGAGGACGCGGCTGCCATGGTTGCGTAAGTCGCGGACGGTAACATGGTGCATGATTGATTGTATCACCGGTGATACGTGTGCGCAAACCGGCAGACGATAATCGTGCTACCCCTCCGCATTCAACACATCCAGATACGCCTGATACGCATACACCCGGTCCCGCCGCCGCCCCGTAATTTCCCGCACGATCCCGAGCGTTTCTAACTCTCCGAGGGCTGCGGTGGCTGTTGGAAACGTCATCGACAACCGCTGTGCGGCGACTGTCGCGGACACCATCCCGTGTTCTTTGAGCAGAGTATACACCACTCCCGCCACTTTACTCTTGCGGGGTAAGGTTGCCACCCGCTGTTTATCCCGCGCAAACAACTCCAGGATCTGCTGTGCCTTCTCGCACGCACCACGGCTCACGTCCCGGACTCCTTCGAGGTAGAATTGTAACCACCGCTCCCAATCTCCGTCCTCTCGCACTCGGCCAAGGAGATCATCGTATGTGGCACGATTGTTCTTGAAGAACAGACTGAGATACAACAATGGCTGTGTGAGGACACCCTGTGCGCAGAGGACACATGTAATTAACAGCCGTCCCAAACGACCATTCCCATCCAGAAATGGGTGAATAGTCTCGAACTGTACATGCGCGAGTCCGGCCGTCACGATCGGCGACATTGTCTCCGACGGTGCGTGCAAGAATTGTTCAAGGGCACTCATGGCTGGCGGTACCTCATGCGCCGGCGGTGGCACGAACCGCGCGGTCCCTGGGCGATGTCCGCCAATCCAGTTCTGTGTCCGTCGAAACTCCCCGGCGTCCGCATGGGCACCGCGGGCACCGCGCATCAGCACGCCATGCATTTCCCGAATGAGACGTAAACTCAGCGGGAACCCGTCGCGCAGACGATCCAGTCCATGCGTCATCGCGGCGATGTAATTGGACACCTCGACAACGTCATCTTCCGGAACCCTGGGGGCGGCGTCATTTTCGTAACGGAGGAGATCGTTCAGCGAGGATTGTGTCCCCTCGATCTGGCTTGAGAGGACAGCTTCCCGACGAACATAGCCGTAGAGGAATAGCGCGGCGTCGGGAATGAGGCGGCTGAGCGCATCCAGGCGACCGAGTTCCAAGGCGGCCTCCGTGAGGAGAGGTTGGAGGGCGTCGTAGCTGAGTGAGGGATGTGGCGGAAGCGGCTCGGGGATGAAAGCCGAAAATGGCTCTAGTCCCCCCTGTTGCCGCACATATCGACCAGTGATGCGATGCATGGGCTTAGGGCCTCGTTAGGTCTCAGGTGTATGTAAGAGCTATCGGTCTTTAATAGAACAGGTAGTCTATTAAAGAATATAGCATATTCCTTTAATATGTATGTTGATATTATAGGCCGACGAGTAGGGCTTCGAGCGACTTGTTCACCTGTCTTCATTCCTTACATTGCGAGCGCCCCGCTTTGTGAATAATTTCACAAGTCTCGCCGCTGAATCCCGCGGTGAGTTCCTAATATTTGGAGACATATCATACTATGCGGTATATCGGTTTCACCGCTCTCGCGGCCAGCGCCATCGTCCTAGGTGCCTGCGGCGGGGGCGAACAGAAGGCGGCTGACAACTCGGCCGCGACCTCAGCCACCCCGGCCCCGGCCAATTCCGCGGCGACCGCCGCTCCGGCTACGCCAGCTGCCGGCGCCGTCGCCGCGGCTCCCATCACCGGTACGATCCATACGGTGAAGATGATCGCCGACGCCTCGGGCTATAAGTTCGATCCGGCCACGATCACGGTGAAGCAAGGCGACGGGATCAAATACGTTGTTGCCAGCGGTGGCCCACACAACATCGCGTTTGACCCCGCGACGGTTCCAGCCGACGCCAAGGCACAGCTGGCGGCCAACATGCCGACCCCGATGAGCGAACTGTCGAGCCCGATGTTGATGAACCCGAACGACAGCTATACGATCTCGTTCGGCAAAATCCCACCTGGCACGTACGAGGCGCACTGCACGCCGCACCTCGCGATGAACATGAAGCAGACGATTACGGTCACCCCGTAATCTCGGCTCGATCACCACAAGAATGGCGAGGCCCCATCGAAGGATGGGGCCTTTTTTGCTCATAAGTTGGAATGGTGCGACTTCCCTTCCCAACCCAGTCACGGCGTTTCACCGAGCGCCCTTCCTACCCCTGGCTCTCGGACCGCGCGCAGAACGCTCTAGACCGTCTGACGGTCATCAGCGTCGTCACGGGCGTCGTGTTCGTCGCGGTGCTCATTGGTTTGGTGCTGATCCCCCGGCAAGCCAGCCGTGCTGCCCATATAGCGTCTACTCGCATCGGCATTCGGGCTGATACCGCAACGATCGTCGCCAGACGTGCGCAAGATGCCACGGCGCTGGCGCGTGCCGACTCTGCCCTCGCCGCCGCCCGTCACGCGATCGCGATCGTCCCACCACCAGTCCCCGTCGACACATTTCCTACCGCGCTTCGTGTTGAACGCGATTCACTGAACGCGGCACTGACCGAGTTGAATACAGCGATGGCCAACGCCGCCGAGGCTCCGCTTCCGCCAGCCTTCCGCGCACTCGCGCAAACATCGGCGCTCCAGAGCAGTCCACAGGTGCACGTGTGGCTCGACTCGCTCGATATGGTCGATAAGCTACGTGCCCCCTTTGGCGCACTCGGTGCTGGCGATCCGATCTATGTCGCATTGACGGCCCGCGTGAACGAGCTGGGCCGCTCCATCCGTGACGCCGCCGACCAGAAGCACTCCGAGCTGCTCTCCCGTCTCGCCCCCCTCACCCCAGCACCCGTCGCGCCGCCACCACCGTCTCCCGAGACGCCTCAGATCGATACGATCCCATTGGCGGCCCGTCGCGCGTCCATCGCACACGATTATGCCATGGCTGGCAACACACTCGATGTGATGCGCGCCAGGAACGCACAAATCGACACCGCGACAACCCAGGCCCGGGACATTGCCAACATCGGTGCCTCCCCAGCCGCGATGCTCGCCGCGGCGCTCGTGCTCGCTCTGGTGTTCGGATTTTCTCTGACCTTCGCGAGTGAACTCCGCCATCCACGTGTTGCCAACCCCCAAGAAGCTGAAAGGATTGCGGGGACACGCGTCCTGACGGTGATCCGTTCTACGGATACCTTCGAGCGCAACCGCCGGCTCTCCGACAGCAATGCTCCGACATTCATTGACACGATTCCTGAGTATTACCGGACTCTCTATTTGCATCTCGCCGCGACCAACGCCAGTATCCCGATCGTGACCGTGACTGGTGAGATCGCTCCCATTGTCGCCACAGTTGCTACCAATCTGGCGACCGTTGCGTCGTATGAAGCACGTAGCACGCTCCTGATCGATGTCGATACCACGAGCGACGCTGTCGCGTCTCTGCTCAGAATCCCCTCCAATCCAGGTCTTGCCGGTATCCTGGCCGGAACGTCCACGCTCACCGACGCCATCGTCTCCACGACCATCGGCCGCGATCATCCACTCGATGTTCTGCCGAGTGGCACTGGACCTCTTAGTACTGGCAACGCTACTCTCGTCGACCAGTTCCGCGCTGATCTCACTCGGCTGGAGCGTCGCTACGATTTCATCGTGATTGCCGCTCCCACCAGTTACGTTCAGCTAGCAATGCATACCATCATTCCCACGGCTGACGTCATTCTGTGTGCCCGCCTTGGCCATACTCGGCTAGCTGAACTGCGCGCCGCTACCAAGAGCCTTCGCGGTATTGGACGAAACATTCATGGAGTCGTCTTATGGGATGACGACTTACCACGTATATAACAGTCTCTTACAAGCTACCATCACCATGTCCGAAGTGACTCTCGATCTCCGCGCGCTTCCCAAGCCTCAGGCGTATACCGAACTCTCCGCCCATATCGATGCTGTGCTCTTCGGTATTGACGACGAAATCACAGCGATGGCGACCATCAGTGCGTTGCTCCACCACGCCTTTGGTTTCCTCTGGACCGGCTTTTACCGTGTGGTCGGATCTGGTTTCCTACTCCGCGTCGGCCCGTACCAAGGGACACTCGGCTGCCTGGAAATTCCCATCGGCCAGGGTGTCTGTGGGACCGCCGCCGCCAACCGCCGGACGCTCATCGTCGATGACGTCGAGCAATTCTCAGGGCACATCGCCTGCGATGCACGCTCGAAATCAGAAATTGTCGTCCCAGTCTTTAATGCTATCGGCGCTCTTATCGCCGTCCTAGACGTCGACGCTGACCGGCCCGCGATGTTCGATGAAGCCGATCAAGCAGGACTAGAACGTATCGTCTCTCACTTTACACGCTCACCGGCAACGCGCTAACTGGCGCCCCACCATACGTCCGCTCCACATAGTGCTCAAGAATCTGTAAGAACTCGGGGACGATCATCTCCCCCTTCAACGTCATCGCCAACGCCCCATCGATGTACACCGGTGCTTTAGGCTCCTCGAACGTCCCTGGAAGCGAGATACCGATGTTAGCATGCTTACTCTCACCAGGCCCGTTAACGACACACCCCATCACTGCCACCCGCATCTCCACAACGCCAGGATACCGTGCCCGCCACACCGGCATCTGCTCGCGCAGATACGTCTGAATATCCTCTGCCATCCGTTGGAAGAACGTCGACGTCGTCCGTCCACACCCGGGACACGCCGTCACTTGCGGTGTAAACGACCGCAATCCCAACGACTGCAAAATCTGCTGCGCGACCTGCACTTCCTCCGTGCGGTCTCCCCCAGGCCGTGGTGTGAGCGACACCCGGATCGTATCCCCAATCCCCTCCCCCAACAGGATCGACAACCCAGCCGTGCTCGCGACAATCCCTTTCATCCCGAGCCCAGCTTCCGTCAACCCCAAGTGTAGTGGATACTCACACCGAGTCGCCAACCGGCGGTACACATCAACCAAATCCTGCACCCCAGAGACTTTCGCCGACACGATAATCCGATCGTGTCCCAACCCCGTCTCTTCCGCCAACTGCGCCGATCGCAATGCACTTTCGATCATCGCCTCGATGTAGACGTCTCGCGCATCCCAAGGCGTCTCCCGATGCGCATTCTCATCCATCATCTCGGTCAACAGATCCTGATCGAGCGACCCCCAATTCACGCCAATCCGCACGGGCTTGTCATGCTCCATCGCAATCTGCACAATCGTGCGAAAATGCTCGTCGCGGCGCTTCCCCCCGACGTTCCCTGGATTGATCCGATACTTCGCCAGCGCCTGTGCCGCGTCCGGAAACTTCGCCAACAGCAGATGTCCGTTATAATGGAAGTCTCCGATGACCGGCACCTCCACTCCAGCATCGCGCACCCGCTCCACGACGTCCGCGACGGCACCTGCCGCCGCATCGTTATTCACCGTCACGCGCACCAGCTGCGATCCCGCCTTAGCCAACGCGATGATCTGTCCGGCTGTCGCTTGCGCGTCCGCTGTGTCAGTATTGGTCATGGACTGTACGACCACGGGATGCCCAGACCCCATCGGCACCCCTCCAACAACCGTCGTCACCGTCTCCCTACGTTTCGCGAACACCATGCTGGAAAACTAATTGCAGGAGACTCCCCTCATGTCTGCCCCTACTGCCGCTTCCCCGCTTACACCCCCACCACAGCGCCGGAAGTCCCGCCGCCTCGGCCTGCGTATCCTACTGGCCCTGCTCCTGCTCATTGTCCTGGGTGTCGTACTCTGGAGCTGGGTCGCGCTCAGCTACGTCTATTCCTCCGGCCAGCGTACCGGCTATATCCGTGGACTCACCCATACCGGCTGGCTCTGCAAAACCTGGGAAGGCCAACTCGTGACGTCCCCTACCCCAGTGGCCCCATCCCAAGTGTTCGACTTCACACTTCGTAACGATTCTCTAGCCACCATCCTTCAGAGTGCCCAAGACAAACCGGTCACTCTGTCATATTCTCAACATCTCCGCAGCCCATCTACCTGTTTTGGCGAAACCCAGTACTTCATAGAAGGCGTAGCCATCCAGCCGCAGGCCATACCACCACAGTAGCCTGGGGATGATCGAGGGGGCCCGCCTCGGGCGTTGCGGAGCCGTAGCCCTTGGCGGGCCCCCTCGATCATCCCCAGGCGGCGGCCCGCGCACTGGTTACTACACCCAAAAATTTCTATTGCCGGTTTTCCAGATCAACACTATTTTAGCTCCTGCATAGGACCGACCTATGGCCCTATGGATCCGTGCGGGGGATCTGAACTGCCCGCGGCACTCGTTTGTCGGGGTCGGCGTACACTCCGCTCCCGGACACGGCTTTCTTTCAGGAGTCAGTAGGATGCGTACGACCGGGAAAGTGAAGTGGTTCAACGACGCGAAGGGGTTCGGCTTTATCACCCCCGACGACGGCCAGAAGGACTGCTTCGTCCACTATAGCGCGATCACCGGTAGCGGCTTCAAGTCGCTCGCCGAGGGTGAAGAAGTGGAGTTCGACATCGTTCAAGGGCAGAAAGGTCCCGCCGCCGAGAATGTGATTCGGCAGGGTCAACCCGCCACCGCGTAAGACAACCATCGGAAGTAAACAGGGCGCCTGTCACTGGGCGCCCTGTTTACTTTCATCCCTTAGATCACCTCCGCCGCTGGCAGAGATCGGCCTCCCCCTCGCCGGTAATGGCGTGACTTCGACCGCACGCTCAAGTTCGTGGAAGATCGTCTTTTCCAGTCTCGTACGATCGATCGTAAACGTTACGGTATCGGCAATCGTAATAGAATGTCCAGGAGTCAAAAACAAACGTTCCGCTAATGCCACGGCACGACCGACAGGTATACCAGTCCCTTCAACAAGCCGGTGAGTCACGGCAATAACAGTAACCGCTTCAAGGGATAACCGTCGCTGAACACCTTGCTTAGCTTGCTCGACACCATCTATCTTGTTGTGCGACAATAAGTTATCGAGCCACTTGGAAGGTATGCCGAGGGCTGTAGATGTCGTCGAGATGTTATAGAGTGGCATATGATCCTAGTGTATAAGGATAATTATAATTAACCTTGCTTGAGAGGATAATATACTTGTTCCATAAAAATATTGTCATGTTGATGGTATCTGCTTCCTTGGCTGCCACATCGACAGCTTATAGTCAGGATGTGGTTCACCTTGGCATAGGCGGCGGGGTATCGATCCCAGCAGGGACGTTCCGCGACACGTACAGCCCTAAGGAGAATGTGCTCCTGACCTTGGCCGCCGGACCTCAAGACTCTCCGCTGGGGATTCGTCTGGATTACTCGTACAACGAGTTCGGCAGCCGGCACGTTCTTACAGGAGGGGACCAAGGGACGCACCTGAACATTGCGACCGCGAATCTGATCGCCGTGATCCCGGGTGAGATTATCAAGCCGTACATCATCGGTGGCGGTGGTCTCTACCGGTTCCAGGAGGGGACGGATCTCACTACGAGTAATCATTTCGGTCTGAACGCCGGTCTTGGATGCACCTTTCCGCTTTTCTCAGAGGTCGGGTTCATCGAGGCGCGCTATCATCGGATCTACGGACGGACGGTGTCCGAACAGCTGGTTCCGGTGACCTTGGGCATTTTGTTCTAATTCATGCTTTCAGGAGGAACGTCGATGTTTCGAAAATTGGTTGTCTGTGCCGCATTCACGACCATCGCTTCAACCGCTCATGCACAGTTGGTGACTGGTCCCACGAAGCCGCTCTCGTTTGGTATTGCTGCTGGGGCGGCTGTGCCCATCAGTGATCTGAGCGACTTCACTAATACGGGGTATAATGGGACGCTCATTGTCGGATTGAATACGCCTTCGTTGCCGTTCAATTTTCGGTTTGACGGGTCGTACAACAACTTTGGTGATAAGTATGACAATGGGAGTTTGCATACGACGAGCGTGACGGGGAATATCGTCTATACGCTTCCGACGCCGTCTACGGTGCGGCCGTACTTGATTGGTGGGATTGGACTGTACAGTACGGGGATCAGCGATGATCAATCCGGGTATTCGTCGGGGACGTCGACGGATTTCGGGTTCAATGTTGGTGGTGGGGTGACGATTCCGTTGAGTGGGTTCAATGCGTTTATTGAGGCGCGGTATAATCAGGTATCGGCGAGGGGGGGAAGTATCCAATTCGTACCGATTGTGTTTGGGGTGACGTTTTAGCGCCAGCTATCGTGCTCCCACCTCGGCACTAAGGGCTGGATCGGTGAGTGCTATTCGGGCCGCGGTGAGTTGGGCCTGGACTGCGGTGGGGCCGGTTCCTCCGGGGACGTTTCGGCGTTCTACGGAGCCACTGGCTGACAGCCAGTCGAAGACGTCTTGGGTGAATGCGGAATGGGCGGTGGTGAATGTTTTGAAGGGGAGCATGGTGAGCTCTGTTCGTGATGTTTCGCTTTCACGAACGAGTGAGCCGACGACACCGTGTGCTTCGCGGAAAGAGATGCCTTTGTTGACCAAGTAGTCGGCGAGATCTGTGGCCATCATGGTGCTCGAGAGGGCTGCTTGCATCCGGTCAGGGTTGAATCGGATTTCGTCCAGGGCGCCTGTGACGGCGGGGAGGACGAGGAGCATGGTGTCTACGGCGTCGAACAGGGCGCGTTTGTCGTCTTGGAGGTCTTTGTTGTAGCCGCTTGGCAATCCTTTGAGTGTGGCTAACAGCGAGGTGAGATTGCCGAGCATGCGTGCGCCAGAGCCGCGGGCGATTTCTAGGGCGTCCGGGTTGCGTTTCTGGGGCATCATGCTCGATCCAGTCGAGAAGGTGTCGCCGAAGGTCACGAAGCCGAATTCGCTGGTGCCGTAGAGGATGAGGTCTTCACTCAGGCGTGAGAGGTGGACGCCCAGCATGGTGACAGCGTAGAGGAGATCGGCGATGAAATCGCGATCGCCGGTGGCATCGATGGAATTGGGGGAGACCGTGGAGAATCCTAGGGCCTGTTGGAGTTTGGGCCGAGGGACTGGGTAGGCGCACCCCGCGATCGCTCCGGAGCCGAGGGGGAGGACCGATGCGGCTTGACCTGCGCGAGCGATGCGCGACCGGTCGCGTTCCAGCGGCCAGAAGTGATTCAACATCCAGTGCGCGGCCGATACGGGTTGGGCGCGCTGCATGTGTGTGTACGCTGGCATGAGCGTTTGCTGGAGTTGCTCTGCGTGGCGCACCATGACGGTTTGTAATGCTTGGACGGCGGCATCGAGATGGGTCACGGCGTCCATGACCCACATCCGGGTTGCCGTGGCGACTTGATCGTTGCGGGATCGTCCGGTGTGGAGTTTCGACGCAGGATCGCCTACTTCGGTGTGGAGGAGCCGGTCGATCATGGTGTGTACATCTTCGTCCGTCTCGATCGGCTGCGCTCCCGCTGTCAGTTGGCTAGCGACAATGTCGAGTCCTCGACGAATGGTGTCGGACTCTGAGCTGGTCAGGACGCCCGCGTCTGCTAACGCGGATGCCCAGGCCTGGGACAGCTTGATGTCAAATGGCCAGAGACGGAAATCGGTTCCGATTGACCGGTTCAATGCCTCCAGCGCTTGCGCGGGTGGGGCGTTGAACCGGCCACCCCAGAGTTTGTGTTTGTCGGACATATCTGAGACTCAGGGATACGGCA
>Ga0210398_10001822_pt1 | contig 21435 bp, 16 predicted proteins | sample IncBWC4OmetaG_FD_161047 | JGI IMG/M metagenome (GOLD analysis project Ga0210398, IMG submission 161047) | Forest soil microbial communities from Barre Woods Harvard Forest LTER site, Petersham, Massachusetts, United States - Inc-BW-C-4-O | ecosystem: Environmental > Terrestrial > Soil >...
GAAGGAACCAAACAGAAGCGAGTGACGCTCATTACTCTTTAGCACTCTTTAGCTTCAGCGGAAGATCTGCGTTCCCAGCGGGGGCACCTTGTATGATCAGGTCTTCGGCTCCCGCCGGTAATACTTCTCGCCACCCTAAGCCAAGAGGCTGCGACTACAGCTTGATCTCCATCCCCTCAGCGGCGGCGCGCACTTTGGGATAGTAGTTGCGGGCCTCCTGCACGAGCTTGTCGATGATGACATCGGTGTGGTCGGGATCGTGGTGGAAGAGCACGAGTTCTTTGGCCCCGCTCTCCATTACCACATTGACGGCTTCACGCCAGTGGCTGTGCCCCCAGCCGCGGCGGTGGGCTTCGTATTCTTCGGGAAGATACTGCGCGTCGTAGATGAGCACGTCCGCGCCTTCGGCCAGTTTACGGACGGCTTTGTCGAAGGTGGCATCGCCGGGCTCGTTGTCGGTGGCATAGACGAGAATTCCATCCTTGGTCTCGAGGCGAAAGCCCATGCATCCCTGGGGATGGTTGAGCCACGCGGTTTGCAGCTGAACCCCCTCTTCAACCGTGATGCGTCCGCTCTCGATGTCATAAAAATCGCGGCGAGCTTTCATCTGGCCGATATCCACAGGGAAGTAGGGGGCAGCCATCTGATCGGCCAGGACTTGTTTGAGGCTGCGCATCCGGCTGGAGCATTGGAACAGGAAGTGGCTTTCCGGATTGGCATACAACGGGCGGAAGAATGGCATGCCCTGAATGTGGTCCCAATGAAAGTGCGAAACGAAGACGTGGGCGGAGAAGGGGCGGTCGCCGAACTCGTTCTGCAGCTGTTGGCCGAGGACGCGGAATCCGGTGCCGCAATCAAAGACGTAGATGCGGTCACCGAATCGGACTTCGACGCAGGAGGTGTTGCCCCCATAGCGCATGTTCTCGGATTGTGGAGTTGGCGTGGAACCACGCACGCCCCAGAACTTAATCCGCATAGGCTTTGAGACCGCACGAGGGCCCGTTTGCTGGCAGCTTCCTTGGTATCTTCAGATGTTGGGCCACGCCCCGTCAATTGCCGGGATGGTTCGCGGCTAACTATTTCGCCCGGTACCGGGACGGGCGACCGGGCGCGGGAAGCGGGTCCCCTATAATGAACCGCGAGGCTGCGCTGAGGCCAGGCGCGTCATCTTTTGCAGGGCTTAGCTTCCCATGATTAACCCTGAGTTCAAGGAATTCTGTCGGCTGGCGCGGTCGGCGACGCTGGTACCGGTGGCGAAATCGGTGAGCGCCGACTTACTTACGCCCGTTTCCGCCTTTCTGGCTATCGCCCAGGAAGAGCGGCACGCGTTTTTGCTGGAGTCGATAGAGCGTGGCGAGCAGATCGGACGTTATACGTTCCTCGGTGCGCGACCTTATATGCGGGTGCGGGCGAGGGGCTCGGCCATCGAAATTGAACGGAGGCGTAAGCGCGAACACCGTCAAGGCGACGTATTCCAGGTGGTGAAGCAACTGCTGGGCGAGCATCAGCCGGCATTGGTTCCTGGGCTGCCGCCTTTCACCGCAGGGGCGGTCGGCTACTTTGCCTACGATGTGGTCCGGCAATTGGAAAAAATTGGCCAACACGCCAAGGATGATCTCTCTCTGCCGGATTGCGAGTTGATGTTCTTTGACCGGCTTCTGGCCTTTGATCATTTGCGCCATCAGATTCATATCGTGGCGGCGGGGGATGTTTCGCGCGAGAGTCCGCGGCGCGCCTATGATCGGGCAGTCGAGGATATCGCTCGCCTGGAACGCAAGCTGGCTGCCGGATTGCGCCCGGCGATGTGGCGTAAGCCGAACCCGGCCCGCGTGGGAAAGCTGAAGATTCATGCCGGCACCACACGGGCAGCGTTTCTCGACAGCGTAGAGCGCTGCAAGCAATACATTGCCGCAGGAGATATTTTTCAGGTGGTGCTTTCGCAGCGGCTCGACTTCGTCCCCGGGGTTGAGCCCTTCGATCTTTACCGCGCCCTGCGGCAGGTAAATCCCTCGCCCTATCTTTATTTCTTGCGCCTGGGCGAGACGCAGATTCTGGGCTCGTCGCCGGAGATGCTGGTGCGGGTAACCGGACACAAGCTGGAATATCGGCCCATTGCGGGCACCCATCCGCGCGGGCGCGACGAGGCCGAGGACCAGCGTCTCGAGCAGCAGATGCGGAACGACGAGAAAGAGCGCGCCGAGCACGTCATGCTGGTTGATCTGGGACGCAACGATTTGGGGCGCGTAAGCGAGTATGGATCGGTCAAAGTGAAGGACTTGATGTATGTCGAGCGCTACTCCCACGTCATGCACCTGGTCTCCGCGCTCGAAGGCAGGCTGCGAAAAGATCTCAGTGCGCTGGATGCCTTCGCCGCATGTTTTCCCGCAGGCACGCTGAGCGGAGCCCCCAAGGTGCGCGCGATGCAGATCATCGAGGAACTGGAGCCTGTACGCCGCGGCATCTATGGCGGCTCGGTGCTTTACGCCGATTTTGCCGGGAACCTGGATTCGTGCATCGGGATTCGAACCATGCTGATGCAGGGCAAACAAGCCTACTTGCAGGCGGGGGCAGGGATTGTCGCAGATTCCGACCCGGCGAGCGAGTTTGCGGAGAGCATGAACAAAGCGCAGGCGCTGCTGCGGGCGGTGGAGATGGCCAGGGGAACTGAGAGGTGATCAGGAGTTGGCGGTCGGTTCAGCGAACCAGCGGGGCTCGTCGCCGACCACTTGATCCCCAGCACTAGCCGCTGACTACTGCCAGGAAATTCTCCACCAGCTTTTTCCCGGCATCGGTCAACACGCTCTCGGGATGAAATTGCACTCCCTCGATGGCGAACTTTCTGTGGCGCAGACCCATGATGGTACGGCTTCCATCTTTCTCGGTAGTCCAGGCGCTGACCTCGAGTTCTGCCGGCAGGTTTTTTTCTTCCACGATGAGCGAATGGTAGCGGGTGGCTGTCATCGGCGTGGGCAGGCCATGAAAGATGGTTTTGTCATCGTGGGTCACGGCACTGGTCTTGCCGTGCATCAGATGAGGAGCACGGATTACGTGACCGCCAAAGGCCGCGCCGATCGCCTGATGTCCCAGGCACACGCCAAGAATGGGAACCTTCCCGGCGAAGTGCCGGATCAAATCGATGCTGATGCCGGCATCTTGCGGAGTGCACGGACCCGGGGAGAGTACGATCCGCTCCGGTTGCATGGCCTCGACATCGGCGACCTTGAGCTGGTCGTTGCGGCGAACCTCAACCTGGGCGCCGAGTTCCCCGAAATACTGAACCAGGTTGTAGGTGAACGAATCGTAGTTGTCGAGAATGAAGACCACGGAATCTCCGTCCTGCTTGCAGTTTACACATGGCAGCAGGGCCAGTTGTCAACTCAAAAGGCATCCTCAAGTCAGGCCATCGCGCCCACCGATGTGCCATGATTGTCCCCGTGGGTGGTATTGACGAGAGCCGCTTCCAACCCTCATCCTTGACCAAAGAATATAGTTAGTAGCCACTTCTATAGCTTGGAGTAACGCATGGCAGAAGCCCAGGAGAAAAGGGCTGCACGACGTTTCGCGCTGCGGATTCCAGTATTAGTCGCCCGCGGTGAAGACTCAAATCAAAGCGAATCTGCTCAACTGCGGGACGTGAGCGCACGCGGTATTTGCTTTTATCTGGATTCGCCTATCGCACAGGGCTCGCCCTTGGGCTTCACCCTGACCCTCCCGCCCGAAATCACGCTAACCGAAAGCATACGGGTGCAGTGCAAAGGGCGCGTCGTGCGGGTCGAGGAATCCGCCAACGACGGCAAGCTGGCCGTGGCCGCGGTAATTGAAGATTACGAATTTCTTCCCGAGAGCTAAAGCCGGAGCGTTGTCTCTAGGATACCTAGAGGCGTCTCGCCGGACCATACGTCGCCGCCGGCGCCACTTTTCCCCATTCCCGGCAGATGATAAGGTTCCTTTCATAGGGCTGGGAGGGCAGTTTTTGTCGCGAGCGCGAATTTCATTTCTTAATACTTGGCTGGTCGCGGCGCTGCTTGCCGCAGGCGCTCGGTCGCAGGTTCGAACCAAGAGCGCGCCGGCGCCACTGCCGGCTCCGGTGAAGCCAGAGATCAGTCTCGTGACCAGCGTGAGCGTGGTTCACGAGCGAGGCGTCCCGGCACTCGAAATTCTTTCCACTCTTCCCGCAGTGCCGTCGATTCAGTTCCTGGACTCACCCCCGCGCCTGGTGATTGACCTAATCCACGCTCGCGTCGGACTGAAGCAGAAACGGATCGCGGTTCAGGGGGAAAACATTCTCGCCATCCGGGTGGAGCAACATCAGGACGATCCTCCCGTGACCCGGATCGTTCTCGACCTCCTCGCTCCGTATGGCTACACCTGGGACGAAGCCGGCAACCGGCTGATGATCCGGCTGAAGCCGCCCGAAGATACGCATGTGGCAGGCAAGAAATCGCCGGGTCGACCACCCACGGTTTTGTCGCTGGGCTTGGCAGGCGGGCCGGCCGTAATACCTGCCCGAACAAATGAAAACGTGATTGCCGATAGCCGCCTGGTTCCTGGATCATCCCTGACCGCGGGCAACCAAACCGCGGTGCTGAGTCTGGCTCGAGGCGGCGAGGTGCACGTCTGTCCCGGCACCACCGTCTCGGTGACTCCCGCCAAGAATACGAAAGGCCTGATGCTCGGCATGAACACGGGCGCGCTGGAGACTCACTACGCGCTCGATGCCTCGGCCGACAGCGTGCTGACTCCCGACTTCCGGATCCTGTTCTCGGGGCCGGGCGAATTTGATTTCGCGGTGAGCGCCGACTCGTATGGGAATACGTGCGTACGGGCGCTGAGGGGGAACGCTTCGTCGGCTCTGGTTAGCGAGCTGATCGGGGACCGCGTCTATCGGGTGAAGCCGACCGAGCAGGCGGTTTTTCGTTCAGGACGGATTGATAAGGTGGACAGCGATGTGCCCCTGGAATGCGGTTGTCCTTCGCCCATTCCAGTGATGGAGGCCAGCTCGGCCGCGGCTCCAGATTCCAAGTTACCACGAATACGAGACTTACGCCCGGCGAGGCGCCCAAGACTGACACGAAGGCGGAAGGTAACGGACAGGGAAGTGAAGTTGCGGCGACCAAATCCGAGACACTTTCCAGTGGACCCGAGACTCGTCCACTGCCGGCCTCTCAGCCGAATGAGGTTCACGTTCAAGTCGAGGCGCCGCTCGTATTTCGCGGCAAGAAAGATTCTGTCCCGCCTGCACCCTCCCCGGACGAGATGGCGGCGTTCGCTGCCGTGGCACCCCCGTCGCGGCCGCCACAGCTCGAAATACAGATCCAGCCGCCGCCGGACGCGTCGCTCAATCCGAGACGGCGCGCTTCGGCGCCGCATCGATTCTTTCGCCGGCTTAAGAATATCTTCAGCGCGCTGTTTCAGTGACGGAATGGTCAGTGACAAATTAGCTGCGATTGATGGCGCGCCGTAGGGGCTCCACTTTGTCGCGCAGCTCGTCGGCCAGGTTGGCGCCGCGCTCGGCTACATCGCGAACACGCTCCTTCGCATCGCGCGCCCGGTCCTTCGCTTCTTCGGTCCAATCCTGCAGAGTATCTTTTGCATCCTCATAGCCGCGCTTCAGGTCACGACGAAATTGTTTGCCGGTCTTCGGGGCAAGCACCAGCGCGGCAAGGGCTCCGGCTCCAATGCCAATGAGCAGGAAAGTAATGGCCCTTCCTATGTGATTGCTGTCGGAGGATTCGTAACGTCCGGAACTCATGATTTGACCTCTTTCATTTTCTGCCGAGCGCGCGCCCGAGCAACCCCCTGGCGCCCGCCCATCGATCATTGATCGGGGACAATGATCATTGATCTGGGACAATTCTAGTCCTGCGGACGCGATCCCGCGGGGATAGTCCGGGCCAACCCGGGTCTATGGGATGAATGGGCCTGGGGAAAGGTTTTCTTTCTCCCGTGCGGGAGGTGTAGAATCATCTACTCGGTCCTCGTGTGCGGCGGAAAATGTGGCCTGCCCCGCCTTCCGTGAGCTCAGCAAACCGCACTTATTTGAAGGAGATAGTCTTAAGCGATGTCGATCCCTGCAACCCAACTGCGCCCCGGCATGATCATCAAGCACAACAATGATCTGCACTCCGTATTCAGCGTCGAGCACCGGACGCCCGGCAACCTGCGGGCCTTCATTCAGGCCAAACTGCGCAATCTTCGTACCGGCGCCATGTTCGAGCACCGCTTCCGATCACCCGATGCCATCGAAAAGGTCAATGTGGACGAGGTCGACATGCAGTTCCTTTATGCCGACGGCGACAGCTACTACTTCATGGACACCTCGAACTACGAACAGACCCATCTGACCAAAGAGGTTCTGGGCGATGCGGTGGACTACCTGATTGCTAATCTGGAAATCAAAGTCGAGTTTTTTGACGGTAAGGCCGTGGGAATTGAACTTCCCCAGACGGTGGAACTTACGGTGATCGAGACTGAGCCCGGACTGAAGAGTGCGACCGCTTCGAGCGTGACGAAGGCCGCGAGGACTGAAACTGGGTTGGTAGTGCAGGTTCCGCCTTTCATCAACGAAGGGGAGAAGATCAAAGTGGATACCGCCGAAGGCGTGTATTTGTCCAGGGCATAAAGCAAAATCAAAGTAATAAGAAGCCGGAATGCGGAAGGTGAAGTCCAGGGAATTCATACTTCGACCTTCTGACTTGCAACTGCTGCGTTTTTCACATCGGAGCATGATCTCCACAGAAAAACCGATTGAAGCGCGCCGCTTTGTGGTTCGCGGACGGGTGCAGGGAGTAGGCTTCCGTTGGTTCGTGGAACGGGAAGCGCACATTCTAATGATCGCCGGATGGGTGCGCAACAACTCCGATGGCAGCGTGGAGGTGCACGCCCAGGGAACCCGCGATCAGCTCTCTGGACTGCGATCGCGACTGCGGGAAGGACCACGCGCCGCTCGCGTCGATGCCGTAGAGGAATCCGAAGCCCGGGTAACCCCTGGAGTCAACTCATTTCGCATCGAAGGAGCATGGTAGATTGCCCCCCCACTCGAGCCTGAATGCCGACCAACTCAAGCACCTGATCCGCGAGGTTCCTGACTTCCCTAAAAAAGGGATCCTCTTCTACGACATTACAACGTTATTGAAGGATAAGGACGGCTTCGCTGCGCTGGTCGACAAGCTTGCTGAACATTATTTCGGCCAGAAAATTGACTTGGTGCTTGGGATGGAAGCCCGCGGCTTCATCTTTGCGCCCGCGCTCGCCTATCGCCTGCACGCCGGATTTGTTCCGGTCCGCAAGGTCGGCAAGCTTCCGGCGGAAACCGTAAAGTTCGACTACGCCCTGGAATACGGAACCAACTCGCTGGAGATGCACAAGGATGCCATTGAGAAGGGCCAGCGGGTGCTGATTGTCGATGATCTGCTGGCTACGGGAGGGACAGCCGAAGCTACGGCCGGACTCGCGACCTCTCTGGGCGCCGAGATTGCAGGGCTTGGCTTCATCGTGGAACTGGACTTCCTGAGGGGCCGCGAGAAGTTAAAAGGCTACGACGTGATGTCGCTTCTGCATTACGACAAATAGCCGCAGCCTACCTCCAGACCCGCGTGACGATCAGTCCGATTCCAGTCCAGAAGCTGGCGCTGATGGCGAACGCCACCAGTAAGCCAAGCGCTATGCTGCGCGCGCTGCGGTTGGTCCCAGTGTCACCTTCGGTGACAGAATCGTAAACCAACCACGAACGAAGGAACTTCGCGTCCTGCGAATCCGCCGGTGGCTCACCCCACGCTTCTTGGGTGGGCATGCCACAGGAGAATTGACCAGTGCTAGATAGGGGGAAGAGCTTTGCCTTGGAGCTCATTATCCGCACCTCCACTCCAGTAATTGAGCAAACCAAATGCCATCTCGCCAGAAATTGCAACTGACTGAAATACAATGACTTCCGATTGCGGGGCTGATCGCTCGAAGGGGGTGGCAGAGCAAAAACTCCCAGCTCTGCGTGCCCCAGCACCAGTCTGTTCCCCATACTTCGCGGTTCGGCTGCTACAGATCTGGTACAGAGAATGACCCTAGTGTCGCCCCGCCTTGGGGATTTCGCCCAGTGACAACTTCGAGTCCTTGGGCAGGTAGCTCTTGCGCCGAAACCAGTCTTCCATCGCTTCGGAAAGCTTATCCAAAGGAACACTCGTACCAATCTCCATCAGGCCGTCAGCAATGGGTAAGGTATCGTCAAAAACGCTGGCGTTGGTGAAGTTGCGCATGGCGAAATTGTCCATCCACTTTAGAGGGCACGGCCGTTTTTGACTGGGATCTTGGAGAATATACTCCACGCGAATCTTGCGAGCAAACATGTTTTGATTTAATCACAGAAGATGCAACCGGCGAGGTTCGGCTCAACCAGCAGGATCAGCACCAACTCCTCGGTCGGCAAGAGCATCCCATACGCTCGCTGGCAGAGTGCTCCGCTGGTCAGGCCGATCGCATCTCGCCGGGAGTTTAATCTGCGAAGGCGACCCCAGGTCGACCGGCTTGCTATGCGTGTGTCAATTTTGCTAGTCCTGTTATCCAGCTCAATTGACGGTATGGCTCAGCCGTCTCTGACAGGCCCGCAAGCCTCTTATGACGGACAAACCGTCACCGCGGTGGACCTGATTGCGAACCCTCACCGGAACCTGGAGCCTCTGCGCTCCTCCGTGGCGCAAAAAGCGGGACAGCCCTATTCGCAAGCGGATGTGCAGGCCAGCATCGCCGCGCTTGAACAGGCGGGCGGCTTCGAGAAGGTTACAGTCGATGTGATTCCGGATATTTCCGGGCTGCGACTCAATTTTGTTCTAGAGCCCGCATATTATCTGGGAGTGGTGGACTTCCAGGGAATCCCGAAATCCCTTTCCTATGTGCGTCTGCTGCAAGTGGTGAATCTCGAGGACCAGGATCCCTACGACCAGGCTCGCATCCCGGTCGCGGAAACGGAGTTGGCGGGTTTTCTGCGGCGCAATGGATTCTTTCAGGCGCAAGTGCACGCCGAAGCACAAATCGATGATGCCAACCAGCTGGTGAATGTGACGTTCTTGGCAAATAGCGGAGCCCAGGCCCGGATTGGCAGCGTGGAACTCCGCGGACCTTCCGGTTCTGAACAGACCTGGTTGCTCAACAAGACTCGTTCGCTGCGGGCCAGATTCAGCGGCGCGCTGCTCAAGCCCGGAAAGCCTTACACCCCAGAACGCATGAAAGCTGCGACTTCACTGATCAAGAAATCGCTGGCACGACAGCATCGTCTGGCCAGCCGAGTTCATGAAGCACCGCCGCAATACCATGCCGACACCAATCGCGTGGACGTGACCTTCGAGGTCGAGGTCGGTCCCGCGGTGATCGTTAAGACAACTGGCGCGCGTCTTTCTGCGATCCCATTGCTGTCAGGCCGCGAAATGAAAAAGCTCATTCCCATCTATTCCGAGGGAACCATAGATTCGGATCTGGTGCAGGAAGGGCAGCAGAATCTTACAAATTATTTTCAGAACAAAGGTTATTACGACGTGAAGGTAACTGCCGACCTCCAGCACCAGGCTGATGGTATCGTGCTCTCCTACAACATTGATCGCGGCAGCAGGCACAAGGTCGATCGCATCTCTTTTGAAGGCAACTACCAGATACCGTCGAAAGACTTAATGTCCCTGCTCCAAGTCAAGCGTTCTCATCTATGGACGCACGGCAAGATCAATCAAAAGCTACTTAAGCAGAGTGCGGATAATCTTCTCGCGTTTTATCGGGATCGGGGATACGAGGAAGCGAAGGTCACCCCGCAGGTCGGGAACCATGAGCGGAAACTCGATATTGCGTTTCGCATTCAGGAGGGCGCGCAGACCCTGGTCGATCACATTCAGGTTACTGGAAATCATGGGGTCCCGGAGGATCAACTCACAGCTCCAAAAGGATTCGAATTAAAAGCTGGGGCCCCGTTCTCTTCGCGGCAATTAGCGGACGATCGGAACCGCATTTCCGCCACCTATTTGAATCGCGGCTATCTCAATGCGGAAGTAAGAACCACGGTGAGCCGTCACTCCAGCAATCCCCACCTCGTGGATGTCACCTACGCGATTTCCGAGCAGCAGATCGTACGAGTGGACAAAGTCGTCTACTTGGGACAAAAACATACGCGGCTGCCGCTGATACAAAAAACTGCGAACTTGCCACCCGAGACGCCGATGAGAAGAGGTCAGCTGCTGGGAGCGGAAACTCGCCTTTATGACCTGAACATCTTTGATTGGGCGAGCGTAGGCCCGAGAAAGCCGATTACGGATCAGACCGAGGAGGACACGCTGGTCAAAGTCCATGAAGCCAAGCGCAACGAAATTACCTACGGGTTCGGATTTGAAGTTTCCCATCGCGGCGGCAACATTCCCACCGGCACAGTGGCCCTTCCGGGCGGAGGTGCGACGATTGGGCTGGGCAACAATCAGATCGCACCCAGTCAGGCTACTTACGCCAGCCCTGTCGGCTCGATCGAATTCACCCGCCGAAATATGCGAGGCCTCGGAGAAACCGCCAGCGGATCGATTCTGCTCTCGCGCCTTGATCAACGGGCGATTACCAGCTATTTGCAACCGCACTTTCTGGGTTCGGGATGGAGCTCTCTGACCACTATCTCGATCGAACGCACCACCGAGAATCCACTTTTTGCAGCGAGCCTGGGCGATATGTCGTTCCAGGTGGAGAAACTCCTGAGCCGAAAGACGAACACCCGCCTTCAGCTGCGCTACGATTTCAACAAAACCATTCTCTCCCAGTTGCTGGTTCCCGGGCTGGTTCTGCCGCAGGACCAGAATGTTCACCTTTCCACGGTCTCGAGCACCCTGATTCGTGACACCCGCGACAAGCCTCTCGACGCCCACCATGGCGTTTTTGAAAACCTGACTTTGGGAATCACGCCGCAGGCGCTTGGCTCCAGTGCAAGCTTCGCCAGATTGTTCGCGCAGTATGCATACTACAAGCCGTTTCACTCGGTGGTCTTCGCCAACAGCGTGCGCCTTGGCCTGGCGAAGGCGTTCAACGGGAGTTTTGTGCCGACCAGTCAACTTTATTTCTCCGGGGGCGGAACTTCCCTGCGATCCTTCCCCATTGATGAGGCCGGCCCGCAACGGCTGGTTCCTTTTTGTAATGTGCTGAAAGGTCAGACGGGATGCGTCAACGTCACCGTGCCTCTCGGCGGAAGGCAATTGTTCATTCTGAATTCGGAAGTGCGTTTTCCGCTGCGGCTCATGAAAAATCTGGGAGGGGTGGTGTTCTACGATGGCGGCAACGTTGATAGCGCTATCAATTTCAACAATTTCACCTCCAATTACACGAACACGGTCGGAATCGGCTTGCGCTATTCGACTCCCATCGGACCCATTCGCATTGATTTGGGCCACAACTTGAATCCGGTACCGGGCATCAATCCAACCCAGTACTACATCACTCTCGGACAGGCGTTTTAGCAAACCATGCAGCAGCGAAAAATCATCGGCGGCGGGCTGGCGGTGCTTGGCATTCTGATGATTGCCGCGGGGGTGGGGGGATATTTTTTCCTCCACAGCAAACGCTTCGAAAAGCTGGCCATCGGAGCCATCGTAGAAAATACCAATGCGGCGACCGGCGGCCGGGCAGAGGTCGCGAGATTCGACTTCCAGCTTTCCACGCTAACCGCTCATCTTTACGGCATCACGCTTCGTGGCAGCGAACCGGCCGACCAGCCTCCCCTGCTTCACGTCGATAAAATAACGGTGGGACTGAAGATCCAATCCGTGCTTCGCCGTCAATTTTCCCTCCGTCAACTCCTGATTGAGCATCCTGTGACCAACCTGCAGGTTGGCCGCAACGGCAAGAGCAATCTGCCGCAGTCTTCCCACCCCCAAAGCGGCAGCAACATCAGCGTGTTCGACCTGGCCGCGCAACATGTCCTTCTGACCGATGGCCAGATCAACTACAACAACCGAGCGATCCCGGTTGAAGCGGACCTTTACGGCTTGAAAACCGAAATCCACTTCGCGCCCGCCACGACGCGCTACGAGGGAGCAATTTCGTACGCCAGCGGGCGGGTTCGCTACCGAAATGATCCTTCCTTCGCGCACAGTTTGGAAGCCAGGTTCAGCGCGACCCCCGCGGGATTTTCGCTGGAATCAGGATTGCTCAAGGTGAGATCTTCGGCACTCTGGCTAAAAGCGGAATTAACCAATTACAACCATCCCACGGTCGAGGGGCGCTACGATCTTCGCCTTCACAGCCCGGACTTTTCTGCGCTCTCGCAGCCGGTAACGACCGCCGGAGAGGTTTCGCTCTCCGGAACGATTCACTACCGGAGCACGGATGATGGGCAGCCGTGGCGAAATATTTCGATCGAAGGCCGGGCCATCAGCGACCACCTAGCCCTATCATCGTCTGCAGGCCGCGTGGATATGCGCCGCATGGAAGGACGCTATCAACTACAGGATGGGAATTTTGAAGCGCGCGACGTTACTGCCGAAACGCTCGGCGGAAAGGTCTCCGCGGATATTGAGCTTCGACATCTGGATGCCACTGTCGCCGGCCAACTCCGAACCAGGTTGCGGGGAATATCATTGCAAGCGGCGCAGCGAGCGGTGGGCGCGGCGGAGGTGAAACCTTTACCCCTGGCAAGCGGCATCGACGGCACCGTCGGAGCTTCCTGGACAGGCAGCCTCAATGACGTTCTAGTTCGCGCCGACCTGACCCTGAAGGGCGCTTCCACTCCGGCCATTCAGCCCTCTTCGGGGGCAGTGCCATTGAACGGATCGATCCATGCGAGCTATGGCGGCCAGCGAAACGTCATAGCTTTTCGCGATACTTCGCTGCGCGTTCCTACCTTAGCTATTTCTGCCGAAGGCGAGGTCAGCCAGCGTTCGACGCTGCGAGTCAAAGCTGACGCGAGCGACCTGCACGAGCTTGCCCGCATGATTTCGGACTGGGGCGGCAGGCCACCGGCATCACTGGAGATCGCTGGATCTGCAACCTTCGAAGCGCTGGTTCAAGGCTCGCTTCAGAAACCTCAAGTGAAGGGGCAGTTCAGTGCGCAGAATTTGAAAGTGCAAGGCAGCGAGTGGCGCACCGCGAAAGTCGGTTTTGAGGCCAGTTCTTCGCGCATCGCAGTGCACGACTCGGTTCTGGTGAGTGCGCATCAGGGCAAAGCTTCCCTCGACGCCAACGTCGCATTGCAAGACTGGTCTTATCGTCCCTCGAGTCTCCTGGCCGTTCGTCTATCGATACAGCGGATGGCGATCGTTGATTTCCTGCGACTGGCGAACGTTCGCTACCCCGTCTCCGGCGATCTGTCGGCGGACGTTTCCTTTCACGGTTCGCAACTCAACCCGACCGGCAGCGGCTCGGCAAGGCTCGAAAATGCGCGGGCCTACGATGAACCGATTCAGCATCTCGGGGCAACGTTTCGCGCGGATAGAAACTCCGTGACTTCAACCCTTGACGTCAGCCTGCCGGCGGGCTCGGCCAATGGAACTGTTTCCTATACGCCGCAAACCAAGGCATACGTCGTCGGGCTGAATGCTCCGTCGGTGGCTCTCGAAAAGCTGCAGATCGTGCGGGCGAAGAACCTGGGAGTTTCCGGAATTCTATCCCTTTCCGCGAGCGGATCAGGAACTCTGGACAATCCGCAATTGACGGCCGCGGTACAAGTGCCTCAGCTACAGCTGCGCGACAAATCGATTTCCAAAATCAAAGGGCAGGTCGAAGTGACCGACCACCGTGCAGAGTTGACGCTCGATTCCGAAGTCGCGCAAGCCTCCGTGCACGCTCGCGCCGCTGTCACCCTGAACGGTAGCTACTATACCGAGGCTGCGATGGACACCACTGCGGTCTCGTTCGATCGTCTGCTGGCGCTGTATTCATCTGGTGCTCCGCCAGGCCTTCAGGGCGAGACGGAACTCCACGCGACGTTGAAGGGTCCGTTGAATGACATATCCCGTATCCAAGCCCAGGTCACAATTCCCACCCTCAAGGCCAGCTATCAATCGCTGGAGATCGGCGCTGCCAGCCCGATTCGCGTGGATTACGGCGACTCCGTAATCACCCTTCAGCCGGCCGAAATTCGCGGTACAGGCACCTCGCTGCGACTGCAGGGCAGAATTCCGCTGGGCGGAGCGACCGCGCCGAGTCTGACTGCGCAGGGCACAGTTGACGTTCGTATTCTGCAAATGCTGGAGCCCGATCTGGAGAGCTCAGGAACTCTGTCGCTGAACATTCGAGCATCGGGAACGCCGCAAGACCCGGCTGTCCAGGGGCAGATTCATATTCAGGATGTGGCCTTGTCCACATCCACAGCCCCCCTGGGCGTGCAGAAGCTGAACGGAACCCTGGACGTCAGTAATCGAAGCCTGCAATTCTCCAGCCTCACCGGAGAAGTTGGAGGCGGACAACTTTCACTGGGGGGGTCCATCTCCTACCGTCCTGATCTACAGTTCAGCCTTTCGCTGCAAGGTAACTCGGTTCGACTCCGCTATCCGAACGGGGTCCGAGCACTTCTCGATGGCAATCTGGCTTTGAGCGGAACCAAAGACGCGTCCACTTTAAATGGCCGCGTGCTGATCGATTCGCTTTCCTTCACTCCGGATTTCGACCTGACAAAATTCAGCGATCAATTCAACGGAAATGTTTCCCCTTCGGAACCGGGTTTAGCCGACAACGTAAAGCTCGCGGTCAGGGTGCAGTCAAAGACGGACCTGAGTGCGACGAGTTCTCAGGTCAGCCTCGAAGGACAGGTGAACCTGCAGGTAGTGGGCACCGCCGCTAACCCAGTAGTGATCGGAAGAACCGACCTGACTTCCGGCGAGCTGTTTTACCGGAATGTGCGCTATCAACTGCAACGCGGAATCATCACTTTCAACAATCCCAACGAAACCGAACCCATGCTCAACGTCTCAGCCACCACCACCGTCGAGCAGTACAACTTGACCCTGACGCTGCGCGGACCCTTCGATAAACTGGCCACATCGTACACCTCCGACCCACCGCTGGCCACGGCCGACATCATCAATCTGATCGCCAATGGCCAAACCACGCAAGAAGCCAGTGCCGCCGGCCAGAGCACCGATTCGATCCTGGCCTCACAGGTCGCGAGTCAGGTCACCGGCAGCATTCAGCATCTCGCGGGAATCTCCAGCCTGCAGATTGATCCATTACTCGGCGGGAACAATCAGAATCCGTCGGCCCGTGTGGCCATCCAACAGCGCGTGACCAAGAATTTTCTATTCACTTTTTCGTCTGACTTGTCCCAGCCCGGAAGCGAAATCGTGCAAGGAGACTACCAGATCAACCAACGGTGGTCGGTGAGCCTGACGCGTGACGAAGTTGGAGGAGTTTCCGTGGACGGGAAGTATCATACGAAATTCTGAGTTGTGGGCGGCCCGCTCCACCTTTGCGTGGTTAGCGTCCTTTTCCTTCTCTCGTAGCCGCTCGCCCTTTTTGCTCTTTCAGCAATTCCGCGTTCCATTCACCGCCCGCCAGCAAAATAAAGTACGCCCAGTAGAGCCAGGTCATCAACGCCATTACACCACCCAAAGTGCCGTAGGTCCGGTTGTAGTTCTCGAAGTATCGGAAGTATATCCCGAGCAGATAGGAGAGCCCTATCCAGCAAGCGGTAGAAAGAATTGCCCCGGGCAGGGTAGCCCGAAATTGTTGTTTGGCGTTGGGAGCTAGGAAGTAAATCGTCGCGGCCGCAAGAACCGTGAAGCTCACGGCGATACTCCAGTGAAGGAACGGCCAGAATGCTGCGAAAACCGTTGAGAGAGACAATCTGGTTGCGAGCCAGTCGCCCAATCTTGGGCCGATCACCATGGTAGCGATCGCGCATATCAGCAGGACCCCAGCCGCCGCCGCCAGACCCACAGCCAGAAGACGAGTTTTCCAAAAAGGACGGCGGTCGATAACGTCGTACGCCGTGTCGAGCGCGTCAATCATCTCATCGAACGCCGCCGACACCACCCAGATTGTGCCCAATGTGCCCAGCGAAAGCCACGCAGTTGAATTCTTACCGAGTACATCGTCGAGAACGGAGTAAATCACTGGCATGCTGCCCGAGGGCAACACGCGGCTTATCCCCACCAGTACGTCCGCGAACAAGTCCGGCAAAGGCATATATGCCATCACTGCAGAGAGGAAAATCAGGGCTGGAAACACGCACAGAATGGAATAATAGGAAAGCGCCGCAGCCGCTTGCAGAGTCTGGTTCTTGAGGAGGTGGAGACAGGTGCTGCGCGCCGCTCGAATTGTGCCGGCAAATGTCACTCCTCTTAGATGCAACTTTTTCAAAACAATGATCTCGGGGAATCCGGTAGAAGAGTCGGGAAACAGTGCCCGCCCCAATCCTGGTTGCGAAATCGATTTCGGGGGACCCGCAGCCCCAAATCGAACCAGATGAATGAAATTTTGCTGCAAGCCGATAATTGCCTCGAAGCCATCTTTCCGCCTACAATCTCGTGACGTACTGCCTGACATTGAAAGCACTTGATCGCGTGTAGCCGGCTGAGCCTGTTGAGGACGGTCACGAAAGCGGTGCGATTTCGGCAATAGTGCCGTGACAATGCGATGGGACCCAAGCGTTATTCGGGCTATCTCGTTGATTCGGTTCGGAGAGGTGGCCGAGTGGTTGATGGCTCCGGTCTTGAAAACCGGCATACCCGAAAGGGTATCGGGGGTTCGAATCCCTCCCTCTCCGCCAGATTTTCTACGCTTTTATTTCCAACCACTTGCAGCGTAATTCCGGGCTGAAAAGCCCTGCTTACGGATTTCAAGGTATTTCCTCCGAACCTCGGTATTAGATTCGGCGGGGGAAATATGGCGTTGTCGGTGAAGTTGTATAGGGTGGTCGGCAAGGGTAAGGATCGCGCTACATTTCGATTGATTTGGGACGGCGGGGGCGGCGCTCTAAGCAAGAGGTCACGGGGCCGTTCTACACTGCGGCCCTGGTCGACTAAAAGAAGACGGCTGTGGAATCAATGCTTTGAGTCACCAGCCGTGGATATCGCCTGCACCAACCTGAGCCAGAACCTATTTAAGTGCAACTCGAAATGGTTTTCCGGTCTTTAAGTACACGGAATTCACATCGAACGGGGATCGTCCGGCTTTTAAGTGCAGCTCGACACCTCGAGTGGTTGCGGTCGATTCAACCCGAGTTCCTGGTATGGATACCGGTAGATTGCCCAACTACTACTTCCTCGTGAGCACAGCCGCCAGATACCGCAGTTCGGACTCTACTTCTGCGGGATCGGCGACCGTGTCCGCGATTTCTTGGCGAAAGAGCTCGCGATAACGTTTGCGAAGCCTGTGGATGGCTACTTTCAGCGCTCCTTCTGATGTGTTCATTTCGCGGGCCAGGTCGGCGTATGGCGCTTCGGACTGACCGAGAAGAAACACCTTCATCCGTTCGAAATTCTCCGGACGGCCATGCTGGACGAACTCGTCGCGTAATCTATCCAGGACGCGTTCAAGCATCGATAGGGCCCAGCGGCGCTCGAAGATCCGATCTGGTGTCTCGTTGTGACCGGGCTCCCTTTGATAACGTTCTTCACCGGATTCGCCCGATGAAAATTCGAAGGACACAGCGGCTGCGCCGCCGCGTTTCTGGGCGCGTTGACGGTCTTGTTCGTCCGCCGCGAAGAATTTCAAGGAGGTCAAAATAAACGATCGAAATCGACCCTTTTTCGGATCGGCCTTATCGAGATATCGCCCTTCCAGCACGCGCATGAAGAACTCCTGTGTGAGGTCCTGCGCCTGATCGGGCGCATAACCACGCCGGCGCAGATAGGCATAAAGCGGATACCAATAGTTCTCGCACAGAGAAACCAGCGCGGAACGAGCGTCCTTCCGTTGGGGATCGCCAGCCGCGACCACCAGAGTCCACCGCGTCGTCGGAAACTGCGATGATCCTGGAAGAGTGTGCATGGTCTGGCTGTTCATGGTCTTATCCTCGCGAGACCTCTAAAACAGGATAAGGAATCAGAAGTGAAAAGTTACAGCGCATCGCTACAGCCTGTCGTACTCTGCTCTGGCACTTTTCAGGACGGGAACATCGGGGTCGGCGTCCTTCCAGAGGGTGAAGAAATGCTCGTACGCGCTTTTTGCTTTGATCTTATCGCCTGACAATGCGTACGCTCTCCCGAGTTGCAGATGCGACAGTACACCGATGGGATCCAGCCCCACAAGCCCGCGATGATCGAGAATCTTCTGAAACTCGACCGCCGCTTCCGCATATCGATGCGAGGCAATTAAAGCTTGGCCGCGCACATAGGCCGAGTGCAAACCGCCAAGATAAAAATGATTGAAGTTGAGGCCATTCGCCGCCAGCTCATAGGGCAGAGCGATTTGCAGTTCATCCAGGCTGTTTGCGGGCTTCCCGCGCTGCAGTGCCGATACAGCGCGAAGAACAGGCGCATAGGTAAATTTCACAAAAGTGTCTTCCGGGAATCGTTTTTCTAAATCGCTGGCGAGCGCCTCCGATCGAGAAGAGTCTCGCGAAAAAGCCAGGGCAAGGCCGGCAGCGTATTGGACGTCCCGACCCCTTGAAAGCTCGAGTGCCGCCAATGCGTTGCTTTTTGCTTCGGAACCATTTCCACAAACCGCTTCCGACGCCGCTTGGGCGGCGCGATAACTTGCGGCATTCTCGCGCTGCCCCTCTTGCAGGGCCAGATTCACAGCCCGGCTCGACGATCGCCGCGAGTCCTGTAGGCGACCGGAACGAGCCAGAGCGAGAGCCTCCGCGTGAGCCACCCCGTGTTCCGCTCCATGCTTGCCCTTGGCCAGAGCCACTAAGCGATCCATCTGCTCCTTGTCGTCCTTTAAGGCAGCGAGGGTATATCGAAGCACCAGGAGATAAGGTTCTCCCACCTTGCGTTCGGCCGCTTGTTCAAGAGTCTTCTCGGCTTCGGGGAAACGGTCGAGGAAAAACAAACTCGATGCCAGATTGTGGTACCCAAAGACCACGGTAGGATCGGCCGCAATCTGTTCTCGGGATATTTCGATGGCTCTTTCAAACCGGCCAGTCCCGTGGGTGGAAAGGCCCCCTAACAAAAGGTAAGGGCTCGGTTGCTCACCGCCAGGATACGTCTGATACCAGGTCTCAAGCGTTTGGTAGGCCTTTTCCAGATTTCCCGCCACCTCGCGCTCGTATATGAAGTCGATAAAAAACTTCTCCCGGTCGCTGACTCGATCCCGCAGTTGCCAAGCTTTGGTGGTGCTTTCAGCCGACAATACCGACTCCCCAATATCGCTATAAGCCAAGCCCAAATCCGCATACGCCATCGCGAATTGGGGATCGATTTCGATGGCACGGCGGAAAAAAGGGACGGCGGCGGCGCTCCCGGCCGATAGGTTAGCCTTCATCCCAGTGCTGTAGGCCTTAAGAGCTTCGAGTGACGGCGTCGTAGCCTCGGCGAGCGGCGTCGAGTGCTTTTCCACGGTAGCCAACGATTCGCCTGCTCGAGTTCTGAATTCGCGCGCGATCTGACTTAGGGAATTCAGGACATCTTCTCTGTTTGCGGACACCGCCTGCTCTTGATCCAGAATGCTTCCGGTGTTGCAGGTTTCCGCGCGCAGGCCCACTACATACCGGCTTCCGAGTGCTGCGACTGAGCCTGCTAACATCGCGGTGCTGCCGGTTCGTTCACAGATTTGCCGCGCGGTTTCCGGAGTCAGCCGCGCATCCTTCGGCTGGCCCATCAACGCGAGCGTCGCCTGGATCTGCTGGTCGGAAATCAGGCTGAAGAACGGCGACTGTTGAAGCTCCACAGACAGCCCCTGGCGAAGCGTATCGTCAAAAACCGGATCGCCAGTCTTATTGTCGAAATCTGCCAGGACAATCGTGTCCTTGTCAGTCAACTTGGGTCTCGGCGAGGAGTTGCGGTGCATGAGCGACCAAACCGTCAGCCCGGACAAAGCGATGAACAGAAAACCGGCAGATGTACCAAGAACCGCCGATCTATTCCTGCGAACAAACTTGCGCGCTCGGTACAGGCCGCTTGGCGGCGATGCTAGGACCGGCCGGTGCCCAACATATCTCTCGATATCGGATGCCAGCTCGGCCACGGAAGCGTATCGACGCTCCCGCGCCTTTTCCAGAGCCTTAGCGGTAATCCAGTTAAGGTCGCCATCTACGAGTCGGCGCAGGGAGTCTGGGTCGGTCTGGCGTTGCGCGGCGATGTCACCCGTCGCTGCGCCCATTGCACTCAACCTACGCGAAAGCGGCGGCGCCTCTTCTTCACGAACGATGCGGAGCATCTCGGCCAGCCCTTCCTGCCGCAATCTGGGTGGGTCGAAAGGGACCGCTCCGATGAGCAGCTCGTACAAGATCACACCGAGCGAATACACATCCGAGCGCTCATCGACCTCCCCGGTCATCACCTCGGCCTGCTCCGGACTGGCGTATTCCGGAGTGCCAACCATCTGGCCGAATTGAGTGAGCAGAGTCTTCTCCACGGCCCATTGGTCGGTAGCTTTCGCGATGCCGAAGTCGATCACTTTCGGAACAGGCTTTTCCTCCTGTTCCATCACCAGAATGTTGGACGGCTTGAGGTCGCGATGGATCACGCCTTTCTGGTGCGCGTGCTGAACCGCACGGCACACCAAGAGAAATAGCTCCAGGCGTTGGCCGATCGCCATCCGCTTGCGGTCGCAATACTGGGTGAGCGGGACACCCTCGATGTACTCCATCACGAAGTAAGGCCGGCCCTTTGGCGTGGCGCCTGCGTCGAAGATGCGGGCGATACCCGGGTGGTCCATCATGGCCAGCGCCTGGCGTTCGTTTGCAAAACGGGCCAGTACCTGACCAGTGTCCATTCCGAGCTTTACAACTTTGAGCGCCACAAAACGGCGAATAGGTTCGCGCTGCTCGGCGAGGTAAACTGTTCCCATACCGCCTTCGCCAAGAGTTCGAAGGATGTGATAGCGGCCGAAGTCGTCATAAGAGACTCCCGCCGTCACTGTGTCGACGGTTTCAATTCCGGAGTCGTTGCCGCCAAACGAACTCTCCAATACGCCCTGCATCAGGCATTTAGGGCATAGTCCTGCGGGATCATCAGATCCCAATTCCGTTCCGCATTGAGGGCAGTTTGCCATCTGGGATCGATTTGCAGCGCCCCATTTTAGTCCCTTCACTGAGGCCTCTGTAACCTTTCGCCCCGCGATTCCTTATTCGTGCCAGGTGCGCCGAATAAGAATTGGCCACCCAATCGGTCAAGCCTAAAGGAGACACCATGGAACGCTTAACAACATTTGGCACTGCCGCGACGGTTCTGTTCCGTTCCGTTAGGGGACTAACGAAACACTTGGCAATCGTGGCACTGATTCTCAATCTCGGTGTCGTAGCCGCCCGCGCGGATGATAAGTCCGTAAAGATGACATTTTCGGGAACTTCTGCGCCCAGCACCATCAATCTCCAACAACCGGATACCA
>Ga0210398_10001825_pt1 | contig 21420 bp, 17 predicted proteins | sample IncBWC4OmetaG_FD_161047 | JGI IMG/M metagenome (GOLD analysis project Ga0210398, IMG submission 161047) | Forest soil microbial communities from Barre Woods Harvard Forest LTER site, Petersham, Massachusetts, United States - Inc-BW-C-4-O | ecosystem: Environmental > Terrestrial > Soil >...
GCACTCCGAAGTCGATGCATGCAGGAACTTCGCGTTGTACTTCTTTGCGATGTTCAGGGCATTGGTAGTGCCTACCGAACCGACCTCCAGCGTCTCCACTCCCAGCCGCGCATAATCCACGGGACTCGCCGGCGACGCGAAGTTGAACACATAGTCCACTGCACCCACATCGAACGGAGTGCAGATATCGTGTTCCCGGAACTCGAAGCGCGATTCACTCTTCAGGTGCTTCAGATTCTCAAGCGACCCGGTCGAGAGATTGTCGACGCCGACGACCGTATTCCCCTCGGCCAGCAGAGCGTCCGCCAGATGTGAACCTAGAAACCCTGCAATTCCGGTAATGAGTATGCGCATAGTTGATCTGATTGACTCGATCCTTGTGTAGTTCAGGCGCGAAAATCAGGCAGCCTGTGTGGATCTGCGTGCGGCCCTGGACACATGCGTAGGCGTGGCAGGCACTGCCGCACAACGAGCGAGAGGGAACACCGCAGATCCCCTCGATAACTAAATTGATACTAAGGAAGCAGTTGCAAAAACGCAATGAAGACCTCGCCTTGCAACCTGCGTGGATCAGACGCTGAGCACTGGGAACGGAGAGTCGCGAACCATCGCGTAGGTCAGATCCCGCATGCGGCCGTGGGCGCCGGGCCGGGGGCTTCTCCCGATGAGAAGCGCATCGGCATCCGACTCCAGTGCCGCTTCGAGCAACGCCTCTTTGACTGAGCCCACGGCAATGCGAACCGGAGCTTCCGAACCAACCATCCCTTGAAGCTCCGCAATGCGTTGCATGGCGTAGTGCCTCTCCGCTGATTTGATCTGCTCTTTGAGATCCAGTTGAACTGGAATATCCGGATCTCCCGTCCGCACCGCGTGAATGATCGTAAACTTGCCGCGCGCTTCTGCCGCTGCGCCTGTAGCGAAACGAAGCATCTTCTCTGAACCGGGCCCCAGCCCTATTGCGCACAGCCATTCTCTGTGCTCCATGGGTTTTGGAGCGATGGTCTCGGCATGTGTGCTTGTCAATACCGGGCAATCCGCATCGTTGAGTACCTTGGCAGTGGTCGAGCCGAGTAGCATCTGTCTGAACCGGCCCGCGTGCGTGGGCATGATGATCATGCTGAAGCCTTCAGTTCGCGCGACCCTGGCTATTTCTGTTGCCGCATCTCCCGCGGCCAGGATTCTTGAAGCCTGGGCAACAGGAAATTCATTCGCCAGGAACGAATCGAGTCTCTCCCGGCCAATCTCCAGAAGTTCCTCGTTGATCTCGGACATTGGCCGCGAAATCAGCGCAAAGCTGTTGAAGCTGGCAGGATCGACGACATGAATCAGCGACACCCTCGCGCCAAATATCGCAGAGGATCGTTTCACATAGGGTGCCATGGCAACACAGGACGGCGAGAAATCTACCGGGAACAAGATCCTTTCGATCAGGGGCATACGAAACTCCCTCCAACATCCGATTGAACGCGATCAGAGGAAGATTCATCTTTCAAACGTTGCTCGATGATCACCGTGCCTGCCTCACCACTCGTTCGCAGCCTGCCCTGCGTCGGCATATGTCCTCGCCCAGAGTGCCAATTGAAGCTGTAGCGACTTGCACCACGCCGCATGCATCCGGTTCACCTCTTCGGCCGGATGTCCCTTGGCCGCGAGATAGGGCTTGATCGTTTCGTTGATCACCGCGATAAATGCGATGATGTCGCGCAGCGGCACATACGGAGTCGACCGGACCCCATCAACCTTATTCTTCTTCACGCTCGTGTGCCGCAACGCGATTTCCTGTTGATAGTTGAGCCAGTCCTGGTCATAAGCCCTCAGACACGTGTCCAGAATCCATTGCTCGAAACGAAGGTTGCTGTTCGCCAGATATTCGGGAATCCCCTCTCCCTCCGGCGTGCGCGAGTGCCGCGCGAGATTCGGAATGCTGGCGATAATGCCGCTGCGCCAATGGCTCACGATCTGCGCGGTCTGATCCGCGAGCACCTCGCCTGCCAGCCTGAGGTAGCGCTCGTCTTCGGCCGTCGATCCAGCGCTGGTCTTCAACCCCTCCAGGTCTTTCATTGACACAGGAGAAGCGCCAACCTCGTCCGTTCCGTACGTATATCCGTGGATATCTTCCGCAACTCTCTTCATCAAATCGCCTTCCGTTTGCGCGCATCCTTCAGGCATGCACCGCCGCCGGTTTGGCGACCGGCTTCACTGACGAAAACAGAGGAATCAGCCCCTCCAGCAGAGTCGGATGGGTCAAAACCGCATCGCGCAGAGCGGTGTATGGAAGATTCGCAATCATCGCGATCTGCACCGCCCCCATGATCTCTCCTGCGCCCACGCCGAACACCGTGATTCCCAGGATCCGGTCGCTCTCCGTATCGATCAGGGCCTTCAAAAATCCGCGCGTTTCAGACAACGTGCGCGTGCGCAACACGGCCATCATGGGGACCTTTGCCAGCCGATACGCGATACCTCGCTCCTTGGCCTCGGTTTCGCTCAGCCCCACCCGCGCCAGCTCCGGATCGGTGAACATGCAGAATGGCACCTGCCGCCCGGTCGTCACCCGATGACCACCGGTTATGTCGCTCACAATCACGCGAAAATCATCGAAAGAAATATGCGTAAAGAGCGGGCTGCCCGCGCAGTCGCCGACCGCCCACACATCGGGAGCCGTTGTGCGCAGCCGCTCATCAACCTTGATGTACCCTCGTTCGGTCAGCTCGACGCCGGCCTTCTCCAGCCCGATGCCGCTCGTGTTCGGTGTACGGCCAGTCGCGACCAGCAGATCGGTGCCCTCCAGAATCTTCTCCGACCCGCCCTGGGTGACACGCACCGTCACAGACTCGCCCGATCTGCCTTCAACACCGTCAACCTGCGCGCCCAGCACCATTTCGATGCCCTCATCCTGAAACAAGTCATAGAGTGCCTGTGACACATCCTCGTCCTCCCGGTGCGTTAGCCGGTGGTTGTGATCGATCACCGTAACCCTGCTGCCCAGGCGACGAATCGCCTGCGCCAGCTCAAGACCCACGTAACCGCCTCCCATTACCAGCAGGTGTTCCGGAATATGGTCCAGCTCCAGCGCCTCAACATGTGTCAGCGGCTTCGATTCCGCGAGCCCAGGGACATCTGGTAACGTCGCGTGCGTTCCCGTGCCGATGACAATCTTGTCTCCGCGCACCAGCACCGTCCCACCCTCGGAGAGCTCAACCTCGATCGCCTTCGGTCCCACGAAGCGCCCCGACCCGAGAATCAGTTCCGCCCCGCTTGCCTTGTAATTGTCGAGATGCATTTGGATCAGGCCATCGACCATCTTCCGCTTATGCTCCCGCACCGCAGGCATGCTGATCAGCACATTCTCTTTACTGATGCCGAATTCCTCGCTGCGATAAAAGTAAGAGGCCACCTTGGCGCTGTGGATCACGTTCTTGCTGGGAAGGCAGGCAATATTCGGGCACGAGCCGCCGATGTATCTCCGCTCAATGACCGCGACCTTCTTCCCCTGCCTGGCCAGTGTCCAGGCGACAAATTTGCCGCCTTCGCCGCTACCCAGCACCACTACGTCATACTTCTTCACACTCGATTCACTCATGATGAATCCCCCTGCCTTATCTGGTGATCTTCACTTCAGAGGCCCAGTTCACTTAATCCCGGATGCTCATCCGGACGCCGCCCCAGCGGCCAGTGATATTTGCGGTCCGCGTCCTTTATCGGGAGGTCATTGATACACGCATACCTCACCCGCATCAGCCCGTCGTCATTGAATTCCCAGTTCTCATTCCCATACGACCGATACCAGTTACCCGAGTCGTCGTGCCACTCATAGGCGAAGCGCACGGCGATGCGGTTCCCGCCAAAGGCCCAGAGCGCCTTGATCAGACGATAGTCCAGCTCCTTGGCCCACTTGCGCGTAAGGAAGGCGATAATTTCCTGTCTGCCGTTCGCAAATTCCGCACGGTTTCGCCAGCGTGAGTCCTCCGAATACGCCAGCGCCACCTTCTCAGGATCGCGCGAATTCCAGCCATCCTCTGCCAGTCGAACTTTCTCCATCGCCGTCTCGCGTGTAAACGGAGGCAGCGGTGGTCGTGTCGTCATAGTTCCTCCTGTATTGCGCTTCAACCCAATTGGATCCCGATCGCCGAAGCCGCCCACGCTACTCGCCGGCCTTCTCCGCCAGCGTTTTTACCACCGCGATGTTCTGCAGCAGGTCCTTCGGCAAATCATGCCGTTCCTGGAGGTACTCCGGGCTGTTATACGAAATCCACACTTTCCCCTGCTCGTCCTCCGCGACCAGAATCTTCAGCGGCAGATCGATCGCAATGCTGGGCGTGGCCTGCATTAGCGGAGTCCCCGCCTTTGGACTCCCGAAGATCAGCAGCTTCGTGGGGCGCATCGTCAGCCCCACCTTTTCTGCCTCGCCGCTGTGATCGACCAGCGCGAACAACGCCACGCCCTTCGCCTGCAGAATGCCCTTGAGCTTCTCTAACGTCTGGTCCACCGAGTGATTGCTGGCCACCTGAACAATCCCGCTATCCTTGCGGATCGCCATACCCGTCTCCTTACCGTGTTCAGAACCTGAATGAGTGGAATCCCGGACCGAGACGAGATAGATCGCCATCGCCAGCCCGACAAGCCCGAGAAGGAAAGCAATCGCGACCGCCTGCAGTGAAGGCCGCGAGTACGCTTTGTCGCCGCGATCGAGCGCCCGCATCAGTCGCAGGTGGTGCCATCCGGCAAACACATTCACGATCACCCCGACGATGATCAGCGCCGTCCCCGACCAAAGCGAAAACCCCGAGTGCTCCTGCGGGAGGTCGGTCCGCAAAAAGTGTAGTTGCTGCAGGAACAGAGCAAAACGCGCCAGCACAAAGCCGAATCCCATCAGGGCCAGTCCGGTGCGAATCCACGCCAGAAGCGTCCGCTCCGCAGCCAGATAATCGGCCAGGCTGGCCTTCGGCGTCGCTTCTGCTGGCATACCGATCTTTTCCTTTTACGCAGTCCGATCTTCAGATGCGGGCGCCGCGGGGCCCGATTCCGTTTTCCCTGACCCGAATACCTTAAACCTTTTGATCGCCCACCGCCGACCGCCGGACCATGAAATATGTCACCCTGAAGAGTGCCCATCACGCAGTCCCTGATCGACACGCTCGCTCGCGAAGCGGGTTTCACAGCCGCCGGAATCGCCGCCATCCCTGCGCCCGATGCCCCCGAGAGCAGGGAAGAGCGCCGTCGTTTTGAAGATTGGATCGCCTCCGGAGCCTCCGGCGAAATGGATTACCTCAAGCGTCGTAACGAAAGCGGCGATCTCGTTCGGTCTTCCGTGCGCGCAGCCTTCCCGTGGGCCCGATCTGTAATCGTGTGCGTTGCAAACTACAACGCTGATGAGCCGCGCTCCATTGATCCCGCTCCCGAAGGCGCAGGATGGATCGCCCGCTACGCCTGGTCAGGCTCGCATTCAGAAGCCGGCCCGATGCGCCCCACCGACTACCACAAGGTTCTCCTTAGGCGGCTCGACGCCCTCAACGCCGGCCTCCAGCAAGGCCTCGGCCCGTACGAATCCCGCTGTTACGTCGACACCGGCCCTCTCGTCGAGCGCGTCTATGCCCGCTACGCCGGCCTCGGCTGGACCGGAAAGAACACCTGCCTCCTCAACCAGCAGCTCGGCTCCTGGCTCTTTCTCGGCGTCGTTCTCACGTCTCTCGAACTCCCCGCCGCCGAACTGCCCGCACTCGCCGCCGACCGTTGCGGAAGCTGCACCCGCTGCATCGACGCTTGCCCAACGCAGGCGCTCACCCCCTACCAGATGGACGCCACTCGCTGCATCTCCTACCTGACCATTGAGAAAAGGGGAGAAATCCCCGCAGACCTACGCTCCGGCATTGGCCGCCAGGTCTTCGGCTGCGATATCTGCCAGGAAGTCTGCCCCTGGAACTCCGGAGCCTCTTGGAATACCGGAGCTTCTCGGAACAAAGGAGCAGGGAATCGGCGAGCACCGATCGCCGCCGACCCGGACCTCGGGCCGCGCACGCAGTTAGTCAATCCCGCCCTCGACTGGCTTGCTTCGCTCGATGAACAGGCCTTCGGAACTTGGTTCTTTGGCTCGCCCGTCAAGCGAGCCCGCTTCGCCGGATTTCGTCGTAACCTCGCCATCGCCATGGGCAACAGCCGGGTCGCGCGCTTTCGCCCGACGCTTGAGTCCTGGTCGCGCTCTGCCGATCCGGTCCTCGCCGAGTCCGCCGCCTGGGCGCTCGGCAGGCTCGAAGGCGGGGTGCCGGAAGCTACCTCCTCGAACCCAACCTGAGACACGAGCGGCCTCGTCGCCGTAGGCGAGAGGCCCTTTAAGAGAGAACAGTTCCGGTCACTTCTGGTGGCGCGTCATCGCGCTCATGCCGGAACCGGCGATAGCATTTTCGGAAAAGTGTAACGCGAAGCTACTGTGGCAAAGTCAACGCAACCAACCCGGAGCGGTGACTTGGAAAATCAAGAAGGGCAGAGAAACTTCCGAAAATGCCTTAGGCAGCCCGGATCACGTTTGCCGCATTCAGGCCCTTCGGACCCTGCTGGCATTCGAACTCTACCGCTTCGCCTTCGTTCAATGTCTTGTACCCGGTGTCCAGAATGGCAGAGAAATGCACGAACACATCCTCGCCTGTTGAACGCTGGATGAATCCATAACCTTTTGCGCCATTAAACCACTTCACAACCCCATGTTCTTTCACATCCACTCCTTTGGTGAGCAGCCTATAATTTGCCTTCAGTTCCGTCCTAAGACACTAAGAGCCGCCTGAGCCTCGCTCTTCTGTGGCGGTCAGACAGCTCAACATCCTGAAGACATTCCTGAGAACCTTGCAACCAGTACCTCAACAAAACGGCCTTCCGATGACCCTGCCTCTCTCCATGGAGAAGCCGGGTGTGCTCCTGTTATGGCAGGAAATTGCCGTCGAATCAAGAAAAAACTGCTTGCAAAGAATCTCTTATCCTGCTGATTACCAAAGGACAATGTCCATTCGTGCTCGAATAGACGCACTTTGGGTTACGTAATACCGAGCTTCACCTGCGCGACAGTCGTTACGCACTCCCCAACGTCCGCCCCGCTCATAGCGCATACGGCAGCGCCCGAAGACCAAATGCCTCCCCCATCGGATTGTTGCTGAGAATCGGCATCGCACGCCCGCATACTCCACGAAATTGCATGACTACGGTGCGGTATCCTTCCCATGCCGTCGCCCGCGGCATCGGAGATGACCCAATGATGAGCCCGAGACTGCTGCGTCGCACCGTCCCTGCCGTTTCTCTCTTCACCGCCTGCCTGCTTTATGCGCAGGACACCGCTCGTCCAGACCTTGCCCGTATGGACCAGGTCGTCCAGTCTTATGTCGCCGGCAAGCGCTTCATGGGAACAGTCCTTCTCGCTCAGGGCGACAAGATCCTGCTCGACAAAGGCTACGGCTACGCCAATCTCGAATGGCAAATACCCGACGCACCCGAAGCAAAGTTCCGTCTCGGCTCCATCACCAAGCAGTTCACCGCCGCCTCCATCCTTCTGCTTGAGGAGCGCGGCAAGCTCAGCACCAGCGACCTCGTGAAAAAGTACATACCCGTTGCACCGGCCGCGTGGGACAAGGTCACCCTCTACAACCTGCTCACGCATACTTCGGGCATTCCCAGCTTCACCGACTTCCCGGACTACCGCTCGACCGAGTCCACGCCCACCACGTCTGAAAAGCTCGTCGCGCGCTTCCGCGACAAACCCCTTGATTTCCAGCCGGGAGAAAAGTGGAAATACAGCAACTCCGGCTACGTCCTGCTCGGATACCTCCTCGAAAAAATCAGCGGACAGACCTACCAGGAATTCGTCGAGCAAAACATCTTCGAGCCGCTCGGTATGAACGACTCCGGATACGACGCAAACTCCGCCATCATTCTTCACCGCGCCTACGGATACGCGCCCGGCCCAAACGGCCCGGTAAACGCCGGCTACGTCGACATGACCATTCCCTTCTCCGCCGGCGCACTCTACTCCACCACGCACGACCTCCTCCGCTGGGAGCAGGGCCTCTTCGGAGGCAAAGTCTTATCCGCTACATCGCTCAAGAAAATGACCACGCCCTTCAAGGAGAACTACGCCTGTGGGCTCATGGTGCACGCTGTGAACGGGCGCCAGATCATCGAGCACGGCGGTGGCATCGAGGGCTTCAACACTGACCTCGCCTACTATCCAGACGACAAGCTCACCGTTGTCGTGCTCGCCAATCTCAACGGAGGCGCTCCAGAAGAGATCGCAACTAAACTCGCCGCCGTTGCACACGGCGAGAAGGTCGTGCTGCCCTCGGAGCGCAAAGAAATCGCCGTCTCGCCTGCGGTTCTCGCGCCGTACGTTGGCACCTACCAGCTGGCGGCCACATTCAGCGTCGTTATCACTGCGGAACGAGGCCAATTGATGGCACAGGCGACCAACCAGCCCAAATTTCCTCTCTTTGCAGAATCCGAGACAGAGTTCTTCCTCAAAGTCGTCGACGCTGAAATCGAATTCTTCAAGAATGACAAGGGCGAAGTGACCCACCTCGTCCTTCACCAGGGCGGACACGACGCTACCGGCACGAAAAAATAACATCGCTGGACTTCCACGCATACGCAGAGATGGGGTACTGTTGTACCGTAATCCAAGGAGCCTCTATGCTCGCCCCTCGTTTTACAGCGCTCCTTTCGCGAGCCGCCGTCGTTGCCGCGCTCGTCCCATCCGCGCTCTTTGTCCCCGCTCAAAACTCGATGCTCCAGCAGCGTGTACAGGAGATCAAGCAGTCCGCTGCCGCCAACAAGAGAGCTCTCGCCCGCTACACATGGGAAGAGCAGCAGACCATCAGCCTCAAGGGCGAGGTCAAGAAAACCCAGATCTTTCTCGTGAGGATCGGCCCTGACGGCACTCAGCAGAAGAGCGAGATCAACGCCACTCCCGCGGCCCAGCCCAGTGGCGGCCGCCTGAGGCGTCACATCGTCGAAAAGAAGAAGGAAGAGTTTCAGGTGTATGGCGAGCAGATCGCCGCGCTGGCCAAGCAGTATACCCAGTTCTACCCCGATACCTTCCAGGACGCGTTTCAGAAGGGCAACGTCTCCATGCAGCCCAACCCTGATCAGGGCACGGTCAGCCTCGTCATCAAGAGCTTCCTAGAGCCCAACGACACCGTAGCGCTCGTCTTTAACCGCCAGCAGAAAGCCCTGCAGAGCTTCAACGTGGACAGTTACCTCAACGACCCCAGCGATGCTGTGAAAATCTCCGCCCGGTTCGCAAAAATCCCCAATGGTCCCAACCACGTCTCGTCCGTTCTCGTCGATGGAGTCAAGAAGCAGCTTACCGTGAACATCCAGAACTCCAACTACCAGCCCGTCTCCTGACAAATCAAGCGTCACGCCACACGTCTCAAATCACGCCGGAAACGGCGGAATGCCCGAAGACTCGAGCACATACACCGGCTGATCGACAAAATCATTCGTAACCGTGAACTGCACATCTGCCTTGGTCGTATCCACGGCTTTAACCGTAAATGCGATGACCGCCGAAAGGGAAGTGATCGCGTTCTGAATCGGCAAGTTAATGACTGTATTGCTCGCAAGGCTCAGCGCCGTCAGCGTCGAGTTCGGAACCGCGACAGTCGGCAGCGAAGGAATCGTGATCGCAATATCGATCTCCGCAATCCCCATCACGGTGAAATTCACCCCATTCGCCACAATCCCAATCTGATAGTTCACGCTCTGCACGTCCTGGGTTACAAACGACACGTAGCGCTGCAACGCCACCTTGGTGAAAGGGTTCTCCAGCGCCAGTGTGCGATCCACAAGCAGCGCGACACCCGGCGACGACGCCTTGTCGCTAAGAGTGAAGCTCTGTCCGGCTAGAATCTCCTGGTTCAAGTTCTCAGGTGGAGCGCTCGTCCCGTTTACGATTGCATAGCGCGAAACCTCCAGGTCCAAAGGCGACACATTGATTAGCTGAATCGTGCTTCCATCCGCCGCGACGCTATATGAAAGCTCATCACTGCCGCTGGTGTCGTTCAGATTGACAACCACGCTGGCGATCACCGCATGCGGATACGCATCGTCCAGCACAATGCCGAAGCTTCCGGACAAATACGGCTCAACCGTCGTCGACAGCTGGTTGATAAACAGGTTGGCATTGGCCACGGCGGACCCCGTCACGCTGCCGTCCGTAATATCGACATCGAGCTGGAACGTGTTCGGCTGCAACCCCGCCGTGTAAGCCGCCGACGACTGAAACGGCGTCAACAATGTCATGGGCTGCGATGTGTCCAGCCGCTGCGGCAAAACCAGCGTACAGTTTTGCGATTCTGGATTAGCCGCTAGCGCTGTCTGCAACGCGAACTGATCGAACTGGCTCACCACCGGCCCCAGCACGAATGAGAATTGAAACTTGGCTGCGCCGCTGCCTCCGGCCGTGCTGTCAAGCAGTGCCTGGCACTGCGCTGCCGTGCCATTCTTGCTACGCACAATACCGTAAGCCGCCGGCACCGCAATGATCGTCCGGCTGATCCCCCCGATATACAAGCGGCTGAAAGACGGAAACTGCCCCGAAACATCTCCGAGCGCCGTGAACTCGGTGAAGTCGGAGCCGCTGGAATTGAAATTCTTCAGATCGTTGATGCTGACAATCGGCCTTACGCCATTCGTGTCGGTAATCGCGTAGGCCGGTGCGTAGCCGGGTGCGGCATATTTCTGCGCCAGCGGGAGCGCCAGTGCGTATGGATCGTTAGCAGTTACATATGTTGGTTGTGGCACCGGTTGCGGTTCTGGTGGGCGAGGCTCCGAAATGGGAAATTCCGTTGGTGGCCTGCCTGGTGCAGAGATGGGAGTTCCGACTGGCTCAAAGATAGCCTGCGGCAACGGCCGCGGTCGCCCCTCAAGCACCGGCATCCCAACACCGCGGATTGGCGGCCCAGTTACGCGAATCGGCGGCCAGATCGGGTGAATCACCCGCAGCAAACGCCACACTTCGAACTGCGCTGAAAGCGATACCGTCGCTCCGCCGTTTTGAAGATTGCTGTACGCCACCAGCACGTAAGTACCGACAATCGGACCGAACGAAAGCGTCAGGCTTCCATCCGCATTCGCTGCCACCGTCGCCGTATAGACACTCTGCTGCGCCTGTCCGGTCTGCGGATCATTGGCCGTCGTCGTCAACTCGACCGAGATCCCGCTCAGCGGAATCTCCTGAAGCTGCTGCGACGGATTCGCCGCCCGATACGCAGTCACGTCCGGCGGCTCGACCTTGGCCAGCGTGAGCGTGATCGTCGCTTGATAGTAAGGATTGCCGTCTAGTCCTGCCTTCTGTCCGCCGCTCGCAGCAAACGAAAAACTGGCATCGATATCCGGAGCCAGCTGATAGCTCGGAAGGAACCAGCTCAGCTGCGCGTTGAACCTGTCGGTGAAGACGTTGCCGTTCTGGCTCGAGTCGAGCGGCAGGTTCTGATTCACAACGACAGCTATAACTTTGATCGGCGTGATGAACTGTAGGCCGGGCGCACGCGCAACTTGACGCAGACCGCCGGGAGGGTCAGCGGTGATCTGTAACCCTGCAGGCGGGGAAGGGGCTCCCATGTTATTTACTCCTAGGCGAGAGTTCCGGTGAGCATCTGTTTCTGATAGTTGAGAATGTACTGGTTGATCGCGGCCACCTGGTCGGGCGGTGCGTCGGGCAATTGAAGACTCAGAAGCGGGTTGTACTTCACGCGGCTCGGCGGCAGCGCCACAGTGATTGGCTTCGCGGATTGATAGACGATCGGATTGTCCGTGAAATTCGGGCCTTGTACCGTCACCTGCACCGTGTACTGGAACGAATTGAGTGAAACGTATTTGTCGGAGAAGATCTCCCAGATCGAGCTCTTCTGGTTTGCGCTCGTGATGGTGATGCTGTCTTTGCGCGATCCCAGCGTGGTGTTGATCACTAGGGTTACGTTCGGTGGCAGAGGCCGACACCCGAAGCGCACAAAGAGGTATCCGACAGCGTTCAGGTCGAGCACAGGTGTGTGATCATTGTCAGTCGTCGTGATGACGACCTGAGTTTTGTTGTCGGTTAGATCGACGCGCGGGTCATTTCCGTCAAACACCAGCGTCCTCGTGACCTGAACTTGGTCCGCGGGCCACTGTGAAATCGTATGCCCGGGGTCTCCTAACTTCAGAAATGAAATGTTGATGATGTCCGCTGGATTATTCGAAGTCCACTGTGCCAGCCCGCTCGTTCCTGTCGCTTGACCGCTGAGGTAGTGGTAGCCCTGCCCGAGCGTCTTCATGTTCACGGTGTTGTTAGCGCCGAGCGGATTGTCGTAATCAGGATAGCTGACCGAGACCATCACTGACATGATAGGATCCGCAAGATTCGTCCCGTCCGGAAGCGTTTCGTTCCAGTTGATCGCGTTGGTCGCGGCCACTTGTATCTTCTGGAAGAACTGCCCGATGTCGACGATCGCGAGATATTTGCTGACGTCCGCCTTGACGGCAGGCATAAGGTCGGAAAGGTCACCCGACTTTGTATCGCTCATCGCGATCGATGTATCCAGAGTGAGCGTTTGCTGGACGTGAATTGATCTTTGCTGATAGTCCGCTTTCATGGAAACCGATGCGCCGCCAAATATGCTTCCGAAGGGAGTCTGCTGTGCCTGTGCATCCCCTCCATCGGTGGGGTTCCAGCTGAAAATCTCGTCCTTGACCCAGTTGACGGCGTTGGTCTGCATCTCCTGGCACTGCTGCAGGATCATCGACTTGAGGTCAGCGGGTATCGCGGCCTCATCAATTTTCATGACCGTACTGATGGCGCCGCTCGTCACGCATGCGGACCAGGCCGCCTGGAACGATGCGCTGGTGAATAAGCCGCTGACAGAAACGGCCGCCGAGAAGGACTGGTACGTCTTGTCCATGTCGATATCGACATCGACTTCGCAGGTAGGGAGATAGAACTGTTCGGTCAGCGCATAATTCACCGTGAAAGGTGATACGCCGGCCTGCAGCGATCCCGCGATCGCGCCCGCGGCAAGCTCGTTACAACTCACCAGAAAGCTGCTGATACCAGTCGCTTCGATACTCCCCTTCTGCGCGCACTGGGCCTGCGCCCACAGCGGCGCCGCCGGGCTCCCGCCTGGAGCAAATTGCGGAATCGAAATCGACACAAGGTTGCCGAGGATAGGAACAATTCCGAGGATCGGTAGCGGATCGTTCGAACCCATCTGCGGCATAAAAGCCAGCAGACCTGGCGGTGGCGGCGAGTCGAACTTCCCGTTCTTCAGCGCATCGGTGGCATTCTGAATGACGTCCGGCGGAATGGCGAACGTCGTCGAGAAGGTGCAGAAACCACCACCCACCTCAACGTCCCCTCCTCCCGTCGTCTGGCCGGGATTAACGCCGACTGTGTCCTCCGGCGTCAGCAAACCTTTGAAGACGGTCATGCCGAAGTCGAAGTCCTGAGGCGAATCCTGCTTCTTCGCCAGGTAGATCCGCTGCGGCATAAAGTAATACTGTTGGGCCAGACCGTTCGTTTTCAGAAGCGCATTATTGGCGTCCGGAAAAATCTCGAGCTGGTACGCGACCTTGTCGCTGCCAGTGACGGTGACAAATATACGGTCTGCGCTCAAAAGCGGGCCGAGTGGGGTAACGGCGTCATTCATAGTCCTGTGCCTCCAAAGACACTTTGGTTTGTAAGTCGAGCAGCTGACCCGCGGTCAGCGTTTGCTTTCCGTAATATTTCGCAGACAGGCCCAATGCTCCTGCCGCGCATAAGCTATGAGAATTGCGCTGAAAGGGTCGCCAGCGAACAGGCAACGACCGATCAGAAATACTGCGCATCAACGGAACGTGCGAAAACCGAGGGGGGCGGCCTTCGCCAGACAATACGAATCCAACCTGCGCAGTCGCCAACACCAAAAACCTGCTGGCCCGAAGACCGCAACAGTATATCTACTTCCTCGTTGTTGTAAAGGACCTTTACCGATCAGATTCGTGGTTCTAATCCCGCTCTTGCTCGAGCCGGGAACTCCCCGCAAACCCTTACAGTGCCCATAGTGGTGTGAACCCCTCTGCCGTTACACGAAGCAGCGGGATCAGCAATCCAGCGCCGGCTCATCGGCATGCAGAAACCAGCGATCCAGCACCACGCGGCGTGAAAACCAGCGCGTCCCCAGCAGCACTCTGGCGACCGACTGCATCACCTGCGCCGGCAGCTTCCGCCCGATGCGCGTCGACCAGTCCGGCATCACCTCTCCGAACCGGGCCGCAAGCATCTCACGATAGCTCTCAAGTCGCTCTCGCGTGTATTCGCCACCAGCGGCAATGATGGCTTTCGCCGCCAGCAAACCCGATTCAATCGCCGGCCGTATCCCCTCCCCGCTCTGCGAATACGCCAGTCCCGCCGCGTCCCCGATCAGCAGAACTCCATCGCCTACCACCGGCCGCTTCGTCTCGCGAAAGATGAGATAAGCGTGGCCGCGCATCGCAGCCGGAAGATCGAAACCGATCTTCCCCGATCTCTTCAGCCCCTGCACAAACTCCGACACATGCCCCGGCAGTGAATGTGCGTCCAACCTGCCCAGCCCTATGTTGAGAAAATCTCCCTTGCGAAAGCACCATCCATAGCCCTTCAGGTCGGCGCAAAAATACAGTTCCGGAGCATCCCCGCGAATCGCGCAGGCCCCGCGCTGCTCCGCGGTCATTTCGAATTCAATCTCCTGCCCAGCGACGGCCTCTTCTTTGCGTGCGCTCGCGCCCAGATGCCGTGCCACCGGGCAGAAATGTCCGCCCGCGCCAATCAGCATCCGCGCCCTGATCTCACCATTCGTGACCTCACCATTTACGATCCACCCATCGCCCGCCCGTTCCACGCTGCTTAGGGCCTTGCCCAAAACCAGCCGTGCGCCGCTTCGTTTTAGCAGGTAGTCATCAAATTCAAACCGCCGGACGCCATAGCTCACCGCCTGCCCATAGTCCGTCTCTACATCCGCATCGCCCATGCGGCTGATCCGAAAGCCCGTAATCGGCTGCAGCACGCGCCCGCGCGCATATTCCGCCAGGTCGATCTCCAATTCCTGCGCCACCGCAGGCGTAATCCAGCCGCCGCACACCTTGTCGCGCGGAAATGTCGCCTTATCCAGAATGACCGTCTCGATGCCTGCCTTGCGCAGCCGCCTCGCACACGAAGACCCTGCCGGTCCCCCTCCGACAATCAGTACCTCGCAGGAGTCCATTCCTTCTCCAACCGCGCTTCTCCCGCACACTCCGCATCTGCTCCATAAAGATGAGCGCGTGTCCACGGAATCTGCCCGCACTGAGGCCCCGCAAAAACCACCTGAAACAGCTGCAGCGTCCCTACGCGAAAGCTCGCAATCGAACCCGCCAGGTAGAGCCGCCACGCGCGAACAAATTCAGGCCCGAACATCTCCGTGACCCGGTCCACCGCCCGCTCATAGCGCTCCAGCCAGTGCTCAAGCGTCTTCGCATAATGCAATCGCAAATTCTCAACATCCAGCACCGCATAGTTATTTCGTTCGAGAATCTCCAGCGACTCGCGCAGCGTCGGAGCATAGGCCCCCGGGAAAATACGTTTCCGAATCCACGCGCTGAAAGCCTGCGGCCGGTTGCGCCCGATGAAATGCAGAAGTCCGCGCCCCGAATCCCCGATTGCGTTCTGGATGACCTTCGCCAGTTCTCCATAATGCTCGTGGCCCACATGCTCCAGCATTCCCACCGAGACAAACGCGTCGAAGCCCTCCGGAATATTCCGGTAATCGTCCTCGATGAACTCCACCTGCCTCGTCAGGCCTTCCTTCTTTGCCTGTGCCTGCGCATATTGAATCTGCTCGCGCGAGATATTGAAGGCTCGCACCGTCACGCCATAGTGTTTCGCCATGTAGAGCGCCAGCGACCCCCAACCGCACCCCGCCTCCACAACTTTCTCCCCCGGCTGTAGCTGCAGCTTCCGGCAGACATGCTCAAGCTTTGCCTCCTGCGCCTCTTCGAGTGTCGCCGACAGAGCAGGGAAGTAGGCACAGGTATAAACCATCCTCCGGTCGAGCCACAGCTTGTAGAAATCGTTGTTCAGATCGTAATGATGTTGGATATTCCGCGCCGAACCCCTGTGGGTGTTCCCCTGGGTGAGCGTCAGCCAGCGGGAGATGAGCTCGCTGTACCAGCTCCGCATTCTGCCCGACTGCCTGATGCGATACGCTTCCTCCAGAAAGCGAACCAGGTCTCCCTCGACCCTGATCCGCCCCTCTGTATACGCGTCGCCGAACCCAACTTCGGGATCCAGCATCATCCTCGCCAGAGTGCGGCCATCGCGAATCACAACCCTGTCCAGGCTCCCGTCTCCCGCTTCCCCGGGCGGCTTCTCGCCGAGCGTTACCCGGATCGGGGCCTGCGCAACCGACTGCTCAATCTTCCTTAATAGCAGCCGCTCAAACGGACTTTCAGAATCACCCCTCGACATGATGGACGACCCTCAATGATCAAAATAGCTATTCGCCCAAATCCGCATTGTGACAGCGATCACGAATTTATGGAAGACCGTGGCGCGAAGCGGCAGGTATTCCCTCACTTCCAGCGCAGATTACAATCACTGGGTGATGAAGCACGTCGTCTGGATTCCCCTGCTGCTCGCTCTCTCAGCAGCCGCCGCGGCCTCCCAGACAACCTCCCCGACAACCCCTCAGGCGCCCCCTCAGCCGAGTGCGACCGCAGATTCGACCACAGATCAGGCAACAGTGGAGGCCGCAACCCTCGCCTTCCGCGCCGGCCATGCCGCCATGGAGCAGAACAACCTGGTCCTCGCCCGCACCGAGTTCTCCAAAGTCGTCCAGCTCCTCCCCCGGGTCGCCGCCGGACATAGCGCCCTCGGAGCCGTCCTCTATGCCGAAGGAAACCCCTCCGCTGCTGTCCCCGAGCTCGAACAGGCCCATTCTCTCGACCCGAATGACGGCACCGCAACCTTAAACCTCGCGCTCAGCTATTCTCAGCTAGGTGCTTATAACAAAGCGCTTCCGCTTTTTCAGCAGCTCGAAACTTCCAGCGTCCAGCTTTCCCCGAGCGACCTCGCCGCCTACGCCCGCACCCTCGACGCCACCGGTGATCCCGAGTCCGCCCGCGCAAGGCTCGCCGCTGCCATCACCCAGGATCCCAACAACGCCACCCTCCACGACAGCCTCGGCACCGTCTTTGCCGAGCAGAACAAACTCGCCGACGCCCGCCCTGAGCTCGACCGAGCCCTCCAGCTCGATCCCAACCTCGCGTCCGCCCACCTTCACCTCGGTTCGCTTCTCCTCGTTCAGCAGAGTTACTCCGAAGCCATCGCCGAACTCCAGCGCGCCGTCGCCCTCGCCCCCAACGACCTCCAGTCCAACCTGCAATTAGGCCGCGCACTCGCTGCCGCTGGACGGGACGACGCAGCCATCGCCGCCGTCCGTCACGCCACCCAGCTTGACCCCACCTCTATCGACGCGAAGTACGCCCTCGCCCTGGCCCTCCAGAGCACCGGCCAAACCAAAGAAGCCATTCCCCTCTTTCAAGACACCATCGCCGCCCGCCCCAACGACGCCGCCGCTCTCACCAACCTCGGCCTGGCCCTGGTCCAGACCGGAGACGCCAAAACCGGTCTCACTTACTACCAGCGCGCACTCTCGCTCGATCCCAAAAACGCTATCCTCCACGAAGACGCCGGAGTCGCCTGGCTGCAGCAGGCCGATCTCGACCATGCCATCCAGGAGTTTCGCGCCGGGCTCGCCCTCGAGCCCGACAACCCGCAGCTCAATTACGATCTCGGCCTGGCCCTCAAACTTCAGGACAAAGTCGCCGAAGCCATCCCCGCTCTTGAAAAGGCTGCTCAGCTCGATCCCAGCCTCGCCGATCCGCCGTTTACGCTCGGCATCATTTATATGCAGATGGGCCGCTTCCCCGACGCCGCCCGCGAGCTAGAGAAGACCCTTGCCATGCGCCCCGAAAACGGCGACGCCTGGGGCATTCTCGGCAGCGTCTACAAACAGATGGATCAGCCCGACAAGGCCATCCCCGCCCTCCGCCGCGCCATTGAGCTCCAGCCCGACCAGCCCAGCCCCCACATCAACCTCGGAGCTATCCTCGCCGCCCAGGGAGACACCGCCGGAGCCGCCGCAGAGCGCAAAAAAGCGGCTGACCTAAGCCGTGTGGCCGTCAGTCGCCAGCGTGCCAAATTCAATCTCGACAGCGGAATCCAGCTTCTCAAGCAGGGTAAAGTTGCCGAAGCCCTCATCCAGTTAAAACAGGCCGTCGCCGCCGACCCCAACTACGCCGACGCCCATCGCGTCCTCGCCGACGCCCTCGCCCAGCAGGGAGACGCCGCCGGAGCCGCCCTCGAACGCCAAAAGGCCGCGGCTTTAGAAGCGCAACCTCATGCTTCGGCCACTCCGCCCGTACAGCTCTGATCGGCACCTACCTGGAAGTTGTCATCCCGACCGAAGTGCGCCACCTTCGGCGCACGAAGCGGAGGGACCTGCTGTTGTCGCGTCATTTGCCATGCATCTCCGGATGCATCTGCTGCTCCAGCTGATCCAGCGTCTTCTTCTGGTCGTCGGTGAGGATTGGGCGAATCTCCCTGTCGGCCTTCACGAACGCCGCATGTTTCTGCGCATTGCGCTCATCGTCTGACAAGCTTTGGTTCTGCTCTGCCCGGGACATGCTGTTATGCATCTCCTGCAGGATAGGCCTGACCTGGTCCTCCTGATCGAGCGTTAGATTCAGCTGCTCGCTCAGCTTTTTCAGATGGTTCTCAACGGGATCAGTGCTGTTTTGCGTGCTGCTGTGGTTTTCTTTCTCGACGCCTGCCGACGCGGTGGTAGTCTGTTGGGCGCCCGCCGCCAGCGCAAACATCATCAGCGTTCCGACTGCGATTAATCGAATGCGACTCATAGTTTTTCTCCGCCGTGCTGAAATGAAATTCTGTTCTGCGATGAGCGGCCGCTACAGCAAAACCAAGGTCGACGTATCCTGAAGTCACCGAACTCAAGTTGACGCGACCATCAGACCGGGGCCCCCACGAACAGGTCTTCGTTCGCGGGGTGGAGGGAGCGGCGACCTTGAATAAACTGAATAGGACACAGTTACCCTGGTTTTGCTTACCTTATGATTCGCACTGTAGCTCGCAAGACCGGCACCGTCGAGAGCCAGTTCCGCGATGCTGAACAAAGAGGCAGCCAATGTCCGGAAAAACGGTCTCCGGAAACCCGAGTCACAACCCGCAGGGACAGGCTCCGAGCAGGCCAAAACACCGCAAACCCGATGCCCGCGCCAGCCGCACGCGCAACCGGCTCGGCATGGCTTTCCTCGAGCTGATTCACGAGAGACCCATTGAAGATGTCACCGTGCAGGACGTCCTCGACCGCGCCTCCGTCGGCCGTTCCACCTTCTATCTGCACTTCCGTGATAAGAACGACCTGCTCCTCAGCCAGCTCGAACGATTCCTCGAGCACATGAGTACCTGGCTCATCGTCAACAAGGAAAAATCGCTTCGCGTAGCTCCCATCGCGGAGATGTTCGATCATCTCGAACAGCAGAGAAAGCTCTACTGCATCCTTCGCGACGCAGGCCGCCTCGCTGACTTCTTCGATCTTGCCCAGGACTACTTTGCCCGTGGCATCGAGCAGCGCCTCATCGATACCGGACGCCTCACCAAGCTCTCAAAGCCCGAGCTCGCCGCACGCGCCAACGCCTTGGCCGGAAGCCTGCTGTCTCTGCTGCGCTGGTGGATGGACCGCATCGAGAAAGAACCAGCCGCAAAGATGGACGAGATGTTCCACCGCATGGTCTGGAACGGACTTCGGTAGTCGCTATGGCCTGTTAACAGGCCCATTCTGGGAGAGCATCAGCTGGCGTCGGCGGCGTTCCCCAAGAAGATCGATCAACCCGCCTCCTGTCCAAATTGACAGTTTCCCTGGAACCGAAGACGGGTCTAACATCTCGGCCAATGCGGCAATCCCAACTGACGGAGGTTACTCCGATGAAAACCCGAGCTGCTCTCGTTGCGTTCACAATGCTCCTGGTGCCCTATATCCCGCTATTTGCAAAAGGTCCTTCAGGGGCACCCGCTGATGAAGCCTATTGGGTTGCTTATTGGGCAAAACCAAGAGTGGTTCTCTTTGGTCCTGAGGAGCAAGCCTTCAACGAAAATATGCACGAAGTTACGTTTGCCCATGATCGCTTTGACCATGCTTTGGACGAGAATACGGCTGAATGCCGATGTCCAATGGTTGAAGGATCATCCAGGTGATCGCTTTTTCATCGAAGGTTATGCCTCAGCAACGGGCAGCGAGGCCTACAATCTGAAACTCTCGGGACAACGAGCATGGTGGGTCAGAGAACTTCTGATACGCAAGGGCATTCCGGAGAATCAGATCCTGCTGGCGGTACCATGGGGAATGTTGTATCCAGCCTGTCTCGAAGACACCGAAGAGTGCCATGCGAAAAACCGGGTCGTCCGGTTTGCTTACTATCCAAATTTGAGCAACACAACCGAATGACGCCAACCGACGCAGCAGTGGGAATGGATTCGGCCCAACTCGCTGTTTAGCGACAAAACCAACAAGGCTGTTCACGTCAGCGGGTGCTGAATTAACCCCCTGAAGCAGAGAAAGCTCTACTGCATACTTCGCGACGCAGGCCGCCTCGCTGACTTCTTCGATCTTGCCCAGGACTACTCGCCCGCGGCATCGAGCAGCGTCTCATCGATACCGGACGCCTCACCAGGCTCTCAAAGCCCGAGTTCGCCGCACGCGCCAACGCCTTGGCCGGAAGCCTGCTGTCACTGCTGCGCTGGTGGATGGACCGCATCGAGAAAGAGCCAGCCGCAAAGATGGAGGAGATGTTCCACCGCATGGTCTGGAACGGACTTCGGTAGTCACTGGTCTTGATGTATGGGCCACCCGCCGAGGGGATGGCGAAGTTCAACACTATAATTTGGAGTCGGCTACTTTCGTCGGATCGTCACCGCCAAGGGTGTTGACCAGTGTTTCAAATCGGCCTTCAATATTTGACAACGTATGGATCCTCACATGAAGGAGTCCTTTTATGACTGAAACCAGATCCGCTGAGGCGTCGGGTGATGGTGTGCGCGGATCTCAAGCGAACACAGGTAACAAACTGCAGGCGAAGAGTGTTCTAACGAAGAGTGCAGCGTTTGTTGCAGATCGAAATATCCCGTTCCTTGTTTGCAGCATTGGAATGATCGTGATGTTGCTGTGGGCAGGCAAGTTCAAAATGACAGCACCCGGAGCAGAAGGCATCGTCCCGCTCGTCACGAACAGCCCACTTACCAGTTGGCAATTCAAGGTCTTTGGACCATATATTCTGGGGGATATGATCGGGGCCACTGAATGGACAGCAGCAATCCTGCTGATCATTGGCTACTTT
>Ga0210398_10001826_pt1 | contig 21399 bp, 17 predicted proteins | sample IncBWC4OmetaG_FD_161047 | JGI IMG/M metagenome (GOLD analysis project Ga0210398, IMG submission 161047) | Forest soil microbial communities from Barre Woods Harvard Forest LTER site, Petersham, Massachusetts, United States - Inc-BW-C-4-O | ecosystem: Environmental > Terrestrial > Soil >...
TGCCCCTGGGCCCGTTATAGAAGCGGTACCAGAAACCGGCCGTCCCTTCGATCGCGGCTCGTGTGTCCGACGTGCATTTAGAAAGCGCCCCTGGGTTGAAGCCGTTCGTCACGCCGAAAGAAGGAGCCGTCTCGGTGTAGCAACCGGAGTTATTGAACTGGTCCGATCCGTATCCGACATAGGTGTGGGTTGCGACATCGTAGTCGCTCGTTCTGCCGTCATACTCCGCGCCCGTATACGTGTAGACATCGAGCTTCTTCCCGTGCCACTCAAGTGTGGCCAGCCCCTGGTAATTCTTGATCAGGTCAGGAGTTCCATTGGCATGAATCGCCAGGTCGGAGAGCTGCGCCGCGCCGTAGCGCCCTGTGCCCTGGCCGCCAAAGGCGTGCAGACCGAAAACGATGTGTTTGTTGTAGAAGTTCCAGCGGGCGTTAGCTCCGAAGCCGCCACCGTTTTTCGAGTCGTTGAAGGCACCCGAAGCGTTGGGACCTGTAAGCGCAGGATCGTTCGGGCAAGGCCCGGTCGCGCCGATGACGAAGTTGGCGCAAGGGAAGATGCGGTCGCGGAACCGGTCATACAGTCCGAAGATCTCGTAATGTCCGAAACCCGGATCAAACGCCACCTTGGCAATAATGTCGGGCGACGGGTTAAAGGTATAGGTGGCTGCCGGCGTACAAGTGGTGTAGTAGACGGGGATGGTTGCACCGGTGGGAGTGTAGGAACTCGTCGAGCAACCGGTGACCGCGTCGTTGTAGGTATTGGTCGCACCCGCCGAGCCGAGTAAGAAGTTGTCGGTGTTGCCGTGTGTCGTAAGCGTACCTTGTGCGTTTTCCAGGGCAACCGCGAAGGCCACCGTATTGCCAAAGGCCTTGGTCACGCGAATGCCATATTGGCGGGCGAAACTGAAGCCCACGTTATATCCCGGGTCGATCGTCATGGGCCGGGAGTCGTTGGTTCTCCCTACGTCGTCGCTGGGAGCAATTCCCGCCTTATTTTCAGTCACGAGGCTCCACATCTGGCCTCCGAGAAAGCTCCAACCATTGTCAAATTTGGCTTGGCCCCAAGCCTGGCGAAGACGGAAACTGTAACTATTCGTCTGCGTGGCGGAGGAGGTGTCGGCGGCTGAGAGAAAATCACCCGACACGTAGCTGGAGAGCTCTACATTTTTCAGGCGTCCGTCGACGTACACGGTAGGCCGCGACTGCCGCGCAGAACCGAAGAACTCGGACAACGAGCTCTGCGAAGCGCCCGGCATGGTCAGCGAATTGAAGGGGGTGGTCAGGTCCGCTGCAAGGGCTCTCGACCGCCGTACGAATGCAGCTTCGGCGAATCCGCCGGGGGTAATTGTGATTCCCTTGAAGTGTATCGACACCGTACCGTGCATGGGGTTCGTATCGGGTTGGGCTGGCGTGTCCTGGAGATTGAGGCTCTGGCCGGGGCCGTTATCCTGCTGAACCGCAGCGCCGGCTGTGATCTCCGCCACCTGTTGCTCCGGGACGGCGGAAGCCTTGGTTGTACTCGTCTTGCCCTCGGCTTCCACCGCGGATTGCGCCTGCTGGCGCTGCAGTTGCTGCGTCAGCCGATCGATTTGGAGTTGCTGCGCTGCCAGCGCATCTTTCAGAGCCTGGACGTCCGCAGCCGTAACGGCGGAAGGTGCAGGGGGAGGGGTAGGAGCAGGGGCAGGTGAACTTGCCGCTGCACCATGTTCTCCATTGGAAGCCAGCGTAATCGGGCTCGACGTTTGTGCCCAGGCGCTGGCTGAAAATGCTGCCAGGGTCAGGGCTGCCAGAAACATGTTCTTGGTTCGATGCATGGGATTAAATCCTCTCCTTTTTGAGTTTTAGTCGGACGACGTGTACCGGGGGAGCCACAGAAACTTTTGCCATTGCAGGCAACTGAATTGACCGCCTTCATTCTTTCGTCAATGCTTCCGCACGCTGCGTTACCGCTTGCGATCCCGAGCGACCCGCTGAACTGGGTTATCCGTTAGAAGCCATACCAAATATGTTCCATTATCACAATTGGATTACTAGTGATTCGGCACAAATTTACACATTCGTTGTTAACAGAGCGTTAATTTCCGAAATTAAGGAGAGATTTCTTTTTCTTGCTGGGAAGGGCCGGGCGGAGGACGTCAATCCCGCGCTGCGAGTACGTCGAACAGGTCACTCCGACCCGTCCGCACCAAGCTGAGGCAAATCATTTCTGCCCGCGCGTGAGCGATGCACACCCAAGCCACAATCCGACCAACAACTTTATTACTCGCCCTTTTTTCCCCCGATGACCATGGGCAGGAGAGCTCCTTTGTCTTTCTCTTTCTTCTTGGCTGCATGCTTACCCTTGGTGGCGCGCGGTTGCGGATCGGCGATCAGGTCGGCCAGGGTAGTATTTTCCAAAATGTTGGCCGCGGCGTCGCGCACATCCAGGAATAGCTGATAAAGCGCTCGATGGGGCAGATCCCGGTCAATCAGGGTGCGCAACTGCTCGGCATCGCCAAACGGCGCAAGCGGGCCGTCGATCAAACGCATGATCTCGCTTAGCCGGATCTCAGCTGGATCGCGGCGCAACTGGTATCCGCCCTTCGCGCCGCGCACACTCTCAACGATGCGCGCGTTTTTCAGTTCGAGAAGGATCAGCTCGAGAAATTTTTCGGGTAGATTCTCTTCATAAGCGACTTCACGAATCTTGATAGCACCCTGATGGTATCGGCGTGCCAACATCATCATCGCCTGCAGAGCGTAGAGTCCCTTTTGCGAAATTTTCATAGCGCGGCCACTATACCATAAAGTCCATTGCATTAATAGACTTTACAGCTGACCAAGTAGCAATTAGGCAGCCATCTCGATAGCAGCCTTAACCGCATCCAAGAAACTTGCTTTCAACGGTTTACAGAAGATCCAGAGATATTCCCGCCTTGCCGGTGTGCATCACGATGCAGTTTTGAGGATGAGGAGAGCCTCCTGGAACCAAAGGCGGAGTCCCGGATTGGATCTAAATCTCAGGCAAAATGCGCAGCAGCTGCAGGGTAATATTATCCGGGCCGCCCCGCTGCCGAGCCAACTTTACTAACGTCGCACAACACTCCGCCGGGGTGTTCCTGCCCGCCGCCATCTCCAATTCTTCATCGCTCACGACGCCCCAAAGTCCATCCGTGCACAGCAGCAGACGGTCTCCGTCCTCTAACGTCGTGCCATATTCAACGGCATCCACCGCAACTTCTACGCCCGCTCCCAGGGCGCCGGTCAGAATGTGGCGCTGGGGATGCTTCTCCGCGTCCTCGGCGCGCACTATGCCGCTCTCCACCAGCCTGCTGACGTAGGAGTGGTCGCGCGTCAACCGCGAGATACGCGCACCGCGTACCAGATACAGGCGGCTGTCCCCGACGTGTGCAAAATATAACTGCCGGTTACGGACGACCACAGCGGTGCACGTCGTCCCCATTCCGTGAAGCTCGGGATGCTGCAATGCGTGATTCTGAATCCTGTTGTGAGCAGTGGCAAATGCCTCCAGCAAAGTTGCACGCGGATCGTCCCGCACCATGGTGTCGTAAACTTCGCGCACCGTTTCTACCGCTAGCCGGCTGGCTTCGAGACCGCCTTCGTATCCCCCCATGCCGTCGGCGATTACCGCCAATCTTCCCTTCCGCAGGAATTCACCCTCCTCGGCCGGCTCCCAATAGAGGTACGAATCCTCATTATTGTCGCGTTGGCAGCCCACGTCGCTGAGGCTCGCCACCTCCACTCCAGGTTTCACGTTCATGCAGTCGACCGACATTGCTTGCCTACCCACAGCGCAGGGTGGAGATACAAGAGCTACGGTAGACAGGTGGCTGCCGACGAGATGGCAGCCATCTGCCCCGGCCATTATAGACAAGTGGCGGCGCAAAGACGCAAGGCGCATCACCCGTGTTACGAAAATCAAAAAAGACGCGGCCATCCGCGGCTGAGGTCCTGCACTTGGGGAGTCAGACGCTCACGCTAGTTCCGATCATGCTTATCTTTATCGATCTGCTTGCTCGTGCGCTTCGGTTCCCGGTTGAGTTGTTTCTGCTCGCCTTTGGTAGATGACTGTTGTGGGCGGCCATATCGGCCTTCTGCTGGTTCTCGATATTTTGTTCGCGATTCTCCAGGCGCGAAGTCTGGCCAGGCGTCAGCGTTCCGTTCTTCACGCCATTCGCAATCCGGTCCTGCTGGTTCGTCTCGCGGCCATTGACTTCGTTGACGCGAGGATGACCGGGATCGGCCTGGCCTGGTCCGGCAACGGAGTGTTGCCGTCTTGAGTTTGCGCAGAGGCGCCACCAACAAACATCAGACCACCCACTGCCCGGACTAAGAGTGACTTCGTTATTTTATGGTTCATGTTATCTGAACCCTCGTGCCGCAGTTCAGTTGTGTACTGCCAAACGTCACTAAGCACGAAGGGAGGCGGAGAATCCTGAGCCGAAAGAAACCAGGTAACCCTCCGCGGTTACTGCACAGTCACCGACTCCTGGTGACTGTTCCAGGCCTGTCAAAATCAAGCCGGACCCCGCCGGATCCGTAATGGCTTATTCCTCAAGCGAGTGCGACAATAGCCGATTCATGGCGGCCAGAGTAACACGGCGACTTTTTGTTGTTTTTCTTCTGATTGTCTTCGGGCGCTTGCTTCCCGCCCAATCTGCCCGTCGCACTCACCCCGCGAAAGTTCCGGAATACACATTCCAAGTCATCCGCGCGTTTCCCCACGATCCGCACGCCTTCACCCAAGGCCTCGTGTTTCATGGCGGCTTCCTCTACGAAGGCACCGGGCTTAAGGGCAGATCATCGTTGCGCAAGGTACGTCTTGAAACCGGAGAAGTTGTTCAAGAAGTTGATCTGGCGCCTGAATTCTTTGGCGAGGGAATAACCATCGTCAAGAGCGAAATCGTACAATTGACGTGGCAGTCCCAGACTGGATTTGTCTACAACTTGAGCGATTTCCGTTTGCTGCGGCAATTCTCTTACCCCGGGGAGGGGTGGGGTTTAACCACCGACGGGCATGAAGTTTTTATGAGTGACGGCACGCCGGAGATCCGCGTCTTGGATCCCGGCACCCTGACCGAAAGCCGGCGTTTCACGGTTCACGACGGAACCACCCCGATCAAAGAACTGAACGAGTTGGAATTTGTGGAAGGCGAGATTTTCGCCAACGTCTGGCAGACCGATCGAATTGCCCGAATTTCTCCGCGGACCGGCGAGGTGCTGGGCTGGATCGACCTCGAAGGTTTGCTGAGCCCCGTCTATCGCCTGGAATCAGGCGCCGTGTTGAACGGAATCGCCTACAATGCCGAGCGAAAGCGATTGTTTGTTACAGGCAAATTGTGGCCGAAGATCTTCGAGATCCAACTCGTTCTCAAACGTTAAGAACCGGCCGGTTTGTGCTCCGGTCTAACGGACCCCCTCCCATCTCAGACTTTTCACGAAACGTTAACACCCTTTAAGAGGAATCACACATCCCGTTCGCGGTATCCTAAACTAGTTATCAAGGAGATAAATTCATGGCTGCCGCAACCGAAACCCTCACTCCTCTCTCCGCCGAAGAGCTAAAAAAGATGGATGCCTACTGGCGAGCTTGCAATTATTTGGCGGCAGGAATGATTTACCTCCGTGCCAATCCCCTGCTTCGGGAACCATTGAAGCCCGAGCACGTCAAGAACCGTCTTCTCGGCCACTGGGGATCGGATCCTGGCCAATCGTTCGTATGGATTCACTTGAATCGACTCATCAAGAAGTATGACCTAAATGTGATGTACATCTCCGGCCCCGGCCACGGTGCGCCGGCCACGCTGGCAAACAGTTATCTCGAGGGCCACTACTCGGAGATTTATCCGGATAAAAGCCGCGACGAGGCCGGCATGTTGAAGTTCTTTCAGCAGTTTTCATTTCCCGGCGGAATCGGCTCGCACTGCACACCGGAAACGCCCGGCTCGATCCACGAAGGCGGCGAACTGGGCTACTCGATCTCGCATGGTTATGGAGCTGCATTCGATAACCCCGATCTGATCGTTACCGTGGTGGTTGGCGATGGGGAAGCGGAAACCGGTCCGCTTGCGACCTCATGGCATTCCAACAAGTTCCTGAATCCGCTTCGCGACGGGGCGGTATTGCCGGTGCTGCATCTCAACGGCTACAAGATTGCGAATCCAACCGTGCTGGCGCGTATTCCGCGGCAGGAGCTGGAGTCGCTCCTGATCGGCTACGGCCACAAACCTTACTTTGTCGAGGGCGTCGACCCGGCCGAGATGCATCAGAAAATGGCTTCCGCGCTTGAGGAATGCATCCTCGAGATTCGGTCGATCCAGCAGAACGCCCGCGCCCAGCAAGATCCCACGCGTCCGCGCTGGCCCATGATCGTTCTCCGGTCTCCGAAGGGATGGACCGGACCGAAAGAGGTAGATGGCCACAAGGTGGCAGGCACTTGGCGCGCCCACCAGGTTCCGGTGCTCGACCCGGTCACCAACAAGCCACATCTCAAGCTCGTCGAAGACTGGATGCGCAGCTACAAACCGGAAGAGCTATTCGATTCCAACGGAACACTCGTGCCCGAGGTACAACAGCTTGCGCCGACCGGCGAGCGTCGCATCTCCGCCAACCCCCACGCCAATGGCGGATTGCTGCGCAAAGAGCTCGTCATGCCGGACTTCCGGGATTATGCCTTAAAAATGAAAGCTCCGGGAACAATGTACGCACCGCCGACCGACGTGCTAGGACACTTTCTCGCAGACGTGATGCGCCGCAATATGAAATCGTTCCGCGTGTTCGGGCCAGACGAGACCGCGTCCAACCGGCTCACCGCCATTTACGCCGCTTCGAAAAAGACCTGGCTTGCCGAATATGAACCGGATGACGCCGATGGAGGGGAACTCGATGTCTCCGGTCGCGTCATGGAAATGCTCAGTGAGCACACCCTTGAGGGATGGTTCGAAGGCTACGTCCTCACCGGTCGCCATGGATTCTTTTCAACCTACGAAGCCTTCGTGCACGTCATCGATTCCATGTTCAACCAGCACGCCAAATGGCTGGAGAAGTCCAAGAAGGAACTCTCCTGGCGCGTACCGGTGCCCTCCATCAACATTCTCATTACGTCTCTGGTGTGGCGGCAGGATCACAACGGCTTCACCCACCAGGATCCCGGATTTCTCGATGTGGTCACGAACAAAAGTCCGGACATTGTTCGCATCTACCTGCCGCCGGATGCCAACTGCCTGCTCAGCGTGGCGGATCATTGCCTCCGCTCGCATGATTACGTCAACGTCATCGTCGCCGACAAGCAGGATCATCTTCAGTATCTCAATATGGACGAGGCCATCACCCACTGTACCAAAGGCATTGGCATATGGAACTGGGCTTCCACCGACGATGGCGCCGAACCCGACGTGGTGATGGCTTGCGCCGGAGATATCGCAACCATGGAGTCTCTCGCCGCGGTGCAGATTCTCAAAAAGCACTTCCCTGACTTAAGAATCCGCTTCGTTAACGTGGTGGATCTCTTCCGCCTCATGCCGGAAACCGAACATCCGCACGGGCTCTCCGAGCGCGACTTCGATTCTCTGTTTACCACCAACCAACCCGTCATGTTCAACTTCCACTCTTATCCCTCGCTCATCCACAAGCTCAGCTATCGCCGCACCAACCACGACAACATTCATGTGCGTGGATATAAGGAGAAGGGCAACATTAACACTCCACTCGAGCTCGCCATTCTCAATCAGGTCGATCGCTTTAACTTGGCGATCGATGTAATCGACCGCGTCCCGCGCCTTCATGCCAGCGGCGCACATGTCAAAGAATGGTTGAAGGATCAGATCATCGAGAGCGTCAACTACGCCCATGCGGAGGGCATTGACAAGGAAGAAATTCGCCATTGGAAATGGGCGGAATAGCCGTGGCGGCTAGTCCACTCGACAAGCAGCAGCTGATTCTCGCGCTGAACAGCGGCTCATCGTCGCTGAAGTTCGGCATCTATTGCCACGGGACAAGCGATGAAGAACCGCTACTAACGGGAAGCGCCGATGGCATCGGGCACGACAACGGTTCCCTACAAGTTCGCTCCAACGATGGAAATTCTCTGGTACGGCGCGAGTGTATTCATGAATCCCAGATCGATGCGCTCAGCCTGCTCGCAACCACGATTCGCGACCACATTCATACCAGTCCAGTGGCGGTCGGGCATCGGGTGGTGCATGGAGGTCCCAAACTCGTCAGGCACCAGCTCATCACCCCGCAAGTCCTCGACGAATTGCGTGCTGCAGCCCACTTCGCGCCCTTGCACATCCCCCAGGCGCTAAAGTTGATCGCATCCGCCCAGTCGATTTTCCCCGAGGCAGCTCAGTTCGCCTGCTTCGATGACGCGTTTCATCAGACAATTCCCGAGGTCGCATCGCGATTCGCTCTTCCAAGCCGCTATTTCGACGCGGGAATTAGGCGCTACGGCTTCCACGGGATTTCCTATGAGTCCCTGGTGCACCAGTTCGGCACCAACGTCCCCGAGCGCGCCATTCTTGCGCACCTAGGAAGCGGATCAAGTCTCTGTGCGCTGCGTAATGGAATATCGATCGACACGACGATGGGCCTCACCCCCACCGGCGGCATTCCGATGGGGACGCGCTCGGGTGACCTTGACCCGGGAGTGATCATTTATCTTCTGCGCAATGAAAAGCTCGATGCTGACAAACTAGAAACTCTGCTGAATCATCAGAGCGGCCTGTTCGCTCTCTCTTCCGGGCAGAGCGACGTCAAGACCTTGGAAGAGCGCGCTCGCACCGGCGACTCGGAATCCGCAGTAGCGCTGGACATCTTTGCCGTCGCGGTCCGCAAGGTAATCGGCGCATACCTGGCTCTACTCGGTGGCATCGACGTCGTGGTCTTCACCGGAGGCATCGGCGAGCACAGCAATCGGATTCGGTCCGCCGCCACTGCTGGACTCGAAACCATGGGGCTCACGGCAGACAAGATTCGGGTTATCCCCACCGAAGAAGAACTACAAATTGCCCGCCACTGCCGCCTTCTAATGGCGCATAATAAATAACGATCGCCGGCTCAGGCTGCAGCGCTCTGCCCTGACGTAGCCTTGGTGGCACACTTACCCTGACACTGGTTATCTCCCCAGATCACTCCCAGAGAATTGAGCACGAACGCGTCTCCGATCGTCACCTTAGTCGAGTCAGTCACCATCTGATAGGCGTAATAGACCAACTGATCCTGGGTGATGGATCGGCGTTCGTGCCTTATGACGCCCTGGTGTGCTCACCCACCGGACTGGGGAAGCTGCCGAAAAATGGTAGGCATCACGCGTCTTTGTGATGTGGATCACTTAAGCGCTTTCAAGGGAAGAGAAAGTGCGATGGAAGTCGGAGGGATTGGGAGTGTGCGTAAAGCAAAAGACGCGCATCCCGTGAAGGATACGCGCCTTGAATCAACACGCTGCACCGAGTGTATTGCTGGTCTATCGCCCAAAATATTTGGCATTCAACTCGGTGAATGAGTTCCACTTTTCCGGGAGGTCGTCGAGCGCGAAGATGGCTGAGACCGGGCAGACCGGCACGCACGCGCCGCAGTCGATACACTCAACCGGATCGATATAAAGCAACTGCTCCGAGGCGTACTTGGGATCATCTTTCTTGGGATGAATACAATCCACCGGGCACGCGTCCACGCACGCTGTGTCTTTGGTGTTGATGCAAGGTTCTGCGATTACATAAGTCATGACGGTGTCGGTCTCCTGAACTGGATGCCCATATTTTACTACGGCGGTCCCTGCGAAACGCACATTCTAACAAGAAATCGCGCCGCTCCGCAAAAACGAAACGACCGGCAGCGCTGGCTGCCGGCCCGTTTCGTCAAGTCTGCCTTAACCGGTCACCGAAACCGAGACCAGGATCCGATTATCGGTGTCCGCCACCCCCACCACCGTGGAAGCCGCCGCCACCGCCACCGTGGAAACCGCCGCCACCGTGGAAACCGCCAGCGTTGCCATGAAATCCACCGCCGCCGTGGTACCCGCCCACTGGACCGTGGGCAAAGCCGCGTCCACCGTAATACCCGTGTCCATAACCCCATCCGCCACGGCCGTAGCCCCAGCCTCTACCATAGCCCCAGCCACCTCGGCCGCCCCAGCCACCCCACCCCCATGGGCGTCCCCAGCCATACCACGGGCCGGCGCCGATGAACACACCGCCGGCGAACCAATCAGATCCGTAGTAGCCGTAAGGGGCGCAGGCGTATGGGTAATAGCCATAGTATCCGTAAGAGCATTCCGGAGGCCCTCCCACGTAGCCCGGCCCAACTCCCACACCCACGCTAACCTGCGCCTGCGAGTAGGCCAGCGGCAGCGTCAGAACACTAACCAAAGCCAAATATTTTATGTACCGCATGGTGAATCCCCCCTTGTCTCAGACCCGCCGTTCCCACCAAACCTGCCGGATCTGGGGCCCTTGCGGATTGTCTTTTCTTTCCGAAGCGCCTATATATTTGAACTCGCCACTCCGAGAAAAGTTGCAGTTCCCGAAGTGGCTGATTTCGGCCACTCCGCATGAATTCAACCATTTGCGGACCATGCTCTCCACCTACACTCCCACCAGTTCTTCACTTGGCTCGAACTCCACAATGTAGCCCGCGACTGCGCTGGCCGCAACCGTCAGCGGCGAAGCCAAATACATCTGTCCGGGTCCGCTACGGCCGGGGAAGTTGCGGTTCTGCGCGCTGATCACTACCTGATCGGGCCGTGTGGAAACCCCCGGGCCGGCGTTAATGCAGGCACCGCAACTGGGCTCGATCACCTGTGCCCCGGCCTTTCGAAACACATCCAGGTAGCCCTTGCGCAAGCAATAGTCGCGCGTTTCCTGCGACCCAAACTGGATGTAGAACTTCACCGAATCGGCCACGCGCTTGCCCTGCCGGAGCGCGTCAGCCAGCACCCGCGCGTACATGTCCATGTCTTCGTTCTTACCGGCGGTGCAGGTGCCGCCGTAGGCAATCTCGACGGGCACCGGCGTGTTCAGGTCCCGGACATATTTTCCGTTGCCGGGATCGCCCGGGGTCGCAACCATCGGCGTAATCTCGGCTGCGTCCAGTTCGATCACATGGGCATACTGCGCATTCGGATCGCTGTACAAGCCTTCGATCATAGCTTGAGCCTTGGCGCGGTCCATACCGCGACGCTCGACCAGGAACTCGACCGCTTTCTTATCCGGGGCAACAATGCCAGTGAACCCGCCAATCTCGGCCGCCATGTTAGTCATAGTGGCGCGCTCGTCCACGCTAAGTTCTTCGATGGCCTCGCCCGCGTACTCCATTACCTTCGCCAGGGCCTGGCCGCTGCGCACGTAATCAAGGCTCAGAATCTTCAGGATGAAATCCTTCGCCGTGGCATTCGCATGGCGCTTCCCGCGGATCACAATCTTCACCGATTCCGGAACCTTGACGCGCACGTCCCTCGTGATCCAGCCATTGAACACATCGGTTGTGCCAATGCCAAAAGCCACACAGCCAATCGCGCCCACATGAGGAGTATGCGAGTCCGACCCAATGTTGAGTTGCCCGGGCAGCGCATAGCTCTCCAGCACGATCGAGTGGCAGATGCCTTCTGATCCTTTGCGGTCCTTCAGTTCTCCATGCAGCTTGATTCCCTGTTTGGCGGCGAAGTCCTGCTGTTTCAGCTTGAGTTGGGTTGCCAGATCGAGCAGGCCAAGCTTCTTTTTCTCTTCCGAAATCACCTCATCGAGAAATGTCAGGTGATCGCGGAAAAAAATGATGCTCGACGCATCGTTGACCTTGGCCTCTTTGCCAACGTAATGCTCAAAGAAAATGGCCGCCATCGGTGTTACGTACTCGTGGCTGAAGCGCAGGTCTGCCCGAGCAAACCCGGTATCCCCCGGCTTTACGCTGGCCACGCCAATGCCGCCGTTTTCGTTGACCATGTGCCGCGCGAAGATTTTCTCCGCTACCGTCATCGCACGCTGGTCGGGTCGTATCGGCGGCAGGAACACCTTCTTTTGCAGCCGCGCCACGTTAAAGGGAAACAAGCCGCCGTACTCGATCACTTGCCGCGTGATCTCATCTTCGCCCGCCGTGAACTCGCTCAGCGGAATTTCCTCTCCGCCGCGGATCCTATCGATCAGAGAGAAGTTGGTCGAAGTCAGCACTCCCAGGTTCTGGCAGTTTTGCTTGTAGATTCGCTCAATGTTTTCCGCGATTACGACGCGAATGCCGGCACACATCTCGGCATAAGGCGACTGCTCGCGGCTCGATCCTTTGCCCCGCCGCTTGCCGCTCACCGCGCAGACAAAGCCGCCGCGCTTCACATCCCCGCGCCCGATTGGCGTCACGCTGCCGCACTTTAGCCCGAGATAAGGAATCTCGCCCAGCGTCTCATCGAAATAAAAACAGTAGTGCGCCGGCGTAATCTCATCGGTCGAGATGTCATCGCGCAGTTTGGGATTGTTGGCTGGATTCTTCGTATCCCACGGCAAATCTTCACCTGCCAATTGCCGCTTTATCAGTTCGGGATCTTCGGTGAGAAAGAGAATGCGCCCCTGCAGCCGGACTTTGTCCGGCCGCTTTTCGATTTTTCGTTCCAGAAGAGACTTGATCACGTTGAGCCTGTAGGATTGAACGATTTTATCGGACAGGCAGAAGCGGCTACCCAGTCCCTGATTATTGTAGCGCGGCGCTGGGATTCGGTCCTTCGATCCGCGGATTAGTGGTGGCTGTGCGTCGACTTGTCAAACCTCTCCCCCGCCGGGATCGCGACCGCCAACCGGTTCTCCTTCGGGGCCAAGGGACACGTGGCATAGGCAGTTACGGCGCACGGAGGATTGTAAGCCCGATTGAAATCGAGCATAACCTTTCCATTTGTGACCGGACCAGTCTCCAGAAAACGCCCGCCCGGATAGGTATCAGTCTTTGCCGTCAGGTCGTTGAAAACGAAAAAAAGCCCCTTCGCAGGATCGCTGCGGAGATCGGTCAACTCCACTTCCTGACCGTTGATCTTGAACACCCCCTACCCGCCACTCGCATCGCGCTCACATCTCCCAAGACGTTGGGCACCTCGATGGTTGTTTTTCCATCGGACGGCGCCCAGGTTGCGGCGATTTGGTAATTCATATCCAGCGGGTAAAACCTCAGGCCGTGAAAATTGCGCACCGCGTCGCTGTCCGCGTCTTTCAGGCGAACGCCTACGCGTTCGCCACGCACGATCACGTGAAACTGCAAACTTCCAATCTCAACCGTAGACGGGTGCCCGGAAATATCAGGATCCAACTGCGCCGACTCTGCGAGAGGCTTCCCCGCCGACGTGGCGTGCACCTCAGGCAGCAACTTGAGGGTGACGTCCTTGCCCTCAAGGTCGAACTCACCGGCGTGCGCCGATCCTTTGGGAAAAACAATCGCATTCTCCGCTGCCGATCCGAAGCTGTTGGCTCCGGGCTTGAGCCAGTACAGGCCCGCCAACGGCAGCCAATTCTTCTTCAGATCGTCAATCTGTTCTGCCTTCCATTTCTCGAACGACTGCACATACGCCGCGTCAGGTGCGGAAACAACAGATGAGCGATCGCCTTTGTCGGCTCCCTGCACGACTGAGCACACCGCGACAACAGCAAAAACGGCAACCGCAGTCCGTTTGGCAGAATCCATATTCTCCCCAGATTTAGCGGATAACGATCTGTGCTGAGGTTCGAACAACTGCCGGGCATCAAAGTCCTATCGCTCGTACTGGCGCAGGTCCGGCAATGGCTCCATTCCTCGTCCCGCGAAAATCTCTCTGAACTCGCTCAGCAGGGCTTCATGCACCAGGCCATTTGAGGCCACCGTTTCGCGGCTGTTGATTTCAAAAGGCAGTCCGTCAAATCGAGTCACTTTGCCGCCCGCCTCCTCCACGATCAGCACCCCAGCCGCCGTATCCCAGGGATTCAAGTTGAACTCCCAGAAGGCATCGAAGCGTCCCGAGGCAACGTTGCATAAATCCAGCGCGGCGGAGCCCGCGCGGCGCACTCCATGCGAGCGCAGGGTGATCTGGTGATAGAAATAAATATTGGGATTCTTGTGCCGTTTTTGGCTGGGAAATCCCGTGGCCAGAAGACTCTCCTTCAACGTAGCGGTCTTCGATACGTGAATGCTCTCCCCATTGAGCTGCGCACCCATTCCCTGCTCCGCCGTGTACAATTCATCGCGCGTGGGATCGTAAACTACCGCGGCAATGCGGCTGCCCAGTTTCCCGGACGAGCGCTGTCCTGGCGTCTGGTGTTCCAACCCCCGGCGTTCCAACCCCATGGATACGCAGAACACGGGATAGCCGTGCGCGAAGTTAGTTGTACCGTCAAGCGGATCGACATACCAGCGATACTCGCTCCCCTGGTCGCTGAGTCCCTGCTCTTCGCCGAGCACATCGTGGCCGGGCCAGCGCTGGCGGATGCGGTCACGGATCATCGCCTCGGCAGCGCGGTCGGCTGCCGTAACCAGGTCAGCCTCACCTTTGTACTCAATCTTCAGGTGCTGGTGGAAGTAATCGATCAACAGCGCGCCTGCTTCGCGCGCGATCTCTGACATGGCAGGAATAAAGCTGTGGCTGGGAGTATTGGGCACAGGTTCTTCGGTCCTGGGTTATCGGTCTTACGTCTGGAGCACTAGGGGCAAGGTTTCCGGTTCAAGGTCGGCGTAAGCCCGCGAGCCTGAGACCGAAGACCTGACACCGAAGAGACGATCACTTCTTCGCACCGCCATCTTCGGCAATGTACATGATCTCGTGCTTGAAGATGAACAGATTGGGTGCACCTTCGCGCGTCAGGCGCACCATGTGCTTGTCGTAATACTCGATCCATCCATTCACGGTCTGCCCGTCCATCAACTTGACGCTCACTGGCCGCTGCTTCTCCCCCAGAGACTTGAGGAAGCCGGCTTCCTCGAAAGTCTCTTCCGGAGGTGGAGTCCGACCACGCTTGCCGGCGCTGGGGTTTCCACGCAAAGCCATGCTTGCATTGTACACAACGGCCGATAGGCGCACGACGAGTCCATAGCCACACTCGGAAGCGCCTGACAGGATTCTTCAACTTTCGCGCAAGCGTCGCAGGACGATCCGGAGTAGAATTGCGGAAATTTTATCTCCGCCAGGAGGCCCCGTGATTCGCTTAGCTGTTTGTTTGGGAATCCTCTTCTCGGCGCCTGCTATGCTCGCCCAGCGACCGGGCGCGCCTAGTCTTAACCAGGCCGAACAAGCCGAGGCCAAAAGCCAAAAAGACATGCCACCCCCGCTCAGTCAGCGGGGCCCTATCGACGTGGTGAAACTCCAGCGCGATGCAGAAGAACTCGCCTCCTTAGCCCAATCGGTCCCTCCCGAGATCGATCAAACCAGTAAAGGCCTTTTGCCGAAAGACCTGACCGAGAAGCTTAAGCGGATTGAAAAACTCGCCAAGCAGTTGCGGTCGCAGATCTCGCAGTGACTCACACCGCGCTACGCGACCCCTCCACGCAGAAAAAAGCCGTGGCGCGATGAGCGTCACGGCATGATTGTGTGTTACTCGACTTGGTTAGAAGGCAACGCGCAGTCCGAACTCGAACTGGCGCGGAGCGCCCAAGGCGTAGGTCCCGGATTGGAAGCTAGCCCGGTACGGCGTCAAGCTTGACCCCGACGTCACACCGCCAATCGCGGTCGATGCCAAGTACCCGCCCGATCCCGGCGATAGCGTTCCCGGAACACCTCCTGGCAGGTTGCCCGGCAGGAATGAGTTGGAGAAGTTGAACAGGTTGAAGATGCTGGCGCTGGGCTCGAGGGTCAGACGTTCTTTGATCTTGATAGGCCAGCTCGCCTTCAGATCGAACGACTTGAGCCACGGGAATCCGACTGCTCCCGGTTGGACGTTTGCCAGAGTGGGCAGCGTCCACGCCAACGCTGTCATATCCGCGCCGGTCATTACGCCGCCTGTGACCAATGCCGTACCAGCGGGAGTGAGCGTACCGGCGACACGGCCGTTGTAGTTGTTGATGAAGCTCTGCAAATTGCCAATGTTAATGCCACGCTGGAACGCTCCCAGGTTGGTACCCGGAACCGGCAACCCAGCCTGTCCGGTTGCATATCCGCCGCCTGTCCAGTCCGTGGAAAAGATCTCGCCACCGCCCGTCGACAAGGGAAGTGAGAGATTCTGCGGAAGCGGGCTGTAGAAGTGGCCGATCAGGCTCAGCTTCGTGAACAACGGCAGATCGAGGGTCCCACCGAAGGAGAACTGATGGGTCCGATCGAGCGCGTTCGGTCCGGTGAACTGGAGCGGGTCGTTGTTATTGACCGCAACGTTGATGAAGTCCTGATCCTGCACTTGGCTAATGAACTTGGAGAGCGAGTAGGAGAGCTGAAAATTCACCGCCTTCACAGCCGGCAGAGGATTTTTCACCTGATCCACCAGTTTCATCTGCAGGCCGTTGTAAACCGACCTGCCGATAGGATTAAGCATGTCGAGTTCGCCAACCGTGTCGGGGTTGCTGCTCCCGAGGGGGCTGACGCCTCCCGGCTGGGTGTACCCGGGGAAAGCGCAGGTGGGGCAGGGTGGGCCGCCAAACGCATTAATAGAATCAAGGCCGGCGCCAGAGTATGCCCCTTGAGCGCCCGCTACCCCGAGCGCCGAAACCATGCATCCCGCCTGGCCGGGCCCCTTCAGACAACCGTTAGCGGTCTGCGCGGCATCGCGGGCAGCGATGGCATTAGCCGCGTTAAACGATTGCACCGAACCACCGTGGTTCATGTCCTGGGCGATGAGATAGTGCTCGCCGATATTGCGGATGAAGTCGGCGCTGAACACCAACCCTGGACGGATTTCGTGCTGAATGCCGATGTTCATCTGCCAGGAGCGTGGTGTGCGGTAATTCGGATTGAATACATCAAAGCCGTTGATGTTGGCGGCGTTCGAGGTTGCTCCCACAAAATTGCCGTTGGGTTGCAACCCGACATTGGCGGCTGCCGCAGACTTAAAGGCCGTACTCAGCGCCAATATCTGGGAACCAACGGTGGAGATCGTCCCATTGCAGAAGTTGGGTGTAACTTCTGTCGCGCTGGTTACGGTTCCTGCTCCGCCCGCAACCGAGGCACCGACTGCCCCTAGGCTAGAAGTGCCGCCGGGCCAGTTGAACGCGTTGGACCCGCCAGCGGCGCAGACCAGGGGGGTATAGGCAAAAATGCCTTGAGGAATTCGCGCCGGGCTGTCGAACAGCACGTTATTCCAGATGGAGTTTTCAAAGAACAAACCGCCACCGCCGCGAATTACGGTCTTGCCCGCGCCGGTCAAATCCCAGGCAAAGCCCACTTGAGGTCCGAAGTCGTCCCCGGGAGTGCGTACCTGGTCCCCCAGTCCAGTGCCCCAAGCGTTAAGAGCTGGCAACGCACCCAGGTCGCTATCCACGCGCCCGGTATCGCGCACATAGTGCAAGCCAAGCGAGAGTGTGAACCGGGGCATTACCTTCCATCCGTCTCCAAAGTATGCCTCGAAGCGGTTGTCCGGCCCTAAGCCCCCGCCCGGGAAGTTGAAGGAAGCCTTGGCGGTGGAGAAACCGATGCCGTTGCCCAAGAAGACCCACTCCGCGGGATAGGAAGTCGGATCAGCCGGAGTGAGGGTGGTTGGCAGATCGGAAGTACCCACCTGCGGAAACGTGAAAAACGCAGCTAAGCCTCCGCCCTGAAGATGATTGAACGTCGCCCCGTAACGGATAATGTGCTTGCCGATTATCTTGCTGCCGTCGTACTTACCCTCATGGTCGCTTTGAATCGTTTGCTGGGGTGCCAGAAGGTTCGGCCCGCCGCAGAAGGCTCCGCCGCCGCTTAACACGCAATTCCCTGCTGTGGTCGCGTCGATGTTAATGCCCAGGCCAGGGATCGGGTTATCCACACCGGTTATGCTGGAAGTGCCGTCTCCAATTCCGTTGCGGAATTTGAGGTACTCAAAGCGAATACTGTGGGTGAACGACCCCGTGCTGAAATCGATGCCCGCGGCATGAGTTGCGGTGTGGTCGGCGTTCAAGAATCCCTGCAGAGAACTCGCTGAACCAAATGGGCGAACCCCCCTGTTCTGGTCGAAATTGAAGCGATAGAACGCCCGCGTGTTGCCCTTGACGTTCCAGTCGACGCGCTCGTCCGTGTTGAATTCACGGTAGGGGTCGACCAGGGTGGTATTCAGCGTATCGAAGGGGGCGGAAAAAGGCTCGGCACCCGTCAGGTCCTGTTTCGTGCGCTCGCCGTCCAGGAACCAGAAGAGTTTGTCCTTGATAATGGCTCCCCCCAGGTTGCCGCCGAATTGCTCGCGCTGGAATGGGGGCGCGGTCGGTCCAGGCAGAGCCGCTGCAAGTTGGTTGCCGCGGAAGTATCCAAATCCCTCGCCGTGGATGGTGTTGCTGCCGGAACGGGTCGTAACATTCACCGCTCCTGAGGACGTCAGCTCGGTCGACAAGTCGAGTGAAGACTGGGAAAGCTGGAATTCCTGGATGGCGCTCGCCGGGATGTTCTGGGTCGTGGTGCCGACGGTCTCGTCGCTGACATCAACTCCGTCGACCTCGATACGCGCCGTCCGGCCAAACCGGCCCTGGAACGATATCGACGAAAAGCCGTTCTTGGTCGGGTCGAAGGTGCTGCCTTCCTGAATCTGCACACCCGGTTCTAGCTGCGCGAGGTCCAGGAAATTGCGGCCATTGACCGGCAGGTTCTCAATCTGGTCGACATTGAGCACCCCCTGCACTGTTGCTTGCTCGGTGTTTACCGCGACTGTGCTTCCCTGAACTTCAATCACTTGACTTTCTTGCCCGATGATAAGCTTTGGACTCACCGTTGCCGTGTTTCCTACCTGTACGGTGACCGCCTGCTCAGTGGTCTTGAACCCCTTTGCCTCCACCCGAACCACATAATCCGCGGGTTGAATGGGTCCCGTCGAGTAGGATCCCGCAGACGAGGCAGTGAGATGAATCGTCGCTGCCGTCCCTTTATTCGTAATCGTCACCTTGGCCCCGCCGACGACCGCACCGGTCTGATCGGTCACGATACCCTCGATACTACCCGTAGCGATGGTGGACTGGGCAAACCCAAGCGTCGCGGTCAAAACAGTCAGGGTTATACACACGACAACTCGCGTCGCAAATTGGCGGGAGGAACTTAGCTTCAACATCGTAAACCTTCCTTTCGGAATTGTGATCATCAGGAATTGTTCGCCAAACCGCTTCAGGAATCTGAAGCCGAACCAGAAAGCTTAAGAACTATCGATCAAGGGTTCGGCGGGATGCAGGTCCGATCTTCCCGCCAAGAAATCAAATGTTTAATTTCGTTCGACAATCTGTCTTGTACTACTGGAGCAATTTTCCAGCCAGCAGCATCCAAAATAGGACCATTGCTTCATCTCTATATTTTTCATATATTTACAAGAGAGAGCGCAATCAAGACCGGAGGCATGATGTCTCTAACACCAGCTCAAAATCCTGAAAACTGTATATTCAATCTGTAAAAGGAAATCTGGGTTTGTTTATTCTGTCGTTAACAACAACGATAAATCGTTATGTTGTGATTTGACCGGCACAAACCGCAAGCCCTGACGAACTGGGCGGGGGAGGGCTCAGAAGTCCGATTTGAAGGTGTAGTAGCCTGCCCGGTGGCGCACGCGGTAGTTCTGGGAGTCCGGTGGGCCAGAAACGTTCACCTGAATGCGCCGAAACTGAGAATTCGAGGTGCGTTGGGAGGCATAGTAGGCCAGCAGGTACTGAGTTCGAAGTTCGTCGCTGATTTGCCGGAAGGCGTCATCCAGTTGCGACATTGAGGTGGCATAGTAGTATCTGCCCCCCGTATCTTCAGAAATCTGGATCAGAGCATGCTCGCCTCCGGTTTCTCGTCCGGCGCTGTTCTCGATGGGAACCACGATGATGCTGTAGACGGTGCCTTCGGCCTCCTCCGCGGCGCGAACCGCTTCTTTATAATCGACCTTGCTGACCGTGTCGCCGCCGTCGGTAATCAGCACCAGGACCTTTCTTCCCGGTCGCCGGTCGAGCGAACGCGAGGCTAAATAGACGGCGTCAAACAACGCCGTGGCCGCGCCGAGCCGGATGTGGTCAATCCCGTCGTCTATCCGCTTCAGGTCGGACGTGTAGGAGGTGGACTGCAGGACCGTCTCATTAAATCCAAACACAGACAACGCATCCACCGGGCGCAGAATCGCCCGCGCAAAGCGCTTGGCGGAAGCCTGCTCGAGCGGCAGATCGTGCCGCGTACTCAGGCTGGTGTCAATCGCCAGCGCGATCGAAAGCGGCACCGCGGACTCCTTATCGAACACGGAGATCGTCTGGTCACGGCCATCTTCCTGCACCGTAAAGTCTTCTTTCTTCAATCCCGCCACCGGACCTCCGTGAGCATCGGTTACCGTGACGTAAACGTTCACCAGCTTTACATCGACTTTCAGCGTCGGCGGGGCTTCCTTTGAGCGGTTGCTGGGGGGTGGTTGCTGGGCTTGGGACGCGGCGCAGGCTAGCCACACTAGAAGCAGTGTTGCGGGTTTTCTCATTCGCGATTTTTCATTCGATGCGGGAATTTTATTTTCGCGATCGGTGTTCCGAAGGTCGGACCGCGCACCTCTGCCGCCTGGCAATCACTTAGATGCGTTGTTCGCTGCCGGGCTGCCCGGGTCGAGGGAGTTCGCGCGGGGAATTTCCGCGGGAAATGGCTCTCCATCGGCCCAAACCGCGCCATCCTCAAAATGCTCCTTCTTCCAGATGGGAATGGTCCGCTTGAGCGTATCAATCAACCAGCGGCAGGCATCGAAGGCAGCGGCCCGGTGGGCCGAGGCAACCACGATCACCACGCTGGTCTCGCCGATACCCAGCCGGCCCAGACGGTGCACCACTGCCACTTCGCGAATCGGAAATTGCTTCAGCGCCTGCTCCGCCAAGCCTTCCATATTTTGCAGCGCCATTTCCTCGTAGGCTTCGTAGTCCAGGTAGATGGTCTTCCGGCCGCGGGTTTGATTGCGGACCACTCCTTCGAACACTACGGCCGCCCCGTCCTCGCTGCGCCTCATCTTTGCCACGATCTGCGGCGTATCGATCGGCTCGCGGACAATCGAGGCGCGGCGTGCACCCAGGTCGGCGGAGCCACCGCTCACCGGCGGTAGCAAGGCGACCTCATCGTTCGAGTGCAACGCAGTCTCGGCTCCCGCATACTGCTGATTCACCGCCACGGCCAAAGAAGGCAGCGCCTCTTTCAACCTGGGAATCTGTTTCGCGCACCGCTCCAGGACATCGCCAACGGTGGCATTTTCGTGCATATCCAGCGCGTCGCTGGACGTCCCTGCCAGGTCTTTCAAAATACCGAAAAAAAGAATGCGAACCCGCATAGCAATACGAACGATGTTGACAGTTTAGCCCGAGCCGACCGTCC
>Ga0210398_10001827_pt1 | contig 21398 bp, 16 predicted proteins | sample IncBWC4OmetaG_FD_161047 | JGI IMG/M metagenome (GOLD analysis project Ga0210398, IMG submission 161047) | Forest soil microbial communities from Barre Woods Harvard Forest LTER site, Petersham, Massachusetts, United States - Inc-BW-C-4-O | ecosystem: Environmental > Terrestrial > Soil >...
AAGGCCGAGGTGTAGCTGAGGGAGGCTCCTGGCGGCGTTTGCACGATGGTGAGGAAGTAGGACTGGTCCTCCTGCGGAATGAAGGCAGTGGGGACGTGGTTGTACATAAATGCCGTTGCCCCCAAACCAGCGAAGAATATGAGGAGCATGACGTACCGGATCCGCACGACGAAGGTAACGGCACGCGCATAGACGCGGATCGTCCACTGAATGAGACGTTCGATGGGATTGAGAAGAAGCCCCATGATTCCGGTCTTCTTGGTTTCGGCACGAAGCAGGATGGCGGCCAGAGCGGGCGAGAGGGTAAGCGCGTTGAAGGCGGAGATCGCGATCGAGAAGGCGATTGTCAACGAGAACTGTTTATAGAGGATACCGGTCGTTCCCGGAAAGAAGCTGACCGGGACGAAGACTGAGATCAGAACAAGCGAGGTAGCGATGACAGCGCTGGTGACCTCAGCCATGGCGATGCTGGTGGCCTCGTGTGCGTCCGACGATACTGTCTCCATGCCTCGGCCTGTCACTGAGGCCTTGCCGTGATCGAGGACGTCGGGAGCGTAGGGGTCGGGCTCGGTGGCTTCGGAGCGCGGGGGAATGACCGCGCTGCCGGACAAGTGACGTTGCACGTTTTCAATGACGACGATGGCGTCGTCGACTACGAGACCAGTAGCGAGCGTGATGCCAAAGAGCGTCAGGGAGTTAATACTGAAGCCGAAGATTTTGATGAAAGCAAAGGTTCCGATGAGGGAGACCGGAATGGTAACGGCGGGAATGATAGTGGCACGCCAGTCCTGAAGGAAGAGGAAGATGACGACGATGACGATGATGATGGCCTGGCCGATGGTCCGAACGACTTCGTCGACAGACTCGCTGATGACCAGAGTGGTATCGACTGCGATGATGCCCCGGAGGCCGGGAGGATAGGATTTTTCCAGCTCGGCGAGGACGGCGCGGCATTTCTTGTCAACGTCGAGCGCGTTGGCGTTGGAGAGTTGCTCGATACCGACGCCGACAGCCTCACCGCCGGCAAAGTCCGTGCCCTGGAATTTGAGATCGGTGTTGTAGTTCTCCGCGCCAATCTCGGAATGCCCGACGTCCTTTATCAGGACGATTCCATTGGCGCTCGTGCTGTTTTTGATGACGATGTTGTCGAACTGGCGGGGATCGGAGAGGCGGCCTACGGCGCGAACGGCCATCTGAAAAGCCTGGTTCGGATCAGCGGGCGGCAGACCTAGTTGTCCGGCGGCGACTTCGACGTTTTGTTCGGAGAGTGCGTTGGTAACGTCGAGCGCAGTGAGGCCGCGAGCAGCGAGACGGCTGGGATCGAGCCAGAGACGCATCGCGTATTTGCGTTCGCCGAAGATGATTACATCGCCCACGCCAGGGACGCGTTTGAGGGCGTCCTTGATGTAGACGTCAATATAGTTCGAGATGAAGGCCTGCGAGAGCGATTTGTCCGGCGAGATGAAGCCGACGGCGAGAACGAAGTTGGGATTAGCTTTGGTGATCGTGATGCCAGTGTTGTTAACAACGGCAGGAAGACGCCCCTGAACCGAAGCGACACGGTTCTGCACGTCGACCGCGGCGATATTGAGGTCGTAACCGGTCTGGAAGGTGACGGTAATGGCTGACGTACCATCGTTCGAACTGGTCGAACTCATGTAACGCATCCCCTCAACACCGTTGATTGATTCCTCGAGGATGATGGTTACGGCAGATTCGACGTCCTTGGAGTTGGCGCCGATATAGGTGCTGGTGACAACGACCTGCGGTGGGGCCAGCGTCGGATAGAGCGAGATCGGCAACGTCGGAATGCAGACCGCGCCGGCCAGCACAATCAAAAGAGCGCAGACCGTGGCAAAGATCGGGCGACGAATAAAAAAGTCTACAAACAAGTGTGACCTCTAACCGGGGCGGCTGGCCCAGGAATGAAACCAGTTACAGTGCGCAGAGAACTACCCTCCGCAGGACTCGCAAAACCACTTTGACTTAACCCAGAGGTTTGACCGGCGCCCCCTCTTGGAGAAACTGAAGGCCCGACACGATAACTTTGTCGCCAGGCTTTAGGCCGCCGAGAACCGGGTACGTATTCCCCACAGTATCTCCAACCTTCACAGGCACCTGATGAGCCGTGTAACCATCGCCCTTGGGGGCTGCGACGTACACAAACGTCTGGCCACCGATCAGGCTGACAGCCAAAACCGGAACCGTGGGAGCCGGCGCGGTACTCCAGGTCACGCGCGCCCGCACCAGTTGCTGATTGCGAAGCATCTGAGCAGTTCGAGGAATCTCTGCCTTCGCCAAGATGCTCTGCAACCCGTTATCGACCTGCGGCGAAAGAAAGCTGATCTTCGATTTCACCAGGCTGTTTCCCGCCGTATCCAATATCTCGACCGGCAAGCCCATGCGTACCACGCCAGCTCGCTCCGTCGGAATGTAGATGTAGGCCTCAAGGTCTGCGTTCTCATCGACTGTCGTCAAGACCGTCGTAGTCGAGACGTAGTCGCCAAGATGCACCGGAACATCCCCCACAATCCCATTAAACGGAGCCCGGATGTCGTAATAGGCGAGCTGTTGTTTTTGCGTATCGGTCAGTGCCGAGTTGGACTCGAAGTCCCCTTTCGAGTTCTCGTAGGCCTGAATCGCCTGATCGTACGCATCCCGAGAGACTACACCCGCCTCGAAGAGCTGCTTCTGGCGGTCAAGTTCGATTCGGTTGTAGTCATAGACAGCCTTCTTCTGCGCCTGAGTCCCCTGCTGCGACTGCACGGTGGCTTGCTGCTTCAGCGGGTCAATGCGCATCAGCTTTTGTCCGGCCTTGACCAGATCGCCCGACTTTACAAAAATTTCAACCAGATTGCCGTCGACCTGCGGCTGCATCGTCGCGGAACGACGGCTCTTAATAGTCGCGACGTAAGTATCGGTTGTAGGCACAGGAGACAACGTCACCGGCGAAACCTGAACAGGCATCGCCTGCATAGGAGGAGCAGCAGCAGGAGGGTCCGATTTACAGCCCGCAACCAGCCAGGCAGCCGCGCAGGCAATCGCAGGAACAACGCGGCGAATATTCAGGTTCATGGACACGGTGTTTCTCCTTCAGATTCCTTCAAAATTATTTGCCCAGGGCATTGCGCCCGGCGTACCCCGCAAAATAGAACCCGAGGCACAAAGTTCCGCGAGTCAAAGCTTTATCTGTCAAACGTTTCAAGATTTTCACTTTAGATGAGGGCGCAGCCCGCAAAGGTTCGGAAATATACGACTCATTTAATGAGGTTTAGAACTCCCCAAACCAATTCTCTCCCAGACTCGCCGAACCGTCAGGCATCCAGATTGTCTTTTTCAGCGAAAGAAAACGGATTGAAGTCCTCATGATGGTCAAAGGCGTCCGCATGCTCAGCCCGTTTGAGCCAGTTAATGACCAGATAAGTGAGCGGCGTCGCAATGACCTCGTAGCCCACCTTCAGCGCATAGCCCGTAAGAATAATATTCACCAGCACGCGGGCAGGATAGATTCCTCCAAACGTCAAAGTAATTACCAGAACCGTATCCACGCCCTGCCCGACGATGGTGGAACCCACCGTGCGCGTCCACAACATCCGCCCGTTAGTGAGAAGCTTCATCCTTGCCAGCGTGTACGAGTTGGCAAACTCGCCTGCCCAAAATGCAATCAGACTCGCGGCCAGAATGCGCGGGATAAAACCGAACACCGTGGCAAATGCCTGCTGGTTGCGCCAACCTGGAGCCGAGGGCAACGCGATGACCACCGCTCCAATGACATACAGAAGCGCCGTCCCGAAGAATCCCAGCCAGATCGCCCGACGCGAAGCTGCATAACCATAAACCTCAGTGAAAACATCCCCAAAGATGTAGGTGATGGGAAACAACAGCACTGCTCCGCTGACCGCGAAGGGTCCCAGGGACCACCCGCCTATCGAGAAAGGGCCGAGAAGACATATCTTCTGGGCGATCAGGTTAGATACAAGCAGAATAACCACGAACGCCGTCGTCAGGGCATCGAGATACCGGAAGCTGCGAGTCGTCGAGCGCACTGCGTCGGGTTGAAGCGTTTCGAGTGGCACTCATCTAAAGTACAGGATGCCCAGCACACCCCCAACTCAGGCCAGTTCTTTGACACCGAAGGAACCTGTTGTTAGCGTTAGTGATGGCGAGTGAGCGCTCTCCCAAAAGCCATCCTCCCAGCAGTATCATGTCCCCGTCGTCTAGCCCGGCCCAGGACACCGCCCTTTCACGGCGATAACATGGGTTCGAATCCCATCGGGGACACCAAATCATATCAGTCGCTTAGAGTTACGCAGCCTCTTCCAAATTTTCGGTTGGTAACGCTGTGGTAACGATAGGCCGCGAACTTTCCCCACTTTCCGCTGTTTCGCGCTTCTCTGGTGACTCTGCGTAGGCGCAGTCCAAGAGCTTCACGGCATCTGACAGGAATGCAGGACTGAGGTGCTGATACCTTGCCGCCATTCGTAAATCCTTGTGTCCCAGGATGAGTGCAACGGTGTGAATGTCTGCACCCTTCATCCGCATCCAACTGGCAGCGGTGTGCCTCAAGTCATGAAAGCGGAAGTCTGAGACGTTCACTGAGCGGCAAGCCCGCAAGAATGCCAGGGACACGTTCTCCGGCGACATTGGCTCCCCGTCGAAAACGAAGTCTGTTGGCTTCGCTTTCCCCTGTGGCACAACTGCGAGAGCCTGTTGCGCCAGCGTGTTCAGGTACACGATCCGTCCGTCGCCGTTTTTAGTCTGGGGGAGCATAATCCGGCCGCCGTTGAAGTCAATATCTAACCAGCGAAGGCCCAAAATCTCACCGCGCCGCATTCCAGTAGCAACGGCAAGGCCCGCAATTGGGCGCAGCCATTCCGGGCAGGCTTCTAAGACGGCGCGCAGTTCCTTGGGTTGTAGATAGCGCACACGACCAGCCGGAACCCGTGGAGGCTTGACGCCGTGCGCGGGGTTCGCCGGAATCAATTCCCATTCGACGGCGAGTGCGAGCAGGTGCTTCAGGACGTTCAGCTCTTTCACGACGGAACCCGGTGAGACTTCGCCGCTGCGATGCGTGATGTATTTCTGCACATCCACACGGCGGACGTCAGAGAGCTTGACCGTTCCGAAGAACGGCTTAAGATGCGTTTCCAGGATGCCGTCTTCGCGCGTGTAGGCTCGCTGGGTGAGTCTGGCCTTCTGGTGCTTCAGGAATCGCTTGGAGACGGCTGCAAACGTCTCCGCAGAGGGCGGGGCATATCCGAGCGTCACAGTCTTTTCAACACGGGCTTTCTCTGCGGAGAGCAGCGAGCGGGCCTGCTGGAGAGTGTGAGCCACCAACTTCCGCTGTCGGCGTTTGCCGCTTGCGTCCATCCAAGACGCCCAGAAGCCCGGTCTGTCCTTGCGGGTGTAAATTCCATCCCGATCTCTAGTTTTTCCGCGTGGCATCATTCCTCCTCACTCCGTCACGTTCTCGAACCTTTCGCATGGCTTCTCCCTATTTCACTTTTCCCGATTTGTGCAGGTGATATAGCTTCCGGGCGTACTCGTTGCGTTTCGTACGCACTTCTTCATTGGTCCTAAATTCCGCCAATTTACACTTCTGGCTGCAAAATCGCTGATGAGCAAACTTCTTGAAATAGAACTTTGCGCACCGGCACACGGCAATCTTTGAAATTAAGCCCGACTTGATGAGTTCGAACACATTGAAAAGCGCGCCAATTTCGCCCATTTGGGCGCCGGGAAGGTCATATTTGTGTCCGGGTCCGGGTCCGGGAGTTGCACGACTGTGACGCGAGATTTTCGAACCCGGGGCGCATTTCCAATAGACTTCAAACGCAACATGTCCCTTTTTAGCCGATGCAAAAACCGCCATGCTCGGAACGACCTTGTAGTAAGCCAGAAGCCTGTTTAGACCCTTGTTTGCGCCCATCACGGTTTTGCGCTCCGGCGTCATCTCTTCATAACCAACTCCATCTTTTCCCCGAGTGATCTTGGATTCAGTCGCCGCCTCTAGGTTTACCGCCTGAAAAAATGCGGCAACAAAGTCAATGATGCGATCGCGTCCAACCGAGTCTTCCGTTACATTCAGCCAATTCACCAAGGATTCGGCGTCGGTTTGGCCATGGTACTGGCGAACATTTTTTCTGATACGGCTATTGGTCTTAGGCATATATAGAAAAGTAATACCCGAATTCGGGCAAGTCAATGCATTATTTGCATAAGCGGTTCGATACTGAGAGGAGTTTGCGATGGAGAGCAGGACGCAACGCAAGATTGAAGCGGAATTACTGGGTATGGCGGACGCAGAAACGATGACCGGGCGAAGCCGCTGGAGTTGGCGTAGGGACTGTTATTCCGGGGCGGTTGCGTCGGTAAAAATTGGGCGCAGGCTATTCATCCCTGTCTCAGAGGTCCACCGCGTAATTGTTGAAAATACCCGCCCGCGAGTTGGTGGTGAGACCCGAAGCAATTCGTAAGACAGCTGAGCAGTAGGAGCCGAGCACTAATTATGGGGAAACGCCACCCCAACTACCGCCACGTCAAGGTTCACCGTAGCTACACGGTCGAAGAGACCGCTAGTCTGTTCGGCATTCACAAGAATACCGTTCGCGAATGGATTAAGGCTGGATTGCCGGTCATAGACGACAAGCGGCCCAAGTTGATTCTTGGTCACGACCTTGCGGCCTTTCTTCAAGCGCGACGGATCAAGAAGAAGCAGACCTGCGAGCCAGGACAGATGTACTGCGTCCGCTGCCGGGCCCCTAAAATGGCTGCCGGTGACATGGCCGAATACCTGCCTCACACGGAAAAGTTAGGGATGCTCAAAGCCCTCTGCCCGGACTGCCTTTCCATGATGAATCGCCGCGTCAGCATGGCCAATCTAGAGCAAATTCGCGGGAAACTTGCCATCACGTTTCCGCAAGGACTGGACCAAGTAAGCAATAGTCTCCAGCCCTCCGTAAACAGTGACTTGGAAAGGGAAATGAATCCATGAGCAAGAACAACCCCAATAATGAACGAATCAAGCACCAGTATTTTGGTTATTTGAGAGAAGCCAAACGTCACAGCGAGTCCACCGTGGACGCGACTGCGAAGGCCCTCAATCGGTTCGAGGTCTATACCGGGTATCGTGACTTCAAGGCATTTCACACTAAACAGGCGATTGCCTTCAAGAAGCACTTGGCTGAGCAAAAAAACGTTCAGTCCGGTGAGGCACTGAGCAAAGCGACCCTTTATTTCACACTGACGCAACTCAAGCGCTTCTTCCAGTGGCTGGCGCAGGAACCTGGTTACCGGTCACGTATTCACTATTCCGATGCCGAGTACTTCAATCTGTCGGAGAAGGACACCCGGGTTGCTACGGCTGAGCGTGAACCGCGAGTACCGACTCTGGAGCAGATCAAGTACGTCCTCAAGACCATGCCGACAGAAACCGAGATCGCACTCCGCAACCGCGCCATAATCGCCTTCATCCTTCTAACGGGAGCGAGGGACAGCGCCGTTGCCTCGATGAAACTGAAGCATGTTGACCTGGTCGAGAACTGTGTCCGCCAAGATGCACGGGAGGTGAGGACAAAATTCAGCAAAACCTTCAGCTCGTACTTCTTTCCCGTGGGTGACGAGGCCCGCGGCATTGTGGCGGCATGGGTGTCCTATCTTCGTGAGGGGAAGTTGTGGGGTAATGACGACCCGCTCTTCCCTGCGACACGCATTTCCCTGGGGGCGACTCGCCAGTTTGAAGTCTCAGGTTTAGATCGGGCGCACTGGAACAGTGCCTCGCCTATTCGCTCGATATTTCGCGACGCCTTTGAAGGGGCAGGCTTCCGATATTTCAACCCGCACAGCTTCCGAAACACGCTCGTTCGGCTTGGCCAAGATCTATGTAAATCACCTGAGGAATTTAAGGCATGGAGCCAGAACCTCGGACATGAAAAGGTTCTGACAACCTTCACCAGCTATGGCGCGGTGGCGTGTGAACGCCAAAGCGATATCTTGCGAGGTTTGGCAGCACCGCAACCGCAACTGGAGTCAGGCGCCGATGAGATCGCGGAGGCAATCCTTCAGAAGATTCGCGATTCTGGTTTGCACGTTGGGGTCAAGTGATGTGTTCGGCAGGGCCACAATTCAGTTTTCGTCGGATAATTGGTCCGCGTAGGATGCGTTCCTTCGATCTTGGGATTGAGTTGCAAAATCATTTTGCAATAAGGGACGGGAATTGCTATTTCCTGGCGTAGCCGGTGCAAGAACTCGAGGATCACTTTCCTGACCGAGCGGCGGTCCCACATACAAATGCAAAATCAACCCCGTTCAGGATGTGAGCATTCGTTTAGTCGATTCTTACGGCGTGAAGCACAACACAGGAGCGCATGTGGCCCCGACCGCGCCCACTTCGTCCTCCGACCCTACTCGAGGTAACGACCCCACCAACAGTTGTAACAAACCTAAATTCCACCTTTGACCTCTAACTACTTCCTAGGAGATTTGATAGTTGCGTGTACCACGATTGCGGGCGTAGTGTCAGCGACACGCATAACTCCTGCGCTGCGACCGTAAGAGGAAGTGCGCTTCTTGGGGGGGATTATGGCGAAAAGCAAAGAGAAGCATAACGGCAAGAAGGACAAGCCTAAAGAGGCCACTAACGGCGTCCGTTCGGGTACGGCCGCCGCAGCCACCACGACCAGTTACACCGATGGAACTCCGCTTGATGGGGTGCAATATCTGGAAGCCAAGCTCATCTTGAAACCCGACCGCTTCGATTCGGTGCAGAGCTTCCGCGATTTCGGCAAGATCGTCCAGCGTACAGCGAAGAAGCTTGGTGTTGGTTTCATAGAGGACCGTGAGGCTGGGCTAAGACCAGAAATTCGGGAGATCATTTTCGGCGATACGCCCGACTTCCGGCTCTACAACAACGCGTTCATTCTGCGCAGGCGCGTCTCCTACGTCGATGGCTTCCCCGTGGGCGATCCGGAAATCGTCTTCAAGTTCCGTCACCCTGATGAGCAGGCGGCAACTGCGCTGGATGTCCGGCCCAAGATCGCCGGCAAGTACCGCATCAAGTTCAAAGCGGAGGCATTGCCACTGAAGGACCAGCTCGGCGGATATCGAATCCTCTACTCGCGCAACTGCCAGTTCGGATTGAGTCAGATGCACGAGGCAGATCGGACCTCGATGGCTACTCTCGTGAGAGTATTCCCGGCGCTTGCCGCCATCCAGAAGTCCGAGCGCGAGAAAATATGCCTCGTGAACGAAGGCATAGTTGAGGAGGTGCTGCTTCCTCTTGGTCAACTGGACTTCGGCAAAGGCGTCGTTGCCAAGTGCGATATCGGGTTGTGGCGCACCCGCGGCGAGCATAAGTCTCTGGTAGGAGAGTTCGCTTTCCAGGTCAAGTTCGATCGCAAAGAGTCGGTAGCGGAAAAACAGAAGAAGCTCTGCGCGCAGTTCTATATAACCCTTCAGCAGGAGGTGAAGGATTGGCTTGCGCTCGGGGTAACCAAGACGGGCATGGTGTACCGCCTCAAGGGCAACGAGCCCCAAAGCCATGAGTGACGCCGCTGCAAACCCCGCCCTGGAAGCCGCAGCCAGCGCTGCTCCGGTCGGTGCACAAGCCTCGATTGGTCAGATATTCCTCGAATTTCTACTCATCGGAGCCACCAGTTTCGGTGGTGTGGTGCCTTACCTTCGCGGCAGCCTTGTGACCAAGCGGAATTGGCTCGATGACAAGGAGTTCGTCGAGATGCTTTCCATCAGCCAGAGCCTTCCCGGCCTGAATGCCACCAACATGGCCGTTCTGGTAGGGGAAAAGCTGCACGGCGCGCTCGGCTCAATCGCTGCGATCGTCGGCATCTGCCTGCCGGGCGCGGTACTCATCTACATCGTCGGCATCTTCTACCGCATCCACGGAGACCACATCTGGATCACTGCCGCGCTGAAAGGGGTCGCGGCTGCAGCGGTTGGCTTGATCCTGTCTACCGTTGTGGGGCTCAGCAAGAAGTCGCTTGCAGGCAAGGCTGACTTCGTTTTCATCGCGCTCACCGTGATTGCCGTCAACCGCTTGCATCAGTCTGTGCCACGAACGCTGATAGCCGTCGGTCTCCTGGCGATCCTCTTCCATAGGCCTCGCAACAAGCAGAAAGAGAGTGCCGCTCAATGAACCAGATCCCGGCTCTTGTTCGTGTTTTTGCGTATCTGTCGCTCCTCACCGTTGGCGGCGGCATGGCCGCATTTCCCGAGATGAAGATCCTGACCGTTGAGGTCCACAAGTGGCTCACCTTCCCACAGTTGATCCACCTCTACAGCGTGGGGCAGATGGCTCCCGGCCCCAACATGATGATGATCGTGGCCATCGGACAGTGGGCGGGTGGGATCCTCGGCGCTCTCGCTGTATTAGTTGCCTTTTTCGGGCCTACTGCATTGCTCGCGTTCCTTGTCGCCCGGCTATGGAAGAAGCTCGAGAGATGGCCTTGGCGGACTTCCATTCAGCAGGGGCTTGCGCCCGTCTCGATCGGCCTCCTGCTGGCCGGCTGCTTCACCATGGCGAAAGGCGCAATCTTCGGCGTCGAAACTGCCTCCATTGCCGTTGGCGTCCTGCTGATCTTGCTGCAATACAAGATCAACCCCGCGCTGCTGGTTCTGGGAGGGGCTGTAGTCGGAGTGATCTCGTTCATGCCTAAATAACGGTTTAGCCCGGAAATGAGGATGTGAAGGATCAACTGAGTCCGTACTTCGCCTTCACCGGTGGTACGTCCGCTCTGTGATTTCGGCCTTGCGGATCAACTCCGCCACTGGTACTCCGACCTCGGCCTGCTTCAATACCCTACGATCTGCTCCGCAGAGAACTTCTTCTTCATCGGCGAAATCTCTCCGCTTTCTCAGGCTGGCTTTCGCCAAAATACTAGCCGTCGATATGGATCAGTTTTCGCCCACTTTCATTGAGTTCCTGAGCGCGAGGGAGAAACAGTGACACCCAGACTGAACGGAGTATCTGTAAGCTCGCGATACTCGGACCTCGTTCACAGTCGTGAGTCCAAGTAAATGAGAACAAACTACACGTTTTACTAGTAGCGGATTCTCCAATCCATTCCTATTCTTTGAATGACTTGATCTCTGAAGGTGTCGGAGGTCTAAAGGCTGTCTCCCCAAATCGATTTAGCTTCCCATACTGCAAGGTTCAGTCTTGACATCGGTGGTTGCTCTGGCGGGGCTTGAACGATGCCTGCAAGCTGCCAAGACCGATTGATCTTTAGGTAAGAGCAGTTATGCGCGTGATACCTAATTTCTGCGGGGGTACGTCACGAGTCAGTGGTGCCAGACGGCGCATTGACTCGGTGTTGTCGTACCGCTATGTCGAGCGGAGCGCGGTGATCCTTAGTGTCTTCCTTCTAGCACTGTTCGTCACGGGTTGCGAAAAGAAGGAAGTGCCTCCTGCGGCAGGCCCTCCCGATGTCCAGGTAACAGACGTCATCCAGCGAGATGTGCCGGTCTACCAGGAGTGGGTTGCGCAGCTGAACGGTGAAAATAATGCGGAAATCACGCCCAAGGTGCAGGGATATCTGCTGAAGCAGGATTACGCAAATGGGTATTACGTCAAGAAAGGCCAGCTTCTGTACGAGCTTGACCCTCGACCGTTCCAGGCGGCGGCGGAGAAAGCGAAGGCGGATGTGGCGATAGCGGACGCTAATTTCGCCAAAGCGCAAAACGATGTCATACGCGATACTCCGCTGGCTGCGCAGAATGCGATTCCGAAGAGGCAACTCGACACCGACATAGCGAACGAAGCGTCGTGGAAGGCGCAAGTGCAAGCTCAGCAGGCCGCGCTGCAGGATGCGGAGCTGAACCTCGACTGGACCAAGGTGCGCTCGCCCATCGAAGGCATTGCGGGTCAGTCTATTTCGCAAGTGGGCGACCTGGTAGGCACCACGACCAAGATGACAACGGTCTCTCAGGTCGATCCCATCTGGGCGTACTTCAACATCAGTGAGAGCGCTTTTCTCGGCATCGCATCTCGGGTCTCCAGAAACATTCGCGCAGGCCCCAGACAAGGTGACGAAACACCAGTGGAGTTTATCCAGGCAAACGACGAACCCTATCCGGCGAAGGGCCATGTCGTCATGGTGAACCGCCAGGTTACCGCCGGAACCGGAACGATCCAGTTGGCCGCAGCATTTCCCAATAAGGATGGCACGCTCCGCCCCGGTGGCTTTGGAAGAGTCCGAATCCGAACTGGGATGGCCAACAATGCGTTGCTCATTCCACAACCGGCGGTGATTCAAGTGCAGTCGCAGTATCAGGTCGTCGTGATTGGGGCCGACAGCAAGGCAGAATTTCGGTCGGTAAAGGTCGGAGATAGAGTGGGCCCTGACTGGATTATCACGGGAGGTTTGAAGACTGGTGACCGAGTTGTGGTGGAGGGCTTCATGAAGGTGCGGCAAGGCATTCCTGTGAGTGCTAAACCGTATGTTGCGGCGGCGGGGAGCCACTGACGATGTCGAAATTCTTTATTAATCGGCCCATCGTCGCAATTGTCATCTCCGTGTTGATGGTTCTGGCAGGGGTGGTTTCGATGCTGAGTCTGCCCACAGCCCAGTTTCCGAATATCGCGGATCCCCAAATCCAGGTACAGGCTACTTACACCGGCGCGGATGCGAGCACTGTCGCGGAATCGGTCGCTACTCCCATCGAGCAGCAGATGTCGGGTGTCTACGGCATGAACTACATGTACTCGACAAGCCCCAGCACTGGTCAAATGAACCTCACCATAGATTTCAATATCACGACCAATGCAAATACCGACCAGATTCTGTCGCAAATGCGAGTCAATCAGGCCAACTCGCAGTTGCCCGCGTCGGTAATCAACGCCGGCGTGACCGTGCAGCAATCGACGGCGGCACCCCTGATGTTGATCGACCTCTCCTCACCGAGTGGAGCCTATGACAATATTTTTCTGGCGAACTACGCAATCATCAATCTGAATGATGCGTTGACACGTCTGCCGGGCGTGGCGTCGGTCTCGGTATTTGGCGCAGGTCAGTATGCGATGCGTTGCTGGGTCAATCCAGACAAACTCGCTAATCTGAACGTCACTGTTCCTGAAATTATCAAGGCGATCCAGACACAGAACAACGTCAACCCAGCTGGCCAGATCGGGGGCGAACCAGTTCCCCCCGGACAACAGTTCACGTATACCGTGCGCGCTCCAGGACGTCTTCCCACCGCCGAAGAGTTCGGTGAAATCATCGTCCGTGCCACTCCCGATGGAGGCGTTCTGCGGCTCAAAGATGTTGCACGTATCGAATTGGGTGCACAGAACTACACCATGAGTGGCCGTCTTAACGGTAAGCCGGCCGCACTTGTCGCCATCTACCAGGCGCCGGGCGGCAACGCAGTAGCAACTGCAAAGGCAGTCCGCCAATTGATGGCCGAAGCCAAGACGCGGTTTCCGCAAGGCCTGGAATACGTCGTCGCTCTCGACACCACGGAGGCTGTAACCGCAGGCATCAGGGAGATCGTTCGTACACTGTTTGAGGCGCTGGGGCTGGTCATCATCGTTGTGTTCCTTTTCCTTCAGGGTTGGAGAGCTACGCTGATTCCCCTGCTGGCGGTTCCGGTTGCGCTGGTTGGAACCTTCATTGTCTTCCCCATCTTGGGATTTTCGATCAACACCCTGTCGTTGTTTGGTCTCGTGCTGGCGATCGGACTGGTTGTGGACGACGCCATCGTTGTGGTTGAAGCTTGCGAACACCACATCGAGGAGGGGATGACACCGCATGATGCGGCGCTCAGGGCCATGGAAGAGGTATCCGGCCCGGTTGTTGCCGTCGCCCTGATCCTTGCTGCCGTTTTCGTTCCTACGGCGTTCATCCCCGGAATTACGGGAAGACTCTACCAGCAGTTCGCGGTTACGATCGCGGTGTCCGTGGCCATCTCGGCGTTCAATGCGCTGTCGCTAAGCCCTGCACTCAGCGCGATGCTTCTACGGCCAAAGACGGAATCGCGAGGGCCCCTGGGCCGGTTTTTCGCGGGGTTCAACCGGGTGTTTGGCAGAGCAACAGATGGATATGTAAACGCTTGTGGCCACTTGATCCATAAAGCAGGTCTTGCTTTTCTTATGCTTTTAATACTCGCGCTCGGTGCGGGATTCTTCGGCAAAAAGACCCCTTCGGGTTTTCTGCCTGACGAAGATCAGGGATATATGTACGCAGGCCTGCAACTGCCAGATGCGTCGTCCCTACAACGTTCCTCGGAGGCTGCGAAAGAGGTCGAGAATATCCTTCTCAACACTCCCGGTGTCGAATACGTGAGTTCAGTGATGGGATACAGCATGCTGAGCGGCGTCAACACAACGTACAGTTCCTTCTTTTTTGTCACTTTTAAGAACTGGGATGATCGCAAGACGCCCGAAGAGAGTTACATGGGAATCAAGGCGCATTTTCGGGAGGCTCTCTCAAGGGTCACATCGGGGATTGCATTTTCCTTCCCTCCACCTGCGATTCCCGGCGTTGGCGCATCGGGAGGATTCACTTTCGTCCTCGAGGACCGCTCCGGCGGCAGTGTCGATTTCCTTGCCAGGAACACGAACCTATTTCTGGAAGAAGCCCGAAAACGCCCCGAACTGGCAGGCGTTATGACGACGGCTTTGTTTGGAGTTCCGCAGGTAGGCATCACTGTGGACAGGGCAAAGACGCTCACCCAACAGGTCGATCTAAGCAACGTTTACCAAACGTTGCAGACCTTTATGGGTGGATCGCTGGTGAACTACTTCAATCGATTCGGCCGGCAGTGGCAGGTCTATGTGCAGGCGGAGGGTGATTATCGAACCCGAGCAGAGAATCTTGGCAAGTTTTATGTCAGAAACGCCCAGGGAGAGATGGTTCCGCTGAGCACTCTCACCGGCGTCCAAACGCGCAGTGGGCCAGAGTTCATCATGAGGTACAACCTGTTCCAATGCGTTGAGATCAATGGGGGCGCGGCACCGGGCTACAGTTCGGGCCAAGCACTGGCCGCACTGGAGGACGTTTTCGGGAAGACCATGCCAACTCAAATGGGATACGACTACATGGGAATGTCCTACCAGGAGAAGAAAGCTTCGCAAGGGGTTTCTCCCGGCACGATCTTCGGTTTGTCGTTCTTCATTGTGTTCCTCATTATGGCGGCCCAATACGAGAGTTGGACGCTGCCATTCAGCGTGCTGCTAGGAGTGCCCATCGCGGTCTTCGGGGCGTTTCTTACGCTTTATCTGCGCAGGCTGGACAACGACGCCTATGCCCAGATTGGCCTGGTCATGCTGATCGGGTTGTCCGCGAAGAACGCCATTCTGATCGTTGAGTTTGCCAGATCTGAATACGAACGCGGAGCAACTTTAATCGATGCTGCCCTGACGGCAGCGAGACTGAGACTGCGCCCCATCCTGATGACCGCGTTCGCCTTCATTCTGGGTTGCGTACCGCTGTGGACGGCCACCGGCGCGGGCGGCATCTCGAGGCGAATACTTGGCTCGGTCGTGATCGGTGGCATGCTCGCGGCGTCGCTGCTCGCCATTTTCTTTATCCCGGTCACATTTGACGTCGTCGAGCGCCTGGGGGAATTAGGGAAATCAAAAGGAGACATCAAAGCAGAGCCCGAAGAGGCCCCGAAAGGGGGCATTACATGATTTGCGCCAGTAGAATCATCGCTTTCGTGTTGCTGCTCTCGCTATGTGGGTGCACGGTGGGCCCGAACTACAAGCGTCCTGCCGTCAGCGTCCCCGTGGATTACCGGGGATTGCCGCCGAGTCCTTCCAGCCAACCAACTCCACCTGGGCCTTCGGCCCAAGACTTCGCCCTGATGAAGTGGTGGGCCGTCTTTGAGGACGATGTATTACAGGGCCTCATCAAAGAAGCACTTGTCAATAACTACGATTTACGTATCGCCGCGACGCGCGTCCTGCAAGCTGACGCCGTTCTAGGGATCACTCGCGCTAATCAACTTCCCTCGGTAAACCTCACTGGCTCACTCCAGAACCAGCGCACACAGCCCTACCCAGGCAACTCAACTCTCGGTTCGTTAGCCATTCAGGCGTCATGGATTCTCGACTTCTGGGGACAGTTTCGCCGCGCGACGGAGGCAGCACGAGCGAACCTTCTATCAACTCAATATGGGCAAGACGCCGTTCGCATCACTTTGATTTCGTCAGTGGCACAGGATTACTTTCAGTTGCGCAACTTAGATGCGCAGCTTGAATTTTCGAAGAGCATGCTCGACGCAAACAACGAGATACTCAGGATCAACACAGAGAAGTTTAAAGGCGGTGACGCCGCAATCACTGACCAGTTGCAGGCGGAGCTATTGGTGCAACAGGCTCAGGCACAGATCATCTCCCTTCGACAATTGATCGAGCAGACAGAAAACCAGATCAGCATCCTGCTCGGCAGAAATCCTGGACCAATACCACGGGGCATTACCCTTACCGCACAACCTCATATGCCTGAAGTACCGGCGGGACTTCCCTCGGCAATCCTTGCGCGCCGGCCGGATGTACTTAGCGCTGAGGAAGCGCTGGTGGCAGCCAATGCCAACGTCGGAGTGGCAAAAGCTGCGTTTTTCCCGCAGTTCTCCTTGACCGGAGCCTTCGGGGTACAGAGCTCGTCGTTGCAGAGTTTCCTGGGCGGTCCGACGACAGCCGCATGGCTCGCAGCGGGACAACTCGCTCAGCCCATTTTTGAAGGGGGTCGTATCAGTTCGAATTATCGGCTTGCCTGGGCTCAGCGGGATGAAGCGGAATTGTTTTACAAACAAACTGTGCAGCAGGCTTTCGGAGATGTTTCGAATAGTCTCGTCGGCTATGAACAATCGCGACAGTTCCGCATCAAGTTGCAGGAACAGACCGCGACATACGCGGAGGCGGCGCGGCTGGCAAATGTCCGCTTCCTGGGCGGCTACACAAGCTTTCTTGAGGTACTGGTGACTCAGCAACAGTACTTCAGTTCAGAACTAAGCCTCGCTCAGGGATGGAATTCCGAATTGCAGGCCTATGTGCAGTTGTACAGTGCTCTGGGCGGCGGTTGGCTATGAGCATCTACCGCACTGGCGAAGCCTTTGCTTAGTGATGTCGCAACAGCAGAAGGAAACTGGAATCGATCGGGGCCGTTCTGGCGGAGCGCACATTGGATATGCACTGTTCTGGTGGCGACGACTACTTCACCGTCACTCCAACCTGGAACACGCCGGTCCACTCGTAGCCGTTCGGATTCCAGAAGATCGAGCCGTCGAGCGGCTGAGTGCGGCCAAGAGCGTCAATAGCTCGCGCCCAAATCTCATGGACGCCGGGCTTGAGATTCGCCTGCGTTGTCCACTGATACCAGGCATACGGACTGTCGGGGACCTCGAACTTTGCCGGCTGCCAGCTTTGGCCGCGGTCAATCGACACCAGCACCGACTCCAAACGCGCCGAGCCATCGTTGTACGCGACGCCCCTGACAGTAACGGCACCCGCTTTCAGTTTGGCGCCCGTCTCCGGCTGAAGGATGTAGCTCATCAGGCGAATGTCCCAGGTCGGTCTGCTGTTCTCTAGAGAGAATCTGAATTTTTCTCCGGGCTTGAGAAGGGACAACGGAACCCGATACTCGGTCGCATGGTAGAAGTTAGAGGTCTCGGCCGTCTCGAAACGCAGCCGACGGAGCCATTTCACCTGCATGGTGCCGAATAGCCCCGGTGTCACCAGACGCAGCGGCCCACCATGTATGCCCGGCAGGGGCTCGCCATTCATCTTGAGGGCAAAGATGCTTCTCTCCAGGACAGGTGCCGCCGGCAAACTGTGCTCGAAGTCCGGCCTCTCAAGTCCCAGGGGCAAGTCGTGGCCCTCGGCAGTTATGAACTTGACCTGCGGATCGACGCTGACGCTGTACTTCTCGAGGATTGCCTTCAGAGGGACGCCCGCGAAGCGTACGTTGCCCACTCCCCCCTGATTCCACGGTGTCCCCGGGATGCCCTGGTATTGCGTCCGGCCGTTGCCCGAGCACTGAAGTATCATCTCGTACTCGACCTGCTTCATCTGGAGCAATTCTTCGGCGTGGATGACGACTCGAAAAGGTTTAATCAGTCCTACCAACTCCGTCTCCCAGCCTTTTAGCGGCAAGGGTTTCATGGTCATACCCTCGGGCAGATCCTGGATATTGCGGACGAACAGATACTTTTTGTCGGTGATACGTTGTCCGGCGAGTAAACCGACGGGCGTTGATAACACGAGAGGGACTTCGGACATAACCTCCATCCGTTTGTCTTTCCCCTCGAGCCAGCCAACTGCTTTGGAGCCCTTCGATTTAGGTGCTTTGGTTGAACGTGAGTTGATTGCTTTGGTTAAAACCTGCGAGGACATAGCCTCTCCTTCCTTCGTTGGGTTCCGCTCTCCAGTTCCAGAGAGAACAGCGCCCCGAAGCGACTTCCGGCTCCCTTCGATCTGTGGTGACCTTGGGGGAGCGGGGGAAACCGCAAGGGCCCTCAGGGGTTTTCAGACCTCCTCAGATATCTTCGATAAAATCCATCTTCGCGTTCATGTCACCGTAGAAGACCATCGCATCGAGGATCTGGTTCACTGGCAGCTTATAGAACGGATCATCCTCCGACGGGCGGAACTCAAGGGTTGCGTCGCCGGCCCAGAGTTCGCCTTTTTCGAGCGACCAGGTCATACCGGTCAACTGCGACAACGCCCACTTGTTCTTAAAACCGGCTGCGAATGGTATGAAACGCGTGCAGATCGTCTTGTACGGCAGTCCCTGAACCTTGCCAGTGGGCTCGGGGAGCGGGAGCGTCAAGTTGTAGGGGAACGGGAAGGTTGGCTTCCTGTTTGCCGGCAGAGGTATCGAGACCATCTTGCCGGTCTTCCTGAACGAGTAGGAAGCAACTCGGTTTCCGCTTCCCATCGGACGCTGGTGAGAGCGCTCGAGGTAACCGGTTCCCATTTCACCGTGCCAGTCCACGCCGATGTCGGCGAGCTTCTTTGGGTACCCCCCGGCTTCGCGGCCGGAGGCCATGGCGGAGTCGGTGTCCACCCAGATCTGTGCCACATAAAGGTAGATCTCGCCCTTGTACAGGCACGGAATCGTGTGAATGGCTTCCTTGTACGCGGGCAGCGTGCCTCCGCGATAGTTCGCGAAGACCACTTTCACCGCCGTCTGGGTCGGCGCCATCGGGATATGGATGAGTTCGCACTGAGCCGGCAGCCACTCGGCGGCCGCCTCAGCATCCGTCATATAGTCGATCAGGACCATGTCTATGTCGAGCCAGTCCCAACCTTCCGGGCCAAATTCCGGATAGGTAGGCGCGTAGGAAGGCATAGAAGCTCCGAAGTTCTTCTTAGTCAATTTCCCTCTGAGTCCAGCCGTAATGCTGGGTGCAACCGCTGCGGTGGCCATCTTGGATCTCCTTATCTTCAAATTGTTGATCAGCCGTAGCCGGGAGGCGGTTATGCCGCGCTGCGAGCTGAAGACTTCTGCGCCCCCGCTTCCTTGATCTTGAGCAACCGGGCTGCATTGGAGTAGAGGTACTTCTCCATCGTTCCGTCGCTGACCCGGAATTGGTCCTGGAGTTTCAGGGTGTCCTCAACCATTACCTTCATATTGGTAAACGGGAAGGCGCTGCCGAAGATGAGTTGATCCGGGATTCGCTCCAGGTTCATGGCATAAAGAAACCCGTTCGGCCAGAACATGTAGACATCGGCAGAGAGGTGGAGTTGGGGCCACTTGGCGCAAAGACCCAGCACCTCCTGAACATAGGGATAACCCCCATGGGCGAGGACTACCTGCACCTTCGGGAATGAGGTCAGCAGCCGGTCCAGGGCTTGAGGGTTGTTGAACGAGATGTCCGATCCCGCGAAGAGCCCAGTCTGGATCAGCAGGAAGGCTCCGGTGGCATTGAGCACCTCCAGGATCGGCCAGAAGGACGGGTTGTCCGTGAACGTTCCCATCTTTCCCAGCCCGACTGACTGATAGCCCGGTTCGAGGTTGGCACCAGCCATGCCCAGCTTCTTGACGGCTCTCTCAACCTCCTGCGCCGTCTTATCCGGATCCTGATCAAGGTTCACCTGGGACAGCCCGAAGAATCTACCTTTGTATTTCTTCTGAAGGTCGGCCAGCGTGTCATTGTCCATGCAGAAATCAGGCATGCCGCCGACATAACGACCATTCACTACTACTGCATCGATTCCCGCCTCGTCGATCTCTTTCCACCACTGCTCCATTCCTCCGGGTTTGTCCACGCCCATTTCTATGGCGGGCGAACTGGTGTTTGCGCCACGATTCTTGACGTTCAGGTGGGTCTTCATCAGCACGTTGTTCTTTAGGTCGAACAGGCCCTTGTACGGCTTTAGTGGCGGCCGGTTGCGGAAATCGATGATCTTTCGCTTGGGATTACTCATGATCCTTCCTTTCCTGTTTGCTTTGCAGATTCCTTCGGGCGGCGGCCCTCACTCATCCGTCACGGATGTCCTGTAGGGAACCAAGAATAGACTTGGCTTGCGGGTTGTGATAACTGCCAAAACTAGCAGTCAGCCCGAAAATGATTAGGATAGTGGCCGCATCTAGTCGAATGCCATCGGGTTCTGCATCTTCGCGAGATCGTCGCCCGTCTATTCCCAGGCTGGACCGGAATAATGTATTTCACTCCACCTCCTAGCCATTTGGGACTATGCATCTGCTTGCTCAACGCCCCGAACCATGCCCAAAAGGTTGAACGAACCCAATCTCGGTAACGCTGCGGTAACGATAGAACCGAAATCAGGTGCAAACCGAGCCAAACAGAGCCGAGAGACAGGACGTTACAAAACTGCGCCAATAGCGGATGAATGCACGTTTTGGGGAATCCATGCAAGCCCAGATAAATGACTCATAACGCCCTTTCACGGCGATAACATGGGTTCGAATCCCATCGGGGACACCAATCAACTCAAGCCCTTCGACGTTACCTACTGATCGACACAATCTCTTCTTCTGTGTCGATTCGCGTCGATCGGATGTTTCTCTCAATTTGGAGAGTAAACAAACCGGACGACCCGGTTCTTAGCATGGCATTCATCGGTGTCTTCGGTGCAAGCTGGATACGACATCCCCCATGGCACCGCCAACTTGATCCGATTCTCCGCAATGCCCTTGCGTATCAGAAGCTGTTTGACCCACTCCGCTCGTCGTAATGAGAGGTTCATATTGTAGGCTTCGGTGCCCGTGGAGGAGGCGTAACCCTCGATGTAAAAGCGGACATTTGCATGATCCTTCAGCCATAGGACATCAGCACTTAGGGTGTCCTGATCCAAAGCATGGTCAAAGCCATCATGGGCGAACGTGATTTTGTGCACGTTTTGATTGAAGGCTTCCTCCTCAGGACCATAGAGAACCACTCTTGGTTTTCCCCAGTAATCAACCCAATAGGCGTCA
>Ga0210398_10001829_pt1 | contig 21394 bp, 22 predicted proteins | sample IncBWC4OmetaG_FD_161047 | JGI IMG/M metagenome (GOLD analysis project Ga0210398, IMG submission 161047) | Forest soil microbial communities from Barre Woods Harvard Forest LTER site, Petersham, Massachusetts, United States - Inc-BW-C-4-O | ecosystem: Environmental > Terrestrial > Soil >...
GCGTTGCGGCGATTGATAAATCTCGAGGGGTTGCGGGAAGAACAGGATGCGCGGGATGCCGGTCGGATAGCATTTCAGGATCGGATCGTTGCCGCCGGCCTGCGCTTTGGGGCCATAGCCGGGCTTGGCCTCGTCGTATTTCGCTTTGGCCCAGGCCGTCATCGGGGGGGGAGTCTTGCTCGGTGTCGCGTAGATGCCCTGGCCGGGAATGTTGGCGAAGAATTCCCACATGCCGGAGAGGTCGTGAGGATCGAAAGGCGCGGAAGCGTCACTCTTGGCCGAGGAAGATTGCTGCGCAGGCATCTGCGCGCGGACCAGAGCCGGCAGTGCCAGTGCCGCACAGAGCGCGGCCAGGCCCATCTTTTTCATTGAGAGTTTTTGCATGCCGCGCTCTCCCCTTGGCTCAGGTGGCACAGCCCCGAGCCCCTGCGAGGGGCTGGCTGTGCGGGTTTCGCGATCAAAAGTGAATCCGTGGCCTGCCCGTGGTCTACAAAAACCACACAGCCAGCCCCTCGCAGGGGCTCGGGGTAAAGAGTGGCTGTGCTACTAGTTGTCCAGTTCCTGCAGACCGTATTCTTTTCCGTCCGGCAGCGTCAGCTTATGCAGAAAACCGACGGGCGCTCCGCTCCGCGCCGGGATCAAAATAATGGAGACGACATCCCCCGGCTTGATCACATCCTTGGCCCAGCCCGCGCGCACCAGCTTTCCGGGACTGAACGTCTCCACGCTCCAGTGCGCCACGGCGCCCTTGTCGCCCTTCACGTCCAGATAAATTTGCACGTGCGGATTCGTCCACGCGAATTCCGTCACCTTGCCCTTGATGGTGATGGGATTCTTGTCGTCGTAGGCGGCGTTGCCGTGATGCCCCCAGACAGGAATGCCAATCGTTAGCAGGGCGGCAACCGCAATCAAAAAGTTCCATGCATATTTTTTCATTTCAAGCTCCCACAAACCGATCCCGGAAATAAAACTTGAGCAGCGGTCATAGCTCCAAATTATTTCTTCGTCCGCTGCAAATGCGCCCGGTCCTTTTCATTTTCCTCGCAAGAGTACGACATGATCTCCGTGTTTTGCCGCGCGATGGGCAGCGTCACCGACCACGGCTCGGTGAAAAACTTCGGATCTTCAAACGTAACGGTCCATTTGATGCCGTTATTGTCCACCTTTTGGAACCGTTCGACCAGATGCAACTGGTCGCTATGCTCGTGGCCGGCGGTGTCGAGCCAGGTGCGATCGTCAACTCCCACGGTGTCCACCACCAGCGTGTCACGCTCCCAATGCCCGATGGAATCGCCGAACCATGTCGGATCGACGTCCTTCGGGTGGCTGCGCCCGTCGGTGTGAATGATGCGAAAGGTGTGCTGGTTTTCGAACAGAATCGCCAGCACCCCCGGCGTCTGCACGATCTGGAAGGGCATGATCCCCGCCTGAATCCCGCGCGCGGGGCCGATGGGCAGGCACTTGGTCAGGGGATCGTCGAACTCGTCCTCTTTGGCAAAGCGTCCCGCGCCGTAAGGTGTGAAGGGAGGCTGGTGCCCGAGCGCCTTCGAAATGTCCGGCGTGAACGGCGCGGACCACACACCATTCAGGTCCGGCTCGGCGGAGGCCTGTGTATTTCCCGACGCCGAGCGATTGCCGCACGCGGATGTGAAAGCCAGCGTCGCAATCAGTATCGCGGTGATGAAAATCGCGAAATGGAATCGATGGAACATGCAGGACATTCGTCGTTCCTTAATACTTTCCTGAATTGGCCCCGGAGCCGTTCGCCAGCGACGTAGCTCCCGACCCGGCGGAAATTTCCCGGCCGTCGGGAAGCTTCACGCTGGCGCACGCGGCCAGAGCGGCCCCATCCTTGGCGCGAAAGCCCGTGACCGTAACCAGGTCGCCCGGCTTGAGCGTGTCTTTTCGCCAGCCTTGCCGGTAGATCACGTTGGGTGGCCCGCCCTCAAAGGCCCAGTTCACCACCTTGCCGTCCTTGCCCTTCACGTCCATATAAAAATACATGTGGGGATTCATGAATTCCATTTTGGTGACGGTTCCGGTCAGCGTGACCGGCTTGTCCTTGTCAAACTCCACGGAAAAGCCGTGATGCGCGGGAACCGGGGCGGGCGAGGCCAGAAAAGAAATCGCCAGTAAAAATGCCAAAGACGACACGGTCTTCAAGATCGCACCTCGAAGTGATTGCAACCCTTGATTCCTTGTATAACTTAAGGATTCATTTGGTCAAGCAGGACGATTCTTTCTAGCGGCGCTGAAAGCGCCGCAGGATACTAGCCCAGGGCAACGCCCTGGGTTTCGGAATGCGCATATTGGGGTTGCGCCCTGAAAAGGCGCGGGGGCCCCTCCGCCCTTTCAGGGTGGATTGAAATGTCGGCCGAGCTTTACCCCGGGGCGTTGCCCTGGGCTGGCATCTTCCGCGCCGTTGGCGCGGCAAGTCGTCAGCACGCCGCGGGCCGCGGCGATAAAATGTCCTGCGGCATTGCGATCTTGATCGGAGCCATCAGGACCGGCCTTGCCGCGGCTGGAACAGGCGATTGACCTCTGCGTAGGTCGGCGCGCCTTCGGTCATCATGGTAAATACGCCCTGGTCGCGCAGCTCGCGTGCCATGCGACCGAGAAATCCAAGAGTCGCGCGCATCGGTCCTGAGCCGACACTCACGCGCGCCACGCCGAGTTGCTGGAGCTCGGCGATCGGCGGTGTTCCCACGGTTGCGAGGATGTTCAGCGGCCCGCGAACTCCACGCACCAACTGCGCGATAGTCTCGCGGTCCTTCACGCCGGGAGCAAACAGGCATAGCGCGCCAGCCTCGCGATAAACGTTCAGGCGCTCGATGGCGCGCGCGAGGCGCGTTTCCGCTGGGCCGACGCCATTCAAGAAAATATCGGTGCGCGCATTCAGCACAAACGGAACCCCGGCGCTCTCGGCGGTTTCCAGCACCGCGCGAATGATTTCCTTTTGCAAATTCAAGTCCGCAAGATACTCGGGCTTCCCTTCGACGCCGTCCTCGAGGTTCATTCCCACGGCTCCAGCGGCGATGACGGCCTGGGTCGTGCCCGCCACTTCCTCGGGCGTCGCCCCGAAGCCCGCTTCCATGTCGGCCGTGACGGGCACTTCGACGGCGCCGGCAATCCGCCCTATCACGCCGAGCATTTCTTCGCGGGAGATTTTCTGTCCGTCGGGATAGCCGAGTGAGAAAGCCGCGCCCGCGCTGGAGGTCCCTACGACCGAGAATCCCGCGTCCTCAAAAACACGAGCGCTCGCGGCGTCCCACGCGTTGGGCAGGACCAGCATTTTCGAACCTTGGTGGAGATCCAGGAATTTGCGTCCTAGCTCGCTTTGATTTCTGATCATCGTGTCCCCGTTCGGCGGTAAACCAAGTTCAAGCCAGTATCCGTGTTGTTCCGGGATTTTGGGTAGTGGGTCCGCTGACAACCTGACCACGACCCGATTTTGCTTTTAGGTGCCCCATCCTTGCGGTTTGTGCAAGGGTGGGGCTTTTCGGCCGAGCCATCTTCTAGCACCTTTGTTGTGGGGAACTCAATGCTCCAAATCTCACTTTTTGAAAAGTTTTTGGAACGGCGGGGCTTTGCCTTTTGGTCGGCCGGACCCACCCTTCGCAAAAAGCGCGAAGGATGGGGCACCCCGGCCCGACACCCGAACCCGACACCCGAACCCGATGCCTGAACAGAATTATCGCTGCGGATAGAATTGTCATTGCAGGTGGGCCTCGTACATCGTAAATTTCCAGCTCTGGACACCGGTAATTCTTCGGAGGACCTCATGATTCGCAAGGCCTCGCTGGTCTGCATTGGCTTCGCAATACTTCTTTTCGCCGCGGTGCTGCATGCGCAGAGTGCGCCGACTGTCGCGGTGCGCGCCGGGCACATGTTTGACAGCAAGACTGGGCAGATGCTTGCAAAGCAGGTCGTGCTGATCCAAGGCGAGCGGATCACCGAGGTCGGTCCGGAGGACCGCGTCCAGATTCCCGCGGGCGTGCAGGTGATTGACCTGAGCCAGGCCACAGTGCTTCCGGGCCTGATCGACGCCCACAGCCACATCTACGACAGCCTCTCCAACGGCGCGCGAGTCACCACCTCCAAAGAGGCCTGGACGGTGATGGCCGTGAAGGAAGCGCGAACCGATTTGCTCGCGGGCTTCACAGCGATGCGCGACGTCGGAACGCACGGCGAAGGCTACGGCGACGTGGACGTGCGCAACGCCATCAACAAAGGATTGATCGAAGGACCGCGCATGCAGGTGGCCACGCGCGGCATCGGCGGCTCCGGCTCGGACTACATCGGAGCACCGGGCGTCAATCTCACCACCGGCCAGCAAACCATCACCGGCGTGATCCAGGCGCGCGAGGCGGTGCGCGACCAGATTCGCTACGGTGCCGACCTGATCAAGATATTTCCGGCGGGCGGATACTCCTTCAACTCCACGGGCCAGTTGTTCGTCGAGCCGATGATGACGCTCGAGGAAGTGCAGGCCATCGTGGATGAGGCGCACGCGCACCACAAAGCCGTCGCCTCGCACGCCTACGGAGGCGAGGGCCTGCGCTATTCCGTCCTCGCCGGCGTGGACACCATCGAGCACGGCCAGGCCCTCGACGAATCCGAAATGCAAATGATGATCCAGAAAGGCCTCTACTGGGACGTCACCGGCTACCGCTACTCGCTGCCCGAAATCGTGGCCCGCGATCGCAAGGACACCGGCGGCAAGTACGATCTTCCTTCCATTTTTGCCAAAACGTTTCAGATGGGGCTTTCCATGAATGTGAAGATGATGTTTGGCAGCGGCGTGGACGGCGATCCCTACGCCCATGGCGATCAGTACACCGAATTCGAATGGCTGGTGAAGCACGGCATGGCCCCCGCCAAGTCGCTCCAGCTGGCCACCTCGGTGGACGCCCAGGCGATGGGCTGGCAGAACGATATCGGCTCGCTCGAAAAGGGAAAGTACGCGGATCTGGTTGCCGTCGCCGGCGATCCCCTGGCGGATATCTCGGAAATGGGGCGGGTGAAGTTCGTCATGAAGGGCGGCAAGGTATATCGCAACGATCTGAAGTAAGGTCTCGTCCGGCGAGATAGCTCGGGGAGAACTGAAGATGAAGAAAATAGGAACGCTGGCGCTGGTTCTTTGCTTTGCGCCGCTGGTATTTGGCCAGACCAAACCCGCCGCAGCTTCCGGCAGCGGCACCAGAGCCGGCGCAACAGACTGGAAAGCCCTCGATCACAAGTGGCTCGATTCGGAGAGGACCGGCGACCTCGATTATCTGGGAAAATTCTTTGCCGACAGCTATGTCCTCGTTCTGGCCGACGGCACTACCTACACCAAGAAGGAATGGCTCGATATTCTGAAGGGCCCGGCGCGGCCGACGCTTCTGGTGCTCAATCCTGAAAATATCCAGGTCCATGATTTCGGCAACGTCGCCATTCTGACGGACCACACCACTATCAAGGGCCACGACAGCAAGGGCAACAGCCTGGACGGCGAGTACAACGTGTTTCGCGTAGTCATCAAGGAAAATGGAGTCTGGCACGCCACCGGAGTGGTGATGAATCCAGACATGACCAAGAAATGATGTGGCGCAGGCTTCCAGCCTGTGGGGGTTGATCGCAGCAGGGTTGATCCAGCTCTAACAAAACCCCACAGGCTGGAAGCCTGCGCCACAAGACGCCCTACCGCGCGATTGCGCGAGTTTGCGGCGCCGAAAGAACGGCTGGGAGAGGAACAACATGACACGCGCCTACGGCTTAGCCACCTCGGTGATTTTGATCGTCGCATCGGGCGCCGTGGCTCTGGGTCAAGCGCCGAAGAGGCCTGCGGTAACAGGCGAGGACGTCGCAGCCACGATTGCGATCCTCGACCATGTTTGGCTCGATGCGGCGCGCAATCACGACGGCGAGACGGCGGCGTGGCTCTTCGCCGACGGCTTCCTCGAAATTCATCCTGGCGGGTTTCTGGTGAGCAAGAAGGAGCAGGTCGATATGATCGCCGATCCCCAGCACGGCGACCTGCAGATTCATCCCGAAGACATTCAAGTGCGCTACGCGTCGCCGGATGTGGCCGTCCTGACAGATACGACTTCGATTCAAGGCACGCAGGGCGGGGTCAAGTACGACGGGAAGTACCGGGTGATGCGCGTTTTCGTCAAGCAGCACGGCCGCTGGCGCGCCGTGGGAGCCGGCATCGCGCGGCTTGCCGCCGCGCAGTAGCGTTCCCTATCCTGTGATCTTCACTGAAGCCGCGAGATCTTCAGACGATCCGCCAATTCATCCAGGATCTTGCGTTGCCCCTCGCTCAGGGGAACGCCGTGCGCCGTCCTGTCGCGGTAAATCTGCTCGGTGCGTTCGCCGGGGAGGCGCACTTCGTCGATGCCGGGAAGCGTCGGCGAAGATTTCATCACGTCCCACACCTCGTCCACGTGCTGCTTGAACGACGGCACGTCGGCGAACGCCGCGATATTCACCGCCACAATCGATTGCCCGGTGTTGCTCGGCGTCTTCGAGTCCACGGTGTAATCGACCACGTCGCGGCCGAACGCGGCGCCATTCAGCGTTCCCGCCATCAAGCCGATCATCAGCGCTAAGCCGTATCCCTTTGGGCCTCCGATCGGCAGCAGGAAACCTTCGCTGGCGCGCTTCGGATCGGTAAGAGGCTTTCCCTCGCGGTCAATCATCCAGCCTTCGGGCATCGGCTCGCCGCGCTGCGCCTTTAGACGGATTTTGCCGAACGCCGCGTTGGTCGTAGCCATATCCAGGGAGATGGTCGGGTGGCGCGAGCCTGGCACGGCAATGGCGATGGGATTCGTGCTGAGCAATACCTCAGTGCCGCCCCAGGGAGGCAGCAGGTTGGCGTTGCCCACGCAGAAGTACATGCCGATCATGTCCTGCGCCGCGGCCAAGCGCGGGTAGAGCTGCGCGGGGCCGGCGTGGTTGCTGCGGCGCGTGCCCACCCAGGCGACGCCGCACTGGCGCGCCTTTTCTATGGCCATTTCTGTGGCGCGCGTCATCACAAGGTGGCCCAGCGCGTTGTCGCCGTCGAGGAGAGCCGAGCCGGGCCGGTCCTCGATGATTCGAATGTTGGGACGGGGATTGACGGCGCCGCTTTCAATCTGCTTTACGTATTGCGGCAGGCGGAACACCCCATGCGCATCGCCGCCGCGCGCGTCAGCTTCGGCCATCAGCGCAGCCACCTGCCGTGCATCTTCCGGCGGAATTCCCGCGGCAGCCAGCGCCCGCGAAATGAATTCCACGAGATTGGCAATTGGAAAGAGCGTTTGGCTGGGCGCTGGTTTGGCGGTTTCGCTCATGCTTTCACTCCTCGAGTGCGCAGCGCCTTCAGCGCCGAAAGATTCGCAACCTGCGGGATTATCTCTCCATTGTATCGCCCCTCTGGGGCTTGGCTGGGCTGCTACTTAGCCCACCGCTTCCGCGGTGGGCTATACTCTGCCGTCCCTCCGGGACTTTTCTGTCCTATCACACAGCTCTGTCCTATACACAAACCTGCCCTAGGTTGTAGCGCCCGCCTTTCTTTTCAGGCGGGCACGTGCACGGCTCACGGGGCGGATGCCCGCCTGAAAAGAAAGGCGGGCGCTACAGATTCCAGTTTCCGCAGCAGGAAACGGCCTTCGAGGTTTGAATTACGCGAAGCGCACTTTTACGTCGGGGCGTCGCTCGAGCGTCACGGTGTCCACGAAGCGCACCTGGCGCTCTTCCAGAGTGACGATCAGCGACTGCGTGCGGATACCCTCGCCGAAGAAGCGCACGCCACGCAGCAGGTTGCCTTCGGTCACGCCGGTGCAGGCGAATATGAGCTTTTTCCCAGGGGCAAGGTCCTCGGTGCGATAGACGCGTTTGCCGTCCTTGATGCCCATCTTGGCGAGGCGCTCTTCGTGCTCCGGCTTGGACACCACCAGGCGCGCCAGAATCTCTCCGTTCAGGCAGCGCAGCGCGGCGGCGGTGAGCACGCCTTCGGGAGCGCCACCAATACCCATTACGGCGTGCACTCCGGTGCCTATGACCGCCGCGGAAATGCCCGCGGAAAGATCGCCGTCGCCGATCAGGCGGATGCGCGCCCCGGCGGCGCGAATGTCAGAAATTAGTTTCTCGTGGCGCGGCCGGTCCAGCACGATCACCACCAAATCTTCGACGTCGCGATCGAGCCGCTTGGCGATGGCGACCAGATTGTCCTTCACGGGCGCATCCAGATCGACGGCCCCCTTGCACGACGGGCCCACGATGATTTTCTCCATATACAAATCGGGCGCGTGTAGCAGGCCCCCTTTTTCGCTGGCGGCCAGCACGGTGATCGAGCCCGGCGCGCCCGTGGCGCACAGGTTCGTGCCTTCGAGCGGATCGACGGCGATGTCCACGGCAGGGAAGTTGAATCCGCGCACGTGCTGGGCGGCGCCGATGCGTTCACCAATAAACAGCATGGGCGCCTCGTCGCGCTCACCCTCGCCGATCACGATGGTGCCGTCCATCGGCACCTCATCCATCACCCGGCGCATGGCGCCGACGGCGGCCTGGTCGGCCATGTGGCCGTCCCCGCGGCCCATGGTCTTGGCCGATTCGATGGCCGCCTGCTCGACGACGCGCAAAAATTCCAGACTCAGTTCTATTTCCATCAGAGCTCCCACTCGTCAATTTTTCAGGATCAGTTGCGCGCTTAGACTCCGCACCCGCGCGCGGCACGGCTTGAACACCACGTATCCTAATCCAACCGACACGGCGCGCCTAGTGGGAACGACGAGCGGTTGTTATGTAATATGTAATTGGAAATTGTTTCCCGCGTGTCTCAGTGCAGGCGGCTGACCCCGGGGAAATCGTCAAACGCGTGATCGAAGCTCAGAATTCTATCTATACCTTGTTGCTCCATGACGGCAAGATGGATCGCATCCCGCGCCGAAAGCTGTGGATAACCCAGCAGAACCTCCTTCCCACGCTGCACAGCGGGCAAATCAACAGGGAAAACCTCCTCGACGACTCGCAACAAGGCGTTAAACGCTGGCTGAATGAAGTCGCGCCGCTTGATCGCTGCATACCGGTGCAAAATTTCCTGAAGAACCTCGGCGTCGGTTACCAGCCGCTGGCGTTCCGTTATCAATTGTTCGAGGAGTCGCTGGGCATCGGTCTTATGGGGGTGGAAACTCCCCACGAGATACATGGGGATGTTGGAGTCGATAAGAATCAAGGGTTCGGCCCGCCTTCATACCCCTGCTCGATTTCGGCAAGCATCTGATCGATGTCCGCGGTAGGACCGTCCAGGCGCGCCGCGGCGCGAATCGCGGCGAGTTTTGTGGCGACATCCCCGGTGGGTTGGTTCTGGCGCGCTTTTTCCAAAGCTTGGCGAACCCAAGCGGCCACGGTTATTCCCCGCGAGCGCGCCGCCTTTTGAATCTCGCGGTGTACTTGATCGTTCAGGATCACTTGCAGCCTTTTGCTCATGCGGTAAGTCTATATTACTCATGCCCATGAGTCAATATGACCTTATCTTATTGAGCGAGCTGGATGTTAAAGCGATCCGCGGAACTCGGAGCGGTGATTGCCTATGGTAGCGGCTGGATGACCGTATTCACCAGGTTGGGGTCGTCGAACGCGGTCTGGTCGCCGGGCTTGGCACCGGGAACGGGCAGCAGGCGCGCGCTGAGCGGCTTGGACAGCTTGACGGACTCTGTAGCGACGTCGCCGATGATGCGCTCCAGTTGCTCCGTGGAAACGTCTCCGGGCAGGGGAATCGTGTCGAGGCCGGTGCCGCACACCGCGGAATAGCCGAGAAGCTGGTCCATGGTCAGCGCGCCCTCGCCCCACAGTTGCGCTAGGCGCGTGTCCTCCAGCACCGGCATCATCACGCCGTTGTAGCCTACTTTTTTCACGGATATGTCGCGCAGCGCGGAGGTAATCGCGGCCACCGCGGTGAGCGTGCCGCTGGTACCGAATCGCCCGCCAGTAAATCCCGCCGTGGCCGATGCGATAGAAGCGTACTTCATGGGCGCCGGCGAAAGATCGATGCCCATGTAGGTCCAGCCAGTCTCCTGATCGATCTTTTCGGCGACGTCAGCGATGGCTCGCGCGTGCCTGCCCAGTTCCGAGGTCAACACCTGCCGGGTGGCGTCCGCGTCGCGCTTCACGGCCATCAATGCGGCGACGACGTTGGCAGATTCAAGCGCCACCGCAAATTGGCGGCCGAGCCCTTCGTGATAGGAAGCCGGGTAAAACGGGGTGTACGCCTGCACGCTGGCAATGGCGGCAAAATGAAAATTGCCGATGCCCTTGTCGGTGTGGTCTTCAAGATATTTCATGATTTCGGCCGCGGCTTGCACCGACTTCCAGTGCACCGCGCCGTTTCCCGCCACGATCACGCTTCCAAAGAGATTGCTGCTCTGCGCCAAAGCCTCTTCAAGCACCTCCGCCTGACTAGGCTGGTCTTTTTCACTAATGATGGCCGGCCCGACGCTGATCGAAACCTGGTTTTGCTTGGCAAGGGCGTCAATCTCCTTGAAAACCGCCAGCGCCGAATCCTTGGACATCCCGCGCGTGTATTCGCCGAAAGGCTGCGTGGTAATGCGCAGGGTCTGGACTTCGTAGCCGGCCAGGCCGAAGCGGGCCTTGGCGTTGCCCAGCATTTTCGCGGCGTCCGCAATTTGCTGCTGGTACTGGCCAGGATCCAGGCGAATGAACGCAGTGATGGTGCGGACTTTCGGCTTTTCCTGCGCCGCTGCCGGCGGGACCATCACCGCCGCCAGAAAGGCCGCCAGGAAAAAGATTTGCCACAAAAACGGAAGGACGTGTGCGGAGCCGGCGCTGTTGCGAAGCATCCAGTCCTCCTCAGAAGTAAGCGGGGATACCGGTAATACGTTCCCCAATTACCAGACGATGAATATCGTGCGTGCCCTCGTAGGTGTACACCGATTCGAGGTTGTTCATGTGGCGCATGATGCAGTAGTCGTCCACGATGCCGTTGGCGCCTAGAATGTCGCGCGCCTTGCGCGCCGTCTCCATGGCCATCCACACGTTGTTCATCTTGAGCATGGAGACGTGCGCCGGGTCCACCTTGTCCTGGTCCTTGCGGCGCCCCACGTGCAGCGCCAGCAGTTGCGCTTTGGAAATCTCCGTGATCATGAACACGAGTTTGTCCTGCACCAATTGGTGCGAGGCGATGGGCTTGTTCTGGAATTGTTTGCGCGTCTTGGCGTATTGCAACGCGGTGTCATAGCAAGCCATGGCCGCGCCGATGGCGCCCCAGCCGATGCCGTAGCGCGCCTGCGTGAGGCAGCCGAGCGGACCTTTGAGGCCGGACACGCCAGGGAGCACATTTTCCGCGGGAATTTCGCAATCGTTCATGGCCAAGCCGGAAGTGACCGAAGCGCGCAGGGAAAGCTTGCCGTGCACATCCCAGGCCTTGAATCCTTTGGTCCCTTTTTCCACCAGGAAGCCGCGAATCTTGTCGTCCTCGCACTTGGCCCAGATCACCGCCACGTCCGCGATCGATCCGTTGGTGATCCACATTTTCTCGCCGTTCAGCACGTAACAGTTGCCATGCTTGACGGCCCGCGTCAGCATGCCGCTGGGATTGGAACCGAATTGCGGCTCGGTGAGTCCGAAGCAGCCAATGGCCTTGCCGGCTTGCAGCTGCGGCAGCCATTTCTCCTTCTGCTCCGGCGAGCCGTAGGTGTAAATGGGATACATCACCAGCGCGCTTTGCACCGAGACGAAGCTGCGCACTCCCGAGTCGCCGCGCTCTAGCTCCTGCGTCACCAGCCCGTACGCCACGTTGGACATGCCCGCGCAGCCGTAACCCTCCAGGCTGGCGCCAAAAAAGCCCAGCTCCGCCAGCTTCGGCACCAGCGCCATCGGAAACGTTCCCTCGCGGTTGTGCTTTTCGATGATCGGCAGGACGTTCTCGTCCACAAACTGCCGCGCCGTCTTGCGCGCCAGCAGCTCTTCGTCGTTTAAAAGGGAATCGAAATCTAGGTAATCCACGCCGGCAAACGCAGGCATCAAGCACTCCTTCTAGAAGGACCATGAGAGAAAAGGCGGCGCGCCAGGGCAAATCGCAACGAGTGCAACGCCCCATGACGCGCCTCATTCTAGCGCGCCCGCTTTGGGCCCAGCAAGCGCGCGCTGGGCTGCCCATTCCGCCCCGGCGGAATTAGGATGCACTCAGCCGCGCGTGGTAGAGTTCCCCGTGGGGTTGTTCGTTTGAGGAAGGCTTCTTAAGACAGTTGCAAAAAGGTCGCACTCACCCTGGCGCACTTGCGCGAAACTGCCTCGGATGCTATAAAATTTCTCCTTTAATTCAGGCAGGAATTATCTGCAGGGCTGGGTGTGCACCTCAGAATTCCGGAGATGAAATTGGCGGGCACGGTCGGGTGCCTAGCATAATCAGTGGAGATCGTTAACCAACTCGGCGGGTTGTTCCTGGCGGCTGTTCCCACGGTCATTATCGTTTTCCTTTTCTACCTGTTCCTCCGCTGGAGCTTCTTTACGCCCATGGCGCGCGTGCTGTCCGAGCGCCACAAACGCGCCGAAGGGGCGCGCGTGGAGGCCGAAGCCAGCCGCGCGGCGGCCCATGAAAAGCAGCGCGTTTATACCGAAGCCTTGAAGAAGGCCCGCGCCGAGATTTTTGGCGAGCAGGAAGCCCTTCGCCGGCGGGCGCTCGACGAACGCCAGGCGGCCGTAAACACCGCCCGTGCCTCCGCCCAGAGCGCCCTGCAGGAAGCCAAGAAAGCCATCGCAGCCGACGCCCAGGCCACCCGCGCTGAACTCGAGCAGACCAGCGGCAGTCTCGCCAACGACATTGCCGAGGCCCTGCTCGCCGGGCTCTCCTCCGGGCCGGCCGGTTCGCAGGGCAAGGGGGCGCGATGAGCTCCTTCCGCCGTTTCCTGCGGCTCGCTTCCGCGGCTTTGCTCGCCCTGTGTTTGACCGCCCTACCGGCCCTGGCCGCCGAAGGCGCCGAACCCGATCCCGCGGATACCACCACCGGCTTGATTTTTCGCTGGCTCAATTTCCTGATCGTTTTCGGCGGCATTGCCTATTTCATCGCCAAGAGCGGGGCGTTCTTCCGGAACAACGCGAAGGAAATTGCCGCCGACATTGTGCAAGCCACGGCCGCGAAGCAGGAGGCTACGCGCGAGCTGCAGGCGGCTGAGGCCAAACTGCAACACGAGGATCAGGACGTCGCGGAATTGCGCGAGCAGGCTCACCGCAACTGGGCCGCGGAATCGGAACGCCTGCGCGCCTCGGGCGCGGCGGAAATCGAGAAGATCAATCAGGCGGCGCGCGCCGAATTGGCCGCCTCCGAGCGAGCAGCGCAACAGCAGTTGCGCGGCATCGCGGCGTCCCTGGCGGTGGAAAACGCCGCCGCGCTGGTCGGCGCCCGCATGAACGCGGAAACGCGCGCCAGGATTTTTCAGACATTTCTGGCCGATCTCGGAAGGAGCAGGAATTGAAGGCGCTGGCGGAACGGTACGCGGGCGCGCTGGTGGGCGTGGCGCTCGAAAACAAGCAGGCCGACCTGGTCAAGCAGGAGCTCTCGGCGTTCACCGCGCTGGTCGGTTCTTCGCCCGAACTGCACGCGTTTCTCGCCAATCCGTCGATCGCCCGCGCCAGCAAGCATGCCGCCATCGAGCAGATCGTCGCGCGCATGGGCGCGAGCCGCACGCTGCGCAACTATCTGTTCGTGATTATCGATCAGCGGCGCGCCGGCATGCTCCAGGAAATCGAGCAGGCCTTCAGCCGGCTGCTGGACGCGCGCCAGGGGATCACCCAGGCCGCCGTCACTTCGGCGACGGAGCTGACCCCCCAGGAACGCGCCGAGCTGGCCGAGGCGCTGGTGAAATTGACGGGGGAAAAAGTCCAGGCGCAGTTCAAGACTGATGCAGCCTTGATCGGCGGCGCCGTGGTGCGGATCGGCTCGACCATTTATGACGGCTCGGTGCGCACGCAGCTCGAACGCCTGCGCGCCAAGATGATTGCGGAATAGGAGCGGGAATGGCTTCGATCAAAGCGGATGAAATCACAAAGATCTTGAAGGCGCAGATTGCCAACTACGAGCAGGCTGTGGCCGTCGAGGAAGTGGGCACAGTCATCTCCGTGGGCGACGGCATTGCGCGCGTGTATGGCCTGGAAAAAGCCATGTCCGGCGAGATGCTGGCGTTCCCGCACGACGTCTACGGCATCGCGCTTAACCTGGAAGAGGATCAGGTCGGCGTCGTGATCCTTGGTGAGTACACGGAAGTGCAGGAAGGCGACACCGTCAAGCGCACCGGCACCATTATGTCCACGCCGGTGGGCGAGGCCATGGTCGGCCGCGTGGTCAATCCGCTGGGCGTGCCCCTCGACGGCAAGGGTCCCATCGCCACCAGCTCGCGCATTCCTATCGAGCGCATCGCCCCCGGCGTGGTGGACCGCCAGCCGGTGCGCGAGCCGCTGCAAACCGGCATCAAGGCCATTGACTCGATGATTCCCATCGGCCGCGGGCAGCGCGAGCTGATCATCGGCGACCGCCAGACCGGCAAAACCGCCATCATTCTGGACACCATCATGAACCAGAAGGGCGGGGACATGATTTGCATTTACTGCGCGATCGGCCAGAAACGCTCCACCATCGCGCAGATCGTGAAGATTCTCACCGACGCCGGCGCTATGGACTACACCATCGTCGTAGCCGCATCGGCCACAGAGCCGGCCTCCTTGCAGTACATCGCGCCGTACGCCGCCTGCGCCATGGGCGAATATTTCCGGGACTCCAAGCGCCACGCTGTGTGTTTCTATGACGACCTTTCGAAACACGCGCAGGCCTACCGCGAAATTTCGCTCCTGCTGCGCCGCCCGCCCGGCCGCGAAGCGTTTCCCGGCGACGTCTTTTATCTCCACTCGCGCCTGCTGGAACGCGCCGCCAAGCTGAATGACAAGCTGGGCGCGGGCTCGCTGACCGCGCTGCCGGTGATTGAAACGCAGGCCGGCGACGTTTCGGCGTACATCCCGACGAACGTCATCTCCATTACCGACGGCCAGATTTACCTCGAAGCGGATTTGTTCAACAGCGGCATCCGCCCCGCGATCAACGTGGGCCTTTCCGTCAGCCGCGTCGGCGGCAACGCCCAGATCAAGGCCATGCGCCAGGTGGCCGGCTCGCTGCGCCTGGACCTCGCGCAGTACCGCGAACTCGCGGCCTTTGCGCAGTTCGGTTCGGACCAGCTCGACAAGGCCACGCAGGCGCAACTGGCGCGCGGGCAGCGCCTCACGGAAGTTCTCAAACAAGGGCAGTTCCAGCCCCTTCCGGTCGAGGAACAGGTGCTGGTGATCTTTGCCGGAACCAGCGGCATGATCGACGACGTACCCGTCGCCGACGTGCAGCGCTTCGAGAAAGGCCTGATCGAGTACGTGCGAACCCGCTTTGGGTCGCTGCTCGTGGAGATTGTCCAGAAAAAACAGATCACCGACCAGGCCCGTCCGGAGCTGAAGCGCGCCATCGGAGAATACAAGGAGCAATTCCAGGCCGGCATGGCCGCGGCCCGCGCCTAGCGCAGCCGGCAAAACCCCTTCATGCCCACACTTCTCGATTTCCGGCGGCGCATTCGATCGGTAAAGAATACGCAGCAGATTACCCGCGCGATGAAGTTCATCGCCGCGGCACGGCTGCGCCGCGCGCAGGAAACCGCCGTCTCGCTTCGCCCCTACGCCAGCGGCATTCGCGAGATTCTCCGCTCGGCGATGTCGCGCGTCGAGAATCCCGAGCAGTTCCCGCTGCTGGTACAGCGGCCCGAGGAAAAGGTGCTGGTCCTGGTCACTGCCGGCGAGCGCGGGCTGTGCGGCGCCTTCAACGCCAACGTGCTGCGGCGCGCCTATGAATTCCTGGCTGAAAAAAGAGGCAAGTCCATCGAAGTGATCGCCATCGCCAAAAAGAGCCGCGACGCCTTCCGCAAGCGCTCCTGGAAAATCGCCGCCGATTATATAGACGTCACCTCGCGCGCCGATCTGCGAAAGGCCCGTGAGATCGCCGCCGAAGTCATGAAGATTTACGGGGCCGGCGAGGCCGATTCCGTCTACTTGATTTACAACGAATTCAAGAATGTGCTGATGCAGACCCTGCGCGTGGTGAAACTGCTGCCGCTGGAGAGGGCGGAGCTTGCAGCAACTGAGAAAGCCGGCCACGTAGCCGCCTCCGGGGTGGCCGTGGACTATATTTACGAGCAGCCCGCTGCGGAAATTTTCAACAAGCTGGTGCCGCGCTACGTGGAGATGCAGATCTACCGGATGCTGGCCGAAAGCTCAGCCGCCGAGCACGCCGCGCGCATGACGGCCATGGAATCAGCCACCAGCAACGCCGCCGACGTGATCGAAGCGCTGACGCTGCACATGAACAAGGTCCGCCAGGCGGCGATTACGCGCGAGATCATTGAGGTGGTGAGCGGGGCAGCCAGCGCAGGCTAAGAACGTGATTCGTGAATCGTGATTCGTAATTCGTGGAGAGCAGCATCGACCAGCGTGGGACGTAACCCGTGATTTGTGAGTCGTGATTTGTGGCTTGAGCGGTAAGCGCTGTGAAGATCAATCGCTTTTCGGATTTGACGGTTTGGCAGAAGGCGCACAGTCTGACGCTGGCCGCATATCGCTTGACTGCGAGCTTTCCCCGGGCGGAACAATTTGGAATCGTCTCCCAGTTGAGACGGTCGGCCGCCTCGGTCTCAGCGAATATTGCGGAGGGATTCGGCCGCAGGACCACGAAAGAACTCTTGCGCTGCTTGCAGATATCGCGCGGGGAGTTGGAGGAGACCCGGTACTTTCTGATATTGAGCCGGGATCTTGGCTACATCCCGGCAAGCGACTTTGAAACTATGAACGGGCGGTGCGATTCTGTAGCCCAATTGATCAATGCGTTAGGGCGTTCCCTGAAACAGCAAATGTAAGTGGCGATTGGTTTAAGGTTTTCACGAATCACGATTCACGAATCACGAATCACGAAAGCACGGAGCTAAAATGGCCGACCAACCACAACACTCACACAGCACCGGCAGCGTCATCCAGGTCATCGGACCCGTCGTTGACGTGCAATTCCCGGAGCACCAGTTGCCGGAGATTCATGACGCCGTGCACATCAGCGCCGACGCGTCTTCGGAAGGGGAAGCCGTCAATATCGTTGCCGAGGTCGCGCAGCATCTCGGCGAGGGCCGCGTGCGCACCGTGGCCATGACCGCCACCGAAGGCGTGGTGCGCGGTATGAAGGTCACCGCGCTGGGCGGGCCGATTTCTGTTCCCGTGGGCCGCGCTACCCTGGGCCGCGTGATGAATGTGCTCGGCGAGCCCGTCGACGGCCTCGGGCCCGTGCAAACCGACAAACGCTATCCTATCCATCGCCCGGCGCCTTCGCTCGAGGATCAATCCACCGAGCTGCAAATGTTCGAAACGGGCATCAAGGTCGTCGATTTGTTCGAACCGTACCTGAAAGGCGGCAAGATCGGCCTGTTCGGCGGCGCGGGCGTAGGCAAGACGGTTTTGATTCAGGAGCTGATCCACAACGTGGCCATGAAGCACGGCGGCGTGTCGGTGTTCGCCGGTGTGGGCGAACGCACCCGCGAAGGAAACGACTTGTGGCTGGAAATGACCGAATCGGGCGTCGTTGTCCCCGGCAATTCGGAGAAATCGCGCGCCGCGTTGATTTACGGCCAAATGACCGAGCCGCCCGGCGCGCGCCTGCGCGTTGGACTGACCGGCCTGACGGTGGCCGAGTATTTCCGCGACGAAGAAGGCCTGGACGTCCTGCTCTTCATCGACAACATTTTCCGGTTTGTGCAGGCAGGCTCGGAAGTTTCGGCGCTGCTCGGCCGCATGCCTTCCGCCGTGGGCTACCAGCCCAACCTGAATACCGAAATCGGCGAACTGCAGGAGCGCATCACTTCCACCAAGCACGGTTCGATCACCTCGGTGCAGGCGATTTACGTGCCCGCCGACGACTACACCGATCCAGCGCCGGCGGCCACGTTCTCGCACCTCGACGCCACGACGAACCTGAGCCGCCAGATCGTCGAGCGCGGCATTTATCCCGCCGTCGATCCCCTGGCCAGCTATTCGCGCATTCTGGACCCGCGCATCGTCGGCGACGAGCATTACAACGTCGCGCGTTCCGTGAAAGGCGTCCTGCAGCGCTACAAGGATTTGCAGGACATCATCGCCATCCTCGGCATCGAGGAGCTTTCCGACGACGACAAACAGGCCGTGGCGCGCGCCCGCAAGATCGAAAAGTTCCTGTCGCAACCCATGTTCGTCGCGCAGCAATTCACCGGCCTCGAAGGCAAGTACGTGAAAATTGCCGACAATGTCCGCGGCTTCAAAGAAATCGTAGAAGGCAAGCACGACGATCTCCCCGAGCAGGCGTTTTACATGGTCGGCACGATCGAAGAAGCGCGGGAGAAAGCCGAGAAGATGGCGGCGACAGCGTAGGAGAAACGTGAATCGTGATTCGTAATTCGTGAAAACCGGTCCGGGACAGGGCCAGGGATTTTTTTCGCCAATCACGAATCACGAATCACGAGTCACGAAAAAATGGCTGACACATTCACACTAGAAGTCGTCACCCCCGAGCGGCAAGTCGTCCGCGAGTCGGTGACCGAGGCGCAGATTCCCGTGCTCGGCGGCTACATCGGCGTGTTGCCCGGGCATACGCCCTTGCTGGCCGAGATGGGCGCCGGCGAGCTCAGCTACCACGTGGGGGGGCGCACTGCGTCCTGCACGGCCATCGGGGGATTTGTGGAAGTCCTCGCCGATCGGGTGATCGTATTGGCGGACGCCGCCGAGCGCGCCGAGGAAATTAACGTGGCGCGCGCCGAGGCCGCCCGCGACCGCGCCCAGAAGCGCCTGGCCACTACCAACGATCCCAACGTGGACTGGGAGCAAGATGAGGCCGCGCTGCAGCGCGCCACGGTGCGTCTGCAGGTCGCCTCCCGGGCGGGTGCTTCCTCTGTTGCTTCTTCCGGGGCCGCGTCCCACTAAACCGCGCCCCGAATCGCCGGCCCGCGCAGTACCATCGAATAAACATGGAAGAAATTACGATGTACAGCACGAACTGGTGCGTCGACTGCCGCCGCGCCAAGCAATTTCTCCGCGATCGTGGCGTAAGCTTCGTCGAAGTGAATATCGACGAAGAACCGGATGCCGAGGACCTGGTCCTCGAGGTCAACGACGGCCTTCGCAAGGTGCCCACCATCAAGGTCGGCGAGCGCTTTTTCGCCTGCAGCCCGTTCGATCCCTACCAGCTCTCCTCTGAATTAAACATTCCCCTGAATAAGTAGTTGTGCAAGCCTGCCAGGGCTTGGACACGCGTCGGGGTCATCTTGGGTAGCGCTGGCGTCCCGCCGGCGCGATGGGATCTCCCTGGCAGGGTGGGCTTGATTGAGTTCCAGCGTCGATGGTGCAAGCAGGCCGGCGAGACGCCGGCGCTACGAAGGAAATCCCGCTACAACGCGGCAGCGAAAAACGAAAAAGAAGAGTCGAGAATATCAGGAGAGCGTCAGGCCCACTCCACGCGTCATCACACCTGCAACTTCCAGCTTGTCATCGAGAAAAACCAGATCCGCGTCCGCCCCGGGCGCCAGCACACCCTTGCGCGCCCCCAGGCCGATCTGCCGCGCCGGATTGGCCGTCAGCATGCGCAGCGCCGATGCCAGCGGCACCCGCAGCGCCACCATGTTGCGCAGCGCGCGATCCAGCGTGAGAGTACTTCCCGCCAGCTTGCCCTCGGCGTTGCGCGCCACTCCTCCTGACACTTTCACTTCGAACATGCCCAGCTGGTATTTGCCGTCTGGCATGCCCGTGGCGGAGATGCCGTCGCTCACCAGGATCGCGCGCTCCGCGGTCTTCAGCTCCACCAGCATGCGCATCGCGGCCTCGTCCACATGCACGCCATCTGCGATCAACTCCGCGCTCACCTTGGGCGAAGTCAGCACCGCCCCGATCACCCCCGTCCCGCGGTGCGAAAAGGGGCGCATGGCGTTGAAGACGTGCGCGGCGTGCGTGGCGCCGGCCTCGATTGCCGCCTGCGCCTGCTCGTAGGTGGCGTCCGTATGGCCCAGCGAGACCACCAGACCCGCCTGGCGCGCCGCCGCAATCTGCTCCAGAGCCCCGGGCAGCTCAGGCGCCAGGGTCAAAATCTGCGCCGTCCCCCGCGCTTCCTTCAGAAACTGGGCGAACATCTCAAGGGACGGCGGCACGATCCACTCTACCGGATGCACGCCACGCCGCGCCGGGCTGATGAAGGGCCCCTCAAAATGGATTCCCAGGACTTCCGCGCAAAGCTCGCGCGTGGCGTACTGGCTGGTGTTCAGGATAAAGCTGGCAATCCCGGCGACGCTGAGGCAGGTTTCCTTCTCGCTGGCCGTAACGGTGGTGGCCACGAAGGAGGTGGTGCCGCGCGCCGCCACGGTGGCCGAAACGATCTCCAGGGCCTCGCGGGTGCCTTCCATCACGTCGTGCCCGCCGGCGCCGTGGATATGCACGTCCACAAAGCCCGGCACGACCGTTTTTCCCCCGGCATTCATCTCGCGCGCGCCGCGCGGCAGGTCCACCTGCCCGCGCGGGCCGACCGCGGAAATCCGGCTCCCCTGAACCACAACCACCGCGTCCGGGATTTCTTCGAACGGGGTGAAAGCCCGGCCGGCGCGAATGACGATGGGCTGCATAAGGTGGGCATCATCCTACTTGAAAGCCGGCGCAATAGGGAACTACGGCAGGAACCCGCCCGCCCCTCGGGCCAACGCTTAACCCCCCATTTACCGATTGAGGTCGGCCGGAATTGCGAGCAACCTTTCTCCACAGGCAGGGTTCTTGTCTGTCTGAGGGTCACGGTGCTAGACTTTCTCCGTTGTCGCGCATTCCGAGGTGAGTTGGGCTTGATCGCGCCATGGTCAAAGCACCTCCAGTCCGCAGGCGATGCTGTTCCCCATCTGACCCCCGAGATGGCCATCCGTTCAGGTGGCTGTTAAGAAACAGTAGTACAAAAGTCCTATTCGGACCCCCAGCCGAGGCCAGTACATTGTTCCCGTACGCGGCAGCGCCAGCATCGCTCCTGTCGGAAGCACAGGTAGTTGGCTGTCCCTACGCGCTCGGAATCCAATAGATAGGCGATGTGACGATATGACAACGACCGCACAGAACCTCACGCAGGGGAGTCTTCGGCTTCGCCCGGCTACTCCATCGTCCGGCCAGAACCCCCAAGCATGGAAAGCAATGGTGGGAACCAAGCCTGTGAGCGCGCGTTTTTCACTTTTGCCCGAGACCAAGCCGCGCAAAGGCGCGCTGGCAACCAGCTTGGTAGTGCAGATTATTCTGGTGGCCTTTGTCGTGACGCTCCCGCTGCTGTTTCCCCAGCAAATGATTCCGAGAGCGATGT
>Ga0210398_10001830_pt1 | contig 21385 bp, 17 predicted proteins | sample IncBWC4OmetaG_FD_161047 | JGI IMG/M metagenome (GOLD analysis project Ga0210398, IMG submission 161047) | Forest soil microbial communities from Barre Woods Harvard Forest LTER site, Petersham, Massachusetts, United States - Inc-BW-C-4-O | ecosystem: Environmental > Terrestrial > Soil >...
GGTTTGCCATGCGGCGGTTCCCAGCATATGTATTGTTGTCGGTTCTTCCCACTCTGTTGGTCCTTCTGAGCAGCGGCCATTCCGCGGCACAGCCGAATGCGAAGAAGGTACTTGTGCTCTCCGCTGGACGCGGGCATTTATCCATCGATCAGATGGAAGCCTCGCTGCGGGCTCATGTTCCGTGGCCCGTGAACTTCTCTGATACAGATCTAGAGAATCCTCGACTCGACGAAGATGCTTATCGGCAACTCCTGGCGAAGGAACTTCTACATGGCTTCGCCGCTGAAAAGCCGGACCTCGTGGTTGCAGTCATGGACCCTTCACTGCAGTTCGCAGTTGAATTCCATGACAAGATCTTTCCGGGCGTGCCTATTGTCTTTATGTCGGTCAGTAGCCCGGAAGCCAAGAAGAAGATATGGCGGTGGCCCGGAGTGACCGGCGTGGCATCTCCGGTGGGAATACGTGCAACGATCGATCTGGCTCTTCGCCTTCACCCGGATACAACTGCGATCGCAGTCATCACGCATGCCTCGTGGAGAGAGAACGAGTATTTTGCAGCTGTGCATGATGAGCTCCTTCACTATCAGGACAAGGTAAAGGAGATCGACGTCATCGGACCTCCAAGCGGTGAGTTGCTTGAACGGATTGCTGCACTCCCACCTCATACGGTGGCGCTGTTTCAGCTCTGGCCGGTCGAAACGGATTCCGCAGCATTCGGAGTCAACGATGTCCTCGCCGCGGTCACTCAACATCTGCCCACTTATTGCATCTTCGCGGGACTCTGTTTGAATCATGGCGGCATTGGTGGAGTTTATGACGATCCCAAGAACGATGCCGTGCTGGCTGGAGAGATAGCAGCACGGGTGCTGGCAGGTGAGGGGCCCGAGAAGATTCCCGTTATACAGAACTCCAATCTCCAAGTCGAAGTGGACTGGCGGGCACTGCAGCGCTGGCATATTCCGGAATCGGCGTTGCCTGCGGGCAGCCTGATCCTCTACCGACCACTCACGTTTTGGGAGATCTATGGAAGGTATGTGATTGCAGTTATTGCGGTGATTGCCCTGCTGCTGCTCCTGATCGCCGGACTGCTATGGGAGCGGGCGAGACAACGCAAGGCTGAGGCTCGTCTTCGCGAGAGCGAGAAGCGTTTCCGGGTGATGGCCGATACGACGCCTTCACTGGTCTGGATGTGCGACGCGAAGGGCAAGGTTATTTACCTGAATGACCGTTGGGCTGCATTTACGGGTGCAGATCGAAATGCCGGGTACGGTGACCCATGGAGCAAATACGTCCATCCTGATGATCTGAGGAATGTATCGGATACCCTCTCACATTCTCTGAAGGATCGAAAGGCATTTTCGACGGAGTCCCGACTTCGGCGCAGCGACGGGGTCTATCGCTGGACACTCAACGTGGCATCGCCGAGAGTAAATGGTGATGGATCGTTCGGCGGATTCATCGGCTCCGCTGTTGATACGACCGACCAGAAACTGGCCCAGCAGGTACTTGAAAAGGTAAGCGGTCAATTAATCGAAGCCCAGGAAAAGGAGCGCAGCCGCATTGCGAGGGATCTGCACGACGATATCTGCCAGAGGCTGGCGCTGTTGTCGATGGAGATTGAGCAGGCCAATCGGGTCTCGCCCACCTCACCTACGGGTACAAGTGGAAACCTGGATGAGATTCGAAAGCACTGCTCCGAGATCGCAAGTGACGTTCAGTCACTATCGCACCAACTGCATTCTTCAAAGCTCGATTACCTCGGCATTGCCGCTGCCATCCGCGGCTTCTGTCACGAGTTCTCCCGGCAACATGACGTCAAGATTGATTTCACAGATACTGACGTGCCCGCACAATTATCCAAAGAAGTTTCATTGTGCCTTTTTCGTGTCGCGCAAGAGGCGCTGTACAACGCAGTGAAATACAGCGGGGTGAATCAGTTTACGGTGGAATTGACTGCGACAGAGGGCGAGATTCAGCTTGAAGTGAGCGATTCAGGCGCGGGTTTTGACGTGGAAGAGGCGAAGAAGAATCGTGGCCTGGGGCTGGTAAGCATGCAGGAGAGGGTGCACCTGGTTCACGGGATGTTTTCCGTCGAATCGAAGCCCTGGGAAGGGACAAGAATTGTTGCGGTTGTGCCGCTGGTCCAAGAGAGCCGACAAGACGAGGGAGGGCCTGAGGGTAAAGTTGAGGAAGCCGGCCCTCAAGACTGCGTCCCATCCCTGCGGTGATTCCGGTGTCTCTCAGATGCCTCTAGGCCAGCAGGCGAGCGGGAGGTGGTCCGTTTCGCCTGCAGTTTCGCCGGACTGTCATTTCGCCTGCCAGATCATTCCTGGATCATTCCTTCGAGGCGGACGTAGCTCGCTTCCATTCCGCGTTCCATGCCGGTGGAGAGCATGGCGGCCCGCGTCTGCGCGTCGGGCAGGGTCATGCGCATCGTCATCAGGGTGCCGGTGCCATCGGGGTCGAACCTCGTTTCGATGTGGTTGTCCGGCGTGGGATCTGGCAGGTACATCCGCTCCACGTGGACAATCCTGCTGAAGGGTTCGAGCTCGAGAATTTCACCGGTGATGTGGAATCCGGCGCCTTTGCCGTTTGTCCATTCATAACGGAACTTGCCGCCCGGCTTCGCCTCGTTGATGCAGACGGGCATGGTCCAGCCTTCAGGACCGAGCAACCACTTCTGGATTAATTTCGGATCGGTGTGGGCGCGGTACAGGGCCTCTGGAGGCGCAGCGAAGCGCCGGGTCACGATCACATGGGTATCGCCTTCGGTGGTCAGCGTCAATTTGCTCATCGGGTCTCCCCTTTCCTGGGTTGTTTCGAGGGTGGTTGCATAGCGGACAGAACCTCGTCCAGCCGGTCGTAGTTTTTGTCGAGGGCCTTTCGCAGCATCGCAAGCCATTGGTCCATCGCTTCAATACCGGCGCGGGCGAGGCGGCGGGGGCGCCGGGTGCCGTCGATGCGGCGAATGATGAGTCCAGCGTCTTCGAGCACCTTGAGGTGTTGCGAGATTGCCGGTTGTGTCATCTCGAAGGGCTCGGCCAGCTCGGTTACGGTGGCTTCTCCCAGCGCGAGACGCGCGAGGATGCCGCGCCGCGTGGGGTCGGCCAGAGCGGAGAAGGTGCTGTCGAGAGACTGCATAAGATGCAACTTATATAAGTAAAATCTTATTGTCAAGAGCCAATTTTGAGCGAGAATTGGCGGGCAAGGTTTTGGAGGACAGTGCCGCTCCGCTGCGGGTGTGGGGCGGGAGGTCTAACGGATCGGTGGATCCTCGTCACCGATATCGCAGCTTCGTCAGTTCGTCCGTGGCGGTTTGGGCTTGGGAATGAATGGCGCGGTCTTACCCGGCTGTTGCGTTGTGGCTGGGCCAGTCCCAACGCCCTCATAAACGGCACTGTTCATGTCGGCGATTTGCCTAAGGTATAAGAACCTGATTCCGCGGACGTCGCTGTCGGAAAGCTGAGCGGAGGAGAGCCGTTCAGGAATATCGAGTGACGGGAATTTAGAGTTGCCTTTGTTTTCCAGCAGGGCTTTTTTGAAGACTTTTCTGTAGGGCCCATACATCATGATGGAATTCCAATCCATCAACGGGGTGAGGCATCTTACGTCCTGCTTTGCCCTACGAGCGACAAGGGAGTAGACATACTGACAGTTCAGATCGTCCAGCTTCTGCCAGATAACCCGGGTGAATTCGTCTTTGGCGTCTTTCAGCTCGGGATTGGCGTACTGATTTTTCGGTTTCGGAAATACCAGGGGAATGGAAGTATGAAACTGCTCATGTTCCAGGCCGATACAGTGTCCGAGCTCGTGCAGGATCGTGTGTTGCACCTTGAAGGCAAGATCTTCGCCCTGTAGTTCCGTCTCTTTTTTTTGGAGATTGTAGCCAACGGTCTGCTTAAACTCGCCGGCGCGGCCTCCGCTCCGGCAGCCGATGCTGCACTTCGATGGCGCTCCCCCCTCGAGGTAGATGTAGTGCTGGTGCTCCTGATCTGCTTCGTCCCGAGTGACAAAGAAGGTCTCACCCAGTCTCTGGTTGTAATGGCGAATGCAGACTTCCTCGAACTCTGAAATCCGCGAAAAGGCAACAGGAATCGGCAGCTTCCAAAGCTTGACGGTGGTATTTGTGACAGACATGCGGGAAGGCCCGGTGGAAGTATAGCGCGAGCGAAAAAAGGGCGCGGGAGGCGAGGTTCAGGCGGGTTCGGTCGTCAGCGAGACGCTGTTATGGGCGTGCGAGCCGACGAGCCAATCGCGCATTGCAAGGTTGCAGGCCTCGGGCATTTCTTCAAAGGGCAAATGGCCCGCCCCCTCGATGACCAGAAGTCTTGACTGCGCCAGCGTGCGTTGCAGACCAAGAGCGGAGGACAGGTTGACGGCTCGATCCCGGTCTCCCCAGATGAGGAGGGTGGGCATTGCGGTAAGCCGGCCCAGTGCGGATCGGAGCTGCTGCATGTCATCGAACCAGCAGCGAAGGATCTCTAGGATGTGGTCCATGGTGCCGGGAATTTCGAGACCCGCGGTGTAGACCTCGAGGGTTCCTTCAGCGACGCGAGAGCGGTCGCCATACATGCGATAAAGAGCCTTGGCCTGGATGTGCCGGGGGAGCGACGGGACGCGATGGGCGAGCCATGTGCCGAGCCTCGTCTGGAAGAAGCGGATAACGAAGCGGCGAGACTTGCAGAAGGGATTGGCCGGGGCGAAGAGAATGAGCCGGCGCACGCGATGCGGATGACGGGCAGCCAGCATCATCGCAATCGCGCCTCCGTGGGAGTGCGCGGCGATGTCGGCTTCTGGAAGATGCAGGGCGTCCATCAGGGCGGCGATGCGATCGGCGGTTGCTTCGAGGCCTGCGTCGAGCCCGGGAACCCGTTCCGACTTGCCCATGTTGAAAAGATCGATTGCGTAGACGGTGGCTTCGCGGGCGAGGAAGCTGATGTTTTGCCGCCAGGTTTGTGTTGAACCGATGAGGCCATGGAGCAGGAGGAGCGGGTTTCCTGTGCCGGCGACCTGGAGGTGCATCATGCCGGCGCTGTCAACGGACACGAAGCGGTCTTCGATCTGGGTATTCGGGATATGAGTATCCGGAATCTGGGTATCCGGGATGTGGCCGGTCTCTACTTCTTCCACTGCCGCTTGTTACCTCGGGATCCGGGAAATTAGGGGTCGCAGAGTCCGGGCCAGGCCGGTGAGCGTTCCGAACTACATGTTACAGGACTGTTACAGGATGAGAGGCCCGGCAACGCGTTTTTTCGCGGGACGAAAGACTCGCTGTTTGCACTGCCCGGTGGACGCGGCGACAAATCGGCGTTACGGCGATACTGTATTGATCAGTGGCGGGCCCGCGAAACACGAATCGAGCTTTCACGATCATCCTTGTTTTGGCGCTGGCCGCACTGCTGAGCAAGGAGTGGCGCCGGGATTATCCAGTTGAAGCAGGCGGAGCCCAATCCGCTGCGGCAAAAGACACACAGCGCCATACGCGAGATGGCTACGTGGGTGACGCTGCCTGCCAATCCTGTCATGCGGACAAGGTTGATTCCTTCCACCGGACTGCACATTATCTGACGTCCAGGGCACCAGACGAAACCACGATTCTTGGCAAGTTCACGCCCGGCAGCAACATCATGCGAACGTCGAATCCGAATCTTTATTTCAGGATGGATGAGCAGCGCACGGATGGGAGAGAAGCTGAGTTTTTTCAGATAGCAGTGGCAGGAACAGCTCCGCACACAACGACACGCACAGAGCGCATTGGCGTGGTGGTTGGATCGGGAGGCAAGGGCCAGACTTATTTGTACTGGGACGAAGATCAACTCTTTCAGCTGCCAGTTTCATATTGGAGGGACCTGGGCTGGGTAAACAGTCCGAACTATCGCGATGGACAGGCCGATTTCGACCGGCCGATCACTCCACGGTGCCTGGAGTGTCACGCAACTTACTTTGAAGCGGCTTCACCGTTATCCAACCGCTATAACACTGCGGGCTTCTCGCTCGGCATCCAGTGCGAAGTCTGTCACGTGCCGGGACGGGAACACGTTGAACATGAGGCAGCGAAGGCGTCCGCTTCGTCAGCGACCGGCATACTGAATCCGGCACAATTCTCGCGGGATCGGCGGATGGATCTCTGTGCGTGGTGTCATGCGGGAGCCGGCCGAGCGCTTCAGCCACCGTTTTCCTACCGTCCCGGCGAACCTCTCGATAAGTACATCGATCTTCCGCCGCCCGACACTGACGCCCCGCCCGACGTTCATGGCAACCAGGTAGGGATGCTGAAGCAGAGCCGTTGCTTCCGCTCGTCGAATATGACGTGCCTCACCTGCCACGATGTTCATGTCACGCAGCACAACCTGTCCGAGTTTTCCCAGCGGTGCCTGAGTTGTCACAAACCTGACTCCGCGACATTCTCAAAAGCGAGCCACCCTGTCTCAGACAACTGCATCGATTGCCACATGCCCAGGCAGGAGACCAACCTCATCGTGTTCAATTCGAACGGCCGGAAGATGAGACCAGAGGTGAGAAATCACTGGATCAAGGTTTACCCGGTTGTGAATCGCTGAGGAGCTTCAGGTCAAGTCATCCAGTGGAGCTACTTCCCTACCTTGGTAGGCAAACGTCAGCTAGTTCGCCAAGGCTTCGGGACTTGCGGCGCTTGGTATGGCGTTTTCGGGCTTGCGGTGCAGTATGCCCGCGGTAACCAGCGCCATCACGAGACCGACGGGCAAGGGCTCCAGCAGCGTCATGGACATTCTGTACAGCGGGTTCGAGTACATAACTTCAAACTTGTGGGCTTTCGCGATCCTTGCCTCGAGGGCGGCGCCTTGAATGCCGGAGTTCTGTGCCCGCTTCACCATGCTGGCGGCGTACTCGTGCGCGAAGTTCCTCTCCACAGTGGCCGCCAGGGCTTCCCACATCGCCACGTAGCAGACGCAGGAGATCAGCATCATCAGGGCACCGGCGGCGAATGCGCGGCCAAAGGTGATCGAACCTCCGCACTCGGTATCGCGGTAATGCTTGACGCCGACGAGGACGATCAGGAAACTGAGCACCATGATGGTGTAGCCGACCGCCATGCCATAGCTCGCCTTGATGTGGTGCTCGAACGGCACGGTAACCGCCATCAAGATTGCCAGAACGAGACCGCTCAGCAGACCGTACTTCCGGACATTCTTCTTCATGGTGATTCTCCCGTGTGCGGGGCTTCGGAGCCGCGGATGTTCTCACCCTGCACGATCGGCCGGTCGCCGCGCGTCATCCTTTCGCACGATTTCGCCGGAAATCGCGGAACTCATGCCAAAGGAGGATGCGTTTATGGGAGCAGGCCGAGTTCCTTGCTACGTTGGACAGCCTCGGTGCGGCGGCGCGCGCCGAGCTTGTCGAAAGCGCGGCTGCAGTGAGTCTTCACGGTGTTTTCGCTCACGAAGAGGGTTTCGCCGATCTCGCGGTTGCTCAGGCCACGGGCCACGAGCTCGAGGATTTCCAGCTCGCGGCGGGTGATGCCGAGGCGCTCGCGGACGGTGTCGGCTGCGGCGAAGTTGGGTGCGGGGGCGGCGGGGACAGCGATTTCGACGATGCGGTCGACGATACGTTCCCGGGGGCCGAGAAGCCTGGTGCCGAGCCAGATGCCGACACCGGCAAAGAGGATGGCGATCTGGGCGCCGTAGATCGCGACCGAGTGCTCGAGGACAACGAAGTGGAACTCGGTCCATTGGAGCAGCGTGACGAGGACGCCGCCTACCAGCCCGAAGATCAGCACCTGTTTGCGCATCCGGCGTTGCCCCATGGAAGTTGCTGTCCATGATATCGCGTGGCGTTTCTACCGGGCGTCGTTGAGAGGCTTGAAGTGTAAGAGATCGAGGTTTGTCGTCCCTTTGGTTCCCCGCCCCGGTTCGCCAACGATGGCGGTACCCTCAAATCATGGCAGATTCGGGCGAAGGATGGGCGCCCGGCAGATCGGTCATCTACTAAGCAATTATTTATCAATGGTTTATCGTAAATAAGCGGGCTCATTTCCGGGCTGTATAATACATAGCATTCGAGGTCTTTTACGGCATTTTGTTCGTGTGCCGCGCCATCTGTTGTGCTTTCTTTTGGCGGGGCATTCTTCGAGGTCGAGATTCAGGATCCTCTTTGCGGATCGCGCGCTTGAATCCGACTGATACTCGCTCTTAGAAGACGCCACAGGGCTCAGGTTGGACGATCCGGCTGACTGATCCAGCTGATTGCGGAGCTCAGCATGTTGTTGTCACAAACGGCAAAAGAGTCTCCCGCGACGGGATCCCCTCCGGACGCGGAAGCCATTCGTGCGCAGTTGAATCGCCTGCTCGCGCATCCGCTCTTCACGAACAGCAAGCGGTATCCGGTTCTGCTGGCCTACACGGTTGAGCAGACGCTGCTGGGCAACGGCGGAGATCTGAAGGAGCGGACGATCGGCGTTGAGGCCTTTGGGCGCAACCCGGATTATGACGTGAATCTCGATCCTGTTGTTCGCACCTCGGCCGCAGAGGTACGCCGGAGACTCATTCAGTACTATTACGAACCGGTCCACGCAGGGGAATTGATCATTGAGCTGACAGCGGGCTCTTACGTGCCGGTGTTTCGGAGACCGGAGCCGACAGCGGTAAATGCGACGGACGCAGGACAGGAACAAAAACAAGAACAGACGAATGAAATATTTGGGCAGACGTCAGAGCTGGGGCCTTCAGGCGTAGAGGTTTCGGCCGCGTCTTCATCCTCTCCCGGGACTTCCCTGCTTCATGGAATCCGGCGCTGGCTTCCTATCGCTGTATCTTTGCTTCTGGCTTTGGCAGCGGGTTTCGGCATCGGGCGGTATCACCGTTCTTCCGCACCATCCAACGTGGAGCGCTTCTGGCAGCCGATCACATCCAGCCAGGACCCGATTACCTATTGTCTGGGCGAACTGGCGGATTTGATTGATGGGGGAAAGAAGCCGGGCGGCGCGCTCAATTCCGGAGGCCTGGCGGTGTCCGATGTGACCACCCTGGCGCGCACCATTGTGCCGCTGGTTCCCCGTCACAGGGCTTTCCGCGTAGTCTCTGCCGCAGACGCGAGCTTTGCGCAGCTGCGTGAGGGCCCCATTGTGCTCATTGGCGCGTTCGACAATGCGTGGACCATGCGCATCACGCAGAACCTGCGCTTCGGGTTCGACAAAACGGATGGTGTACAGAAGTTGATCGACCGTAAAAACCCGCAACGGTTCTGGACGGTGCAGCGGGACGCGAGCGGAGAAGTGGCCACCGACTATGCGATCGTGGCGCGCATCCATGACGACGTTACCGGACAGCCGGTCATCATCGCCGCAGGCATTTTAGGTGAAGGCACCGAGGCCGCCAGCGAGGTTCTGTATAACCCGGCGTATCTGGACGCGATGCTCGCCAAGGCGCCCAGGAACTGGGACGGGAAGAACCTGGAAGCCGTGATCGAAACCCATGTTATCGAGGGGAACCCCGGGCCACCGGAAGTCCTTGACGTGGAGAGCTGGTAAGCCGTCCCCTGAGCGCAATTATTCCCTTCCGAAAGCCGCTATTCCGGGTCGCCGGGCGGCAAAGCTACGTATCATACCTGCCCCACGACCGGGCACAAGCGTTCCGACAACTCCCGTCAAGGCAAGCTCTTAGGTTGTAGCAGCGCGACTTGCTACACGATGGAGCTTTTTTGATGCTAAACGTATGGCTAAGTTGTGAGTATCCCGACTTGTCTTTGCAGCGAATTGCAAAGACGCGAATAACCCCCAGTTCTTTCAAGCTTGAAGGAGATCATTCCATGAAGAAATTCGGCGTTGGTTTACTTGCTCTTGCGTTCTCATTGTCTGCATATGCCGCGAAGAATTCGACCACTGTGACTTTCACTCAACCCGTGCAGGTGGGCTCGGCGACGCTGCCGGCAGGACCGGTGAAGGTGAGCTGGACCGGAACAGGAACGGATGCGCAGTTGACGTTCACGCCCCGCGGAGGGAATCCGGTCACGGTGCCGGGCCAGGTCGTTGCCGCGAAGAATGGCGAAGCCTCTATATCGACCGACAAGGTCAACGGCGTTCAGTTTCTGCAGGAAATTGAGTTGGAGAATATGACGCTGGTTGTCCGAAATGCTCCCGGGACTGCAGCAAATTCCGGAAACTAACAAGTTTGCACAGTTCGATCTGGCGGTAAAGGAATTTGCCCCATATCGAGCGGCCCCCGCCCCTTTGCCTAACCGGCAAAGGGGCTCTTTTTTGGCGTGAGTGCCGGGGCTGAAGTGTGTCCGGGAAAGTCCGACACTAATTCGATCGAACTCCCTGGAACGATCCCGTCCCGCCGCGATCGTGGAAAGTACCGTTGTACGCGTTGCCCTGGACGACGCCTTCAACACGAGGTCCATCGACCCGCCCACGAAAGGTGAGAACGTCGCGTGTCTTGGTGCGAACCACGAGATGCTGCTCGTTGATTGAGCCTTCCACGCCTCCGGACTGATTCGGCCCTTTGAAATGGCCGGTAATCACGCTCCCATTCTGTTTCAGCTCAAGATACTTGGTAGAGGTTGTACCGTTCGGATCTTTGCAGTACAAAGTCCACTTGCCGGCGACGCTTGCCGGTTGTTGTTGTGACGGCGGTTGCTGCGCGAGTGCAAAGTTGCCGGCAAAAATCGTCAAAGCAAAACAGAACGCGAAAAACCTGAAGCTCTTCACTGCATCCCTCCCGGGCAAGGCGACGGTGTAGCAAAATTTACAGGAAGCCGGAACTCTTTCATCTTTGCCGATAGCGGAATCGACAGCAAGATAAAATCCTTGTCGAACTCAAGATTGCAGACCCAGGCGGTTCACCGAAAGGATCCCTGCGACGATGACGAGCCAATCCAGTCAAAGTTCATTCAGCCGAATCCTCACCCGTCGAACTCTGCTCCAGAATCTTGTCGTCACGGCCGCAGCCGCAGCGGTGCCCTTCCCCAAAGTCTTCGCTCAGGCGCAGTACGGCGGCTCCACTGGCGAGCAACGTGGCGAGATGGGGCGGATCGCACAAGCCTTTCGCCAGCAGTTCTCGGTTCCGGCGACCTCCATCGCGATCTCCCGCAACGGTCAGTTCGTCTACGATCAAGCGGTCGGCATGGCCAACCGCCAGCATCTTGTGCAGGTCCAGCAGGACAGCCTTTTCCGCATCGCGTCGGTCACCAAACCCATCACCTCAGTCACGACCTTTTCGCTCCTTGAACAAGGCAAGCTCAGCCTCAACGATAAGGTGTTCGGCCCTTCCGGCATTCTGGGCATCAAGTACGGCAAGCCGCCCTACAAGCAGTATGTCGCCGACGTCACCGTCGACCACCTGCTCACCCACACTTCCGGTGGCTGGCCGAACGACGGGACCGACCCCATGATGCACAACGATGGATGGGACCACCTCAAGCTGATCACTAATACCATCGCCACTCTTCCTCTTACTTATCCGCCCGGCACGCACTGGGCCTACTCCAACTTCGGATATTGTGTCCTCGGGCGCGTCATCGAGCAGGTCACGGGCCAGCCTTACGATAGCTATGTTCAGGCGAACATTCTCGCTCCCTGCGGCATCACGACTATGCAGATCGCAAGGAACAAAGAGAGCCAGCGCGCTCCGAACGAGGTGGTCTATTACGGCCAGTACGATGAAGATCCTTACAAGCTCAACGTTACGCGGATGGACTCGCATGGGGGATGGATCGCTTCTTCAACTCAGCTTGTCCAGTTCCTCAACCATGTGGCCGGCGCACCGGGCATCCCGGCGCTGCTCAAGCCGGAAACTATCAAGCTTATGACCACCCCGGCCCCCGCTTATCCGCCTGGAGACGCGCGGTACGCCCGGGGGTGGATGGTGCGTAACAGCGGAGCCGGCAACTGGTGGCACAACGGCAGCCTTCCTGGAACCACGACCATAATGGTTCGCACTCCTACCGGGTTTTGCTGGGCGGCACTCACCAATACGCGCACCGAACCCTCCAACGAAATCAACCTTGCTCTCGATCAAATGATGTGGAACATGGTCCGCATTGTCCCGTCGTGGAACGCCTGATGCGATTCTGCGCACCGTCCTACTGGACGGTGGTGCTCACCGTCGCCGTGTTGTTGGCAAGATGGGGATCAGACGTGTCCGCCAAAGTGGCGGCGTTCTCGGTGATCACTGTGCCTGAAGGCGCCGTTACCTTCACGACCACTCTTACCGTCCATGTCGTATTCGGCGCCATGGCGCTATTTTCGTGGCAGACGATCTTCCCTGTCCCCTGATATGGCGGACCCGTACACGTCCCCAGCCCTGGCGTCCCGGAGATGCGGATGTAATCAAGCGTCGTCTCCGCCGGCACCTGCGTGTTGAGCACCTCGTGAACAGCATTGGCTGGGCCAAGGTTCCAGACCGGGAAGGCGTAGGTGATCAAATCGCCCTGATGGACCGTTGTTGGAGTGGGTTGGATGCGCAGGAAAAGGTCGGCTCCCACCGAAAAGGCGTAAGTGTTACCTTGTCCAGCTCCGAAGTCGGCGGCACGGATGTAAACCACACCATTCACCACTGTGGGCGAGGAATATTCAAAGCCTTCAATGTCATAACTCCACAGCTTGGCGCCGGTGCTGGCGTTCAGCCCAAACACGTTGCCGTTGGCGCTGAAATACACCACCCCATTCGCCACTGCTGGCGAGGATTCCAAAAGGTCTCCCAAAGAATCTCCCGTGGCATAGCTCCACAGCTTGTCCCCGGTGCTGGCGTTCAACGCATACACATTGGTGTCGTTGGAGGTGATATACACCACTCCATTCGCTACTGCAGGCGAGGATTCCACAAGAGATCCCGTGGCATAACTCCACAACTTGGCGCCGGTGCTGGCGTTCAGAGCGTACACGTTGTGGTCATCCGAGCCGAAATAAACCACCCCATTCGCCACTGCAGGCGAGGACTCCACATAGCCTCCCGTGGCATAGCTCCACAACTTGGCGCCGGTGCTGGCGTTCAGCGCATACAAGCTGGTGTGGGAGGTGATGTACACCACACCATTTCCCACCGCAGGCGAGGAATCCACAAAGTCTGGAGTGGGGAAGCTCCAAAGCAAGGCACCGGTGCTGGCGTTCAACGCATACACGTTGCCGTCCCATGAGCCGGCATAAACCACTCCATTTACCACGGCGGGAGAGGAATGGCCGACAGGGCCTCCACCCGTCCACAGCAGGCCGCCGGTGCTGGCGTTGAGCGCAGATACATTGCCGCCACTGAGGTCACCCCCGTCGAAGGGGCCGACGACGATGGATCCGACATAGACCACGCCGTTCACAACAGCGGGCGAGGATTCCACATAGGCTTGCCCAATTGGGCTTGCGCCGTCAAAGCTCCATAGCGTGGCGCCGGTGCCGGCGTTCAGCGCATACACGTTGCCCTCGGAGGAACCGAAATAAATCACCCCATTCACAACTGCGGGAGAGGACCAAAAGCCTCTCGCATCCAACACGTTATCAGAGTAGGTGCCGATGGGGTTCTTCCACTTGACTTGCAAGCTGCCAACATTATCGACACCAAGCGCCGTCTCATACGGATTCCAGCGCTGCATGTTGTCGCGGTGGAACTGAGTCCAGTCCGCAGGCGAAGTCGACGTGGTGGCGCTCATGCTGGAATTGGAAACAGCATCGACCGTCTGAGCGTGCGCGGAAGCGTTGGCTGCCGCCAGTATCAGCCACAGCGGCGCGATTGTAAGCAAGCTTGCAATCCTGAAAGAAGCAGTGTGCTTCCTGTTCGTCACACAGATCGGGGAATTCATCGGTCAGCCTCTATTTTTCGTTTACTGCACGGTCGTACTTATCGTTGCAGTGTTGTTGGCAAGATTGGGATCAAGCGTGTCCTCGGTGGTAGTTGCGCTTTCCGTGATCACCGTGCCTGCCGGAGCCGTTACCTTCACGACCACTCTCACCGTCCATGTGGTGTTCGGAGCCATGGCGCTGTTCTCGTGGCACACGATTTCTCCAGTTCCCTCGTAGGGCGGAGTTGTGCATGTGCCCAGTCCGGGCGTGCCGGAGATGCGCACGTAATCCAAGGTTGTGCCTTCGGGTACGTGCGTGGTCAGCACTTCGTGATCAGCGTTATCCGGACCGAGGTTCCAAACGGGGAAGGCGTAGGTGAGGAGGTCGCACTGATGAACCGTCGTCGGGGTAGGTTGGATGCGGAGGAAGAGATCCGCTCCCAGCGAGAAGGCATAGAAACAGCAGGCAAATGAGTTGCCATTACTATCGGACGCTAGCGAACCGAGGTAAACCACACCATTTACCACGACGGGCGAGGTAGGAAAGGTCGAGCAATTCAGACAGGGCAGCGTGTCATAGCTCCACAATTTGGCGCCGGTGCTGGCGTTCAGGGCGTACACTGTGTCGTTAGCGTCGCTGATATAGACCACTCCATTCGCCACCGCCGGCGAGGTTACAAAAACACCTGCGGGGATGCTCCACAGTTTGGCGCCGGTGCTGGCGTTCAACGCATATAGATTTCCGTCGCCCGAACCGACATAAACCACCCCGTTCGCCACTGCCGGAGAGGAGTCCACGGATCCTCCCGTGGCATAGCTCCACAGCTTGGCGCCAGTGCTGCCGTTCAGGGCGTACACGTTGAAGCCGGATCCGAAATAAACCACGCCATTCGCCACTGCCGGCGAGGAAAGACCCGCATTTTGGATTCCCGTGTCATAGCTCCATAGCCTGGCGCCGGTGCTGGCGTTCAGGGCGTACAGGATGCCGGCTGAGACATACACCACCCCATTCGCCACTGCGGGCGAGGTACTCGCCGGCCCCGTGTCATAGCTCCATAGCTTGGCCCCGGTGCTGGCATCCAGCGCACAGAGGTTAGGGCCGAAAGAAGAACTTATATAAACCACTCCATTAACCACTGCGGGCGAGGATTGCGCAGCGTCTCCTGCGGCATAGCTCCACAACTTGGCGCGGTGCTGGCGTTCAGCGCATACACGTTGCCATTATTGGAGTCTCTGAAGGAGTTAATGTAAACCACTCCATTTACCACGGCGGGCGAGGACTGCGCAGGGTCTCCGGTGTCATAGCTCCACAGCGTGGCGCCAGTGCTGGCATCCAGCGCATACACATTGCCGTCCCCCGAGCCGATATAAACCACGCCGTTCACCACGGCGGGAGAGGATAGTGGGTTGTTGGGGTAAGCGGATTTCTTCCACTTCAACTGCAAGCCACCGACATTGCCGACGCCAAGCACCGTCTCATACGGATTCCAGCGCTGCATGTTGTCCCGGTGGAACTGAGTCCAGTCCGCAAGTGAGGGGGCAGTAGCAGCCGCGCCGGAATTGGAAACATCATCGGACGTCTGAGCATGCGCAGACGTGTTGGCCGTGGCCAACATCAGCCACAGAGGCGCGATTGCGAGCAGCAAGCTCACAATTCTGAAGGAAGCAGTCTGCTTCCTCTGGGTAAGACAGATCGGGGAATTCATCGGTCAGCCCTATTTTTCGTTTACTGCACGGTCGTACTTATCGTTGCAGTGTTGTTGGCAAGATTAGGATCAAGCGTGTCCTCGGTGGTAGTTGCGCTTTCCGTGATCACCGTGCCTGCCGGAGCCGTTACCTTCACGACCACTCTCACAGTCCATGTGGTGTTCGGAGCCATGGCGCTGTTTTCGTGGCAGACGATTTCTCCGGTTCCCTCGTAGGGCGGAGTTGTGCATGTACCCAGGCCGGGCGTGCCGGAGATGCGCACGTAATCCAAGGTTGTGCCTTCGGGTACGTGCGTGGTCAGCAGTTCGTGATCAGCGTTAACCGGTCCTAGATTCCATACCGGGAAGGCATAGGTGAGCAGGTCGCCCTGGTGGACAGTCGTTGCAGAGGGTTGCACTCGCAGGAACAGATCGGCTCCCAGCGAAAACGCGTAAACACTCTGGAGTGGAAAATCATCGAGCTCTTGAGGATCGGGGTCGCCTGTCGCAGTACTGACGTAAACCGCCCCATCCACAACGTTGATCCCCGAGAAACTGGTGAAGGAATGCTGACTGGATGGCACGAAATAGCTCCACAGCGCGGCGCCGGTACTGGCGTTCAACGCGAACAGTTCGCCGTTGTTGCCCGCGGAGATGGTATCGAAATAAACCACACCATTCGCTACTGCGGGCGAGGAATTCACAGTGGCTCCGGTGGCAAAGCTCCACAGCCTGGCGCCGGTGCTGGCATTCAGCGCGTACACATTGTTGTTCGTCGAGCCGACATAAACCACCCCGTTCGCTACTGCGGGCGAGGAGCCTGCCGAGTCTCCGGTGGCAAAGTCCCACAGTTTGACGCCGGTACCGGCGTTCAGCGCGAACAGTTCGCCGTCATTCGAAGCGATATAGACCACTCCATTCGCCACTGTGGGCGAGGAATTCACCGTGCCTCCGGTGGCATATTTCCACAACAGGCCGCCGGTGTTGGCATTCAGCGCGTAGACGGTGCCGGGTCCGGTGCCGAGGCGGCTTCCGGTGCCCACATAAACCACAGCATTTGCCACTGCGGACGACCAAGGAAACCCTCCAACGGCAAAGTTCCACAGCTTTGCCCCTGTGCTCGCGTTCAACGCGTACACGCTGTTGTCATTCGAGCCCACGTAAACCACGCCACTGCTCGCCACGACGAATGTGGAAAGCGCAGCGTTTGCTGGAGTAAAATTCCACAGCTTGGCACCCGTACTGGCGTTCAGCGCATATGTGTTTCCATCTTCCCCGCCGACATAAGCTACCCCGTTGGCCACAGCGAGCGGAAAGCTGTCATCCGCCTTCAAAAAGGTCCACAACGTGGCGCCGGTGCTAGCGTTCAGCGCAGTGGCGGCGTTGTCAAATAAGCTGCAATAAACTATTCCGTTCGCCACGACGGGCGAGGCCATGCCTTGCTGAATAATGAGGCCGACGGATCCTTTCCACTTCAACTGCAGGTTTCCAACATTACCGACACCCAGCACCGTCTCAGATGGGGTGCCAGCGGTCGTGGCGGAACTGGAAACGTCATTGCTCGTCTGCGCAGACGTGTTGGCGACGGCCAGCATCAGCCACAGCGGCGCGGTCGCAAGCATTAAGCTCACAATCTTGAAGGAAGCAGACTGCTTCCTGTTTGTGACACGGATATTGGTGACACGGATCGGGGAATTCATCGCACAGCCTCCATCTTTCGTTTACTGCACCGTCATGCTTACCGTCGCGGCGTTGTTGGCGAGATTGGGATCGGGTGTGTCCTCTGTTACGGTCGCATTTTCGGTAATAACTGTCCCTGAAGGAGCGGTTACCTTCACAACCAGGCGCACTGTCCATGTGGTGTTTGGGGCCATGGCGCTGTTTTCGTGGCAGACGATTTCTCCAGTTCCCTCGTAGGGCGGAGTTGTGCATGTACCCAGCCCGGGCGTGCCGGAGATGCGGACGTAATCCAAGGTTGTGCCTTCGGGTACGTGCGTGGTCAGCACTTCGTGAACAGCGTTGGCCGGACCGAGGTCCCATACCGGGAAGGCATAGGTGAGGAGGTCCCCCTGATGAACAGTCGTCGGGGTAGGTTGTATCCGCAGGTACAGGTCGGCCGTGTCAGCAGCCCCCAATCCGAAGGCGTACAGGCTGACTCCGGAGGTGACGTAAAGGACCCCGTCCACCACTGCGGGCGAGGATTCCACGCCAAATTCCGCAGGGGATCCGAACGCGTAGCTCCACAATTTGGCGCCCGTGCTGGCGTTTAGCGCGTACACATCCCCGTTTCCGGAGCCAATATAGACCACCCCGTTCGCCACTGCGGGAGAGGAAATTACACCGGAGCCAGTGTCATAGCTCCACAGCCTGACGCCTGTGTCGGCGTTCAGCGCGTACAGGCCGTCGCCCGCGCCAACATAAACCACCCCATTCGCCACTGCGGGAGAGGATTCGGGGTTGGCCGGAATGTTAGAGCTCCAAAGGAGTGCCCCGGTGGCGCCGTTCAGCGCATACACGTAGTCATAGGTTTCGTCTTCGGAGTCATTGGAGCTGATGTAAACCACTCCGTTCGCCACTGCGGGTGAGGAAAGAGGGATTTGATATTGCAATGGATATTGGAAAACAGGGGTGAAGCTCCATAGCAGTGCGCCGGTACTGGTGTTCAGCGCATACAGCGTATCGTTGGCGCCGCCGCTGTTGGCCGTCGGGGAGCCGATATAAACCACCCCGTTCGCCACCGCGGGCGAGGAAGTCACTTGCACTGGGCCAGGTGCGGTATAGCTCCACAGTTTGGCGCCCGTACTGGCGTTCACGGCGTACACGACGTCGTCCGTACCTGTACCCAGATTGCCGACATAAACCACCCCATTCGCCACGACGGGCGAGGACCACTCACTGTAATTGTTGTTTTCGTTACCACCGGCACCAAACGCCCACAACTTGGCGCCGGTGCTGGCGTTCAGCGCATACATGTAGCCCTGGTTGGTGACTGCAAAATCGTATGCGCCAAAATACACCACTCCGTTCGCCACTGCGGGCGAAGAATACACTGAGCCCCCGGTGGTAAAGCTCCACAGTTTGGCGCCCGTGCTGGCATTCACCGCGTACACGCTGTCGTTGTCGCTGGAGCCAACATAGACGACCCCATTCGCCACTGCGGGTGAGGAGAATTGTCCTGCCATGGAGCCGAGGTCGAACTTCCACTTCAACTGCAGGTTGCCAACATTGTTGACATTAAGTACCGTCTCATACGGATTCCAGCGCTGCATGTTATCTCTGAGGAACTGCGTCCAGTCACCGGGTGAAGGTGTGACGGCGGCGTTGGGCACAGCATTCGGCGTTTGAGCTTGCGCAGAGGTGTTGGCCACGGCCAGCATCAGCCACAGCGGCGCGATTGCAAGCAACAAGACTGCAATCCTAAAAGAGCCAGTCTGTTTCCAGTTAGTGACACAGGTATTGGTGACACAGATCGGGGGTTTCATTTTGCGCAGGCCTCCACACAGCTCTTACATCAGTAAGGAGCGGAGGCGTCGCGCAGATGGAGGCAATTGGGTTCTGGCCTCGGGGGAACGAGCCGTGCGGACGTCGGCGTTCCGGGTTCGGTTCGCCCAACGGGAGGATTCTACTCTTCAAAAGTATGTCGTGCGGAAATACGTCACACGTCTACATCGATGGGGAAGTTGGCCATCGGACAGGCAAATAACGGGCAAACCGGAACTATTTCATCGTGCCGGAAGGCGCAGCTACAATTTTCCGTGTCCGCGGAACCAGAGCGAGTGGGCTACGGAAAAAAGGAGGCAAGGTGCCGGGCGAGGAAGAGAAAAACCTGCTGGAGGTCATCCTGGAGTCGTGGGACCGGAACAATCGCATTCTTGTGAACCTGCTGCGAGCGCTGCCGGACGGCGGGCTGGACGCTAGAGCTCACTCCGCGAGTCCCACCGTCGCGGAGATGTTCACGCACATGCACTTTGTCCGGCTCATCTTTCTTTCCGAGGATGCTCCGGAATGCGTCCTCCCGCTGCCCGAGCGGGAATGGCTTCGCGAAGGGAGTGCTGACCGCATAGCGGAGGAACTGGAGAGAAGCGCAGGGGCCGTGCGCCACGCGGTTGAGAGCCGCATCCGGTCAGGCCGAGAGATGGACCTGCATTACGATCATCCGCTCCTGTATCTGCAGCACATGATCTGGCACGAGGGCTATCACCACGGCCAGATCAAGCTGGCTCTCAAGGCAGCGGGGCGGCCTTTCGACGACGAGGAGATCGGTCCAGTCACCTGGGACATCTGGATGGATAAGACCCGGAAGAGCTGAGGGATCGAGGATCCGATCGGGGGAGCATGTCGCTGACCTGGCGGTTTCTGTTGACAGGGCCGGTCTGCCGGCAGCCGAGATGGTGTTCACGGCCGGACACAATCCTGCGGAAATGGACGGCTGTGCGGGTGAGGATTAGTATTCGGCCCGTTGACGGGCTTGGATTACAGACACTTAGCTGCGGGCCGCTCAGGGCCATTCAATTGCGGGTGTGCAAGAGACTACGCTCGTAGTCGCACCGGACTGCGTGATTCCAGGAGCGACTGGAGGCACTATGAACACCCTGCTGCAGGACGTCCGATTTTCGGTTCGCCAGATGCGCAAGTCTCCTGGTTTCGCAATCGCCGCCATTCTGACGCTGGCGCTGGCCATCGGCGCAAACGCCGTGGTGTTCAGTATGCTCAACGGATTACTGTTGCGCCCGCTGAATGTACCTCGCGCGCAGAGCCTTTACGCACTCCAGCGCGGCAACCAGACGTACATCGTGCAATCGTATCCCGACTATCTTGATCTGCGCGATCGCAACCGCAGCTTCGATGGTCTGGCAGCTTATACCATCGCCCAGGCAGGTCTCGACACTGGCAACAATCCATCCAGCGCGTGGCTCTTTGAAGTGAGCGGGAATTACTTCGATGCTTTAGACATTCGGCCGTCTCTCGGCCGTTTCTTCCACGGCTCTGATGAGCACGGGCCCAACAGCGCTCCCTACATCGTGCTTTCCTGGGGGTATTGGCACAGCCATTTTCAGGATGACCCCGCGGTGGTGGGCCGTACCGTTCAACTGAGCAAGCATCCTTTCACGATCCTCGGCGTAGCGCCGCCTGAATTCCGCGGGACTTTGTTGTTCTTCTCTCCTGACTTCTTTGTTCCGATGGTCAACGCGGAGCAGGTGGACGGGTCAAATTTCCTGAATGCGCGCGGAACTCGGTCGGTCTTTGAGGTGCTGGGGCATCTGAAGGCGGGAGTGACTCCGGCGCAGGCGACGGCCGATCTGAACGGTGTCGGTTCCTATCTGGCAAAGACCTATCCCAAGGAGGATGGCCCAACCAGCTTTTCATTGGTGCGTCCAGGTCTGCATGGGGACTTTTTTGCTCCCGCGCTGCGAGCTTTTCTGGCAGGGCTGATGCTGCTGTCGGGATTGATTCTGCTGGCTGCCTGTGCCAACCTCGGCAGCCTGTTTGCGGCGCGCGCCGCTGACCGCGGGCGCGAAGTTGCTCTGCGGCTCGCGCTGGGATCCAGCCGTATGCGCATTCTGCGGCAACTCTTCGCCGAAGCTGTTCTGATTTCCCTGGCCGGAGGGGCCGCCGGACTTTGGGGCGGCGTGGTGGTGCTGCGCCGGCTGAGCGCGTGGCAGCCATTTCCTCAATTCCCGATGACGATACCTGTGAACCCGGATGCAAATGTCTATCTGGTAGCTTTGCTGCTGGCCTTAGCGAGTGGGTTACTCTTTGGAGCGGTCCCGGTAAGGCAGGTCCTCCGGGTAAATCCGTATGAGGTCGTCAAGTCGGGAGCAATCGCAAGGGTCGGTCGCCGGTTGACTGTTCGCGACCTTCTGCTCGTGGTCCAGATTGCCATCTGCGCGGTACTGGTCACCTCTTCGTTCGTCGCCGTGCGTGGACTGGCACGCTCGCTGCACAGCAACTTCGGT